>Ga0272441_10016516_pt1 | contig 10192 bp, 6 predicted proteins | sample SSMProp6N_FD_193582 | JGI IMG/M metagenome (GOLD analysis project Ga0272441, IMG submission 193582) | Marine sediment archaeal communities from Little Sippewissett salt marsh, Falmouth, MA, United States - SSM-Prop-6N | ecosystem: Environmental > Aquatic > Marine > Wetlands > Sediment ... | reverse complement strand
CGAGGCAATGATGTCGAGAGCCCGCAGCAGAGACGGCACGCGCAAGGTGAACGACGTGTAGAAATCGGGCGTGTGCGCGTAGATGCACGGCATGTTGATGACGTTGGGAGGCAGATGATCAATGGGTTCTTCATTCGGCAACGTCGTCACGAGCTTCAGCGAGCGACCGCGGTCGTACGCCGCCTGGGCGACGTTGCGCATCGTGACCGCCACGCCGTTGAGATCGGTCACCGTGTCCGACAGCCACAGCACGTGGCGCTCGCGCTCCCGAAGGTGCGGGCAGTACTCCTGCCGCAGCGTGTTCAGCACGTCACGGGTCAAGTGAAGATGCCGCAGCGTGCTGAGAAACGGCGCCGTCAGGAAGAGCGCGGGAAGGGATGCGGAAACGTTCTTGATGATCCGCGCGATGTCGCCGTTGCTGAAATTATTCTCGATGGAGCGGGCAACGACACGGAAGTAGTCATCCGAGAGTTCCGCGACACTCTCGTACACGATATCGACCTGCTCATCCAGCGGCATGCCGTCGGTGGTGCCTCCTCCCAGGAGGCGATTGAAGAACCGGAGAACGACCTGGCTCGACTCGCCCTTCTTCATCTTCAGTTTCTGAACCGCGAGCCAGTTCGTGAGACCAAGGCGTCCGCCTTCAAACAGCAGCGAGTTCAGGGCGCTCCAGAACCCCGCGGCGCTCCTTCCCTTCGTCTTCGAAAACTCGTATGCGATCTTGTAGACCGTGAAGGCCAGGCTCTTGTGGTCGCTGTGGCGCCCCTCGGCCTTCGTGCCGCGGCGGCGAATACTCTCCAGGAAATCCGGCAGGCTCAGTGCGGGGGATTCGGTGTACGTGCACCCTATGAACAGACCGGCGTGGTCGTCGGACCCGCCCGTGAATCCCTTGATCCAGGGCGTATCGCCCCACGGCTCGATACCGTGCTTTTCCTGCAGCCGGCCGATCGACTCGGGGGTCAGGTGCGCCAGCGCTTCCATCACGGTCTCGTTATAGGTGGCATTGCGCGCGCCGTTGATCCCCTCGAAGACATCGAAAAGGAGGATCAACTTCTCGACCGTGTCGATGGTCAATCGCGCATTGACGTTGTAGGTCAGGTGGGCAACGGAACAGGCGAGATCCTGGTCCCGAAGGTACTCGCGCAGGTCGTAGATGTTGGTGCGCAACCGTTCGATCTCGGCAAACTGCTGCTCGTCAATCCCGTAGACGAGGATATGTACCTTGCAGCCGTCCTCGGGGAAGTAGGCCGTCGATTCAACACTGACGAAGGAGTCTTCCGGGTGGAGACGCGCCAGTTCCAGGGCGCCGCCGATCGAATTGTGGTCCGTCACGGTAACAAACGTCATGCCGCGCCGCCTGGCCATTGCGTAGACGTCTTCGACTTTCGTATAGGACTCCTGGGCGCCGATTCGCTGCAGGAACCACTCCGAGGGATGCTTCGAGTACGTCGAATGGAGATGCATGTCCACCCGCGTCATGTCCCGTCCTCCCTGTTGATTGGCCTCACCGTGCGAGCGTGTTGCACGATCCGCCTCCCGGAAATCGATTCGCCGCGGCCCGCCGTGGGGCGTATGCCGGGATCGATGCCGGTGGGGTCGTCGAGCCCACTCTCGCTGCTATGCATGACAGTTTTGCAGTGGCCGGTTCTTCACTCGTTAGGCGAACGTGTGTTTTGCGTTAGAATCTGATGGGGCGATCGCCGGTCCTTCGGACGTGTGAGGCGATCAGTGCGGGACGAGCCAGACGAAGTCGCAGGCGCCGAGATCGACACCGACGAACCCATGGCGGTCCGGCTCGGCGCGAAACGTCCGACCGCTGAGCACGTCGTGCAGCGTGCCGTAGCACCCGGCCTCCGGACGGAACCGGCAGGTCCGTACCTGAGCGGACAGGTTGTGCACTGCGAGAACGGCCGCGTGCCCGTCTCCGCGCTGCACGGCGAAGATGTCCGGTCCGCTCTCCGGAAGAGAGAACGAGGCGTGCGGGTGCATGCAGGGCAGTCCCCGCCGTTTCTCGAGCATGGTCTTGTAGGTATTAAACACCATGCGCCTGCGCCCATGGTGCCGCAACTCGTCTTCCAGGGCGGACAGCTCCGGTTTCGCCCGGTTGATGCTTCTTGCTCTTCCCGTTCGCCGGACGGCCTCGCGATCGTTCGTTGAGCCCACGAGCGAATGGAAGTACACGCCGGGCACGCCCGGCATGACCAGCATGATCGATTGCGACAGGAGAAACCGTCGTGCAGCCCGGTTCTCGTCCTCACCCGGCGCCTGGAGCAGGGCCAGGTAGTTGACGTTCAGCTCGTAGGGGCTCCGGCTTCCGTCCGGACGGCTGCGGTAGGAGACCAGGCCGCCCCGCTCACCCGCGGCCGCAACGAGCGCTTCCCGCTCCTCTTCCGCCAGGATGCCCTCCAGCGGACGAAGCCCGACCCCGTCGTGCGACGCCGTGAAATTGAGCGTGGTGCACGGCCATTCAACGGCAGCGGTGGCAGCCCACTGCCGGAGATACCGGGAGTCCTCCCGCACCAGAGCATGCGCGACGAGGGGCGCGAGGGAGAACTGGTACACCATCTGCGCCTCGTCGGTGCCGTCACCGAGGTAGCTGATGTTCTCCGCATGCGGTACGTTCGTCTCGGTCACGATCACGACTTCGGGAGCAACGCGGTCCAGGACGTTGCGCAGCAAGCGGACCACCGCGTGTGTCTCCGTCAGGTGAACGCAGGGCGTACCCAGCCGCTTCCAGAGGTAGGCGATGGCGTCCAGCCGGATCAGTCGCGCCCCGTGTTGCACGTATGTCAGGAGAATATCGACCATCTTGAGCAGCACGTCCGGGTTCTCGTAGTTCAGGTCCATCTGGTCCGCGCTGAACGTCGTCCAGACCCACTTACGGCCCCTTGCCGTGTCCATCGGAGTCAGGAGGGGATGCGATCGCGGTCGCACAACGTCCGAGACATCCGCGTCGGGTTCCAGCGTGATGAAGTAGTCGGCGTACTTGGCGTCGCCCTTGACGAATCCTTTCGCCCAGGCGCTGCCGGCCGAGACGTGGTTCAGGACCAGGTCGAACATGAGACGGTACCGGTTCCCGAGCGCTTCGACGGCCGGCCACCCGCCCAGGCCGTCAGCCACGGCGTAGTAGTCAATGACGGAGAACCCGTCGTCCGAGGAGTAGGGGCAGAAGGGCAGGATGTGCACCGTGGAGACCAGGGGGCCGACATGCCGATCGAGGAATTCCCCCAGCACCTCGAGCCCGGCCCGGCCGTCGTCCCGGATCTGGTCGCCGTAGGTGATGAGAACGGCGTCGCGTTCGGTGAACATGTAGCGATCGTCTTCGGTCATCACGCGCGAAGCGTATCGCTCGATCCGTTGTTCCAGTTGCGGAAGGAACGCGGATGCACGGGAGGGGCCGTAGATCTGCGCCAGGATCTTTGCTGTAGCTGCCTTACTCATAGATGTACAGGTTGTGCAACAGGGGTTCGAGCTTCGTGGCCATGACCCTATGGCCCAGCTTGCTCTCCAGCACTTCGAGGTTATGGAGGACGACCTCGTTCCGGTAGGGGATGTCCGTCAGCAGACGGTAGCTCTCTTCGACAACGTCGTCGGTGAGCTCGCATCCGCTCGTGGCGGGAAGACGGAAGCCGTAGCCGGCAAGGTCGCTTTCGTATACCTCAAAGCGGTTGATCACGGCGGGAAGCGCCATGCCGATCATCTCGAGCAGGTTGTTGCCGAACCCCTCGACCTCGCTGAAATACGTCCCCAACCCGCCGCGCGCGGCGACGATTGCGGGGACTTCGCTGAAACTGTAGTACTTCCGGTCCACCACGATTTCCCGGTGCGGAAAGATCGTCTGCTCGCCCAGAATGAAGGCGACCTTCAGATCCTCGCGCCGCGACCCGGCCACCCGGAAATGCCGCCGCAGCTCTTCACGGTACTCCCCTTGTTCGTCGCCGGAGGGACCCGATACGAGAAGCACCACGCACTTCGACTGCCCACGTTGCCGGGAAATGTCGGCCAGGCGGAATGCGAAGTCGATTGCGACATCGATACGCTTGCGCGGGACGACCCGTGTGTGCTGCAGCAGGAGGATGGTATGATCCGGGTCCATGCCGAGTTCGGCGGCGGCCCGGCTGACACCCACGTCTGAAAGGAATGTTCGGTTGAACGAATCCTGGGGCGGGTAGATCAGGCCGCCCGTGCGATCCGCCGCGTGCCAGTCCCATCGGATGTCGCACGTATTGGGAATCACCGCGGTCTTGCGGTCAAAGAACTGCTTGCTTCCCTTGCGGCCGTACTGCTCGAAGTGCCGCCTGGCCAGCTCGGGCTGACGGGTGTTGATGAAGACGATGCCGTCGACCAGCGGGCTCGGGACATAGCGCAGGTATTCGCGCACGACGGGGTTCGGGTCGCGGAACAGCTCGCGTTCGAAGTGGGAGTCGTGCCACCAGAGCAGGCAGCGAGGCGAAACGATCCCGTCATTGCGCCGTTTCTCCAGGTAGCGTCCCAACCCCACGGCGGCAACGAAGTTGTAGGGGTGCGACATGTTGTGGGCGATCAGGAGGTCCAGCCGGTTGGCCTCCACGAAGTCTGCGATCACCTCTTCCGCGTGGGCGGCGTGGGTCAAAATCGTGTCTTCGAGGTCCTCTGTGGCGCCGTCCGAAAAACTGCGCAGGATCTCCTTGTTGGCATCGTTCTTGTGCCAGAACACCTCGTCGAGCGTCGTGTTGAAGCGGGAAGGCGCATGGGCGGCAAGGAAGAAGATGTTGCCGAGGGGAATCCGAATCTGCTCGACCATCGTTCTGACGGTCTGGTCGATAACGATCGATACACCGTCGTTCTTGCCGACGAGTGAATGGACGATACCGATGCGCAGGGACGAGAGGTCCATGTCAGTGTCCTGCCTCCGCAACGATCGTTTCCAGATGACGGAGATCGTGCAGCACGCAATCCGGCCCGGCATCCGCGGCGCGGGGATCGTCTTTGCGCAGGCGCAGGGAGCGGCGGTCACCGGCGAAGAGCGCAGTGCGGAAGCCGGCCTGCCGTGCGGGCCAGATATCGTTGCGCATATCGTTGCCCACAAAGAGGACGTTTCCGGGCTCGATCCCGAGGCGGGCCAATCCGTCTTTCGCCGCGTCGAACAGGAACGGATCGGGCTTGGCCCGCCCGTAGCGGTACGAGAAGAACGTGAGATCGGGACGGAACGGGGGCACGGTTGCCTCGTCACTGACGGAACCGGAAAGGAAGTAGTTCATGATGACCGGGGTGAAGAATTGCGCATTCGACACGATACCCAATACGAGGTTACGCCGATCCAGCGCGCCGATCGTCTCTGCGAAGCCCGGCATCGGATACACCGGATTACTGCACATTTCGAAAGCGAAGGCAAGCTTCTCGATCTCGACGGCGGGCGGTTCGTCGAGAGTGCCGCGTTCGTTCAGCACCCGCATCACGTCCCGCCATACGGCAAGGATATCCACCTCCGGCTGGGGCTTGCCTTCCGCGCGGCCGCTCTCGTGATGACGGCGTATGGTCAGCAGGAACTCCGCGATAACGAAGCCGGCCACATCCCGTTCCCGCCCGGCAGGCGCATCGCAGCCGGACATCCGCAGGGCGTGGACGACGTTGTCCAGTGCGTAGTCGGACACGTCGATGTCACCGGAAGATGAAATCAGGACCGTGCCGTATACGTCGAAGAGGACCGCCCGGACTCCGGGAAGCGCGGTCAGCCGTTCCGGGCAGTCAGTAGGAATCGGCTCGAGGGCCTCAGCGGACTTCAGACAATGCTCGATAAACTCTGCGAAGCTTCTGCCCATAAGCCCGTATCGAGTATTTCTGCTCGATTTGCCTGCGGTTGTGCTCGATCTCGCTCTCGGCAACCTCTGCGAACAGCGTTGCAGCCGCCGCTGCGATGCCCTTGGATCGGCGACCTGCCGCCGGATCCTCGAGGCATTGCCGGATCCATCGCCGCTGTTCCGAGGCCGACAATGAGGCGAAGTCCGTTGCGTATTCGTCAACCGGCAGCGAGTCGTAAAGATGGTTGAGGATCAGTCCGGTGTCCAGAAAATCCTGTGTCACGTGCGGCAGGTTCCGTCCCACAACCGGTTTTCCGAACAGCCAGGGCTCCAGAAACACCATGCCGAAGCCTTCCCGCCGGCTCGTGGTGACGACCCGATCGGCCGCGCGCATCAGGGCCGGGAAATCGGCATGCATCCCCACATCGAACAGCACGTTCGCGCCGACGGTTTCCGCGAAACGGCGCCATTCTTCGTATCCGGGTCTCTCGCGCGGGTTCTCCGGCGGGCGCGTGACGAGCCAGTGCGCGCGGTCGCCGAACAGGCACGCAAACAGGATGAACTCGCCGATGTTCTTGCGGCGGATCACCCGCACGGGATAGAGGAAGATGGGCAAGCCGGGGTCCAGAGCGAACCGGGAGCAGATCGCGGCGCGGCACGCGGATGCATCGCGCGGCAGATCGTCCGGAAACGCCACCGGGTTGGGCAACCAGTGAATGCGCGCGGCCGCGATGTCCGCATCGATGAGCCGGCGGCGATCGGCCGTGTTCAGTACACCGAACAGGACCCGCGGCGCGGCGGGATACATGACCCGGTCCAGATCCTCGCCGAGGGCATCGACAAGGCGGCGAATGAAGCTCATGTTCCCGGGACGATCCTCCGCGAAATCGTGTAGATGCAGTACCACCCGCATACCGTCCCCAGCCAGGGCGGACAGGGCTGCAGTGAAGACGGGATTCTTGCCCAGATTCGGGTTGTGAACGTGCAGGATATCGTCCGGGCCGACGTGACGCAGGAGCCCTTCGTGAATCCTGGCGAACAGCGGACGGCAAGCGGCGGCGGCGACCCCGGGGTCGAGGTAATCCCAGTCGGGATTCACCACCACCCGATCGGCGCCGAGATCCCCGTCCGGCGGCGTTCGGCCGGTCAGCAGGATGATCTCCGCAGCTTCCGTGCCGTCCCGCGCGGCCGCGACGTGCGAACGGATGACCCGGGTCACGCCTCCCGTCTGCAGGTGGTAGTGGAAGATGAAAAGTCTCACGGTGTGGCTCCGCACCAACGGTTTCCCGATCCGGACGGCGGGACCGGCCTTCCCGCCGCCGCGTTCCGCCCGGGTCAGGCATCCTCGGCGGCCGTGTTCCGGGGAGCCGCTCCCCGTTCGCGGTAGGCCGGAAGCTCCACGATGGGCCGCCGTTCCTGTTCCTCGATGGGAATCTCCGTTACCTCGTACTGGCCGCTGCGTTTCCCGATCCAGCGAAGCCTGAGGGACTCGGGAGTGATAGGGCCCAGGCTCTTGTATTCCTGGATTCGATTCCAGAACGTCTGGAGAATGCCGAACGACATCTTGCCCAGCGCCGCGATCTCCTGGTTGCGGTGAACACGCTGGGCAAGGTCTGACTGGGCCATGACACCCAATCCCCATTTCTGGTAGATGTCGATCAGCATCCCGGTTTCCACACCGTACCCGATGGGGAAGGGGATCTGTTCAAGCAGTTCGCGGTGTCCGGCGTACTCTCCCGACAGGGGCTGGATAATGCCGGCAAGGTCAGGGAAGAACTGGGAGAAGAGAGGTCGAATCAGGATCTCCGTCACACGCCCGCCGCCGGAGGGCCGCACTTCCCCGGACTGCACAAACGGCCGCTGGTAGAAGGCTTTCACGAACCGCACCTCCGGCTCCATCAGGATCGGACCGAGAAGACCGTAGGCGAAACGCGGATGGATGTTCGCGATGTCCGCGTCGATGTAGAGAATGATGTCGCCCTTGAGCAGATACAGGGCTTTCCACAGATTCTCTCCCTTGCCGCGGGCCTCGCCTTGCTCTTTCAGGTAGTCCGATGCCACGTACGTATCTGCGCCGAACTCCGCCGCAATGGCACAGGTCTGATCGGTCGATCCGGAGTCGATCACGGCGATTTCGTCCAGGAGCGGAAACCGCTGCATCAGCTCCGACTTCATGATGACGACCGATTTGCCGATCGTCTTCTCTTCGTTCAGAGTCGGGAAGCAGAGGCTGATCGTGAGGCCGCGCTCCTCCTTCTTGCGGACGAGCTTGGCAATATCGCGGAACTCACTGTAGTGATAGGACCGTGACTTGAGCCAATTGCGCATCTCACTCATCACAGAATCCCCTGTCGATCCCGTAGAGCAGCATGATGAGCTGCAGGATCCCGGTCGGGATCGGGGGGATGTCGATGTAGCCCTGGGTCCGTCCCGTGATCATACCCGTCGTAATCCCGATGTTGACCGATGGGATCCCGTGCGCAATCGGCACCGCCAGCTCGGCGTTCGAGTACTCGACCACCGGCTGATACCCGAGGTGGCGCACGATGGCGGCGGTTGATTTGACCATGGGATGCGAGTACCGCAGTCCACCGGCAAAATGCCGTCCGAAGAACTCCGACGTGACCTCGACACCGTGCTTCGCCCCCACGTCGACGCAGCGATCGTGAAGCTCTTCGATGATGCGCTCCGTGATCTCGTCGTTCTCACTCAGAACCTGGAGGCGCACGGCCGCGCGCGTGCTGACGGTGCTGTATCGTTCGCCGCCGGAGAGCATGCCGATGTTGAGCACCGTCTTGGGCTGTCTCGGCACGGCGATGTTGTAGATGCTGTTGATCACCTCGTTGATGATCATGATCGCGCTCGTGTTGGTGATCTTACCCCATGGCGAGCTCTGGGGTGCGTTGATTTCGCAGCCAATGTCGCAGCGTACCCGGCTGAGGGAGAAGTAGTTGATTTTCCCCAGCGACAGACCGTCAAGGTTCACCGAGTAGTGAATCTGCCGATTGTGCTCCTCCGTGAAGTGGCGGATCCCGGCGAAATCGCCGCGTCCGTGCGACCGTGTCGTCGCGACCAGGACGATATCGTTGTGGAAGGGTATGTCCAGGTTGTCGATGATATCCGGAAGCGTAATCAGTGTCGCCAGGGCCAGCGTATCCTCCGCGACGCCCATCCCGATGGCGCGGTCCTGGGTGATCGTCGTGTTCTGGTTCACGGAGTTGGGGAACTGGTGATCCATGTGGGCGAACACGAGGATGCGGCGACTGCCCTTGGCGCCGCGAAGCGTGCCGATGACGTTGTCCATTTCGTCGACACGCGGTTCGTGCAGCGGTGTCGCCGCGTAGCGGTCCAGGATCAGGGCGGCGCGATCGCGCTCGTGGAACGTCTGCGCGGGCACTTCCGCGAGCATGGCCAGGTTCGACAGCACCATCTGGCGGCCCGTCTCGATGATCTCGCCCCACTTCTGCTCGAGAGGCGCCAGTTCGTCAAGCAGCCGCCGCCCGGCTCGCCTGTCCAGTCCTGCCGTTGGGTCGTCCATCGCTATTGCTCTCGGGGGAAATCCGGCGGGCTACACGCCACCTTCATCCTGCGCAGGGTACGACCCCGCCGGTGGTTTGTCCAGCAGGTTCTCCGAACGGCGACGCGGCCCGGAGGGAGGCAGGTCAGCCGGCATGTTCCCGTGTCGCGAACCCTAGCGCCCGGATTTTCGCCTGCAGCGCGTCCGTGGCGTTGCGTGCCAGGACCTTCGTGAAACGGAACTCGCGCCGGACGGGGTAGTTGCGCCGGAGCCGGTCAAAAGCGTCTGCCCGATCCTGTGGCGCCCCATGCGAGGTCGCGCGCAGAGACGCGTCGTCCGCCTCGATGTCGTACACGGCCCGCACGATCTCCCAGAGCACGGCCTCATCGGACCGGCCGGCCGCATCGACGTCGAGCTCGGGCACGAGGGGAGGAGGCAGCAGGGCCTCCGCCGTCCAGCCCGGTTCGACCCCCAGGAAGCCGCAGGCGGCCCGGTACACCATGACGGTTCCCATGACCTTACCCTCGAAGGAGTGGCCTGCGATGTGCGGGGTCCCCAGTGCCGTGCGTTCGAGCAGCACGGGATTGTAGGCCGGCTCGCCTTCCCACGTGTCGACCACCGCATGGGCAACCCGTCCGTCCGCCAGCGCCGCGAGCAGGGCCTGCGTTTCGACCACCGCGCCCCGGGCGCTGTTGACGAACACGACGCCCTTCCCGGCGCGGTCGAAGAACGCCGCGTCGGCCAGGTGAAAGGTAGGGTCGGCCCCCTCGCGCGTCAGGGGCACGTGAAGTGTAATGATGTCCGACTCCGCGAGGAGCCGGTCCAACGAGACGAACGGCGGGACGCCTCGATCGGGCCGGGATCCTTCCCGTCGCTCTCGTGGCGGATCGTGGGG
>Ga0272441_10016515_pt1 | contig 10192 bp, 14 predicted proteins | sample SSMProp6N_FD_193582 | JGI IMG/M metagenome (GOLD analysis project Ga0272441, IMG submission 193582) | Marine sediment archaeal communities from Little Sippewissett salt marsh, Falmouth, MA, United States - SSM-Prop-6N | ecosystem: Environmental > Aquatic > Marine > Wetlands > Sediment ... | reverse complement strand
CCCTACGTCCGCCGCAAGCGGAAGAAACCCAAGCAGGAGTAGCACAATGTCCCTCACCCCCCTCAACAACGGCACGGTCGCCCAGGCTTACTTCGCCCTCGACAGACTGCACTACTTCGACAAGCCTCTCTTCGAGATCCTGTGCAATCTCCGAGACGGCAACATCGACGAGGCGAAGGAGCGGCTTTCCAACCTCGTTGAAGCCCTAGAGGGCTGGCTCCACCGCCTCGACGAGGTCAGCGCCCTTGACCCCGAAGACCTCGACCACGATGATGACGTGGCAGAGATGTAGCAGCCCATGCACAACGAGTACACCATCGAGGTCGACCAGCAGGAGAAGAGAGGTTGGACCCTCCTCTTCCCCGAGAACCTCCAGGTACTCGACCCCGCCCACCTCCCCACCAAGAAGCGAACCCGGACGGTGAAGCTCAACGTCGAACGAACCCACCTCCCGACCGCAGACTACCGCCTCAAGGAGGCTCCCCGGGGCGTCCTCATCGAGAGGAAGGGGAGCCTCCAAGAGGTGGCCACCAACTGCCTCACCACGGTCGGCCGCCGCCGCTTCGCCGCTGAGTGCCAGCGCCTCCGGGCCGAGTGCGACGCCCCCTTCGTCCTGCTCGAAGGCAGCCACCCCGATCTCCTCCGCCCAACCTCCTTCAACAAAACCCCCGAACTCGCCCTTGACGCCCTGCTTCGCCTATTATGGGAGTGGGGTATTCAAATGCTGGTGCTCCCTCGGAACACCGAGCCGCAGCGCCGTGCTTTAGGAGTCTGGGTCGCTCACCTGCTCATCACCGGAGACGTAGCACATGCCGCTCCCCAAATACATTGACAGCGTCGACTACGGCAGCCTGCCTGACAGCGGCCTGAACCTGGCCTCCGCTGGCTCGCCGCTCATCGTGGCGTGGACCAACGCCCTCGCCTCTGGAGTCCCTGCCAACCCCAACAACCCCTGGGCCTTCACCACTGGCAGTCACGCCCTGCACATGCTGTGTCGTCCCGTCGTCTCCACCGGCGCATACCTTTACGCCGACATCTACCCGATATGGCTGGGCCAGCGCGCCTCTCCAGATGAGGACCGCTGCACGGACCTCGATCCGGACAACCCCCCTCGCGTCCTTGTCTTCGGCAAGACCCCCCACCCCCATCCGACCCGTGAGGCGTGGCCGGAAAGCATCTCGGCCGACTGGCCTGACTTCCTTCCCGACCCCCGCACCAGCGCCCCAACCGAAGAGAACGCCCTCTGGATACCCCTCTTCCCCGAGGTGGAAAACGGAGACACCGAAGCGTGCGACTTCGCCCTGCACACCATCTGCTGCGTCTCGAACTCCATCGAATACGCCCCTGTTTCCTCCTCCAGTTCCTCCTCCAGTTCCAGTTCGGAGGAACAGCCCGACTGCTTCTGCATCAGCAAGCCACGCTCCGTCTTCCTCGCCGGTTGCAAGGAGATCATCGTCGTCCCCACCTCCCCCTTCGAGGCCCAACCCCTCGTCTCCTCAAGTACAAGTGGTTCTTCCGAGCCTGAAGGTGAACTCGTAGCAGCCTGCATCGGAGTCCGTCTCGTTTCCTGAACCCACTCCCGCAGCTTGTAACAGGACCGGCTATGCCTGAGCAGAACACCAACCCCTCTCTACGTGGTCAGATCCGGGAGATGCACGAGTGGCTCACTGGGGACGGGGACCCGGAGAAAGGAATCTTCTCCCGGCTCACCCGCCTGGAGATCCAGTTCACCGTGGAGTGCCGAGCCCTCAAGCACCAACTGAAACTGCTCATCGCCCTTGTCCTTCTAGTACTTGCCGCCGTTGTCGGCCATTGCATCAAGGAATCCCTACTATGTGGAACAAACTCTGGAAAGCCATCGAACACAATCGCCACTTCTACATCGCCCTCGCCATCTGCGCCGCCTACCTCGCCTTCCTTGTGTCCTGCCAGTCTCGCACCGCTTCCCCCTTCGACGGAACCCCCGTAACCAGGGGCCAACTCAACGCCCAGATCACGGCGTGGAATGCGGAGCACGTCGCAGAACAACAGGCAGTAGAAGCCAGCGTCGAAGCAGCCGTCGCCGACCTGGATTACCAGGACTCCCTGAAGACAGCGGGCTTCGCCGCCGTCGAGCAAGTCGCCAGCACCAGCCTCGGAGCATGGGCGGCTCCCATCCTCGGCATCCTCTCCATCGGCCTCGGCCTTGACAATCGCCGGAAGGACGGACTCATCGCCGCCAACAAGTAAACGATGCCCACCCTGACGCTACAACCAGCAGAGGCAGCAGCCCTCGACACCTACCTCGAAAGTGGGGCCAACGCTAACACCAACTTCGGGGGCGCTGCCATCCTCAATATCGGCAACAACGCATTCGGCGGGATCATCAACAACATCCTTCTGGAGTTCGACGTTTCCGCTCTCCCCGCCAGCGCCACCATCGTCTCCGCTACCCTTACCCTCAAGCAGTCCGCCGGGGCTGCGGCAGGTGGAGTGAACATGGAGTGCCGCCGCCTCGACGAATTGGGCTGGGTGGAAAACCTAGCAACCTATAACAGGTACGATGGGCTCGCCAACTGGCCCGGCGGGGCAGGGGGAGCAGGTGATACCACTGGCGGAGCCTTCGCCACAGTGTGGCACCCCCCAGGCGCTGGTTCGACTGTGGACATCGACGTCCTCGTCATCATTAGGGATGCCTTCGCCAATCGTGCCGGTCGCGCTCTCCTCCACCACCGACAGACCTCCCCCGCTGGTATAGGCACCACCTACTCCTTCCACTCCTCCAGTGCAGTAAACGCCGCCGACCGCCCCAAGCTGGCCATCGCCTACACCGTCCCAGAACTCCCCACCGCCTCATCAGATGACTACACCCCCGCCTGCGCTCACGTTACAGCAGGCGGCTTCCGCCGTTCCCGGTTCAACTGGCGTCGCCACTGTTGACCCACTCCCGTTCACGTAAGGGCTCCCCCATGCAAGTACCCGAAATCGCTCCCCCGGAGACCTGGGGCCAAGACTCCCTCGAATGGCTGGAAAGCTGCGGGATCATCCCCACCGTCCCCGATGTGTACCCCTCCCACTTCAACACCGCCTGCCGGGACGAGTTCCGCTACTACCTCGTCCACCGCCTGGGCATCCGCCCCGCCTTCGAGTACTCCGAGGCGCTCTCCCGCGGATCGTGGCTTCACCTCTGCGCCGAGTACTGGATCACCCTCGGCCCGGCGGTTTGGGAGGACGCCATCCGCAAGGTGCTTGAGACCCGCCTCAAGGAACTTCGCAAGGTCTGCGACGTCCTCCGCCTCTCCGAAGAGAAGACCGCGACCATCCTTGAGAAGGAACGCAACGACGCACTATGCACCGTCGGATGGTGGAACGCCTACCTCGACACCCCCATCACCCCCACCCTCACCCTCCACAAGTACCTGACCTCCTCCAACCTCCGCCACCTCGGCTCGGAAGTCCACCTCTCCATGCCCAACCCCGCCGGGAAGAGGGTGTACCCGCTCCTCGCCGCCTACTTCGATCACCTCTACTACAACCCGAACACGAACCAAATCTGGGACCTCGACTTCAAGACCACCTCGAAGTCCTGCATCGACCGGCTCAAGCAGGCCCCGTACGAGTTCGCCACCCTCGCCCACCTCACCATCCTCGAACACCACCTGACCAGCCTCGCCGCCACCTACGACCTCCCCGCCTCTGTCTCCGTCGGCGGGATGATCCACGTCGCCCTCCGCAAGCCAACCATCACCCTCGGCCAACGTGACCGCCCCCACCACTTCGCCTGTACCGGCAAGCGCTCCGGCCTGAGCGGCACCGCTCGGCCCCGCCCAGACGATAGCTGGTACGCCCGCACCGTCTACGACGAGAACGGGCTCCTCGCCTCAGAGGTCACCTTCCCACCGAGCGTTGAAGGCGGTGCGAAGCAGGCCGCTCTTGCATGGCTGCACGGCGCAGTCGGGGTGAAGCCCAAGGAGACGTACTACGGCGAGCCCTCCATCGCCACCTACACCGGCCGAGTACTGGAATGGGCTACGGGAGTGGGTCACTACGCCGAGGAGGGGCCGTCCCGGGCAGCAGACCCGGTGGTGAACATCTCCGAGACGGCTGCCACCATCCTCGACGACAGCGACGAATGGCACCAGTTCTCCCGCAAGTTGAAGATGGTGGGCGACTTGGCCATCCGCTACCCGCTACCCTCCAATTTCATCAGGCCGATGTACGGGATGTCTGATGGACGGAGCAATAAACCTTCACCTTTTGCTCCTTTCTATACGTCACACCCCAGAACTTGGCCTACAATAATTGAACAAGAAGGTTTCATCCTCAAGAACGTACCACAGGAGAATCCAGATGACTGATTCCACTCCGGAAACCCCCAGCCCCAAACCCACTACGAAGAAGCCACGCATCTCGTTGGAGCGTGCCCTCTCGGACATGATCGGGCAGGTCGTGATGATGCCCCTCTTCCGGCAGGTCTACCAGATGTACCATCCCACCACCATCACCGCCTTTGAGGATCTCGTGATCGAGAAGGTCGGCGAAGCCTACGGGATGGAAGTCAGCCGCAACTCCGTCCGTTGGTGGATGAAGGAGTGCGGCATCCAGGCGCAGCGGCAGACCTCCCTCAACATCCCCGTTTCCCTCCAACAGCAGGAGATCCAGCCTGAGCCACCACAGCCTCCTCCACCTCCCCCGCCGCCCGCGTGGCCCCCGTCGTACCCCCGACAACAGCGAGCCCCTGGAGAGCTTCCTCCACCGTCTGAGATGCCGGTCATGCCCGGCGTGCCCATCCCAATGGGCAGACCCGGCGGCGGCCTGCCCCAGCCCGGCCCGCAACCCCCCATCCTCGGATAAGTAAAGGACCCCACCGTGTCTCAACACCAGACCCTGGCGGTAGGCCAGGAGAAGCTCCAGGAATACGAGTCCATCGGCTTCCAAGGGCGGGACATGATCCCGCCCCCCGAAGGACTCTGCGCCCTCATCCTCGGGATGAGCAACTCTGGCAAGTCGTACTTCCTTCAGTCCTGCCAGAACACGTTCGTCTTCAACCTGGACCTCTCCTCCACCGTCTACCCGGGCTGCCCGGCCAACATCTGGCCCGGCCTGGATGAGGGCGGTCGTCCCATCGACCCGGTCCACGGCATCATCACCCTGGACTGGCCTCGCATCCTGGAGAAGAAGGCCACTCTTCTCTCCATGGCCGCCGACCAGTGGCCCAAGCGCCCCCGCACCGTGGCCATCGACTCCACCAACTCCGCCCTCCGCCTCGTCGTACCCTACGTCTGCGAGAATGCCCCAAGTCTCGGCCTCGGCTCCGCTGTGGTCAACCTCAAGCAGATCGCACACGGTGGAGGTTGGGACGCCTGCTACACGCAGATCATCAACCTCGTCACCGACCTCCGAAACGCAGGCTACGGCGTCTACCTCACTCTCCACCTCGTCAACAAGATCATCCAGACCGAAGACCAACCCACAAAGGAGTTCATCGACGTCACCATCACAGACAACTTCTGGTCCCGCCTCTTCCCGATCTTCGAGTTGATCGGTGCCGTCTTCAGCCGCCGGGAGGTCATCTCCACGCCGATCCCCCGCACTACTCCGGACGGCAAGCCGCTTCCTCCCACCTACGACAAACAGGTCGTGAAGAAGCGGTACCTCATCGTCGACCCGGGACCGCAGACCGACACCACCCTGCACCGCCTGGTCAAACCCCGCATCGCCATGCCCGGCGAGATCGAGCTTCCAGCCAAGGACCCGTGGGGTACCTTCACCAAGACGTACATGGAAGCCGCTACCATCAGAACCCCCAGCCTTCAGGAGAAATCCAATGACGCAACATGACGTTTCCGCCGACGTGATGGCCCTCTTCAACAACATGAACGATGCCGCAGCCCAGGCCGAAGTCGATCAGGGCCTCGGCCGCCTCGGCTGGTGGCCGCCCCCGGGCGACCACGAGTGCATCCTCGAAGACGTCGCCGTCGGCAAGGGGGAGTTCCGCTACTTCATCGGCGGTGCCCCCAACCTCCTCGAATGCGCCGAGGTCCAGTTCACCTTCCGCCTCATCAACGACCCCGACGCCCCCTCCGACCAGCCTCGGACCTTCCGCGACCGCGCCTTCCTCCTCCTCACCGACCCCCAGGTGGCCAGTCTCCCCGAGACGCAGGACAAGGCCCGCGGAGGGAAGCAGCAGACCCGGGCACGCATGGAGTTCGGTCGATTCAAGGGCCACTGTGCCGCCATCCTCGGCCTCACGGAGATCCCCGACATCGCCGTCGCCATCCAGGAAGTCCTGAAGGCAAAAGCCTACGCAGATTCCGGCGGCTCGGTTATTCCCCTGACCGTCCGCTGCCTCTATGATGAAGGCGAGCGCAAGGACGGCTCGAAGTACCAGCGGCCCGACCGCTGCTTCGTGATCGAGCGTAACTGAGACCCACTCCCGTACGGGTGGGGTCCCTCGTGAAGAGCGGCCCCACCCCACTTTTTTAGGACCTGCCGATGACAGCCGTTCTTCCTGAAGACGACCCGCTCCTGCAAATCCTCAAGCGGATGATCCCAAGCGTCTTCCGCTCAGAAGGAGTCTACCCCCGAGGGTTCCGCCTGATACCCCCGTCGGGCAAGAACTCCTGGGTGCTGGAACTCCAGGTCGATGACCCGGCCAACAACAGAAGCGTCGGAGTGCAGGCCCCTCTGGAGCCCGGAACCCACGGCGCAGCAGTGGTCAACCCCCACCTCGCCATGTCATCCATGATCCACCCGCAACTCAAGAAGATCGCCATTGAAATCCGCAAGGAGCTAGAGCGCGATGTTCCCCTCGAAGAAGATGCCGAATCTCCTCCCGCAGACCCTGGAGTTCCCGACAACTCTTAGGCTGGCCTCTGCTACCTCCGGCGGGACCTACTACCTGGGAGGAAACATCTCCATCCAGACGGGATCTCTTGGTCCGGTCCCTCTTCCGCCATCCCATCAAATCCCTAACTTCAACCCCACGAAGAGCGGTTGCGCTGTCGTTGCACAGAGCCGTCTCGGCATCTGCTACGTCACCAGGAAAGGCGAGAGCGGAGTCCGTGATCCCTACCTCCTGGTGGCTACCCACCTGGACGAGCGCTACACTTCCGTCGAGAGAATCAGCCAGGAACTGGCTGCGGAAGAGGCCCCCTCGGAGGACCGCAGTTTCAACTGGTTCGAGTCGCTGCGCACCCGAGCCGAATGGCGCATCGGAGAAAACAGCACCCGCCTGCATAACGTGATACACCACCTGAACCAACGCGTCCTAGAACCACTGTGGGAGTTCTTCGGTCCGCCGAAAAGAAGAGGGCGGTGGCTCGCAATTCGTCTTTGTCCTGGCCGCCTGCCAGGAGTCCTGCGGGTCCCGACTCCCACGTCGTGGCACCTCTGGATCAAGTTATGAATACGCCTTCTCCAAAACTCGTCGTGGTGGTCAGCGACCTCCATTGCGGCTCCACGACGGGTCTTTGCCCGGCAAACTTCAGGAAAGACGACGGCTCCTACATCCGAAATAGCCCGATACGCAAATGGTTATGGGACCGATGGATCGACGCGACAACCCGCTGGCTCCCCGGCATCGTCGGCCAAGAACCCTTCATCCTCGTCATCAACGGCGACTGCACAGAAGGGCTCCATCACCGCGACACCCAACTAGTCACCAACGACCTCGGCGAGCACAAGCGCATCGCCTGCGAAGTCCTCTTCCCCTTCACCGGCGAGGGTGAAAAGCACCAGACCGTCTATCAACACCCCATCGCCTCCCGCATCTATCTGGTACGGGGGACCGACACCCACGTCTCCACTCTTGAGAACGACATCGGCTTCAACCTCGGAGCGGAGACGGACCCCGACACAGGCATTCACTGCTGGGAAACCCTGCGGCTCCGGGTCGGCGGCATCCTCTGCTCCTTCCAACACCACGTCCCCGCTGCCCTCCGTGAGCACACGCAGTCCACGCAGTACTCAGTCCAAATGTCGCAGGAGCGGGCCCGCCACGCCCGCTTCGGCCTCGAAGTCCCGCGGGTCTTCGTCCGCTCCCACCGCCACACCTTCGGAGCCTACACGGACGGGAGTGGGCTGTTCCTCGTCACCTTCCCGTGGCAACTCCACACCCGCTTCGCCACCCGTGTCACCCAGTCGGACCTGTGCCCGGTCGGCCTGCACGTCCTCGACTTCCGGAACATCGACGACCCCTCCGCCGACCTGCCCACCCACCACTTCAAGATGTACGAACCGCGCATCCCGCGCATCGTCGAATAAGGAGCACCGCCATGTTTGAACTCACCCCCGAAGAGATCGTTCAGGAACTCCAGCGCCTCCTCGACGCCACCCCGACCCCCGACTCCAAGGGCTACTACACCGCCGAGGAGATAGCCGCCGCATCCAAGTGGTCGATCTCCAAGACCCGCAAGGTCCTGCACACCGCCCTGAGCCTCGGGCGTCTCGGACGTGGCGCGCGCTCGGTTGAACGGCTGGACGGCCGTCCCGGTACCATCCCCGTCTACCGCATCCTCCCATCCCCGGAGTCCCCCGATGGCGAAAAGGAGTCTTGAGGACCTGAAGTACCGGGACTTGCAGAAGCTGGCGAAGCGCCTCGGCATCCGTGCCAACCAGAAGCGTGCCGCCCTCATCGACGACATCCTCGCCGCCAGCCGTCCCGGCTTCCCCCGCCTGCGACTCCCCCGAAACGCCATCCTCCGCATCACCCCGTACGACTCCGCCTTCAACATCCCGGAGCCCACTCCGGACTGGTACGAACCCCCCGACCTCACCTACTAGGGACGCTGCTGGAAGAGTTCCTTCTCTTGGATGGCCGCCTGCAACGCCTGCAACGCGACGGGGTCAATCTGCATCGTGACCGGCCTGCCCAGGTTGCGGCTGCCCGCGGGTGACCCACTCCCGTACAGCATCTCGTTCGGGATACCCAGGCTGCCCGGAGGCATCGTCGCCGCCACCCGCTCTGCGTAGATCGCTCGGGCCTCCGGCGGCATCCGGTCGAGCAGACGCTCCGGCCGAGGCTGCATCCGCAGCTTCAGCGCCGCCTCCACCTGGTCCTTGCCCACCGTCAGCGGAATCCCGAACCGCTTCATGTGCTCGCGGGCCACCCCCTGCGCCTTCTCCACGTCTCCGCCCAGCAGGTACCTGATGTACTCCCGCCGCAACTCGATCATCTCGTCCCGGTTGTTGATGAGCCACCCCTCCATCTCCCTGACATCTCTCCACCTCCCGAGATCGGCACCGAGTCCCTCCAGCACCAGTTGCGTCGGGCTCCTCATGTCAATCAGCCTCCCGTCGGCCAGGAACACCGGCACCATCCCGTCCGGAGTCATGTTCTCCCAGTTCGCATACCGCTTGGCCATCAGGTGCTGGAGGTGCCCGGCCGCCCCCGGCAACTCCGGGGCGATGTTCAGCGCTCGCGCCGCCGCAATGCCGCCGGGGAACATCCGAGGCCACATATCCCGGAACACCGCCAGATCCCCACTCCCCAGGAACTTCACTGCGTCCGCCCCGAGGCTGACCACCGGAGGCATCATCACCCGACCGCCCTCCTCCCGGAACGCTCCGCCGAGGATGTCAGTCGTCGCCTCCGCGAACAGGCCCCTGCTCAGGTCAGCCCCGATCAGCCCCTTGAACATCTCGTAGCCCACCGCCGAGATGGCCATGCTCCGCATCACGTCATGCACCACCGCCCACGGCGGGGTCGTAGTCTCAATCCCCAACAGGCCCCATTCTCTCCGGCCCCCCGCAACGAACTTCGACGTTTCCAGCAACGCCGTCGCCGATCGCAAGGGGAAGGTGAAGAACATCCGCATCAACGCGTTCGTGAACATCGGGCTGATGCGATTCACCATCGGGTGATCGGACAGGAACATGATCGGGGTGTTCATAAACTGCGCCCCGAACTGCGTTTCCTGCACCGCCTGTCTCACCGTCTGCTCCACCTCCGGTCGTAGCACTCGTTGAGCCTTGTTGAACCACGCCCGCTCCCCATACGCGCTCACCACGGCGTGAGCAGTCACGCTCCGGTTCAACCACTCCGCCCTGCTGAAGGGCATCATCATCATCTGCATCGCTTTGTCGATGAACGACTCCTTGCCCAACGCCGCACCGGTTGAACCGAGGATGATCCCCCCCATCGCCTCGAAGATGTCCGGGGTAATCCCAATCAGGTCGGGCTCGTAAACCGCCCCCACCTTCGCAAAGGTGA
>Ga0272441_10016514_pt1 | contig 10192 bp, 11 predicted proteins | sample SSMProp6N_FD_193582 | JGI IMG/M metagenome (GOLD analysis project Ga0272441, IMG submission 193582) | Marine sediment archaeal communities from Little Sippewissett salt marsh, Falmouth, MA, United States - SSM-Prop-6N | ecosystem: Environmental > Aquatic > Marine > Wetlands > Sediment ... | reverse complement strand
AGAACACAGATATCCCAGATCTTCCCCCCGCGACACCAACCCTGGAATCGACAACAACACCGGAGGGGAACGTGCCGGAGCCAACCAGCCCTCCGGAAGAAATCACAACAGTACCAACAATAACCACCGAACCGCAGCCGACACCAGTTCCACAAGCAACCTGGACATCCGTTACCGATCTTACACAGAGAAAAGTAGCCAAACCCGTAGACTGGGCGCTCATCTCCATCTTTGCGCTTCAGGGAATCGCGTGCATCTTAGGCATAGCGCTATTTCTCCGGCGCCGCTGAAGGAATAAAAAAGTAAGGAAAAAGACTCCCACCCCATGACTATAAACATACTGAACCAAGATAAGCCCTTAAAAAAACTTACTGAAAATTTACAGGATTATATCCTCATCATCATTGGATCCTTAATCCTAGCCGCCAATGTTCCACTATTTTTGGAACCTAACAAAGTGATCTCCACCGGCGTAACCGGCATAGGGATGTTAACCCATTACCTCTGGAATTGGCCCATCGGCATGGTGACCCTAGCACTCAATATCCCACTCTTCATCGTGGGGATCAAATACGGGGGCGGACGTAAATTTTTCGCCCGCACGATCTTTACCGTAGTCGTGATGAGTGTAGGTATGGATTTGTTTGCACAGGTGCTTACGCCTATTCAAAGTGATCCGCTCATCTATACATTGTTCGGGGGGCTGCTGGACGGTATTGGCATTGGATTGGTGCTGCGCGGACGCGGGACAACCGGCGGCACGGACATTGTGGCCCAAATATTAAACCGCCACAAAGGCATTCCGTTCAGTCAGATCTTTATTGTTGTCAACAGTGTTATCCTACTGGCCGCCGCACTGGTTGTAGAAATAGAACCCGTCCTCTATGCCCTCATTGTGACCTACATCTCAGGACGCGTAGCCAGCATTGTGCAAGAAGGCGTAAGTTATGCCCGCATGGTCTTCATTATCTCGGACCAACATGAAGCTATACGTGAAGCGATCTTCAACAATCTGGACCGCGGTATAACCATGCTGGAGTCGCGTGGTGGTTATCAAAAAATACCACGCCCCACACTTTACATTGTCGTATCCCTCACACAGGTCACCCAGCTCAAGCGGTTAATTTCAGAAATCGACCCCAAAGCGTTCGTGGTCGTTTCTGATGCCCACGAAGTCCTTGGAGAAGGGTTCCAGCCCATGCCCCCCCAAGGAACTGAGTGAATATCATCGACAAGGAAAGTGACACTTCCCACTTGGGAAGACACAAGAGGCCCCTTATAATTTCAGTACACTTGTTACAATGCGAGGGAAACAAACTTTAACGAAAGGCAAGCTGATTCACGGGGACCAGCTTGCCCTTGCACATTTACAATCGTGAGGTTACTATTAATCTGTGTGGAACAAAGAAGCCCAACACCAAAAAGAAACCATGCGGGAGTTATTCTCCCGCATTGCGGCCCGCTATGATCTAGTTGACACGTTGATCTCACTCGGGCAGGACCAACGGTGGCGCAAAGAAGCCCTAACTATGACACACGTACCACCAAACGGGAAGCTGCTAGATGTCGCGACAGGCACAGGGGAAGTCGCCCTTGCCGCTCGCAAGCTTTTTCCAAGCTTGCAGATCACCGGCGTCGACCTCACACAAGCTATGGTAGCCTTAGCCCTAAAAAAGGCTCAGCATCAATCCATTACATGGGGCATCAGTGATGGATTGGCCCTGCCCTTTCCCGACAACACATTTGACGCTGCGATCTCCGCATTTATGATGCGCAACGTTCCAAACGTGCTCCAAGCCTTCAAAGAACAAGCACGCGTGGTAAAACCCGGAGGGCGCATCGTTTGTTTGGAAATAACCTGGCCAACACGCTTCCCCATGTCCTTATTGTTTAAATGGTACTTTTTCGGATGGACGCCTTTTCTAGGACGTCTTATATCAGGCGATACAGGAGCCTACACCTATCTACCTCGTTCCGTAAAAAACTTCATCAGCCCCCCAATCGTAGCGCAGCAGATGAAAGAAGCCGGGCTCAAGGCCATCACATGGCATTTGAAAATGTTAGGCACCATTGCTATTTACACCGGCGTCAAAGACGCATGCCAACGTCAGACTGACACGCTTTAGGAGAGATAATGAACAAAACAAATGATCCGCGTATCGATAAACTACAAGCTCTTCAGGAGCGCGCGCGACAAGGGGGAGGCCCCGATCGCATCGCAAAACAGCACGCAAAAGGAAAAATGACAGCCCGGGAACGTATTGAGACGCTGTTAGATCCCGGAACATTCCAAGAAATCCAAGCCTTCGCAATTACCCCGAGCCCTGATAACACATCGATCCCCGGCGACGGCGTCGTGACCGGCTACGGAGAAATTGACGGGCGCACCATTTACATTTACGCTCAGGATTTCACTGCCTACGGCGGCTCTGTCGCACTTCAACACGCCAATAAAATCAGCCGCGTGATGGATTTAGCAATGAGCGCAGGTGCCCCCATCATCGGCCTCCTGGATTCAGGTGGTGCCCGCATCCAGGAAGGTGTTAATTCCCTGCATGGCTACGGATATATTTTCAAGCGCAATGCGCTTGCATCGGGTGTGGTTCCCCAAATCTCGGTCATGTTAGGTCCTTGCGCTGGGGGCGCTTCTTACAGTCCAGCGCTCACGGACTTTATCATCATGACCGATAAAACAGCCGTCATGTTCATCACCGGGCCACAAGTGGTCAAAAGCGTGACCGGAGAAATTATCGACTCCGAAGGGTTAGGAGGCGCGACGGCCCATTTCACACAAAGCGGTGTTGCCAGCTTTGTAGGCCAGACAGAAGAAGAGTCCTTAGCGCTCACACGTAAACTGCTCACATACCTACCCTCCAACAACGTTGAAGATGCCCCGACTATCTCGGTCAATGACTCGCCTGCACGCACAGATGAGAAATTGAACACCATCGTGCCTGAAGATCCTACCGTGCCCTATGACATGCGCGACGTTATCCACAGCGTTCTGGATCAAGGCTCTTTCCTGGAAGTACAAGCCGGGTGGGCCCAGAACGCCATTATAGGCTTAGGACGGCTTGATGGCCACAGCGTCGGTATTATCGCACAACAGCCCATGGTCATGGCCGGGGTATTGGACATCAATGCCTCTGACAAGATCTGCCGCTTTGTACGTTTCTGCGATGCCTTTAATATCCCACTTGTCACATTTGTGGACTCCCCAGGGTTTCTCCCCGGCGTCGTACAAGAACACAGCGGGATTATCCGCCACGGGGCAAAGATTATCTATGCTTACGTGGAAGCTACGGTCCCCAAAATCTCGATTGTCACGCGAAAAGCTTATGGGGGCGCTTACATTGTGATGAGCAGCAAAAGCCTGGATGCCGACCTGCACCTGGCGTGGCCTTCGGCTGAAATTTCCGTTATGGGGCCCGAAGGCGCTGTCAACATCCTTAACCGTCGCGAACTTGCCAAAGCCGAAGATCCAGAGGCACTCCGGCAACAGCTCGTAGCAGAGTACCGCGAAAAATTTGCCAACCCTTACCGGGCGGCAGAGAACGGCATTGTCGATGCTGTCATCGAACCAGCTCAGACAAGGCCCACGCTTATCGCGGCCCTGCGTGCGTTGCGCGATCCCGTCCGCCAGATCCCATCCAAAAAACACGGCGTTATGCCCGTATAAAGGACGCCTACATGAATGAGCTCTTAAGACAAGCACTCTGGTTCACAGCCATCGGCATGGGCATGACCTTTCTATCCATCGGGGCTTTGGTAGTGGGCATGTATCTGCTAACCGCACTGTTCCCCGAAAAAAAGAGGCAAACGGAAGCGGCCCCGGATGCCGAAATAAACGAAGCCCTGCCGGAAGATCACCGCTATCTGGCTGCGGCAGCGGCCGTCGCAGTGGCTGTCGCGCAAACACAGCGCGCGCAAGCCACTCCTGCCAAAGCACCCAGCCAATGGCGTACCTACGCACGCAACTACCATATTGCACAATGCAGCAGGCATAACCAGAAACGCTATCGAGTCCGTCACTAAAACATCTAAAAGGTCAATGGCTATCCATGACCTAACTGCTTTGCGAGAAAAAGAGGATGCAATGCCAGTCTACAAAGTAAAAATTAACGATCAAATCTATGAAGTTGAGGTTCCCAATCCCACAGATCGCCCAGTCCACGTCACCGTAAACGGCGACCCGCTGGAAGTCTGGGTTGAAGAACCTGCGGGCGAAAAGGCACAGGTTCTGCCCATCTCAACTGCGGTGCAGATTCCTGCACCCGCCGCCCCTCCCCAACCTATCACAAAAGCCCAACCCACAGCCGGTACAGGAGCTATAACAGCACCGCTCCCCGGTGTTGTCACGGTCATCTCAGCACAAATCGGTGACACCATTGAACCAGGGCAGGAACTCTGCATCCTGGAAGCTATGAAGATGAACAATCCCATTCGCGCCACCGTGCATGGGACAGTAAAAGCAATTCATGTGAGAGTAGGACAACAAGTGCAGCATGGAGCACCACTTTTCACAATCGGGGACTAAACAAAGCATGGAAGCAACAGGGCCAGATCAAAAACTTTCCACACTGCTTAGCTGTCAGCTCGATGCAAAGAGCCAAGACTTGGAATGGATGCTGGCCCATTTTACCTTTGTCGCAGATGCCACCACACTGGCAGGAGAATGCGACATCGTCTGTTCACCCAAAATGTCGGTCGCCAGTTATCATGGGCTACCCTTTCCGGCACTTGCATTCCTGGGCACGTCACCCGAATTACTGAACAGCTACGCGACATTTCTGATTGAACCGGGCAGCCCGGTCGCCCTGCTGGTAAACGAGGAACAACGCCAAGTCGTTGAACAAGCTTTTGTTATCAACAAGTCCATTCCAGAATGGCAAATGCTCTTTGAAGGTACCCCGGAAGCTTTAGAAATAGGAAACGCAGTTCCTCTTAAACCAAAAAACCTTTCCGCAATGCAATCGCTGGCCAAGGTAACGCAGCTAGAGGCACTCGAACAAGACCCATTCAATCACGGGCCCGCTTTCGGCATCTGGGAAGGGCGCACATTAGCAGCCATGGGCACCACACATCTCACGATTCCCCAAGCTGTAGAGATTGGCAATATCGCGACCCACCCGGATTATCGCCACAGCGGGTATGCAACACACATCATCGCAGCCCTGATCCACGCGCATCAAAGAGAAGATAACAAAGTCTTCTTGATGGTTTATCAAGACAACCTCAAAGCTATCCAATTCTACGAAAAACTGGGCTTTCAACGGAAACGCCCTATGTATCTTATGCACTGTCAGGTCAAACAAACAACACAAAACTACTAAGGGAGCCCGTTTTATGGGTATTAATCTAAGCAATCTTTTCGCCGGCGTCAGCAACCTTACCCTAGGCAATGTACTCATGATAGCAGTAGGCGGCATCCTCATCTACTTCGCGATCGCCAAAGAGTACGAACCGGTCCTCTTACTTCCCATCGGAATTGGCGTCATTATTGGGAACCTGCCGCTCTCCGCCATGGTAGAGGAAGAAGGCATGCTCTACGTATTGAAAGAAGCAGGCGTTGATAATGAGCTATTTCCACTGCTTATCTTTGTAGGCGTCGGAGCCATGATGGACTTCCGCCCGCTACTGGCCCAACCGCTCTTCGCGTTAATGGGCGCCGCAGGGCAATTCGGCATCTTTGGCACCCTGATCTTAGCCATCCTTCTCGGTTATCCCATGAACGAAGCAGCAAGTATCGGTATCATCGGCGCCATTGACGGGCCTACCAGCATTTATGTAGCTAACCAATTAGCACCACACATGCTGGGCGTCATCTCCGTGGTCGCTTATTCCTACATGAGCCTGGTACCCATCATCCAGCCGCCCATCATGCGCCTTCTCACAACCAAAGAGGAACGCATGACCCACATGGAATACTCCCCCCGCCCCGTCTCCAAACTCGCACTGATCCTCTTTCCGATCATCGTCACCATTGCTATCGGCATCCTGGTGCCCCAAGCAGCACCCTTAATCGCCAGCCTAATGCTTGGCAATATTCTCAAAGAGTCCTTAGTTGTCGAGCGCCTATCCCAATCCTCACAAAATGAACTTATCAATGTCTCCACGCTCTTTCTCGGCCTGGTTGTGGGAAGCACCATGGATGCAGCAAGCTTTCTCCAATTAAAGACACTCGGGATCTTGATCCTGGGACTCATCGCGTTTGCCCTGGACACAGCCGCAGGGATTCTCTTTGGCAAACTGCTCTATCTCCTCTCAGGCAAGAAAGTCAACCCTCTCATCGGCGCAGCAGGCATCAGTGCCTTTCCAATGGCAGGGAGACTGGTACAGAAAATCGCCCAAGAAGAGGATTTCTCGAATTTTATCCTGATGCATGCTATGGGAGCAAACACCGCAGGGCAACTCGGCTCAGTCATCGCAGGCGGCATACTCCTGGCACTCTTAGGAGCGTGATCAGGTTATTTGTACCATTACCTAAGACCTTTTAATCTCATATCCTTTAGGAAGGGAGGTTTCTCTATGGGCAAAGGAATGGTCGTTATTGATGTAGATCGCTGCAAAGGTTGTGGCCTCTGCACACATGTCTGTCCCGTCAATATCCTGACGCTTTCGACAGATGTGTTCAATGCAAAAGGCTACCATCCGGTCACCGTCACAGATATGGACAAGTGCATCGGATGTGCCTCTTGTGCAACGATCTGTCCGGACGTTGTTTTTACCGTCTACCGCAGGAAGCGGCAACCAGCAGCCGCTCCGGCCAATGCATAGAAAGGAGCTAAAGTTATGGCAAAAGAACTGCTCAAAGGGAATGTAGCCTTTGCCGAAGCTGCCGTGCGTTACGGCTTGCAGGCTTACTTTGGCTACCCCATCACCCCCCAAAGTGAGGCGCTGGAACACCTCTCCGGGCGGATGATCGAAGAGGGCCGGGTTTTCCTACAAGCTGAAAGCGAAGTCGCAGCCATCAACATGGTCTACGGCGCAGCCAGCACAGGTGTACGGGTGATGACCTCGACGTCCGGCCCAGGTTTTAGTCTGATGGAAGAAGGATTTTCGTATATTGCAGGCTCTGAAGTCCCCGTCGTCGCTATTAACATGATGCGCGGGGGCCCCGGCTTAGGCAACATCCAGCCATCCCAGGCCGACTACTTCCTGATGACAAAATCAGCCGGACACGGCGATTTCCGGCCAATCGTCCTAGCACCCTCCAGCATCCAGGAAATCATCGACATGGTCGGCTTGGCATTCGAGCTGGCAGAAAAATACCGGACTCTGGTCTTTATCGCCGGCGATGGCAGTATTGGTCAAATGATGGAATCCGCAGAGCTTCCCCCCATGCAGCCACTGCGCCAGGAACGCCCTGAATGGGCAACGATTGGCGCTGCGGGGCGTGACCCTAACTATATCACCTCGCTCTACCTAGGCGCCAAGAAATTGGAAGCGGTCAACATACGACTCCAGAAGAAACTGGCTGAGATCAAAGAGAACGAAGTTCGATGGCAAGAATACGAAACTGAAGATGCCGACCTCCTTCTCGTCGCTTATGGCACCGTCGGACGGATTTGCATCTCCGTCATGCGGGAAGCGCGCAAACAAGGGCTTAAAGTCGGTTTACTGCGACCACAAACCCTGTGGCCCTTCCCCGAACAAAGGATTCACGAACTGGCAAAAGAGGTTCGCGGCATCCTGGTTGCGGAAATGAATGCAGGTCAAATGCTGGAAGATGTGGAGCGCGCGGTAAGGAGCCCTGTTCCAGTACACTTCCACGGACGAATGGGGGGCGTCTTCCCCATGGTCGACGAAATTCTGGCCGATGTCAAGACATTAGACGAAGAGACACGCTAAGAGCGTGGGTGAAGTTAGAGGAGGCATCCTATGACAGTGGACGTAAAAATTCCAGAAGAAATGGAACTCGTTTATGAGTATCCTGAGTCAATGACCAAAGTCAGCACCCATTACTGCCCCGGCTGCCCACACGGGATCGTACACCGCCTCATTGCTGAGGTGATCGATGAACTAGGCATTCGAGAAAAAACGATCGGGGTAGCACCCGTGGGGTGCTCTGTGTTAGCTTACTACTACTTCAATATGGACTTCGTTGAAGCCTCTCATGGCCGCGCCCCAGCAATGGCAACGGGAATCAAGCGCACCAATCCCGACAAATTCGTCTTCACCTATCAAGGTGATGGCGACCTGGCGGCAATCGGCACCGCAGAAATCATCCACGCCGCCAACCGAGGCGAATTGCTCAGCACCGTCTTCATCAACAACGCCATCTACGGCATGACCGGGGGACAGATGGCCCCCACAACCCTGCCCGGCATGGTCACCACATCGACCCCCACAGGCCGTGATTGCGCCGTAGCCGGGTACCCTATCCGCATGTCGGAGATCCTAGCTAAAACTGAGGGCGCAGTCTACGTCACTCGAGAGCAAACAACGGACCTGGCCAGCATTCGCAAGACGAAAAAGGCCATCAAACGTGCTTTCATGGCCCAACTAGCAGGGTTAGGGTTCTCCTGTGTGGAAGTGCTGACCACCTGTGCCACCAATTGGAACATGGATCCGTTGGAAGCTATGCAATGGGCCAAAGAGAACATGGCTGGATACTTCCCGCTAGGTACGTACAAGATGACGGATGAAGTCAAGGCGCTCAAGGTGAAATAGGAGGGAAAATAATGCGACACGAAGAAACTATCTTTTCAGGTTTTGGTGGGCAGGGAGCCCTCTTCGCCGGACAATTACTGGCTTACACCGGTATAGCAGAAGACTTGCACGTCACGTGGATCCCCTCCTACGGCCCTGAAATGCGCGGCGGGACGGCAAACTGCACGGTCATCGTTTCAGAGGAAGAAATTGGTGCTCCCGTCGTGCGCAACCCATCGGCTGCCGTGGTCCTCAATCTCCCCTCAATGGAGAAATATGAACCGCTGGTCAAGCCAGACGGATTGCTAATTGTAAACGAATCTCTGATCAACATCACCAGCAAGCGGGATGACATTCGCGTCATCACCATCCCAGCCAGCGATATCGCAACAGAGATGGGAAATCCCCGTATGGCAAACTTGATACTCCTAGGCGCTTTTATCGAGGCCACGGGTATCGTTCCGCTTGGAACCATCAAACAGGAACTGGAAAAACATCTCTCCGAGCGGCATCGCCAATGGTTGGGTCCCAACAAAGAGGCTCTGGACAAGGGCGCCGCGCTGGCCAAAGCGCAATAACACGCCCAGCAAGACTGGATCTATCAAAACCTGACAGGCCGAACATACCTGTCAGGTTTTGTCATCATAAGCACGTTGCACACTTCCCCATCTTATGGTAAAGTTGCCGCTTAGTTGTTTCAAACGAAAGGGCAAAGACATGGAAAAAGAAAAAGCAAAGATCGGCATAGCATTAGGTGGAGGAGGATTGCGCGGATTGGCTCACATCGGCGTCCTCGAATTTATGGAGGAAGAAAACGTCCCAGTAGACGCCATTGCGGGTACCAGCATGGGGGGCATCATTGCCGGTCTTTATGCTGCTGGCGTTCCTATCACAAAACTGAAAGAGATCGGCACGAAAACCGGGATCCTGGACTTTGCCACCCCCGACCCCAATCGCCATGGGCTGATCGGTCATTCGAAAATGCAGCAGTTCTTTGCCGATCTTCTGGGTAGTGAGACCATCACCTTCGCCGATCTTAAAACACCTACAGCGATGATCGCAGCCGATTTGGAGACAGGGGAAATGGTCATACTCAACGAAGGTCCCCTTATCCCCGCTATGATGGCAACATCAGCTTTCCCCATCGTGTTCAGTCCGGTCTATCATAAAGACCGCTGGTTAGTCGACGGCGGCGTGCTCAATAATCTGCCTATTGATATCGTGCGAGCCATGGGTGTTGACCGAGTCATAGGCGTCAACACGCCTCCCAGCCTTCATAAGCTGCTCTCCGTCCCCAAGGAACACGAGAAACGGCCCCGGCTCTCACCGCATTCCATCTTATCCCTGATCGCAAGACCCGGGGACTGGAAAACGCCCATGCTCATTGCGGAAAACAGCGTAGCCTTTACAGCAGACATTGTCAACGAACAACGTCTCAAAACATGCCCACCAGACCTGCTTCTCCATGTCTCCATCCCCAACACCGGCACTTTTGTCGCGGATGACAGCCTAAAAATTATCCAGTCAGGGTATCAAACCG
>Ga0272441_10016513_pt1 | contig 10192 bp, 7 predicted proteins | sample SSMProp6N_FD_193582 | JGI IMG/M metagenome (GOLD analysis project Ga0272441, IMG submission 193582) | Marine sediment archaeal communities from Little Sippewissett salt marsh, Falmouth, MA, United States - SSM-Prop-6N | ecosystem: Environmental > Aquatic > Marine > Wetlands > Sediment ... | reverse complement strand
GTTGAGGTGGTCGGCGCCGACCTCCTTCGCCCAGGCGAGCACGACGGAGGCGAATGCCTCGTTGATCTCGAACACGTCGATGTCGTCGATCGACAGCCCGGTGCGCTTCAGCAGATGCTGCGTGGCGTCCATCGGGCCGGTGAGCATCAACACCGGATCGGTGCCCACCAGGCAGGTGTCGACGACGCGGGCACGAGGCCTCAGACCGAGTTCGGTGGCCTTGGCCTCGGTGGCCAGCAGGACCGCAGCGGATCCGTCGGAGATCTGCGAGGAGTTGCCGGCGGTGTGTACGCCGTTCTCGCGGGCGACGGGCTTCAACGTGGCGAGCTTCTCCAGCGTGGTCTCGCGCAAGCCCTCGTCGCGGGCGACGGTGTGGGTGGTGCCGGTGGGGTTGCCCTCCTCGTCGAGGTCGGGGGCCTCGATGGTGATGTACTGGCCCGAGAAGCGATCCTCCGCCCAGGCCTGTGCGGCCCGTTGCTGGGACGCGAACCCGAACGCGTCGGTGTCGTCGCGGGTGACGCCCCACTTGTCGGCGATGCGCTCGGCGCCCTCGAACTGCGAGGTAATCTCGTACTGTTCGAAGTAGGTCCGCGGGATCGGGACGCCGAGCCCGAGCGCCTTGTTGCCCGACGCTCCGATCGGCACCCGGCTCATCGCCTCGACGCCGCATGCGAGGGCCATGTCGACCGCGCCGGAGCCGACGAGTGACGACGCGAGGTTGGTGGCCTGCTGGCTGGAGCCGCACTGGGTGTCGACGGTGGTGTTGGCGACGCTGAGCGGGAGTCCCGCCGACAGCCACGCGGTACGACCGATGTTGAACGCCTGCTCGCCGACCTGGCTGACGCAGCCGGTGACGACCTGGCCGACCTCGGTGGGGTCCACGTCGTTGCGGTCGACGATCGCCCGTTGCACTCGAGCGAGGGTTTCGGCGGGGTGGAGGGTGGACAGGCCACCGTTGCGCTTGCCGATCGGGGTGCGGACGGCATCGACGATCACGACATCTGAGCTGCTCATGTCGCCGACTGTAGAAGGTCGCGCCTCCCCCGATTCAGCCCGAGCGATGAGCCAGACCCGGCCATCCGGGGAGTTCGCTCATCGCCCGGAGGGATCCGGGGCTCAGGTGTCGTGGAGCCACTCGTCGATCAGGCGGCGGGCGACCGAGATCCCGGGCGGGATCGTGGGCAGCGCATCGCGGCGATACCAGTTCGCGTCGGCGATCTCGGTTTGGTCGAGGACGAGGTCCCCGCTCAGGTACTCGGCGCGGAACCCGATCATCAGGCTGTGCGGGAACGGCCAGGGCTGGCTGGCGCGATACGACACGTTGGTCACGCGGACACCGACCTCTTCGGCGACCTCGCGCACGACGGCACCTTCGAGGTCCTCGCCGGGCTCGACGAAGCCGGCGAGGCACGAGTACATCGGCATCGGGAAATTGACGCCGCGGGCCAGCAACGCTTCCTGGTCCGGTCCCGGCTCGCCGCGGGTGACCAGCACGATCATCGCCGGAGCCAGGCGCGGATAGGCGATCAATCCACACGCCGGGCACTTCATGCCGCGCTCGCCGCTCGATGGTTCGGTCGGTGTGGCACAGCGTCCGCAGAACCGGTGGGTGCGCGCCCATTCGACGATCTGCACGGCGCGACCGGCCGCCATCCACTCGCTCTGCGCCGCGCGGCCGAAGTAGCTGAACAGGTCGAGCGCGGAGCCGTACGACGGGTCTTCGGCGTCCGCGGGGACGTCGACGGCCCACCACGCGTCGCCCTCGACGATGCCGACCACGTGGCGTTCCCAAGTGTCGTTGGCGAGCTCGGTGTCGACGAACACCGACGTACCGATCACGTGGATGTAGCGGTGGCCGCCCGCGTGGTCGCCCGGCTCGGTGTTGAGTGCGGCGTACAGATCGGCCGAGTTGGGAAGCGAGTTCATCGGATGCATGCGTAGCACGCGGTCCACCGCTGCTCTCCTACGGTGACGGAATGGAACCAGACCTGCATCCCGATGTCGTCGTGTTGGCACCGCTGCTCGGAACCTGGGTGGGGTCGGGCTCCGGCGAGTACCCGACCATCGAGCCGTTCGAGTACGTCGAGTCGATCACGTTCACCCACGTCGGCAAGCCGTTCGTGGCCTACACCCAGCGAACCAGGCATCCCGACACCGGCGCACCGATGCACGCCGAGACCGGTTACCTGCGCGTGCCGCTGCCCGGCAGCATCGAGATCGTGATGGCCCAGCCGACCGGCCTCGCCGAGATCTACGAGGGCGCCGTGGTCGGCGGCGACGTGCCCCTCGTGATCGATGCACGTTCGACCTCGATCAACGCCACCTCGACGGCCAAGGAGGTCACGATCACCGAACGCACGATCTCGGTGACCGGTGACCAGCTCCACTACACGTTCCGCATGGCCGCCGTCGGCCAACCCCTGCAGCACCACCTGAGCGCCACCCTCCGCAGGGAATAGGGAGCGATGGTGTCGGGTTGCTCCCAGCGATCGATAGATTTCGATCACCAGAACTGAAGGGGAGTATCCCTCGAGGTCCGTCGTCAACACACCGACTCCCGACCCGATCGGGACGAGGTCGGCGGGGCCAGCCTTCCCGGCGACGGGTCGGCGGAGAGACCTTCGGCGAACCATCCACCGTTTGCTGAAAGTTGAAGATGCACACCTCCAACACCCTCAAGACCGTCGTCCTGCTCTCCGGCCTCGCCGGATTCATGGTGCTGGTCGGCACGCTGCTCGGCGGCACGACCGGCCTCGTCATCGGCCTGCTGTTCGGCCTCGGCATCGTCGGCGCCTCGTACTGGTCGTCCGACAAGCTCGCCGTCAAGGCCGCCCGCGCGACCGAGGTCGCTCCCGGCCAACTCGACTGGTTGCGTGAGGATCTCGCCACCATCGCCCGCCGAGCGAACATGCACACTCCGCGCCTGTTCATCTCGCCCGACCCGCAGCCGAACGCGTTCGCCACCGGCCGCAACGAGAAGACCGCCGTCGTGTGTGTCACCGCCGGCCTGCTCCAGGTGCTCGATCGCAGCGAGGTTCGCGGTGTCGTCGCTCACGAGGTCGCCCACATCCGCAACAAGGACATCCTGATCGGCTCGATCGCTGCCGCCGTCGCGACGGCGATCTCGGCGATCGCCAACCTGGCGCTGTTTGCCGGCATGTTCGGAGGGAACAGTGACGACGATGGTCCGAACCCTGCGGTCACGATGCTGCTCGCGATCCTCGCCCCGATGGCGGCCGGTCTGATGCAGATGGCGCTCTCGCGCTCGCGTGAATTCGAAGCCGACCGCATCGGTGCCGAACTGCTCGGCGATCCACGCCCGCTCGCCAGCGCGCTGGCAAAGCTCGACCGCACGTCGAAGCAGATCCCGATGGACGTCGACCCGGCCCACGCCACGGCCTACATCGTCAACCCGCTCACGGGGCGCAAGCAGGCCGACTTCGCAAAGCTCTTCATGACGCACCCGCCGATGGAGGAGCGCATCGCCCGCCTCCTCGGCGCTCGCACGCAGGTCGCTGCGTGACGGCGCCCGTCGCGGCGTCTGACCTCGACGCAGCCTCGACGACCGACTGGCACCGCCGGTCGGTCGACACGGTGCTCGCCGAACTCGGGTCGTCCACGGACGGCCTCGACGATGCCGCGATCGAGCGGCGCCGCGCCGAGTTCGGCCCCAACGAGCTGCAGGAGTCCGCCGGGACGAGCCCCCTCAGACTGGTCTGGGGCCAGATCTCGTCGGTGATGGTGCTGATCCTGATCGGTGCCGCGCTGCTGTCGCTCGCGCTCGGCAAGTTCCTCGAGGCCGGCGCCATCGGGGCGATCGTCGTGCTGTTCACCGCGCTCGGCTTCTACCAGGAGTACCGCGCCGAGCAGGCGATCGCCGCGCTCCGACGCATGGCGGTGCCGTCGGCACGGGTCACCAGGGCCGGACGCACCACCTCGGTTCCCGTCGGGGAACTGGTACCCGGCGACATCGTGCATCTCGATGCCGGCACGGTGGTCCCGGCGGATCTCCGCCTCGTCGAGGAGGCGAGTCTGCGGATCGAGGAGGCGACGCTGACCGGCGAATCCGAACCGATCGACAAGCAGGTCGAGCCGATCGATCGGGACGGACTCGCGCTCGGCGACCGGCTCTGCATGGCGTACTCGGGCACCCAGGTCGCCGCCGGACGCGGCCAGGGCGTCGTCGTCGCCACCGGCATGGGGACCGAACTCGGCCGGATCGCTTCGCTCCTGCAGGGTGTCGAATCGGAGCAGACACCGCTGCAGCGCCGTCTCGATCGTGTCGGCAAACAACTGGCGCTCATCGGCGTCCTCGTCGCGCTCGCCGTCGTGGTCATGGGGGCGATCTCGGGGGAGGCCGCCGCCGACCTCGTGCTCACGGCGATCAGCGTGGCGGTCGCGGTGATCCCCGAGGGACTCCCCGCCGTCGTGACGTTCACGTTGGCGATCGGCTCGCAGCGGATGCTGCGCCGCCAGGCGTTGATCCGCAAGCTCCCGGCGGTCGAGACACTCGGGTCGGTCACTGTGATCTGTTCCGACAAGACCGGAACCCTCACGCAGAACCGGATGACCGTGACCGTTCTCGACGTGGCCGGCCAGGAGGTCCGCTTCGACGCCGACGACGCCGTCATCGCGCAGACGGTCGGCGCGGCACCCAGGGCGGTGAACATCGCCCTGGTCGCCGGCGCGCTCTGCAACGACGGCGCCCCCGACACGAGCGACACGAGCGGTACGGGCGACGACGCCACGACAGGGTGGCTCGGCGACCCGACGGAGACCGCCCTGCTCCAGGTGGCTGCCGACGCCGGCCTCGACGTGGCATCGCTGCGCTCGCGAGTTCGGCGCATCGACGAGCTGCCGTTCGACTCGACACGCAAGCGCATGAGCACGATCCACGAACCGCTCGCCGGCGCCGTGGCCGAACTCGACGAGTTGCCCCAGGACGTCCGCATCGCGTTCGTGAAGGGCGCCGTCGACGGGCTGCTCCACCAGACGACCGCCGTGTGGGACAACGGCGCCGCAGTCGACTTCGACGATCGATGGCGTGGGCGTATCACCGACGCGAACGATGCCCTCGCTGCGGCGGGCATGCGCGTGCTCGGTGTCGCCTTCCGGCCGTTGGCGTCGCCGGACGACGACCCGGAGTCCGATCTCGTCCTCCTGGCTCTCGTGGGCATCATCGATCCGCCCCGCCCCGAGGTCCGTGATTCCGTCGCGGTGTGCCGCAATGCCGGCATCCGGCCGGTGATGATCACCGGCGACCATCCGCTGACGGCGCTCGCGATCGCCACCGACCTCGGGATCACCGACTCCGACCGGGTGCTGGTGGGCGCCGACCTCGACCGACTCGACGACGCCGAGTTCACCGAGGCCGTGCGCGACGTGTCGGTGTTCGCTCGCGTGTCGCCCGAACACAAGCTGCGCATCGTCGGGGCGCTGCAGCAGCAGCACCAGGTCGTGGCGATGACCGGCGACGGCGTCAACGACGCGCCGGCGCTCAAGCGCGCTGACATCGGTGTGGCGATGGGCATCACCGGCACCGACGTGTCGAAGGAAGCGGCCGACATGGTGCTGCGCGACGACAACTTCGCCACGATCGTCGCTGCGGTCGAAGAGGGCCGGGTGATCTACGACAACCTGCGCCGTTTCGTCAGCTTCGCCGTTGCCGGCAACTTCGGCAAGATCATCGTGATGCTCGGCTGGCCGATCCCGTTCCTCGTCGCCGGATCGGACACGACCACGGCGATCGCCTTCCTCCCGCTGCAGCTGCTCTGGCTGAACCTGATGACCGACGGCCTGCTCGGGCTGTCGATGGGCGTCGAGCCCGCCGAGACGACCGTGATGCAGCGGTCACCACACTCGCCCGAGGACGGGCTCTGGGCCAACGGGCTCGGGCGCCGGACGGCATGGATCGGCGCGGTGATCGGCGTCGTCACCCTCGGGCTCGGGTTCGCCTACTACGCGGCCGACCTCGACCAGTGGCAGACCGTGATGTTCACCACGTTGGCGTTCATGCAGGTGGGCCAGGCGTTCGCGACCCGCTCGTCTACCGAGTCACTTCGCACGATCGGCTGGCGGACGAATCCGCTGATGCTCGGGATCGCCGGCCTCGTGATCGTGCTGCAGCTCCTCGTGCTCTACACGCCACTGAGCGAGTTCCTCGACCTCGACCCGCTCAGCGGCGCCGACCTCGCTGTCTGCGCCGTCGCCGGCATCGGTCTGCTCGCGCTGGTGGAAGCCGTCAAGGCGATCCATCGCTCAACTTCTCGGCGAACCAGTCGAGGATGATCTCGCCGCGCTGGACGCGGTGGAGCGGCGACCCCGAACGGGAGAGCTCGTGGTTCTCGCCGGGGAAGCGGTAGAAGTCGACGTCCTTGTCGAGCAGCTTCAGTGCGACCCACAGCTCCTCGGCCTGGCCGATCGGGCAGCGCCAGTCCTCCTCGGAATGGATGATCAGCATCGGCTTGTCGATGTTGCGGACCGCGGTCACCGGCGACATGCGCACGTACTCCGCGGGATCCTCCAGATGGTTCACGCCGTGCACCGCGTTGAACGCCGTCGAGATGTCGGAGGACAACTCCAGCGCGGTGGCGTTGTTGACGGCCCGTTCGGAGCAGAACGCCCGGAACCGATCGCCGTGATGGCCGGCGAGCCACGTGGCCATCCAGCCGCCGTAGGAGCCGCCGAGCATGCCGACCCGGTCGACGTCGCAGAAGTCGTATCGGTCGAGTGCGGTGTCGATGATCGCGAGAACGTCGTCGACGTCGACGGTGCCCCAACCCGGGCCCGGCACGGTCGGATGATTGGGCCCCTGGATCGCCTGCCCCCAGCCGGTGTGCCGGCCGCTGCTGCCGCGCGGGTTGCCGAACACCACCACGAAGCCGGCGGCCGCCTGCATCTGGAACTCGTCGAAGAGATACTCGCCGTACTGGGTGTGCGGACCACCGTGGACGTTGAGCAGCACCGGGTAGCGCTTCGTCTCGTCGAAGTCGGCCGGACGCATGATCCAGGCGTCGATCTCGTCGGTGCCGTCGGTCGTGCGGGCGGTGAAGTGTTCCCACCCGAGCAGTCCTGCCGCGAGTTCGTCGCCGACGTGGGTGCGGCGCTCGTCGTCGACGTGGAGCTCGGCGGGGTGGGTTGCGGATTCCTGCGCCCGGGCCACGAGGCCGGCCGCCGCATCGAACGACGTCACCGACACCGTGCCCTCGGTGAGCGGTGCGGGGACGAACGAACCGTCGGCAGGGAGCCGGTACAGGTGCGTGGCGCCACGATCCTCGGCGGTTGCGAGCAGATGGGTGTCGGACTCCCAGACCGGAGCGCGCCCACCCACGGTCGGAAGGAACGTGCGGTCGAGCCCGGCGGAGATCCACCGGATGTCACCGTGCGGGTGGTCGTCGCCCTCGATCGGCAGGATCCCCACCTTGGCGTTCTGCGGGAAGATGCTCGGATCGGCGGAGCCGATGAACGCGACGAGTGACCCGTCCGGCGACACCGACGGCTGGCCGTACTGACCGTCGTGGGCCGTGAGGGCGCGTACGTTCGAGCCGTCCTCGTCGCCGTCGCCGTGCTCGGGCACCGACACGACGTACAGGTCCCTGGCGTGGTCGCGGTCCCAGGTGTCGTGGCGCTGCGCCGAGGTCACGATGCCGCTGGCATCGCGCAGCCAACTGACCCCTGAGTGCTGGAACTCGCCGGGTGTGAGGTTGCGAGGCGTCCCGGTCCCGTCGGCCTCGATCACGTACACGTGATTCGGGCGGTCGAAGATCCAGTCCTGCCCGTTGAGGCGGCTGAAGAGCCGCTCGACCTTGCGCGGCGACTGCCAGGCGACGCTCTCGGCGCTGTAGCGCTCGTGGCGAGTTCGGCTGGTGAAGGCGACCAGGCGACCGTCGGGTGACCAGGCGACGTCGCCGAGGCCGTCGGGCCTCGTGCACAACGTCCTGACCTCGCCGGCGGCGGCCACGGGAAGGACGTGCAGCGTGGAGTCGCCCTTGGTCTCCCCGCGGCGTGACGTGAACGCGAGGAATCGACCGTCGGGCGACCAGGTCGGGTTGCCGTCGTGGTCACCCGCTGTCACCGGGGCGTCGTCGATCCAGACCCGCGTGATCGTGGTGTTCTTCGCCAGGTTCGTGGTGGCCACCACGAACGCCACGTGTTGCCCGTCGGGGCTGACGGCCACCTGACCGACGACGCTGCGCCCGTCGATCAGTTGCTCCGCGATCTCGCGATGTGACGGCCCCGACGGGGGAGTGGTGGGCTCGGTGGGAGCGGTGGGAGGCGACGGCGGTGGCAGCTGACTCATGCGGCTCGACGGTACCCCGCGCGTGTCCGGACCCAGCCTGCTCGGTCCGGCGCTATTCGGCGATGCCGACGGGCCGGCCGTCGACGATCTGGTCGAGGTACTCCGACATGCCGAAGCCGACTCGACCCTCGTAGTCGCCGGAGTGGATCGTCCACTTGGTGTACGCCTCGGAGATGCGGGTCTGCAACCAGTCGCCGTCGGGCGTCTGGCGCCGGTTGCGCAGCGGGATCAGGCTGAGCGCCTCGCCGGTGAAGTTCCACTCGCGGTCGCTACGGCTGGAGCGGATCGTGCCCTCGATGCGGTCGTGGTAGCGCTCGTCGCCGCGTGTCTCGGTCGAGATCCGCACGTCATCGCACAGGTGCATCACGCCGTTCTCCCACACGAAGCCGCCGCGGGTGCCGTCGCTGTCGCGCTTGGCGACACGGCTCGCCATGAACCCGAAGTTCTCGTCGACGTTGACCGTCAACCATCGGTAGTACCACGGCGCCTGCCAGTAGCGCGGGCCCCAGGAGTGGTCGCGCAGACCGAACCCGGCGATCTGCCACTCCCGCTCGCCGACGCGCATCGTGCCGGTCGCCTCCACGAGTTGCTCGTAGTGGCCCTTGGCGAACTCCTCGCCCGGCTTCTCGTGAGGCTCGTCGGGCTCGCCGCCGAACATGCTCGGCCGCCCCTGGCCGGTGAAGGTGATGTGGATCTCCGCCTCGGCGTACGGGTTGTTCGTGAACGCCTCCTTCGGGTCGGCCATCTGCTCGGGCTCGTCGAGCACGACGACCTTGCCGACGTAGTCGATGCGCAGTTCCTCGAACGGCTTCACCATCGTCCAGGTGAGCCCGGCGGCGTCGAGCGCGTGGTTGTTCTCGATCGCGGGCCGCTTGAACATGAACCCGACCTGGCGGTTGCCGCCATCGACCTCCGGAGGCAGGTACAGGCACACCGTCATCTCGGCGGTGCCCTCGTTGGCGCGGTTGCCCATCCGGAACCAGCCGCCGACGCCCTGCGCCGGATCGAAGCAGTTGATGTACATGCTCTCGTTGAAGTTCGGCTCGGGGCCGAGTTCGTGCATGTATTCGTCGGACTCGTCCAGTCTCACGGCCATGATGGCGACGTTACGTTGGCTGATCAGGGCGGATTCAGTCGGAGCGAACCCGGCCAGAACCCGGCCAGCGCGCGGGCACACCCCCGGCGTTGTTGCTGTCGGAGGTGCGTTGTCCGCTCAGAGATCACCGTAGAACGTGTGGTTGGCGACTCGCAGCACGCCACCGTCGTCGACGATGGTCATCACGCTGATCCCCTCCACGGGTTCGGTCATGGTGCTGTCCTCCACCCGGTCGACCTGGGTCACGAACCACGGGCCGTCACCGGCCATGACCCGCTCGCCGACCGGCGTGACCTGCCAGTCGTAGCGGCCCATCCCGTTGATGGAGGCCGCCTGGGATGTCGCGCTCGCCGTTCCCATCTCCGACACGAACGTGTAGTCGTCGGTCGTGATCTCCAGGAACGCGTCACCGTCGTAGTTGTTCCATGCATCCGTGTAGTCATCCCACACCTGGGCAATGTCGTCACTCGGGGCCGTGGCAGGCGTCGAGGAGCGATCGATGATCACCCATGCGCCGAGGCCGACCAGCGCGACCGCCAATGCGATGACGATCACCTTCAGCGTCCGGTTGCCCCTGTCGGGATGCCCGGATTGGCTGCTGTCTACTTCGGTCCCTGTTGTCGTCTTCTCCTCTCGATCCGTGAGAGTCGTCATGATGAACTCCCTTCGTTGAGTTTGATGGGTCGGCACCGGGGTGCCACCAGTACGGTCTCACCTGGTCGAGATGCCCACAAGAGGCCATCGTCACGGACCCGGCATGCTGCGAGCCACGGCCGAGGTCGGCCACACCGTCGAGA
>Ga0272441_10016512_pt1 | contig 10192 bp, 1 predicted proteins | sample SSMProp6N_FD_193582 | JGI IMG/M metagenome (GOLD analysis project Ga0272441, IMG submission 193582) | Marine sediment archaeal communities from Little Sippewissett salt marsh, Falmouth, MA, United States - SSM-Prop-6N | ecosystem: Environmental > Aquatic > Marine > Wetlands > Sediment ... | reverse complement strand
GTCAGTTATCGATGCAACCATTAGTTTTGATACGCCGGGGTTGTATCCACTTGAGTTGTACGTATTCGATAATACTAATAATGAAGTTATCGGCCGGGATAAAGTCTGGATTAATGTCCAATGGCCGCATATTGAAGTCAGTGCGGGTCCAGACCGAACGCTTTATCTTAAGAAAAATGTAGATGTATGGGAAGTATCGGATGAATTCATTGGCAGTGTTACCGGTATTGATATTACCGAAGCCGACAGGTTCGATTGGTCTATTGAGCCTGCCGACGATGCTGCCGAGGGGTATTTGCTCACTTTGCCGGGAACACCCGAGCAGATATTGAATCTTACTTTTAATCATACCGGGGCATACTACGTCTTATTCAGTGCCTGGAAAAATACCTCTCAAGGCGAGGTTTTCCTTGGTACCGGTGTTTCAACTGTCTTGGTTACCCATAAGCAGGTTGAAGTTGATGCTGGTGACTATCCGGGAGGGACTAGTGTAACTGTAGGCACCGCTCCTGCAACATTCAATCTGGAGGGAGAAATTATACAGGGTGAAGTTGATGAAGTGGAATGGGTATTTCTTGACGCCAATCCTGACTTGGTTACTTTCTCCAGCCCCAAAAGCCTCAAAACGATGGTTTCCTTCAATGCGGTTGATGGCTACAGCGGAGCGGGCACATATCCGCTCACTCTGCTCGGAAAGATAGAGGTTGATGGAGAATATATTGTCGTCGCATCCGACACGGTAGATATTACTGTAGTGGTAACCTACGGAAGTGGAACTGAATTCGCAAAGTCTATCTGTATTACTACTGGACATGGCGACATAAGCAGCTCTCCGCCGTTGACAACAGTAGTTACAGCCACAATAGAAGTCTGTGATAGCGGTGGTACGAGCTTTACAGATTACGATTCTGCAGTATGGTCATGGAGCGGCACAGACAACTCTGTGATCATAGATCAGGCGGACCAGTGGGAGCCAGTAGCAAATGTTACATTTAACAGAGCAGATGATTACATACTGACACTTATAGTCGAAAAAGGTGGAGTTATGATTGCCACAGCTTCGCAGAAGATTCCCATAACTGATGAGGACTGTACCGTTTCCGCCGTAGCTGGATTTACCGAAGACAAATCATTGAAGGTACGTTCTGATATAGTGATTGGTACCCCGGTTAATCTTTACGGTGACATAACACATGACTGCAGCCAAGAGACTCAGATAGAATATCACTGGTCGTGCGAAAGTTCATATGGTACAGTGGATTTTACTCTGGAGGATCACGAGTTACCCGATATTAGCGCTACTGCCACATTCTCCGAGGCTGGAGATTATTATTTGACATTACACGTTCTAAATGCTCAGACTAAGGAACCATTGGCGCATGAAACCATACTTGCTTTAGTTCCTCCACCGCCGTTCTGGCTTGATGTTTACGGCCCTTCGATCGTAACGGGCACAACCCTCCCACTATCTCTTGATATTACGGCGACGATTTTAGGTGGTGTACCAGTGGGTTCTACTACAGAATATACATGGTTACCTGAACCCGAAAATATAGAATTAGACGTTCCTTCTGGAAGCGAGACGGCTACATATACGTTCTCTGAGGAGAATACTTATGAGTTAACCGTGACAGGCAGTGTCAGCGATCCGCCATGGTCACAAACAAGGACGATAACAGTTAATGCTTCGCAGACTGGGACTTTTAACGATTTAGTATGGCATGCAGGAAGCACAAAGTATGCCGCATTGTCTGAACCGGTATATATGTCCGATGCGGTATTTATTTCCAGCGACTCTTCCATAATCCCCAAATGGACATATAGTTGTGCGACGGGTGGGGAAGCAATATTCTTACCTGATGACAACACTGAAAAACCTCATGTTGCTTTTTCAGAACAGGGGAAATATACGCTTTCACTTGTTCCGTGGGATATGGTAGCGGGTGCACCAGTTTCCGGCACAGTTGCTAGTACGGTTGATGTGTTTGTTGATGTTCCTACCGTGCCGAGTCCGGATATCCCACAAGTAGACCTTGAAAGAGATTCTGTCACAAATGTTCTTACGACTACTGCCAGTGATAAAGATGGAGTTTCGTATTTAATTTTAATGCTGGGTGAGGAAGTTCTGGCCCATGTCAGCGGCTCTCCAACCTATAACAATGTATTGACACTCAATTACGCTTTAGATATTTCTCACCTGCCTGCGGGTACAAGCAACATAGTTGCATACGCATGCGATACCGTCGGTGATATGGGGCAGGATGATATTACTGTCGTAAATGATTCTGCTATTCGTGATTTCCAGGTTAACCCGGAAATAATAAATAACTCCACTGGCCCCAACTTAACATTTACCGCTTCTTTTGACGCAGAAAGAGACTGGACGCTTGAGATATTCAAAGCTGATGTTTCTATTGTAACATATCCCGGAGAAGATGATTTTGATTTAAGTGGGCTTGACCCCGTCGATACAACAGGGTGGGCAGACGGCAACTATAAAGCAGTTCTTACAGTTGTCGATAAGATTCCCAATGATACCGGGGTAGTATATTTTTCGATTTTGCGTGGCCAGATATCCCCGTCGCAAATTGTTGCTGAGCTGCAAAGCTTCAGTGGTACGGCCAGTGTAGGTATTCCTCTGACCGAAGAATGGGATTTTGCGGATTTTGTCGGACAAGGTTCATACTCACCTATACCGGTAATAAAGGACGGACAAGGTGAGGTGTTTGGCAGACTTGGAAACGCAGATTTCCCTGATGATGTTGAATACAGGTTAAGAATCTGTGCCGCGGGCAGTGGTAATAAGCTTGTTGCTGTTCAGGTTGTTACTCCTACCGGTACACAACATAGTCAAGACTGGGCGAAAAAATGGGCTGATGGAAGTTATGAGGAGGATGAGAAAGATAATTTGGGCGTCATTGATCTTTCGATGCTTGATAACGGTTCGTACTATCTGGAGCTTTCCGTGCGGTGCAACGGTGTTGTAAAGAGTGATTATGCTCAGTTTATTCTTGATTGTCCGCTCAAAATCGGCAATGTCAAATTCAGCCAGGAAGACCTTGTAGTTGAAACGGGCGGGATACCGCTGCGTGTAGTACGCACTTATGACAGCTTTAAGAAGCATAAGGACAGTGAATTCGGTCACGGCTGGAGCTATTCGATTGCCAATCTTGATATTGAGTTGGATGAGTTGCGTACAACAATGTATGAAAGTGATGGTTATTTATTCGACACCGGATATCCGACATCAGTTCGTTACGGGGATAATCTAAGCAATCGCAACGTAACACTTACGCTGCCTGACGGCCGGCGTACAACGTTTATGTTCTATCTCGAACCTAGCCAATCATATTATACCGCCAAATACGCTGCTATGGATGGTATCGGAGCAGAACTGAATACCTTAGGGGCGGAAGTATGCCGGGTCAACATATTTGACGAGGATAAAAATGTCACATGGATGGACTATACCGGTGATAGTCTGACATATATCGATCCGGCGATGTATGATTTCTCTGGATTTGTGCTTACAACTGAAGATGGCACGGCGTATCGCTTTGAACGTGACCTTAAAAGTGATGATTATGATGATGATTGTGATTATTACAGTTTTAATGGCTATCTCCCATTATATTGGACTAAAGTATACGGCCCGCCGTATCTAACTGAGATAATGACAATAGACGGCGAGAGAATCTTGCTCAATACAAAGTTGTCGTCAGGGGAAATCGGTGCTGGAAATAGCAATGCCGGAATTCAATTCATGGATGCTCAAGACAATATTGATGCATCAAAAAGTATGGAAATTGGATATTCAGAAGGAAGAATAAGATATATAAACGCACCATCGGAAAATGGTCAGAAATACTTACCTGAGGCTGAGGATCCGATTTATGGTACGCCAACAGTCATTTACAATTATGATATCACCAATGGCAATCTGACAAGTGTTGAGCGGCTGGTGAGCAAGGGTGTGGATTATGAAAATTCAGAATATGAAAAGACAGAGTATTCTTACGGAGATAATCCGTCTGAGCATCTTGTATCAGATATCAAGGATGACCGCGGTTTGGCACCAATACAATATGTTTATGATGCAGCCGGCAGGCTCAAGGAGACCATCGATGCAAAAGGCAACCATATTGTCATTCAGCACAATGAGTCTATAGTTCACGATGATAAAACTTATAAGACGGAAATGGTATATGAGCGGTGGGATACGCAGCAACAGTTTCCAACCATATATGCATACGATAACAGGGGCAATGTTGTCCTGGTTCAAAAGAGCGAAGTGGGCAATCCCGATCCTCTTGATAAGACTGTATATGATTACGATCCCGCATCAGAACACCCAGACAGCCCGATTAGAATTATAAGGAGCGTGCCGGACCCTGCAAATCCATCACAAATTGTAGAGGCCGTAACCACATATGATTACGATAGGTACGGAAAACCTGTCCTTACGATTGATCCTGAAAAAAACAAAACGGAGACGGCGTATGACGATGACGGCAATGTGATTGAAGTTAAGCGTATAGACTGGGATGGAAGCACCTACAAGTTTGTTTCACGTACTGAAAACACCTATGAAGGCAGCAAGCTCAAGACGACGGCGGTTTGGGATCCAGCTGACGAGACTAAGCCTGTCAGTATGTCTGTTAACGTTTATGATGAATATAACCGTATTCGGCATACGATTAACGTGAATCTTGACGTTGTCTCTGAATCTGATATTGGGGACTTTTACATCCTGGCTTACGACTCATCAGGTGACACTATCAGAAGCGTTTATGCCGCTGACCATCCTGTTACAACTTACTCATATACCGGCACCAACTTGCAGCCGGAGTGGATTCAGGATCCATCAGGGGCAAAGACTTTCTTCGACTACGATGGCAATGGCAAACAAAGGGCCAGTTGGTATTATTGGGATGACCCTGAAAGCGACCCAGGGTACGACAGTTATGTAATTTCACTCAATAAAACCGATTCGCAGGGCAGAACCTTAAAAACTCTCCGAGTCATAGGCGACCTTACCCCGCCGAATCAGTTGGAACCGACTTACCCGCTGCCCAGTGATATCGATTCACTTCTCGGTAGCGACAGTGGAGACGTGCTTTCTCAGACGGAATATAATTCGCTCGGTAAGGTCGACCATACAATTGATCAATATGACAATGTTACCAAGTATGAATATGACCAGCTCGGCAATCTTGTAGAAACCCGAACTTACGACCCTGATGACAATCACCTGACCACTACACAAAGCCTCTATGATACCGAAGGCAGGCTTATTGTCTCGGTTGGGCCGTATGACCCTGCTGTATATAGTCAGCCGCAAAGCGAGTGGCCGGTAGGGACGGAAACGGTCTATGACGCGCTCGGCAGGGTTGTCGAGACCCGCAAATGGGCGGGTGTTGTAATAAATCTTGTTCCGTTCGAAGTAGTCAGCGGCCAGTCTGTACCTTGTGATCCGGACGATTCGGATATGGTTGGTAAAATGATTTCACCGCTGGCTGAACCACAAAACGCCTGGGACGGAGCCGGTACGCAGCCGGCAAATATTGGCTGGACTAGTGGTGTGTCGTTGTCCAGCGGCGAAGGCTTGTTGCCAGTAGCTAAAGCTACTGTTGAAACCGGTGAAATTGGTCCTCTGTCTTATACACGTACAATTTATGATTCAGGAGGAAGAGTAAAACACTCCATAACCCTGAGTGAGCCTGTAGAGGTAGAACCAGATGTATATGAAACTTATGAATCCTTAACTACATACTACTATGATAAAGCCGGAAAACAAACTACCATAGTTGACCCGTTAGGCCATCAGAATCTTGACAGTCTTACACCTGAAGCGACCGATGTTGTGATCTTCGATGGTGAAAATGGCCATATAACCGCCAAGTATAGAGATTATACTAATTTTGATGATACTGAAGTCACCGGCAATCTTACCGGTACGCATAAAACCGTAACTGCTTATGATGGTACGCGCCGAAGCAGCGTAACCGACGCCCGTGAGTTCGAGAATGGAGCTACTCAGGGAGGCTTTACAACTGAATTTGAATATGACGAGGTTCTCGGCAGACTCATAAAAACAATCCATCCACCTACTGATTATATAAACGAAGACGGTGATGCCGTAACCAATGCATTACTCCATACTCATACGGCTTACGACGGGCTTGGCAGGAAAAAATGGGAAACTGCCCAGGTTTCGTTTACCGAAATGCCCGATGAAGGAACCAATAACTTCAAGGAAAATGTCAAGCAGTTTTATTATGACACGGCGGGCAGGCTGATAAGCGTTGAACTACCGGAAGTACCCGATCCTGAAAACGGCGGTACACTGACACATCCGCAATATCACTACATCTACGATGAATACGGCAGCCAGGTTGGTATTGTCGATGCGAAGAATCGGCTGACGGTCTTTGAGTATGACGAATTGAGACAGCAGAGGGCAAAATATACGCCGTTTGCCGTTGCGACTTTGCCGACCACGGCCGCAGAAGTATATGATGCACTCGATACAGCCCTTGGCGGAGCAAATCCGCCCGAAGCCGAATACTGGGATTATGACGACCTTGGACGGCTGGAAGTTCATCTCGATTACAAAGAACAGGCAACAGGCTATTTCTATAACGCTCAAGGCCAATTAGAATACAAACTGTATTATGAAGCGGACAGTACACCTGCCGTTCCTGGAAATGACGACTATGATGCCGATATGGCTGCTTATGAACTGGACCCGCAGATATCAGCCTGCACAAGGTGGAATGAACAAATCCATTATACTTATGATTCGCTCGTCAGAAAAGAAACTGTAACCCAAAGTGACGGTACCCCTGCTAATGACAGAGTGACAACTTATACCTACGACGCCGAAGGCCGGATATTGTCTGTCGATTCGTCGCAAAGCGGTTTTGTTTCTTACCAATATGACCCGATTACAGGCGGTAAGATAAATACATCATCGGCGAACACAAGCGTTGACTACTATAATGACTCCTTAGGCAGGCTTGAAACGGTTAATCTCACAACGCGAAACGGAAACGCTATTACGCCAGAACAGTCCGATTATACTTATAATCCTGTTGGTTCTCGTCAATCCCTGACTTATGCCAATGGTAACTACACTTATTATGATTACGATGCCCTCAACAGATTAACCAACCTGATGAACTTCGAACAGACCGAGGCTGATCCATACTCTCCAGCAGGCAATACTTTAAGCAAGTTTGAATATAAATGCTATGCCGATGGCATGAGGCGAAGTGCGATAGAAGCTATTTTACCTCAGGGAGTAGCACCTGGTGGTACGCTTAAATCTCAAAATGTAGTATATCACTATGATAATCTCAACAGGTTGATTTTGGAAGATGCCGATGACGGCGGAAGTAACGGTTATTCGGTCGAATATGAATATGACCTTGTCGGCAACAGGCTGAGTCGTTCCATCTGGTTCGACCACAGTTTGAATGTGCTTTATACCGAGTATGAGTATAACGACAAAGATCAGCTTATCCGTGAAACACACAGCGACACCTTCCCATCGGCAAGATTGGAACGGCCGGATGGGCCTTATTATGCTTATGCCCGTACAGGTGGTGGAGTATTTTATACTAAAGCAAACAGCAAGGTCAAAATAGGTCCGTTCAGGGCCTGGCTGTTTGGTTTGCCTTCGTCTTTATCGCACTGGCTGTTTGGCTTGGTAATGGCGCTGCTGGTAGTGGCATTTTTAATCCCGGCTATAGTGCAGATATTCTGTCGCATCACTAAGCGCAAACCTGCTCGTATGCCGCTTAGTCTGTCACATCGGTGCCTGTCGGTATTGATTGCCTATGTGATGTTGATAAGCCCGGTTGGCTTCGAGCAGCTTGCCCGTGCCTCGGTTCAATACGACGAGCTCGGTACAAGTACATGGGGCGAGGCTGGAGATGTCTTCAGCTACTGTTACGATACCAATGGCTCGATGGTTTATAAGGTTTATGCCGATGTCACAGACATCGAGAACATGACACCAGCTGATGTTGACATCTGGCTGAGTAATAATACAAGTGTTGCCTATGACAAGCATATATATAACTTACAGAATCGTTTAGCCGGAATTGAGAAATATAGTTCGTATTCAAGTCTTACCAGCTACGTTGATTACAAATATAACGACGATGGTATTCGTGTCGAAAAGGACGATAACGGAGCCATTACTACATTCCTGATTGATTCTTACAATCACACCGGCTATGCCCAGGTGCTCGAGGAATGGACGGTAGACGGCAGCAACGGCACGCTGGTTACTTATACCATCGGTGATGATGTAATCTCTCAACAAGAGTCCGACTGGATTTGGGATACAGACTACTGGGTAGAAGATATTGTTTATGATACTCAGTACCTGCTATATGACGGCCACGGCAGTACGCGTCAGCTTGTTTACTGGACAGGCAGTGATATTGCTGTCGCTGATACCTATTCTTATGACGGCTGCGGTGTGTTGCTGCAGGATGAGAATACATTCCAGCCGATAGCTCAGGGGGGATTGGGTGTTACCCCCGGAGTTACACAACAGCAGGCCACTAATCTTCTCTATGCCGGCGAACAATTCGATACTTCTGCACAGATGTACTATAACCGCGCCCGTTACTACAATCCCAGTAATGGACTGTTTAATCGTATCGACCCATATTCTGGCAATAACCAGGACCCGCAGTCACTACACAAATACCTCTACTGCCACGCAAATCCAATTAACAGTATTGATCCAACTGGGATGCTTAGTACATTTGCAAATATCTCTATCTCAGTTGCTATTGGTGCTATAATTGGTGGTATCGGAGGTGGTGTTATTACGGGGTCTTGGAAAGGTGCTTTATATGGTGCTTTAGCAGGAGCTAGTATTGTTGGTCTTGCTATCTTGACTTATTTTCAGGGAGGTGGTGGAATTGCAGGCATGGGGGAAGCGACGGAAGCAATTTTATGGTGTATTATGTATGCGGCAATAGGAGGTTTTTTGGCGGTCCTAGAAAAATCTGTGAATGAAATATATCGAGGCGAAATAGATAACCATAAATATACGGAAGCTTTCATGCGAGCTGTTGCAACTGTTTGTATGGCTTTTCTAGCTAAGCAAAGTATTACATATATATTGAAAAACAAAGCTGTAACCAATAGTATGGTAGCAAGGTTATTGGATTCTAAGCATGCAGATGATATTATCCCAGCTATTGCAGCAGGGTCCTTAGAGATAGCAACTGGAGTAGGATCAGGTAGAATCTTTAAACACCCATGGGATGTGACGAAAAATGCGATGTTAAGTGCTGGAACAACGTTTCTTATAAGGAAATTTGCGATGAATGCTGCTGCTGCTAAAGGAGAATCTGAAGTAGCCATAAGAATTGTTTCAGGATTTATAGCAGCGAGGATTCGGGATATAGCTAAGCAATTTTAAATAGCATTAATGTTTTTGTGAACGAAAAAATTAACAAGATTTTACTCATATGCACATGAGAGTTGAATCTACCAAGCTAATAATATAAGACAAAACGACAATCTTTCAAAACAAGGGGATTAAAAATGAGTAAAAGAGATTTGATTCTGGTGGCAATATTAAGAAATGTTTCCACTGTTTTAGTGACCCTTGTTTATTTAGGTTTTGGAGCATTTTGTTTTATTTGGTGGCTCAAACATATCATAACATTGAAAGGGGCTGTAGGATCTGGCGATATAAATCTTGCATTAAATGTAATTTTATTTGGAGTTGGACTTTTTCTGTGGTTTCTTGCTTATTGGTTTATTTATGTGTTAATCGTTTTAGTTCAAGCTTTAGTGTTTAAAAAATACATTCCACATGAAAATCTGAGTGATATTTTTCCAGAGTTAAAACGAGGATCGAAAATTTTTTTAGTTAGCGGGCTTATCAATAAAAAATTGTCTCAAGTACTAAACTCATAAAATACAAATAATCACCTACACTTAACATTATTTTTCTCAGAATTTGACGCAGAGACTATGCATCTGGCTATAATCACGATGGTACAGCTATTAGCGACAGCTTCAGCTACGACGCCTATGGTGTAATGCTCGGAGGCAATCCGGCTGATACAAGCGGTTCAACATCTCTGCTTTATGCCGGCGAACAATTCGATACTGACCTGCAGCAGTATTACCTGCGGGCAAGATTCTACGACCCCCT
>Ga0272441_10016511_pt1 | contig 10192 bp, 5 predicted proteins | sample SSMProp6N_FD_193582 | JGI IMG/M metagenome (GOLD analysis project Ga0272441, IMG submission 193582) | Marine sediment archaeal communities from Little Sippewissett salt marsh, Falmouth, MA, United States - SSM-Prop-6N | ecosystem: Environmental > Aquatic > Marine > Wetlands > Sediment ... | reverse complement strand
TTCACCAAAGATACTCATTTTAAGTGATAATAGAAACCAATTCCGATATTTGGCGGCCTTTTATTCCGGACTTTGGCGATGTTTTACTCCGAACTTTGGCAGCAATCTACCCGCCAAATTAAATCCAAATACCTCAGAAATGGTTCGTAAAACTGTCCGGTTGGGGGTACATAAAGCAGAGTGAGAGCGATCACACGAGCTCTGCTTTTTTCTTCACACTCACTCTCTCACTCACTCTTCCGGTTTTTCTTGTTCCCGGCCAAAGTCCCTGGCCGACGTTGCCTAATATAATTTCAATTTGCTACTTGCTGCCGAATAGATTAATATCTTAACCTGTAATTAGGTAAACATAGCTCACTATTTAAGTCCCCAGTCTTTATTTGGTTCGGCTCCCATATGCAGCACAAGCTTACCTCCTTTTAATAATTCCGAAGCAGGAAATTTGAATTCATTCAGTTCCTTACCATTTAGTTTGGCCGATTGAACATATTTGTTTAATCGTGAGGTATTTTTTGCTTCAATTATAAACTTATCGCCCCGGCCAAATTGTTTCCCAAGATCAATTTCAATTTTTTCGAAAATTGGGCTCCCGATTTCGTAAACAGGTTCAGCACGACATCCGCCGTCGGTCTGGAACAGGCCCATGGCCACCATCATAAACCAAGCACTCATCTGTCCCTGGTCCTCATCACCCAGGTAGGCGTTGGCAACACCATAACCATAATAGCGGTCGAGTATTGCCCGGCTCCATTTTTGTGTTAACCAGGGTCTTTCAACCCAGTTAAACAGGAAAGAAAAATGCATGGATTGCTGGTTACCCTGTATAACAGGATAATTCCAGTACTGGTCGTTCATTCCATTAAATCGTGTTTTGTAACTCTCTTCAAATCCCCAGTCGAGGCGTTCGATAAATCGTTCTTTACCAATAGTTTCAGCAAGAGCCGGCACGTCCTGTGGCACAAAAAAGGTGAGCTGCCAGGCATTACCCTCGACATAATGATGATTAGCTCCTGACTTGTACGAGTCGAAATCAGCCAGCCACTCTCCCTTCGAGTTCTTCATACGGGCAAAACCACTTTCCGTATCAATTACATTCTTCCACCAGTATCCACGGTCAATAAAATATTTGTGATCCTCTTCTTTTCCAAGTGCCCTGGCAAACTGCGAAACCGTCCAGTCGTCGAAAGAATATTCCAGGGAGTTTGAAAAACGTCCTTTATCATAAGGCACATATGAGTGTTTGAGGTAGCTCAGCAGATCACGGTTTCCGGCAAAACCACCACCCACAACCCGGGCCGGAGTAGTTTGCATCTTCTTTACCGCCTCGTAGGCCTTTTCGACATCATAATCGCGAATACCCATCTGGTATGCACCTACGATTAAGGGTATCTCGTGTTCTGCTACCATAACAGGGATATATTCCATTGCAGCAGGGCCTTTAGCCAGCCATCCGTTTGCGTCATACATTGCCAGTTGCGATTTCACCCAGCGATTACTCCACTCTGGTGTTATCAGGTTCCAGAACTGGTTGAGGTTCCAGAATGTATTCCAGAATGCATCACAACCAAGTGCCACTGAAACGGGATCTTCCATCTTTCGTATCTTCTCATCAGCATCGCGCCATTCTCCATTTACATCGCTGAAGGTATTACGACTGCATAGTGAGCGGTAAAAATTATTGTAAAAACGCATCTTCTCGCGCGAATCAATTGAGCTAATCCTGATTCTGGACATCAAATTATTCCAGGTATCAACATGGTGCTGGCGAACTGCATCAAAATCCCATCCAAATGGGTTGATTATCTCGGTCTCCAGGTTCTCACGGGCATTATCTATGCTGACATAGGAAATCCCTGTCCGTAGCTGAACCACCCTGTTAATTTTTGTGTCAAATTCTACTATTGCCCCAACGTCTTTAGCATTATATACGGTAAAGTCATTGGTAACTTCGACACCCTTTTCAGTCCAGACTTTAAAGCCGGCTATGGACTGATCAAACTCGGCAACAAAGTGTACAATATATTCCTGCGATATTCCTCCTGACCAGGTGTTAGGACTGAGCTGATGAGAATAACCCTCAACTGTTTTGTCACCGGTCTTTTTAAAATGTGCTTTAAGCGACTTATAGGGGTATTCGCTGGGAATAACCAGATCCAGCAGAACTCTGGAGTCATCCTTATCTTCCGGGAAGGTATAGCGCTGAAAACCACAACGGGTAGTTGAAGTTAATTCAGCCCTTATATCATAATCTGTTAAATTTACTTTATAGTACCCGATCGGAGCTTCTTCTGTGGCTTTATCAATACGTGAACGATATCCACTGTCTGCATCTTTTTCGTCGCCTACCACTGTCTGAAGCGGCCCGTTTGTTGGCATTGTTCCAAGTCCTGCAATTGTCCATTCATGTATATGCGAAAAGCACCCTACCGATTCAAAGGTAGGTTCGTAACCCGCCTGCCAGCTATCGTTCTGGTTGTCGGGACTCAGTTTTACCATGCTAAAAGGCATCCATGGTCCGGGAGCAATCATCCACCTTGAATGGGCTGTTCCAATTTTAGTGTCAACATAAGCTGCCGGCGTAACAGGCTGTTTAGCCTCGCGCACTATCCTTCCTGATTGAATCTTTTCTCCATCGACGAATATTTCGTATTTACTTTCTTTAGTTGACTCGACAGCCGGCATTGGCGCTTCAAGAGTGTAGCGTTTTGTTTCTATTATTTCTCTCAATATCTCATTGCCATCCAGCTTTACCAGTAATTCGGGTTTCCCCGAAAGATGCTCAATATCAACAAGCAGTGGCTGCATGTCTTCAAGCTCGTAATCAGCAGCCTCAACCCCACGTAAATAAATCTTTCTGTTTTCGTCTAAGCGGGTATTTCCCGGTCCTTCCATTCTTATCTGGTCGAATTTCAACCATGAACCTTCAAGGCTTGTCAGTTTTATTTCGTTTCCACCGGACTTCATCCAGTCATTTTCAAGCGGAATCTCAATAAGGTATTCTGAAGGATTAGCAGGCTCAGCATCAATATTACTGTTTTCGTTGATAACAGGAATACGGTACTTCCATGATTTACCGTTTACACTTACCTTAAAAAGAGGCAGGTCTTCCGGGTTACAATCAAGTATATCAACAGTGAGTTTCCAATCACCTTTTTTTGGAAGCTTCCTTATTCCAAATAGAATATTCAGCGTATGCGAGCGCCACCCTGCCGTTCCCCATGTTCCTCCCCATGTATCACTGGTACCTGGAATAATATAGGGGAAGTCGCTTTTTTCATCTGAATTACCAACCAGGAAATACTTATCCTCCCAACCAAAATCTTTCTCGATAAATTTCGAATACTCATCTGGTGCCAGAGCAAATTCTGCACCGCTGTTATTGTTCTCGCCTATTTGCCAGATTATTTTGTTCTTTGTTGTACACGAACTAAAGATAAATCCGGCAATCAAAATAATTAGGATAATATTCTTCATTTTGGTTTATTTCATAAAAAGCTTTAATAGGCACAATCTCTTATTCACCTTAGATATTAGTTTTCTAGGAGCAGGATAGTGCCATAATTAAATAGCTGCCTAGATTTTTCGGCAATATTATTTTTTCTTCTGCGTTCCAGGTTCCGCGTTTCGCATTCCAGGTTTCGTGTTTTACGTTTCGGGAAAAAATCCCCGCTCGATCCGGGCAAATACACTTTCAACTTCCTACTTCCTACCAAAAATATTTATAATATAACCTCCTATAAAAAAAACAAAACTCAACAGACTAATTGGCGGCAATCCCCCATGCCAATCGCCCGGTGTTAGCCAGCTTTTATATCCCATGAAGAAAAGGTGTAAAATCAGAAAGAGACCTGCTGATAATGTGAAATTTCGCGATTTGATAAATCTTATAAGTTTTTCGTCATCACGATTACTGCTTTTGAAACTGGTACTGTAGAACCAGAGAAGCACAAATGATATAACACCTCCCAGCATGCTTATTCCGGCAGCAAGCGTCAGGGTCTCGTTTTGATGAAAGAATTTTCCATATATAGCCGGTTTAAATAGGAGGAGACTGACTATAATATGAATTAATACCAGTAAGAATGCTATCATTCCCAATTCTTTACGAGCAATCATGAATGCCTCCGGCACTTTAACTCCCAGATTTTTCAATGGGCCAAAGCTGAAATTGAATATTAGCAGGACAAGTGCACTCAAGGAAATCCCTTTATTCAGGGTATATAAGGGCAGATCTTTCCACGGAACGGGACCTGCAATATGATAACGCAATATTGCATATCCAAACGAAAACAAACAGGTAATAATAATGATTATTCCGGCTGAATTTCTAATCCGAATAGATTTCTCCATCTATTATTCAATTATTTCTTCTTCGCAGGTGTCGGAAACGTAGGAGGAGTGATCTTCCTTACCTTTTCCTTTTCAATTAACAGTAATGCTTCCTTCACTGCACGTTCTAATTGCGGGTCACGTCCTTCGGCAAGTGATATGGCATCCTGCCTTACCTTTATATCAGGTGGTACACCTTTGTTCTCTGCTACCCATTCATTATTGACCGGGTCAAATACGGCATTATCAGGAGCGGTGAGGGATCCACCGTCAACCATGCTGTAGTGAACAGAGCTCTTTACGAGTCCTCCCCAGGTTGTCATCCCGATCAGCGGGCCAACACCCTGTTGCCTGAAGACCCAGGGGAAGAAATCACCACCCGATCCTGCCAGTTCGTTAATAAGAAGAACCTTGGGGCCCAGGATACCTGCAGGTAACCGCATTGGTCTGCCATCCGGCACCTCGTTGGTAAGACCTGCCCTCAGTTTTCGGGTCATAAGGTCAACCATATAATCGTCGAGCAGTCCGCCTCCATTGAAACGCTCATCGATAATGGCTCCTTCCTTATCCTGCTGGGCGAAGAAATAGCGGTTGAATGAAACAAAACCCGGACCTCCCGTATTCGGAACCCAGATATATGCCAGCCTGCCATTTGACAGTTTATCAACCAGACGCCTGTTATCTTCAACCCATGCTCTCTGGCGCAAAGCATTTTCGCTGCGTATTGGTTCAATGGTCTCCTTCCATGAACCATCAAATTCCGGCTCTTTATTAATATGAATTATTATCTGCCTGCCTGCCGTGCCATCGAGGTATTGAAAAATATTATCTGCATCAGTAATTTCACTGCCATTTATACCAACAAGGTAATTGCCTTCCTCTACTTTTATTCCTGGCCTGTCCAGCGGACTTGAAAGACCCGGGTTCCAGCTTTCAGTAGTATATATCCTGGCTATCTTCCAGTAATTGTTTTCAGGTACCAGATCGGCACCCAGCAAACCGATAGATGATCTATCAACATCCGGGTAATCACCTCCTCTTACGAAACTGTGGCCTACGGATAATTCCCCATTGACCTGGTCGAGAATATATGTCAGATCAGCACGATGTTTAATATACGGAACAAGGGGGGCATACCGTTCATATACCTTATCCCAATCGCGACCATGCATATTCTTATCGTAAAAATAATCGCGCTCATACCTCCATGCTTCTTCGAAGATCTGCCTCCACTCTTCTTCCCTGTCAATTTTTACTTTAAGATCAATATTTAAGGATTCGCCATTTGTACCACTGGAGCCTGATGTGGACATAACCTGCCATCTGCCGTTTACCCTGGCAAGAATTTTATTACCATCGGCTGAAACCGATACCTGACTGGCCCCACTGATAAATTCTTTCGCTTCTCTTTCTTTCAGGCTGAACTTTTGAAGAACCATACCCGATTCATTTTCCTTCCGCTCACCCAGAAATACCGTACCGGCAGGACCGTTTATTATTAAACTGTAGCTTCTCCGGGGGACGGGTAACGATATTGTCCTCCTTTCAATATTATCGAAATCAATAATAACTTTATCATTCTTCTTGGTATCCTTTTCTTTCGAATCTGATGATTTATCTTTCTTCTTTTCTTTCTTGTTTTCTTCTTCTTTTCCTGGATCGTTTTCCTTTTCTTCTTCCATACTTTCTTCATCACTCCTGAGTTTGAACGGAGAAGGATCGTCTTTTTTCAGGTTGATAATATATGGGGAGTAAACAGGGTCGGCCGTCATTGAGCTTGTATTAGCCCAGCCTGAGCCCAGTGCAAGATCCGTACTGGCAAGGAAATAAAGATGTGAATTATCCATATCCCATGTCGGGGAATATGAATCTGCAAATTTATTAGTAACGGGTTTGACAGATTTATCATCCACCGACCAGATCATTATCCTTCTGAAATTATTAGAACCTCCTTTTGAATAGGCCAGCCATTTTGAATCATGTGACCAGGTTAATCCCATACGTCCTCTTTCCAGGTTTGTACCTCCTGTATCTATAGTATATATCTCCTCTGATTCGATATCCACAATTCTGACTCTCACATCATCATCAGTAAAAGCAATATATTTACCATCTTTTGACCATACCGGTTCCCAGGCCATCTTTGATTCACCTATAGAAATACTACGTGGTTCGGACAGGCCATCCTGGGATGTTATCATAAGACTGTATCCTTTACCTCCAATATCGGAAAACCATGCTATATTATCCCCCTCGGGTGACCATACCGGAGAGCGGTCAGCTGCATGAGATGAATTGGTAATGTTCCTTGAATCACCATATTTGACCGGTGTTGTAAATATTTCACCTCTTGCTTCCATTATAATTCTTTTACCGGTTGGTGAAATAGATACTGAGCCCATCCTCTGACTGACATCTTCCCAGCCGGTCTCAGCCCAGGGGAAATCACCTTTAACACTTATCTTTAACCTGTTGATCTCTCCATTCAGAGGATCCATGGTATGTAAATAACCGTCTCGCTCGAATGCCAGGATCGAACCATTGGATGAAAGCCACTTCACATCGGTGTCGGTAAACTTTGTAAGCTGCTTCAGATCACCGCTGTCGATTGAGTATGACCATATATTTGATGTATAGTCTCTGTCAGACAGGAAGTATATCCTGTCACCCATCCATACCGGTTGAATATCAGTTGTTGCCTCATTTGGGAGGAGTATTTCCGAATTATCATTCAGATCCAGGATTATGAGCGGTGTGTTTTGTCCGCCCCTGTAAGCCCTCCATTCAACATCCCATCTGCTAACCCTGTCGATGATTATCAGGTTGCCATCGGGGGAGAATGATCCATCGGTGGCCCATTGGGATGTCAGTATCTCAGGGGGGCCGCCTTCAACCGAAACAGTCCACAGTCGATCATAAGATGAAGGGGGAGTGTTCCTGTTTGAGGCAAAAAGAACTCTTCTGCCGTCCCGGGTCCAACCCCGGGCATTTGTGCCACTGGGATGCCATGTCAGTCGCCTGGCATCACCACCCTCCGCGGGCACTATATATACAGCATTATTACCTGTCCTGTTCGAGGTAAATGCTATCCATTTGCCATCGGGTGAGAAATGAGGATCAGTCTCAACAGCGGGTGTGCTGGTTAACCTCAGAGCAGAACTGTCGTTCAGGTTTGAAATCCATATATCACCACCATAGCAGAAGGCTATTTGAGTGTCACTTATTGTAGGTTGTCTGAGTAATCTGGTTTCCTGGGAAAAACCTTCCAGGGAAAGAGAAAACAGAATAAGCACGGCTATAAGAATCCTGACAGTGATTCTTGTTGGGCCTGCTTCATTACCGGAAAAGGATTCCCTGCCGGTCTGATAATTCGTTTTTTTCATAGGGTTAGTTTCAAAATATTTTTACTTCAGCAATAAACTACACAAGATAATAAAACGGAATCAAATAATTGCAAATCCACGCCATCGGCTCAAGTCAAATCCACGCCATCGAATAAGCTTAGGGGGGATCAATATTGGATTGATATACCTTGTACGGATTAATTTTTATAATTTTATACATTCAAAAAAAAGGGGATAACGTTTGTAAGACTCCCGTATTAAATAATAATAATCATGAGAAATAACAGACAATTTTTAATCATTCTTCTTGCCATGATCCTGATATTACCGGTTCAGGCACAGAAGAAAAGGTATGCCAACCTGCGTGAGGCATTGTTCTCAACCGGGCAGTTGAATGTCGTCGGTGCGCCTTCCGGTGTTGTATGGATTGAGGGCGGCGAGAAATATTCTTTTACCAAAAACAACCGTTTTTCCCAGGAGATATGGATACGGGATGTAAAGTCCGGTAAGGAAGAGCAGGTGTTTTCCAATGAGAATCTTACTTTCGAAGGTAATGAGCAGCCGTTCCGGTATGTTTCGTTCTCATGGACAGATGATTATAAACACCTTCTTTTCCAATGTAACTTCAACCCCATATGGAGGTATTCTGGTAATTCGGATTATTATTTATATTCTGTTGAGGATAAAAGTCTGGACCTTATCGTGGAACAGGCTTTCAGTGCTGAAATATCACCCGATGGTAAAAAACTGGGATATGGTAAGGATGGGAACCTGTTTGAGTATGTATTTGATACAGGCAAGCATATACAGTTTACGAATGATGCCCGGGACCATGTCTATAATGGCAGATTCGGTTGGGCACAGGAAGAAGAGTTCGGGCTTGTACAGGGCTGGTCATGGTCGAACGATAGTAAGTATATGGCCTATTGGCAATCAGATGAGACAGAGGTGCCGATTTATAAACTAACTGACTTTTCCGGGCACCACCCTGAATATATGGAAGTTCCATATCCCAAGGTAGGAGATAACCCTCCAATGGTGAGAGTTGGTGTAATAGATACGGATAAAGGCCAGGGGCAATGGCTTGATATTGATCTTGAAGGAGGATATATCCCTCGAATTTACTGGACATCAAAACCCAATACGCTTGCAGTTATGTGGATGAACCGAATTCAGAGCCATATGAAAATATTCTTTTATGATGTAGTCAGCGGTGACAGCAGGCTTGTAATGGAGGAAAAGACAGATGGATGGATCGATATTTTTGACTTTTTCGCAGGCAATCTGCACCTTATATACTTCCCGGATGAACTGGAGGAATTTTTCTGGATATCAGAGCGTGATGGCTGGGCACATATATATCATTACGATTATGAGGGTAATTTAATTAAACAGGTTACGCAGGGAGAATGGGAGGTTAAAGGAATTGAGGCAATCGATACAAAGAGAAAAAGATTGTATTATGTATCTACTGAGGTAGATCCCACAGAGCAGAATTTGTTCACTGTAAAGTTTGACGGCTCATCGAAAAAGAGGCTGACAGCTGCGAAAGGGAACCACAGGGTTAATGTTTCCGATAAGGGCCAGTATTATTTTGACTCATTCTCAAGTGTTGATAATCCCGGGGGAGTAATGTTGATGAGTTCCGGAGGTAAGCTGATTGAAGAATTCACAAATGACAAGACTGTAAAAAGCTTTCTTGAATCACATGTATATGCCCCCAGGGAGTTATTCAGTTTCACTACTACAGATGGACAGGAACTGGATGGATATTTAATAAAACCTGTTGATTTTGATGAGAATAAGCAGTATCCTCTTATACTTGATATTTATGGAGGTCCCGGGTCACAGGGTGTGTTTAATTCGTTCGGCACCAATGGCTGGCACCAGTGGCTGGCCCAGGAAGGATTTGTTATAGCTTCGGTTAATAACCGGGGTAACGGCGGGTATGGATATGATTTTGAAAAAATAGTGCACAGGCAGCTTGGCAAATGGGAATCAAATGATTTCGTTGAGACTGCCGGTTATCTTGCATCATTACCATGGGTAGATGGCGAAAACATGGCTATCAGGGGTCATAGCTACGGTGGTTATACGTCGAGTTATACTCTGCTAACCCATCCCGGTGTTTTCAAAGTATCACTGACAGCGGCCCCTGTCACCGATCACCTTTATTACGATTGTATATTGACAGAGAGATATATGGGTCTTATGGATGATAACAGGGAGGGTTATAAGCAATCATCGGTTATCACACATGCAGGCAATCTCGAAGGACATCTCCTGCTGGCTCATTCGCTTATGGATGAAAACGTACATCCCCAGCATACTTTCCAGCTTGTTAATGCTCTTAATATGGCCGGTAAAGATTTTGACCTGAAGATCTATCCTCCCGGCGCTCATGGCATCGCAACGGATATGACTACATACCTGCTGCTGATGACACAGTATACGGACTATCTGGAGAGATACCTGAAGTAAAGATACAAGATACAAGTCACAAGATAAAAGGAAAAAGG
>Ga0272441_10016510_pt1 | contig 10193 bp, 8 predicted proteins | sample SSMProp6N_FD_193582 | JGI IMG/M metagenome (GOLD analysis project Ga0272441, IMG submission 193582) | Marine sediment archaeal communities from Little Sippewissett salt marsh, Falmouth, MA, United States - SSM-Prop-6N | ecosystem: Environmental > Aquatic > Marine > Wetlands > Sediment ... | reverse complement strand
TTCACGGTTAATCGAATCACATTTTCCGGATAGGGCCGATAACCGAACAAATTGATTCCCCGACAAAGGTTCTGGAACATTGTGTCCGGCATCAACGCGCTCAACACTTCCAGTTTCTCCAAGGGATTCATCTGTTTGCGTAACATATCAACGTGAACCGAGGCTCCTCCCGATATCTCGAGGGAAAAGAATCCCGATGCGTTTCTTTCCTCCGCCACAAGCATTTGCGTATGCGGCAAAATCCTGTTTTTAAAATCCGACTGAGAAAGGTCTCGTTCCGTGTTGGTTATAAAGTACCCTTTTGTTTGTCTCATTTTGTCGAGTACCGCCGAAATTCCCGCATCTTTCAATTCGCGGGGAGTAATTCTTTGATCTTCCAATGCCGGTGCTCTTTTCATCGTCTTACATCCTTATGGTATTTTGTTTTCCCATTTAATAAGCATAGGGATTCGTCTTTTTTGCGTGTATTTCCGCAATCAATCTTGACAGCCGGGCAATTTCCCGTTCCCGTTCCGGATAGTTGAAAATTTCCGGATGAGTATCAATATAGGACGTGTCAAAACTACCAGCCCGAAAATCAGGATCATCACAGATGGCCAGGTAAAACGGAATGGTCGTCTCCGGACCCACAACCAGAAAATCATGTAACGCCCGTTTCAATCTCTGAACTGCCTGCCGCCAGTTATACCCCCTCACGGTCATTTTAACCAACAGTGAATCATACTCAGTCGGAATTTTGTATCCCTGATAGACCATTCCGTCCAGCCTGATTCCTGGCCCACCCGGGGATTGATACACTTCAACCCGTTTTCCGCCTTCCGGCCAGAAGTTATTCTTCGGGTCTTCGGCATTGACGCGCACCTGAATGGCTTTCCCTAAAAGCTGCACTCTTTCGAGGGGAATTCTCAGCTTCTCGCCTTCTGCGATTCGTATCTGTTCGCGCACGATATCGACGCCGGTCAATTCCTCGGTTACGGTATGTTCCACCTGAAGCCGCGTATTCATTTCCATAAACCAGAACTGACTGGTTTCGGCATCCACTAAAAACTCCACTGTTCCGGCATTGACATACCGGGATTCGCGGGCAGCGGACAAAGCGGTTTTATGAATTTTATCAAGCACTTCCAGAGGAAGATCGGCCGGAGCGATCTCGAGAAGCTTCTGATGACGCCTCTGGATGGAACAATCCCTGGTCCCTAAATGAATAACATTACCATGATTATCCGCCAAGATCTGCACCTCCACATGGCGCGGTTTCTGGATACACTTTTCCACAAAGATATTCTGATCGTTAAAAGCTGACAGAGCTTCCGCGCGTGCTTGCGGAAGCTGCAGAAGCAGCTCGGTTTCATCCTCCACCTTCCTGATGCCGCGACCGCCACCGCCTGAAGATGCTTTCAACATAATCGGATATCCGTGTTTTTTGCCGAAAGCGACCGCTTCCTTAATACCCCTGTCACCGGAGGAAAGATTGGCAGTGCCTGGTATAAAGGGAACCCCGGCTCGACTAATTATCTCCCGGGCCTTCACCTTGTCTCCTAAATCACGAATTATATTCGGAGGAGGGCCGATAAATTGGACTCCGGCTTTTTCGCAGGCAGCGGAAAAGTCAGGGTTTTCGGCCAAAAAGCCGTAGCCCGGATGAATCGCATCCGCTCCGCTCACTCGCGCTGCCCATATCATTCGATCAATGTCCAGATAATCTTTCCTCGGACCGTCGCCAATCATAATCGCATCATCGGCAAACCTGATAAAAAGCGCTTCGCTGTCGGGTTTCTCAAAAACAGCTATGGGAATCAGCCCTAATTCTTTTACCGTACGAATAATTCGCAGGGCGATTTCGCCCCGGTTGGCAATCAATATCTTATGAATTTTTCTTTTTATCATCGACGTTCCCTAGATGGTTGTTAAAATAGTAGGTTCATGGTCTTACCGAATAAAACAACCTTCCCCGAATGAGCATTGCCTCATTGCTATAACCCTCAGTCATGCCGCGGTTTTTTTAATCTATCTTTTCATAATACAGGCAAAATTGTTTCAAAAAACTTTATTAATCTGACCACTCTCCCTTGGTTGCGTCCTGCAACCGGTCTTTTTCCTTACCCTTTTCTAAGACAGTTATCTCCTCGATTAGTTTAACTTTTTTTCTCGCCGTACGTTTTTATGAAAATCGGGAAAAAACATAAAGAAGAACGAATGGGGAAAAAATCGTTCAGACACGTCTTCCCAAAGATAGAATAAAGGTTATCGTGGATTCTTAGTAAGGTGGTCCAGCCGGTTGAGGGCATTGATATAGGCTTTGGCACTTGCCATAATTATGTCAGTGTGAGCTCCCTGTCCGTTTACAACAATGTCATTTTCTTCCAAACGCACAGTAACTTCTCCTTGAGCATCAGTGCCGCCGGTGATGGAATTTACCGAATATTTAAGAAGCTTGCTCTTTGTCCCGATCATTTTGGCTATTGTCTTGAAGGCCGCATCCACAGGTCCGTCACCAAACCCGGCGTCTTTAAGCCTTTTGCCATACGCCTCCAGTTCCACGGTGGCAGTTGGTAGCGCCACTGTGCCACTGGTAACATTCATGTTTAAGAGTTTGTACTTTTCGGGAACCTGGATAATTTCATCCGCCATAATGGCATAAAGGTCTTCGTCAAAAACCTCCTTCTTTTTATCAGCCAGATCTTTGAATCGTTTGAAAATAATGTTGAGTTCCTGATCGGTTAATTCAACCCCCATTTTTTTCAGCCGATCCCGAAAAGCATGGCGACCCGAATGCTTTCCGAGCACCAATGTGGACTGAGGAACCCCGATCGATCCCGGAGTCATGATTTCATAAGTAATTTTTTCTTTGAGCAAGCCATCCTGATGGATACCCGATTCATGCGCAAAAGCATTTGCTCCCACAATAGCTTTGTTTGGCTGAACGTTTATCCCGGTAATACGGCTTATTAAGCGGCTGGCCGAAAATATCTGCTCGGTTATTACCTGAGTGGATAACTGCAAAAAATCTTTCCTGGTCCGGATAGCCATTACCAGCTCTTCCAAGGAAGCGTTCCCGGCCCGCTCTCCGATTCCATTGATCGCGCATTCCACCTGCCGAGCGCCGTTAAAAACCGCCGCCAATGAATTCGCAACCGCCAGCCCAAGATCATTATGGCAATGAACGCTTAATGTTGCTCTATCAATATTGGAGACGTTTTCATGAAGATGCCTGATCAGATCTCCGAACTCCTGAGGGATAGCGTAGCCAACCGTATCCGGAATATTGATTGTTACAGCGCCCGCATCGATAGCCGACTCTATAACCTTGCAGAGATAATCCCGACTGGTACGGGTGGCATCCATGGCCGAAAATTCCACATTCGGAGTATAAGACTTTGCCAGCTTTACCGCCTTTACCGCTTTGTGAAGCACTTCTTGTTGGGACAGGTGAAGCTGATACTTCAAATGAAAATCTGAGGTTGAAATAAAGGTATGAATGACTGGACTTTTAGCCTCCTTAACCGCATTCCAGGCTCGTTCAATATCTTTATCTTCCGCCCGGGCAAGAGCGGCGACCTTACACTTTTTTATTGCCTGGGCGATCTTCTTCACTGCTTCAAAGTCACCTTCTGAAGCAATCGGAAAACCGGCCTCAATAATATCAACATTCAACTTCTCCAACTGGCTGGCCACTTGGAGCTTTTCCTGAATGTTCATACTAAATCCCGGAGACTGTTCTCCATCTCTCAGGGTAGTATCAAAAATGAGAATTTTGTCCATTGGATTTTTGGTAAATAATTTCTTCAAACTTCTATATTTTTCTCTTCTTTTTTTGCAATGATCTCTTTTCTAAAATCCTTGATCTTTTTATTAAGGGCCCCAATCGGCCCGGATAGGAGATAAAGCAATCCGATGATAAAAAGTGTAACCTGGGGCTCGGCCGCGAAGACAATAATCATGCCGGTCGTTATAACCAGAGATTGGAAAGATTTTTTGCCCGACAATCGTAACTGTTTCAGTCCATAATAGCGAATTTTGCTCACCATCAGGAAGGACAAAATAAATGTCAAAAACAAAACCGGAAAGTGCTTAAATGATTCGTTTAGCTCCAGATGATCGGTGATAAGGATGATGGTCGCCAATATTCCCGCAGCTGCCGGAGTGGGCATGCCCTGAAAATATTTCATTTCCACCGAACCAGCATTAACATTGAACCGCGCTAATCGCAATGCTGCACAAGCCACATAAAGGAAGGCGGCTAACCATCCAATCCTGCCGAAAGGTATCAATGCCCAAGCATATATCATGACTGCCGGCCCTACCCCAAAAGCAATCAAGTCGGAAAGGGAATCATATTCTTCACCAAAGTGACTGTTTGTATGGCTGGCGCGAGCAACCTTGCCATCGAGCCAGTCAAAAATTGCCGAAACGACTATCGCCCAAGCCGCCCGTATAAAAAAACCGTTAAAAGATGCAATAATGGAATAGAAGCCGCAAAACAAACTACAGGTAGTGAACAAATTTGGCAGAAGATAGATTCCCCGCCGGAAATTTCTTGGGTGAGCGCGTTGTTTACTACCTGCAAAATAGTTTTTTTTCACAAGGGTACCCTCTATTATTTATTTTCTACCCACGGCATCATTGCTCTCAGTTTGCTTCCCACCTTTTCAATAAGGTGCTCCTGATCTTTTCTTCGGAGGGCATTAAACTGCGGACGGTTCGCCTGATTTTCCAGGATCCATTCCTTGGCAAACTGACCGTTTTGGATTTCAGCAAGAATTTTCTTCATTTCCTTCCGGGTATCATCATTGATAATCCGCCGTCCGCGAGTAAGATCACCGTACTCGGCTGTATCACTGACCGAATATCGCATATAATTGATGCCGCCTTCATAAAAGAGATCAACAATCAGCTTTAGCTCATGAAGACATTCGAAATAGGCAATCTCCGGTTGATAACCAGCCTCAACCAATGTTTCGAACCCTGACCGCACCAACTCCGAAACGCCGCCGCAAAGCACAACCTGCTCGCCGAAAAGATCGGTTTCAGTTTCTTCCTTGAAAGTAGTCTCGATTACCCCCGCCCGGGTTGCTCCGATACCCTTGGCATACGCCAAAGCGGTCTGTTTTGCCTTTCCGCTGGAATCCTGAGAAACTGCAATCAGCGAGGGCACTCCGGCTCCGCGTTCATACTCCCGTCTGACCAGATGCCCTGGGCCCTTGGGGGCAACCATGATAACATCAACATCTTTGGGAGGAACTATTTGATTAAAATGAATGTTGAAACCGTGGGAGAAAAGCAAGGTTTTACCGGAGCTCATCTGGGAAATAATTTGAGAATGATAGAGAGCCGCTTGAGCATCGTCAGGGATAAGAATCTGGATAATATCGGCCTCCTTAGCCGCAACAGCAACATCAACCGGTTTGAATCCATGATCAAGCGCCAACTGATAATTAGGAGTCCCTTCTATTTCAGACACTATTACTTCCACACCGCTGTCACGAAGATTTTGCGCCTGAGCATGGCCTTGGCTTCCATATCCGATAACAGCTACTTTTTTGCCTTTCAGAATATTCAAATCCGCGTCTTTTTCATAATAAATTTTTGCCATTTTTTTCTCCTTTTTTAACCTTTTGTTTTAGTGCCTCGACTCATTGCTACTGTGCCGGTGCGGACAACTTCCTTTATCCCCATGGGCTTCAACAGGGTTGTAATTGCTTTGATTTTATCCTCATCGCCGGTTATTTCAATAACATATGAATCCAAGCTTATGTCTACTACTTTCCCTCGAAAAATATTAATAATGCTTAGAAGTTCCGAGCGGTTGCCGTCGTTCACACTAACTTTGATAAGAGCTATTTCCCGATCGACAAAATCACCATTAATAAAATCCACCACCTTGATGATATTGATCAGTTTGTTAAGCTGCTTGGTAACCTGTTCGATGATTTGATCATTGCCGCGAGTTACGATGGTCATGTGAGAGATCATGGGATCAAGAGTCTCCGCAACCGAAAGGCTCTCAATGTTAAATCCTCGTCCGCTAAACAGACCAGCCACCCGAGAAAGCACTCCGGGTTTGTTCTCCACTAATATCGAAAGAGTATGCCTCATAATTTTTTAGACCAATAACATTTTGTTAATAGGTGCTCCCGCCGGAACCATGGGGTATACACCCTCCTCGGGTTCCACCACGAAATCCATTATGACCGGACCGGGTGTGGATAAAGCCTTTTCAATAACTGGACCAACCTCTTTGGGTTTGCTTGCCCGAATTCCGAGAATTCCGTAAGCTTGGGCCAGCTTGACAAAATCGGGAGCGATATCCATATTCGTATAAGAATATCTTTTTTGATAAAAAAGCTCCTGCCATTGTCGAACCATTCCCAAGTAACCGTTGTTAATAATGGCAATTTTTACCGGAAGATTATATTGGACTGCGGTCGCCAGTTCCTGAATGTTCATTTGAATACTGCCGTCGCCTGCAATATCAATCACGATCCGGTCAGGAAAGGCAATTTGGGCTCCAATAGCTGCCGGCAAACCATATCCCATGGTTCCCAACCCCCCGGAAGTCAAAAAAGTCCGGGGTTTTAGAAATTTGAAATACTGAGCGGTCCACATCTGATTCTGGCCGACTTCAGTGGTTATTATAGCTTTCCCTTTGGTTAACTCAGAAATTTTTTCCACGATAAACTGCGGCTTGATGACGTCTTTTTGAACATATGCCAAAGGATAGGTGCTTTTCCATTCATTGATCTGCTGAATCCAATCTTTTCTAATCTCCTTACGGTCCTTTTGCTTGTCTTGCTTTTTTAGAAGGTCAATAATATGACTAAGGGTTTCTTTAACATCACCGACAATAGGAATGTCTACCGGCACATTTTTACTTATTGAGGTGGGATCAATGTCGATATGGATTATTTTAGCCAAAGGAGCAAATTCATCGATCTTTCCCGTAACCCGGTCGTCAAACCTCGCGCCCACGGCAATCAAAAGATCACAATTGGTCACTGCCATGTTCGCCCGATATGCTCCATGCATTCCCAACATACCCAAGGAAAGCTCATCATCTTCAGGAAAAGCCCCTAATCCCATGAGCGTTGTCGTAACCGGAATGGACAATTTGTGAGCAAGAGAAAGCAATTCGCTGGAAGCATTAGAGCTGATAACTCCTCCGCCGACATATAAAACCGGTTTCTCAGCTTTGAGAATTTCGGCTATGATCCGCTTGATTTGGCCGGGGTGGCCCTTAATTGTGGGATTATACCCTTGAAGTTTAACAACACTGGGATAATGATACTCGCACAAAGCATTCATAACGTCTTTGGGTAAATCGACCAAAACCGGTCCCGGCCGACCAGTATTCGCGATGTAGAAAGCTTCCTTAACCGTCTGGGCCAATTCCTCAACATCTTTTACCAAGTAGTTATGTTTCGTGCAGGGACGACTGATACCAACAATATCTGCTTCTTGAAAAGAGTCATTCCCAATCAGCATTGTAGGCACCTGACCGGTAAAAACAACCAAAGGTATCGAGTCCATATACGCGGTGGCGATACCGGTAACAGTATTGGTTGCTCCCGGGCCCGATGTTACCAAACAGACTCCTACTCTACCCGAAGCGCGGGCATAGCCATCAGCGGCATGTACCGCTCCTTGCTCGTGACGAGCAAGCACATGCTTCAACGAAGGATAATTCGGCAATTCATGGTAAATGTCTATTACCGCTCCTCCAGGATATCCGAAGATAACATCCGTTTTCTCTCTTACCAATGTTTCCAATAATATTTTAGCACCTTTAAGACGCAATGGATTCCCCTTGTACGGCTAAACCTTCTTGTTGCGATATCGAGACAGAATTGCCTCGATGTGATCCTTGCCTTGAAGTTTCAGTTTTTTTAATCTTTTCTTATCAGTCTCCTCTTCTGTGGTAAGATAAGCTTTCTTTTCAAGATCTTCCAACTTTTTTTCAAATTGTTGATGCTCCATCACATATTTTTTCAGTTCCGGATCCTTATCAATCCACTGGGAGATTAACGACTTATCATATTTCTCCATATTTCTTCGCCCGTTATAGGTAATTTTTGAGTTCTATGCCGTTATGAACCGGCATTTCACCTATTAATTTCTATTTTGATATTATAATACTTTTCATTATCTACTGTCAATCAAACAAATGTTAAGGACTCGTTCACGTTTTTTTATCCGCCCCCCCATGAAGTTCTGCTTCGGAAGGCCTCACGTAAACCGGCGTCAATCTGTTTACCTCGCTGAGATTGCCTTTTCTTATCTCTTCCAACCCCAAGAAACCAACCGTAGCAGCCCGCAGATGACTTAAGTGAGGAGGAGCAAAAACAGCTCTCGGGCCGATCGCTTCCTCAAATAGAGATCGATAACGCTCACTCCCATCTCCAATAAAAAAAACTCTTTCTTCAGCAGATTTGAAAAGGCCTCCTTTTGTTGAAAGGTACTTTCGTATGAGATTATTCGGAGAAATTACCATGTCAGGAATCAAATTTTGAAAGCCCCGGGAATTGCTCCAACGATAAAGAGAAACAAAAACTTCTTTTTTCCTTGCATCCAACATGGGACAAACTATTGTTTCCGAGCCGAAATGATTTTGCGCCAAAGCATAAAGAGTTGGAATGCCGACAACCGGCTTTTTCTCAACCCACGCCAACCCTTTTATCGTGCTAATCCCGATTCTCAGGCCGGTAAAAGATCCAGGACCAATGGAAACGGCGAGAGCATCGATTTTAGAAAAGGGAATATCGATATCATTCAAAAGCTGATCAATCGTTGGAAGAAGACGCCCGGAATGCGTAGCGCTTAAATTCAGAGTACATTCTCCAATCAGACCATTTTCATCAACAACCGCAACGCTTCCTACCCAAGTTGCGGTTTCAACTCCTAAAAGAAACATGCCCTCATCTCCAGGGAAAGAAATTTTTAATATCCCCAGGAAGCACCCTTTGAATATCATTATAGGTAACAACAATCATCAACAATATAAGAACGGCTAATCCTATCTGCTGAGCAATCTCCATTTTTTTAACACCCAGCGGTTTCCCTCTTATAAATTCGATGCCCAAAAACAATATATGACCACCATCCAATACCGGAATAGGCAAAAGGTTAAGAATCCCCAAGCTCAATGACAAAAAAGCCATAAAGAAAAGAAGGGTAGCCATCCCAGCTTTGGCAGCCTGACCGGTCATCTGAGCGATCATTATCGGTCCCCCGAGAGTTTTAACCGAAAGCTTTCCCATAACCAAATTTTTCAAGACATAAAATGTCATTCCCGTCATTTCAAACAACTTTTGGGTTCCCTTTTTAATGGACACAAAAAAGCCGTATTTTTCGATCATCATCTCGACCAACGGTGAAATCCCAATAAAAAGCCGCTTTTCTCCGTTTATTTCCTCAATTTGTGGTTTGACGAAAACTGAAAGCTTCTCATTTTCCCTTTGAACAACAAAGAGAATATCTTCTTCCTTTCCATGTTTTTGGATCAATTGAGAAACCTGATTCCAATGAAAAACCGGTTCGTCATTGATGGAAAGAATCCGGTCGCCCGGCTTCAGGCCCGCCCTCTCAGCCGGATAATTGGGGGTAATAAGATTGATAACGGGATCTATTTGATGCACCAAGCCCGCATACCCTGTTCCGTAAACTTTGTTGGTGCGCGTTGTTAATCTTTTTTCCATAAACACTCCATCGCGCAGAAAGGAAACCATCAGATTGCCGCCCGGGTTGGTGATGATAAAGTTTTCCAACTCTCCCCATTTTTTAATGGTCGTCCCGTCTATTCTTTCTATCCTGTCATCCCGTTGGAAGCCGGCCTCCGCAGCCGGGGAGTCATTCTCTATCCAGCCGATGACGGGCGGTTTTTTTATATAAGCGGGAACCTGAGTGCCCAGCATAAAAACAATTGGAAAAAGAATGCCAGCAAGAATAAGATTCATAACCGGACCAGCCACGACAATTTTGGCGCGGTCAGCAACGCTGCGGTAAGAAAATTCAGACGGATCATTTTTGAGATCTTCTCCCGGCTCTTCTCCGGCTAACTTGACATAGCCTCCGAGTGGAAAAAGGGAAATAAGATATTCGGTTCCCTTTCTCTTAAATCCTATCAGCTTGGGGCCAAATCCCAGGGAAAACTTTTCCACCCGGACTCCCAGCCGCTTGGCCACGATGAAATGGCCGAA
>Ga0272441_10016509_pt1 | contig 10193 bp, 11 predicted proteins | sample SSMProp6N_FD_193582 | JGI IMG/M metagenome (GOLD analysis project Ga0272441, IMG submission 193582) | Marine sediment archaeal communities from Little Sippewissett salt marsh, Falmouth, MA, United States - SSM-Prop-6N | ecosystem: Environmental > Aquatic > Marine > Wetlands > Sediment ... | reverse complement strand
AGAGGACGAAGTTCTTTATGTCGGGGATCTGAACCGCGCAGTAAACCTCGTCGGCCCCCGCGTCCACCACCTTTACTCCGCCTTCGTAGGAGTTGATGGGCGCCATTATGCCAGGTATGCCTTGTTTATCCGGAGTCATGGCTCATTTCAGATTAGAGGGTTTTCCATTCAATATAAATTTGAGCAAACATTCCTCTGGGGGGCCTGACTGAAAGGTATATACCTTAAGACCAATGAATAGCCTTAGGAAACTGCTATGGAAGTCACCGACCAGACCGCCGTCCCCAAGATCCTCGCCCCCATCAAAGCCTACACCGGCGCAGTTAAAGTCATAGACGCCGGCGCGGAGGAGATCTACTGCGGCGTCAGGACCCCGGGCCTGGAGGACTTTGAGCTCTACCGGGGCGCGTCGACTGAAATCCCCACGTACGACGAGTTCCGCAAGGTCACGGAGCACGCGCATAGCCACGGCGTAAAGGTGTTTGTGACCATCAACCAGCCCTTCATCATAGACTCCATGGAGAAGAAGATGGCGAAGCACATACGGGAATGCGTCGAGGCTGGGGCAGACAGCCTAATAATCGGCGACATGGGCATGCTTCAGCTGGCGAAAGAGGTCGCCGGAGACGTGGGGCTCTGCGCTAGCACGTACCTGTCCGCGACCAACCGGGAGGCTGTGAGGTTCTTGAAGCGTGCTGGGTTTTCCCGCGTCGTCCTAGAGAGGCATGTGCCCCTCGAAGAGATCGCTGAGATAACGAGGGACGCCGATATAGAGGTGGAGGTCTTCGTCCACGGGTCGGGGTGCTCCAACGTCAACGTCAACTGTTATTTCTATCACTACAAGTTCCCGGCCATGGACAAAGCCTACCTCGGCATAGACGGTATCAAGTTCCCCTGCGCTCTCCCGTACGAGGTCATTGACGGAGACGAGGACGGGGTCAGCCTCGGCACCTACCCCATACTGGACGCCTACACGTTCTGTTCACTCTGTAAGCTCCCCGACCTCATAAAGTCGGGGGTGTGCGGCTTAAAGATAGAGGGAAGGGGCATAAACGAGGAATACCAGGCTTCAACCACCAGGCTGTATAGAAGAGCCCTCGATCTGCTGCGACAAGAAGACGAAGAGGGTTTCAGACAATTGATTGAAACCACTAAAAGGGATTTCGTGCCGTTACCCCAGACCCTCCCGATGAACAGCCTCCAGGAACTCTGCTGTGAACAGGGAAGATGCTACTATGCGCCCAAGTTCCACGCCCCCTACAAGGAGAAACTGACGTGGCAGGCTTGGACGAAGCTCCAATGTAAACTCCTAGTGGTTCAACAATGAAGTTCACTGTACAGGCGGATACTTTAAGCGCGCTGAGAGAAGCTTTGGCGAGCCAGTGCACAGGCGTCCGCTTCGGCCCAGAGTTCTGTGAGTGGAAGATCCCGAGCAGAGACCTCCTCAAGAAGGCGTACGAGGCGGCTAAGGAAACGGGGAAGGGCTTTACTTACGTCTCGCCTCCTCTCTCAAACCAAGGCATCGAAAAACTCGTTGAACAACTCGATTATCTCAGTGAACTGAAGGGCTCCGAGGTAGTCGTCGGGGACCTCGGTGCCTTGAACGTGCTGCAGGACTACGAGGATATTAAACCGCGTCTAGGTAGACCCAGGGTGTATATACCCGCAAGGAGCCCCTGGTCGCAGATAACCCGGATGCCAGACCCCGGCTTCTTCACCAGACGCAGAGTTGAGAAGCTATTCTATCAGACCAGCCTTAACTACGTGCGGTCTCTGGAATACTATAAGAGCCTCGGAGTCATGGGGGCCGACGTTGATTGGATTCCCAACTGTTTTCAAAGTTATGGGAACGTAATAAAAAAGGGGTTGAAGCTCGCTGTGCACTCCCACGCCGTACCCGTTGCCGTGACTATGAGGTGCCACATGGCGCGTTTCCTAGGTGAGGAGGAGCCTGCTCTCTGTTCTAGGCCATGCCTAGATAAGGTCTTCACGATTAGGCAAAAAGAGTTAGAGCGATACTTTATTCTCAACGGGAATGTGGTCTACCAACCAGTGGTATCTAGTCAAAGGGAAATGAAGCAGCTTATGAGGATGGGGGTCGACGAAGTGGTCCTCACCATGGGGCCGGTATCAAACTTACTCACCAGAAACGATGTCGACGAGGCTATAGCTAATCTGTCGGGTGGGGCTTAACCTATCCGACTTCATCTCTACTCACAGACAGGAACCCGTAGAGAACCTTCACGTTTATCTGATGGATCTTGCCGTCCTTGATGGTGTATATGCCTTCACATGGTAGCCCGCCTTTCCTGCCTTGAGCTGTAAGAAACCCTATCATGAACTCGTGCTTAGCCGTCGAATCAAATACTTGAAGTTGTTTTTCTTTGATAGCTATGAAGGGAAATAGTTTAAAAAACTCTGTCACCCAGGTCAGGATGCTCTCCTTCCCAACGAAATCATAGGGGCCCCATGATAGGGATGCATCATCGGAAAATAGTTCGCTAATCTCATCCAGATTTTTTAGAGTTAGGGCTTGACAGAAACCATAAACAAGTTCTCTGATCCCTCTCTCCGACATTTATCCTGTACCACTCACGACTCATTATCGTCTGGGCTTTTAAATAGACTGCGAAGCCGAGAGGAAAACCGAGAGAACCAGCCTTCTTGTTTACCCCTGAGTTTATCCAGTTCTTGTTGTCTCTGCTGCATTTTTTTCTTCGCGTTTACCAGTTCTTCGATTCTTTCCTGTAAGCGTTTAGCATTTACTTCATAGTTGAGCCCCAGCATTTTAACAAAATCTCCGCCCAATCTAGAGAAAAAGGTCACAGCAACGGGGTAGGACATCATGATTCCTAGCTCTCCAACAAGGTCACCAAATGGAGCAGTACCTTCGAGAGCTATTATAGCAAATTCTTCAAGATCATGTTTGACTATATATTGAGCCGCTTGCTCTATTAGGTATTCTTCGCGCTCAGGTGTTATTTCTTCAAACATTCTCAGTGATTCAGTTCTTGTATACCGTTGATCGTAATAAAGATTGATGGTGTTACAATTAATCCCAATTTAACACTATTAGTATAAGCGTGACAAAAAAAATTCACTAAAAACAATATATTAAAACATCAAAAATAATTAACACTATTATACCTTTTACACAGAAAAACGTTATATAATAAAGAATTTCCTTTAATGAAGAAGTGCATGTGCATCATGCATTTTAGGAAAAAACTGAGGAAAATAAAATGGCTTTAGTAAGAACGGACATACTGCTGGTAATGGTTTCATCAATAGTGTTACTGCTGGTTTCTTCCCAATTCTTAAAAGGAGTGAAGCTACGCATGATCCCAACCGTGGAGGCTTCGATTGAAGCTGTCAGAGTAGCTACTGAAAAAGGAGCACCAGTATTGTTTGATACTGGATGGACCGGCACTCGATTCTCAGGAAACGCAGTCAATCTAACAACCCTTTCCTTCGTACCAGCCACGCTCGAGCTAGCGAAGGCCATGGCACAAGAAGCAGGGCGACTCGATACCAAAATGGTTACAGGTACCAGAAACCCCGTTTATGCTCTTATGTCCCGTGACTTCATTGAAACAGGATATGCCTTGAGTGGGCATCCTGATAGATTTGATCCGGATAACATCATCTTCTACCCTAACAATACTGCACTCATAGCCTCGGAAGTGGAAATGATACACAGAGACAAGGTTGGAGCCGCAGTCATGATCGGTGGACACAGCCAATCATCAAACATCGTCATCTATGAAGCACTGGCTTCGGTAGGGGCAATGCTTGTAGCAGGAGAGATATGGCCGAACGACAACTCTATGGCAGCTCTTTGCGCCGATTATCTAAGCTTCGCAGAGGAAAACATAGCCATAGGAGCCTATCTGACGGATGACCCAGTTCCGAAGGCAATTCTGGCAGGAGAAGATATAATCAAAGGGTTCCTAATTGCGGTCGTACTATTCGGCGGCCTCCTTTGGGGCCTGGGGGTGCTTTAAATGGTTGAACAAGATGAGACCATTTCGAGCCGGATCATGGCAAACATACCCATGATATTGGGTCTAATTGTCCTGTTTTTGATATCTTCTCTATACTTCATGTCCCCTGGTTGGGGCCCGGCTCTATACATCAGAAACTCGATAACATTATCTATGCCTTTCCCAGCCGCAATCGTAGTAGTTATGCTTGTACGAAAACACGTAAACAACATACTCAAGAATAGTGAGTCTATACCCTATGATATCATCGTCATTGCCGGAGTTGTTGTCATGTCCATTCTCGGGTTTACTGGCGGAATCGATAACGCTACTTTCAAAATATTAAACGAAAACATTAACATAATCGGCACAATGTCTATAACTTCAGCTATAGCTATCAGCGTATTCTCGCCAATGATACGAATCTACCGTGCAAAAACACCTACGATGGCTCTGCTGATAGGGTTGAGCTGCTTGGCATACGCAACATATACGCCTCTAGGTCAGATGATACACCCAGTTATCCCTCAATTAGGAGACTTCGTACAAACTTACATCGCAGGCGCATCGGACTCCGCGTTCTGGATTAGCACATACATCGGCGCTATGGCTCTGATTACCAAAATGATACTATTGAAGGAGAAGCTGGCTCCAGGTTAGGAGGAAAAAAAATGAGTAGAATTAATTTAAGTGATTCGCGCTGGATCTACCTAATGATCTTTGGTATTATCACCATATCATCGGTAGCACCAATAGCGTTCCCCTTACCTATAATGCAGTGGAGCAGGGATTTCTACAATACAATAGAAGAAGGTGTTGTTGTAGACTTCGCTGACCCCCCCAGAAACTTTGAAGGAGTTAAGGAGGGTACGCGAGTCTTGATCCTCTGTAGCGGAGAGGTAGACAAACTATGGGGCGATATGAGTGAAGCTGTAACGGTAGTATGGAAGGATCTCATGGCTAGAGATGCTCACATACTCTTATACCAATCAAGTGCAAACAACAAAGCCACTCTCGACAAGTATCTAATACCATTAATGTACGGCCCTAACCCACAGAATCACCCCGACTATGGCACGAAATTTGTTAACCTTGGCTTTGTGCCTGGAGGCACCGGGCTTCTTGAACAATGGAGGGATTCTATAAGAGAGATAACTCCCATCGATGCTTATGGAAACCGTCTCGAAGACTTACCTATGATGAGCAACTTCGATGAGTTAAAGGTTGACTGTGACCTAATGGTAGGCTTAGACGCTCGTGGCCTAGATGCTATTTATGTAGTTAGGTATAACACGCCAATATTAGAGATGGGCGGAACGGACTCTGCTTCATACTTAGCTTCCAGCTACACCGCAGGATACTTCAAGGGTATGCTGATGGGTCAGAGAGGTGGCGCTGAGTATGAACTGCTATCTGGTATTCCTGGAAAATCTTTTGCATATCTTCAGAACGCGTTGACAATAGGGACCGTAATGATAATACTAATGATCGTATTGAACGTGAACTGGTATCTCAAGAAAGGATCAGCATCTGCGGGGGAGGTGAGCTAAATGGTATCACCTATTGAACCATTATCCCCATACCTGAATACCTTCATATTCTTTGCATGCTATACTATTCTGTACAAGCATAATCCGATATATCGGCTTGCCTCGAGCCTCATCTTAGGAGTTGGCTCTGGCTACCTGTTTGTGTCACAAATCGATGCCTTCAATAAAAATGTAGCCTCGCAGACCTTCGTAGACGGTGGCTTAAATATGTCGATGATCCTACCTTGGCTCATAGGCATATCTTACCTAACAATATTCTCACAGAAAACGATCAATATCTACAGAACGGTATCCATCATAGCAGTAACAGTTGGTATGGGTATTGCTTTACCCTATGCTCCTGCGGTATTCTGGACTACAACAATGGCTTATGGCCAAGGTGCTTTCGCCTTCTTAAAGGACGGAATATCGGTTTCAACCATAGGTACTTTAGTGACTGCTTTATCCTATGTCTTTGCGATCAGCTACTTCTTCTTCACAGAGAAAGCTTCCAATCCTACAGAAGTGCCTAGAAAACTAGGACGCTTAGTACTACTGATATACACCGCTATAACCATCGTAACAGCCGCGCTAGGTAAGGTTAACCTTATACAGTGGAAGATGCTGGATGCCATACAGGGCTACCCAGCAACTTGGTGGATCCCCGGACTAATGTTCGTAGCAATGATTGTTGACCTCTTCTTCCCGCTAAAGAACCTTATCTCACGAGATTAAATCCCCTATCTTTTTATCATCCTTTTTTATTTCATAGTTGGATTATTCTACATTTTAATGGTGTGTCCATGAACTGAATTCTTCATTCTTTAGCGGTAGTTTGTCTGACTGAGGTTTAAATCCAAATATTGGAGAGGAGAAGAATATCTTTCTTATTTGAAGAATATATATGTTAACCGTTGATCAACATAAATATGTAGAGCCGTATGCTGAAAATTAACAACTCATCACTCTTCTATAGCATTCTCCGGTTCATGGACGCCAAACCAGAAGACAGCCGCGGCTACTAGGCCGATGACCGCTGAAATCTGGAATGGTAGCTGAGGATAGAAAGTCTCCCAGAGCCAGCCCCCGATAACCGATGACGGCGCAGCGACGACGGCGGTAAGGGTGCCTATAACTCCGTTTACCGTAGCCCTCTTGTGAGAGGGGACAATATCGGCGATCAAAGCGTTCCAAGCAGATCCTCCAGCCCGAACGCCGCCACCCCCGAAGGCCAGCCCAACCGCGTTGAAAGACCTCACAAACATGTACGGCCAGAACCCGGAGACAGCCGCCATGAAGTACTGGGTCACAGGCGCGACGATCCTAGACACCATGATGTTGTTCTTCCGACCGTACTGATCGGCCAGCATCCCGCTGGGGAGCGTGAACATCATTTGCACAAGACCAGCGACCGATGTAATTAACCCTAGCTGAGTGGGAGATATCTTGAGTATGTCGAGAGCGTAGAGGTTGGTATAATCCATCACTAGCCTCCCCGAGAAGCTTCCGATGATGGACACAATCATCATAACGAATATCGGTCTGGGAAGCCCCCTGAAGGTTTCAGCCGTGGGAATTACGGAAGGCCTCTTGCCTTTCTTATGGACGACTGTTTCCTCTAGGTTGATGAACCTGATGATGATCCCAAGTATAGAGGCAGCGATCTGCATCAAGAGAAACATCCTGACGCCCCGGTAGAGCCCATACGTGTCCACGAGTATACCCCCCAAAAGGGGAGCGATGATGTTGGGGATGCGTGTAATAGTGTTGTAGACCCCGTATCCCGTACTCCTCCTCCCGCTGGGCAGGGACTCGGCGATTATAGCGTGGAAGGCAGGCATATACAGGCTCGTCATGCCGGCCACCACGGCGCCGGGGATCACCCACTCCCAGCTGGGGGCTAGGAAGTACAGGACAGGCCCAAACGTCCTCAGGACCGTGCCAAAGAGGATGAGCTTCTTCCTCCCGTACCTGTCGGCGATCAGCCCCCCGGGCAGCTGGAACAAAAGGCTCTCAGCCGTGGATATCATCGAGAAGATGCCTATGTTGGTGACCGAGGCCCCAAGATGGTCCTTCAGGTAGAGAGCCCAGAAAGGGTTGTAGCCCTGCCTCATCAAGCTCCAGAGGGCGGAGGTTATGGAGATGGCCATGATGTTCTTGTTGCTGAAAACGTCCCTGAACATGGAGTAGTATTCCTTCAGCCTGCTTTCCTTTTCCAATTATGTCACCGTGTTGAAATTAGCAATAGGTAACGAGGACGTTTATAGGTTTTTCATGATAATCTCTCTATCAATAGCTGTTTTTGTAACGTGTTCTGATTTTTATTTGAATAATCTCTTGCACAAATACACCTATCATAACAGCATTTAACAGTAGATAACCAGTCATCAGATAGAACGGTGTACTGAGATTCGTGTAATCAGCTATTGAGCTAAGTATTATCGGGCCGAGCATGGAGCCAATGTCATTCATAAGCCTATACACGCCAATAGCTAAACCGGCTCGTTCACTCTTTGTTGCGTCGATAGCCAACGCTTGGGGAGCCTGCCCAGCGCCTGCTGAAGCGATACCAAGTAATACCGCAGCAACGCTCATCCCCCAATAGTCTTTAGCGTAGACGAAGCTGATGTTCGCTGCGGCCATGATTATTGTGTTCCAGATGATAACGGGTTTTCTGCCCAGTAGATCGATGGCATATCCCATGGGAACTGTGAAAACTAAGTTCGCGATCGTAGCATAACTTATTATTGTACCTACCGCTAACTCATCCATACCTCGTTCCTCTATAGCGTAAAGAGGGATCAAGGTAGAACGGATGCCACTACGCTGAAAACTTACCGCGAAAATAGCCAAACAAGCCATGAGGTATGTCTGGTTCCTGAAAAGCCTAATAGCATCTTTATACGAGAATAGTGTTTCCCTTCCCCCCTTACTCTCTAACGACTTTGGCTCAAAAATGAGGAAGAACGTTAACACAGTAGTAATGAATCCAGTGGCAGCATAGAAAAAGAAAGGCGCATTCAGGCCGTAATAAGTGGCTACCCATCCCCCAAAGCCGGGGCCTGCCGATCGTCCTATGAGCATGAAGGCTGAAAAGTACCCCATGATGCGTCCCCGCTCCTCTGGTTTTAATATGTCGGCGAGAAGGGTCATCCTACTAGTCATCCACATGCTGGAGCCAACACCCTGTATGAACCTGAAAACCAGAAACCATGCATAGTTCGGAGCCCATGCATTTGCTAACGCCATCAAAGTCGTTATAGTGCAACCAACCAACATCATGTTGCGACGACCGAATCTGTCGGCTGCGATGCCGGCGGGAATATCGGTTATAAACCTGCCGAGAGCATATATTGTGATAGCTAGGCTGGCGAGGGCGAAACTTACCCCGAAACTCTTGGCATAGACTGGAAGAACTGGGCTTACAATACTCATGCCGACAGTGTTGAAGAAACTTGGAATATAGATGCTTAAAACATCCCTTATAACAGAGCGCTTAATGGTGTCTGAGTTGGCCATAACAAAACAATGGAACGCTACACGGCTTTAAAGTTAATTATCAGCACTTTTCATAATTCTAACCAGTATTAGAACCACAGCACATGCTTATCTTAACATACGAGAAGGTTCGAATCAGGCATGTATCAAATCGTAGAAAGGAGTGTAATCGCATCATCTTCTTGATTATAGCGATGAATCTGAGGATGACCGAAATATGGCGCACATCAAGATTTCTTGTTAAAGGAGAGATAGCACATCAAGATATTGTCTCAGTCGGTTTTTTTATTGTCTCGGGGACTCTGAAGGCGAACAGGGGTGTTCTTATGAACGCCTCCAGCACGAATGGGATTAGGAAGATGAGGGCGGGGTTTACTTGATAGAGAAACCCGCCTAAGATGGGTGCGGGTATCCGGAAGACGCTGTTGATGGTGCTGGTGATCCCCAGCCATCTACCCCTCTGATCTGGGTGTACCAGCTCAAGGCTCCATGTCTGTAAGGCGTTGCTGCTCCTGCTGATTCCTCTGAATATCCATACGACGTACAGCCAGTAGGGGTGTCTGCCGAAGACTATTATCGGTAGCCAGAGGATGCGGGCGGGCCTGGTGAGCAGGACCGCGAATCTCCTTCCCCGGGTGTCTGCGATCCTGCTTAATGGGATGGAGAGTATTATCATTGTGAGGGTTTCGGCGGTGGTGAGGAGGCCGATGGTGAGGGCGTCGGCTCCCTTGATCTCTTTGGCGTATAGGAACACGAAGGGGCCTGTCATGCCCATGGTTATGGCTCCGACGCTGCTGGCGGCGATCCATGCCCTTAAACCTTTTCCGCCTCTGAACACTTCTCGAAAATCTTGGAGGAAGGACCCGTTCCCGTCTCTGCGCTCAGGAGGGACATCGGCTAGCTTCAGGTAGACGAAGACATAGGCGACGATTAAACCGACGAGTCGTATGAGGTAGAGGGGTCTTATGCCCTCGACCGTCAGGCCGCCGAAGTACATGACCAGCAGGGCGGCGGGGATCGGCGCCATGATCCCCATGAACTGGGTGATCATCTGGCGGATCCCGAAGCCCTGCGCCCTGTCCACGTCTCTGAGGCTCTTGGAGATCATGATGTTCTGGCTTCTCATCATCAGAGCCTGTGTGAAGGGTTCAAGCATCATGGCGATCAGTATCCAGGTCCAGTC
>Ga0272441_10016508_pt1 | contig 10193 bp, 6 predicted proteins | sample SSMProp6N_FD_193582 | JGI IMG/M metagenome (GOLD analysis project Ga0272441, IMG submission 193582) | Marine sediment archaeal communities from Little Sippewissett salt marsh, Falmouth, MA, United States - SSM-Prop-6N | ecosystem: Environmental > Aquatic > Marine > Wetlands > Sediment ... | reverse complement strand
ATATCATATGCTTCAATAGATTATGAAGAAGCAAAAAAATTCAAGCCAAGGCTTATTTTCCCTGACACCAATACAAACAAACTGGTCTGATCTTGAAAGATAGAATTAAGCAGATAATTAAACTGGGCATCTTTATAAGCCTCAGTGTAATACTCTTAATACTGGCTTTCAGGGATATTGATCTTGCCGAGGTATTCAAAGAACTGAGGTTTGCAAAATATTCATGGGTGCTGGTCGCTTTTATTGCTTCAGTACTGGCATTTATCAGCAGGGCAAGACGTTGGATCTTATTAATTAAACCCCTGGGCTATAAGCCCGGGATCAGGTCCGCATATCACGCATTATTAACAGGTTACCTTTTCAATCTTGCAGCACCCCGGCTCGGCGAACTGACACGGTGCGTTGCACTGGGACGTAAAGAAAAAATACCCGTTGACAGGCTCTTCGGTACCGTTATTGCCGAAAGGGCATTCGATCTGGTTAGTATGTTGATCATCATGGTAATAATGATACTCGCTCGTGGCGATCTTATAGACTCTTTCCTCAGGGAAAATATCTTCAACCCTCTTGGTGACAAAATATCTTCTGTCTTCGGATTTTCTACAATGTTTATAATAATTCTTATCCTGTTCCATGCTGCCATGTTCCTAATGTTGCTTGTGTACAGGGATAGGCTGAGGAAGATAAAACTGTTCGCCAGGGTTGGCGATATATTGAAAGGCATATTCAGCGGTCTGAAGACTTTTATCAGGATGAAGGATAAACTCGAGTTTATTATTCATACCATTATTATCTGGTCTTTCTATATAACCATGACCTGGGTGGTTTTCTATGCTCTGCCGGCAACCTCACACTTAAATTTTGGTGATGCCGTCTTTATACTTGTCATCGGCAGCCTTGGAATGGCGGCCCCGGTACAGGGAGGAATAGGGGCTTTTCACTGGATAGTGTCACGGGGGCTTAATATTGTTTACGGAATAGACCTCCAGGACAGCCTGGCATATGCCACCCTCTCTCATGAATCACAGTTGATATTAATTGCTATCTTGGGTACAATTTCCTTTTATCTGATTCTCGGCAGCAAAAGGAGGAGAGACCGTGATCCTGAAAAAATAGCTGATGGCAAAGAATAAGACCATATGGGTTTGCAGTAATTGTGGCGTTGAATCGCCCAAGTGGGTGGGGCGATGCAATTCATGTGGCGAATGGAACACATATGTGGAAGAAATAATCCCAGCAAAGAAAACACAGTCTGTATCCTTCAGCCATGGACAGACCAAACCCCAGCTGTTGAATGATATTACCGCCCTGGAGAAAAACCGTATAAGGACGGGGATGAAAGAGATCGATCGAATCCTGGGAGGAGGTATAGTCCCCGGCTCCCTGTTGCTGCTCGGTGGAGAGCCCGGCGTTGGGAAATCAACCCTTGCCCTTCAACTGGCTATGAAGCTTGATGGCAAGAAGATCTTATATGTATCAGGCGAAGAGAGTGGCGCACAGATTAAGCTAAGAGCGGGACGACTGGGATACAATAATGAATCCTGTTATGTATACTCCGAAACATCCCTTGAAACTATAATCAACAGTGCCGAAAGTATTAAACCGGAAATAATTATTATTGACAGCATACAAACCATTAACACCACAAGCATTGACTCATCAGCAGGAACCATAAGCCAGGTAAGGGAATGTGCGGCATTACTGCTCAAGTATGCCAAACAAACGGGCATACCTGTGATTCTTATCGGGCATATCACTAAAGATGGTAGCCTTGCAGGACCTAAAATACTGGAACATATTGTTGATGTTGTTCTGCAGTTTGAGGGAGACAGGAATTATATCTATCGCATTCTCAGGGCTATAAAGAACAGGTTCGGTGCCACCACCGAGATAGGTATATTCGAGATGCTCACAGCAGGTCTGCGTGAAGTATCCAACCCATCAGAAATGTTTATCAGCCAGCACGACGAATTGCTCAGCGGCATAGCCATAGCCGCCACAATAGATGGTATGCGTCCCTTTATGATCGAAACACAGGCGCTTGTTAGCAGTGCCGTGTACGGCACCCCACAGAGAAGTTCTACAGGTTTCGATACCCGCAGGCTTAATATGCTGCTCGCCGTGCTTGAGAAAAGAGCAGGCTTCAGGCTGGGAGTAAAAGACGTATTTATGAATATTGCCGGCGGACTTAAAGTGAGCGACCCTGCAATAGATATGGCTGTGATCAGTGCAGTGCTATCATCAAACCTTGATATCCCCGTTGACCGTAACGTATGCTTTGCGGGCGAAACAGGACTTTCTGGAGAGATAAGACCCGTGAGCCATATTGATCAGAGGATAAAAGAAGCCTCTAAGCTGGGTTTTAGTAAAATATATATTTCAAAATATGCCCGTCCGGGCGTGGCCGACAGCTCCGGGACCAGAATTATTAAGGTGGGCAAGGTGGAGGAGCTTGTAAAAGAGCTTTTCGCCTGAAGCTAAAACTCTTCAAGGTCATATATATCCCTTGTTGCCTGTTGTCTCTTCACTTTATCGCAATCAAGCTCTATGTCAAACCCCGGTGGTTCATCAAAAATATCGGCTTCCATTATTCCCAGTTCCTCGTCAGCATATAATTTCTTCAGGAAGATAGCAAAAACAGGCAGTGCCATATTTGCACCCTGGCCATGAGTCATGTCTTCAAAATGAATGGCCTGGTCTTCCCATCCGCTCCAGACCCCTGCCACCAGTCGTGGAGTGACACCCAGAAACCAGCCATTGGAATGGTTCTGTGTTGTACCTGTCTTACCACCTATCTGGCTGCCAAGCTCATATCTGAACCTGAGCCTGATACCTGTGCCCTGGTCTATGACAGCGCGTAAGAGGCTTACCATAAGATACGCCTCTTCCTCGCTCATTACCTCATCTATACGGGGCGTGAAGCGTGAAATAATATTTCCGTTCTTATCCTCTATCCTGCTTACCACAATAGGATCTGTAAATACACCTTTATTGGCATAAGTGCTGAATGAACCTACCATTTCGTTAAGTGTCAGGATAGAAGTTCCGAGGAATATTGAATTAACCGGATCGATATACCTTCTGTTAATGCCCATCCTTGACATAAGGTCAACCACAGCCTGGGGGGTGAACTGCTTCATCAGCCAGGCCGATATATAGTTTTCAGAGTTGGCCAGCCCCCATTTAAGGGTAACCATTTTTCCATGATATTCACGGGGCCCGCTGCTCCTTGGTGACCATATAGTGTCATTATCCTCAAAATCCCTGGGTATATTCTCAACTTCATAGCATGGTGAATAACCCTCCTGCATGGCCAGTGTGTAAAGGAACGGTTTTATCGTTGATCCCACCTGCTTCCTTTGCTGGTTTACAGCATCATATTTAAAATACCTGAAATCAGGTCCTCCCACGTATGCCTTGACATGGCCTGTTTGTGGATCCATGGCCATAAATGAAGACCTTACAAAGTGCTTGTAATAAAGTACCGAGTCATACGGTGTCATCACTGTGTCAATATCCCCTCTCCAGCTAAAGACCTTCATGGGAACAGGTGTGTTGAATGCTTTCCTTATTGAGTCGTCCGAGACCCGGCCTGACATATTTCTGTACCTGTCAGTCCTTCTTATGGAGATTTCCATCAAATCATTCACCTGTGCTGCTGTCAGGTCATTACTGAAAGGCGGACGCCTGAATCTTTTAGCCACCTCGTTGAAATCGGGTTGCAGACTTTGAGACAGGTGTTCTGCCACAGCTTCCTCGGCATATTCCTGCATCCTTGAATCAATGGTTGTGAATATCTTCAAGCCATCACTGTACAGGTTATAGTTTGAGCCATCAGGTTTATTATTCTTCCTGCACCATCCATACAGAGGATTATTATTCCATTGATCCAGCGCATCAAGGTACTGGTTCTCGGAGAAAAACATGTCGCGACTGGGCTCATAAGCTATCATGGTCGTCCTGATATATTCCCTCAGATAAGTACCCAGGCCGGTATCATGACCTTCTTCCTTAAAATCTATTTCAATTGGCAGCTGCTGTAGCGAATCGGACAGTTCCTGCTTAATGTATCCATACTTACCCATCTGCGAAAGAACAATATTGCGCCTGATGATCATATTCTCCGGGTTCCTCTTGGGATTATACCTTATTGGATTTTTCAACATCCCCACAATTATGGCCGCCTGCTCAATACTCAATGAGTCGGGTTTTGTATTGAAATACACCGAGGAGGCAGAGCTTATACCTACGGCATTATACAGAAAATCATACTGGTTCAGGTACATGGCTATTATCTCCTCCTTGGTATAGTTTCTTTCAAGGCGCACTGCAGTGGCCCATTCCTTGAATTTGGCTAGGCCAAGCCCTATTGACTGACTCTTCACTGTCCCATCCTCCATCATCTCTCGCGTACTGTAAAGGTTCTTGGCCAGCTGCTGTGTAATCGTTGAACCTCCTCCTGTTTCCTGCCCCAGTATTATTGTTTTTATCGCTACCCTGATCAGACTTCTTATATCAATGCCTGAATGCCGATAGAAACGTATGTCCTCAGTGGCAATCAGGGCAGCTACTACATATGGAGATATTTCATTATAGTCGACCCATGTCCTGTTCTGCAGAAAGAATTTACCCAGTAATGTCCCGTCGGCTGAATATACTTCGGCAGCCAGGTTGTTTTCCGGGTTTTCCAGCTCTTCGAAAGATGGCATAGGCCCGAAGAGCTCAAATGAAATAAGAACAAAAATGGTTAGTATTATTACGAAAGGAGTGGCAACTATTGCCCAGAACCAGATTTTGTACTTCCTGAATTTGTCTTCTTTGTTAGCCATATTTATGTGGTCTTTGCACCAAAATTAGTAAATATTAATTAAAGAATTATGAACATTAATTTTGAACTATGTGACATAAATGCTTTACTTTGTCGAGCTAATTGTGGAAAGTAATCAAGATGGACATGAGTGTGAACCTCGTAATTGTAGAGTCGCCTGCAAAAGCAAAAACAATAGAAAAATTTCTTGGAAAAGATTTTAAGGTAATATCTAGCTTTGGTCATATCCGGGATCTTTCAAAAAAGAACATTGGTATCGATGTTGAAAACGGTTTTAAACCTGAATATATTATTCCGGATGATAAGAAGAAAGTTGTTAATGAACTGAAGAAAGAGGCTGCCAGGGCCTCTCAGGTATGGCTGGCTTCAGATGAAGACCGTGAAGGGGAGGCCATAGCCTGGCACCTTGTACAGGTTCTTAACCTTCCTCCTGAAAAGACAAAAAGAATAGTTTTTCACGAGATAACAAAGGAAGCGATTGAACAGGCTGTCAGTTCTCCACGCGGTATAAACATCTCACTTGTCGATGCCCAGCAGGCAAGACGTGTACTCGACAGGCTTGTCGGATTTCAGATATCCCCCATCTTATGGAAGAAAGTACCGCTGGCCCTGTCGGCAGGAAGAGTGCAGTCTGTGGCACTCAGGCTGATAGTTGAAAGAGAACGTGAGATTATCGCCTTTAAACCTGTGTCATCATTCCGGATTACCGGTGAATTCATAATCGATGCTGACAGGGAAAAAGGGGCCATAATAAAAGCTGAGGCATCAAAAAAATTCAACCGTGAAGAGGATGCGAAAGAATTTCTGCAGCTCTGTGCCGATGCATCGTTTAACATAGCAGATATTACTGTCAAACCAGGTACCAGGTTCCCGGCACCTCCGTTTACTACCTCAACGCTGCAACAGGAAGCATACAGGAAACTGGGATTTTCCGTGGCCCAGACGATGTCGGTAGCTCAGCGATTGTATGAAGGAGGTATGATCACGTATATGAGAACAGACTCAACTAATCTTTCCCAGCTGGCTATCAATACAGCAGCCGGGATAATAAAAAAAGAATACGGTGACAATTATTCAAGGCCGAGACAGTATAGGACCAGATCCAAAGGAGCTCAGGAAGCGCATGAAGCCATAAGACCTGCCTATATGGCCAAGAAAATTATACAGGGCAACCAGCAGGAAAAGAAATTATATGATCTTATCTGGAAAAGAACAGCCGCCTCCCAAATGAGTGATGCAAAAATTGAAAAAACAAATATCACTATTGGAGTGTCAAATTCTGATACTCCCTTTATTGCACAGGCTGAAGTGATCAAGTTTGATGGGTTCCTGAAAGTATACCGGGAATCGAGCGATGCTAACGGGGAAAATGGATATGAAACAGTGATACCACCGGTAAAGAAAGGCATGAACCTGGAATATGATAAGATCACCGCACAGGAAAAATATACATCACCGGCCCCGCGATATACCGAAGCAAGTCTGGTTAAGAAGATGGAAGAGCTAGGTATTGGCCGGCCTTCAACCTATGCTCCGGTAATATCAACCATACAGAACAGGGGTTATGTTGCACGTGAAGACAGACCGGGCGAGTCGAGGCCTGTTAATATCATGATCCTTTCAGGAGGCAGGATAAAAGCATCGGTTAAAACTGAAAAATCAGGTTTTGAAAAATCAAAATTATTCCCTAAAGATATAGGTATTATAGTAAATGATTTCCTTGTTGAACATTTCAGTAATATCTTCGACTATCACTTCACCGCTAATATAGAAGTACAGTTTGATAAAATAGCTGAAGGCGAGAAAGAATGGGTCACAATGCTGGATGAATTCTACGGACCCTTCCATAAAAAGGTGAGCTCAACACTTAAGGAAGCCGAACGCAAAACAGGCGCCAGGGTAATAGGAACTGAACCCGACACGGGTGAACCAGTGTATGCAAAGATGGGCCGGTACGGACCGGTAATACAGATAGGTGATGCTTCTGAAGATAAGAAACCCCGCTTCGCCAGCCTGCGTAAAGGACAATTGATAGAAACAATAGGCATGGAAGAAGCACTGGAATTGTTTAAATTGCCACGCAAACTGGGTGAGCATGAAGGTGAAGAAATGCTGGTAGGTATGGGCCGCTTTGGGCCCTACGTGAAGCATAAAAATAACTTCTATTCACTGAAGAGTAAAGACGACCCTTATAGTATAACACATGAACGTGCTGTTGAACTGATAGAAGAGAAAAAAGAAGCAGATAAAAAGAAAGAAATAAAGCGCTTCGGTGATATACTAGTGCTTAATGGCCGTTATGGCCCATATATTTCGTATGAAAAGCAAAATTACAAAATTCCTAGAGGCACTGACCCTGAATCATTGTCGCAAGAGGATTGCATGAATATTATTAAGAAGAATTCGGGTTCAGGTAAGAAGAAATAATACCCTGGTTATGCTTGATTTAAATGACTATTTCGATCCCGTGAGTATTGATAAACCGCTGTGGACTCACCTGGCTGAACCATCATCCTTCTCACGTAACCTTGTTATCAATACTCAAAACAAGCAGATCACCGATCTGGAAACATTCCGCCTGGCAATTGTCGGTGTACCTGATGACAGGCGATCACCTAACAAGGGATGTGCAGCCGCACCGGACGAGATAAGGTCCGACCTGTACCAGCTGTCCAGGCTGCCGGCAAAAATCAAGATAGTCGACCTGGGAAATCTGAAGAAAGGCGTGAGCTTCGACGACAGTCTTGCGGCACTCAGTGATGTTGTTGAATATCTCATTGCCACAAACACTTTTCCCCTGATAATTGGAGGAAGCAGTACGTTAATCCCTGCAATCGTAAAGAAGATACCGGGCAAATTCAATTATGCTTCAGTTGATTCACGCATCGACTGGGTTAATGAACGTAAAGAGAAAGATTCCTTTAACTACCTCTCCGATATTATCCCCGGAAAAAGTAATATCGATAATTTCATGATTGTTGGTTACCAGTCGTATCTTAACGACCCACAGGTTCTGAACCGCTTCAGAAAACTCAACTATGACCTTGTAAGAATAGGAGAAGCCAGGGAGGATATACATGAAATAGAACCTTCATTCCGCGACTCAGGTCTTATTACCTTCGATATCTCATCCGTAAGACAGGCTGATGCGCCCGGAACATTTGCACCATCCCCCAATGGTTTCTACGGTGAAGAAATCTGCCTCCTCTCAAGATATGCAGGCCTGTCTGATTCCCTGCAGGCTGCAGGATTCTTCGAGGTAAATCCCCTGCTCGACAGCCGGCGGCAGACCACTTCCATGTCTGCACAGATGATATGGTTCTTCCTTGAAGGATTCGCTCAGAAACAAAATGAATCATCAGTGCTTGAAAAGGAAAATTCAGGGCGCTTTGTAAATTACCATGTAAGCATTGAAGACAGTAACGAAGACCTGGTGTTTATCAAAAGCACTGTCACTAACCGCTGGTGGATAGAATATACAAGCAAAAAGGGCGAAAAACATTTCATTGCATGCTCATATAACGACTACCTTCAGGCAGGCGAAAATGAAATACCGAGAAGATACATGAAAGCCATTAAACGTATTAACTGATATATTGGTCAAAAAATAGCCAATTATCGCAACATTCTTACTTTTCATCCGTTTATTTAATCTGTTATTAATTGAGATCTTAAGCATTGGCTTAATTTTTGTTCATTATTTTGTCACAAAATGTAATTTTTGTTTTCTTTACTATTATAAAGCTGAATCGGCCATTAGGACCTGATGAGGTTAGTATATGAAAAAAGAGATACTGATAACTATACTGTCTGCATTCATGATTACAGGATCCTTTGCTCAGAATGATCCTGTAAGCAGTCTTTTTATGTTTAATCATATGCTCTACAACCCGGGTTCAGCTGGAAGCTCAGGAAGGATATGTGCCACTGCAATTAACAGGCAGCAATGGGTTGGATTTGAAGGAGCACCCTCATCCACAGTATTCCATGTTGATGCAGCAGTGCGCCCGTTTAACATACGATCAGGTATCGGTCTTACCATTATAAGTGACAAGACAGGCTTTGACAGCGATAACAGCCTGTTGCTTACTTACTCATACATTACACCCCTGGGAAATGGGAATCTGGGTATAGGAGTAAATGCCGGTATATTGAACAAGTCTATAGATCCCACCTGGAACATACCCTCGGGTGATATCTTCGTTCCAGCCAGCGGCGACCCTCTGATTCCTGATGGAAAGGAGAGCCACCTGACGTACGATATGAGCTTCGGCCTCTACTATAATGCAATAAATTACTATGCAGGCATATCAGTAACTCATCTTACTGAACCGAAAATAAAGTATGCTACGGCAACACCATATATTGCCAGGCAATACTACGCAACTGCCGGATATACAGTGAGATTGCCAAATCCTAACTTCGAACTGTTACCATCCGCTTTCGTGTTCAGCGACGGTAAAATATTCCAGCTTACACTTAATACCACGGTCAGATACAATAAAAAAGTCTGGGGTGGCGTTTCTTATAGAGCAGGTGACGCTCTTACCGGTATGATAGGTATAGAGTTGTATAATGGAATACGTATTGGATATGCTTACGATTTCCCGATGAATGACATCAGGAAAAGCACCTCGGGCAGTCACGAATTCATGGTTAATTATTGCTTTGACATAAGCCTGGGTAGGAGCTCTAAGCGTTACAAAAGTATTAGATTTTTATGATTATTTAAAAAAATTAACTTACTTGCAGTACAAAATAAGCGTGCAATATGAAAAAGGTAATCCTATTAGTTTTAACAGTAACAGTGCTAATTACAGCATGCGGGCCCGGAAATAATGGTGAACTTGTCGGAGTACCCGGAAGAAAGAAATTTTTTGAGCCTGAACCCTTCGAAATGGCCTTTATTCCCGCTGGTAATTTCATTACAGGACCAAGTGACGAGGACGCTTTGTTCGCCATGAACACACTGTCACGTTCGGTTACAACTAGTGCATTCTGGATGGATCAGACTGAAATGACCAATAATAAATACAGGCAATTCGTTCACTGGGTGCGTGATTCAATAATGAGGACAAAGCTGGGTGAAGCACAGATACCTGATTATCAATTTTTCAAGGTTGATGATGAAGGGAACGAAATTGATCCTCCGCAAATCAATTGGGATGAAAAAATAGACATGGATGTGCTGGAAATTGCTGATGTGGTTGAAGAAATGTACTATCCACCCCATGAAAGGTTTAATAACAGGAAAGAGATCGACACCAGAAAACTGAATTATATCTATTTCTGGGTTGATTACCAGCAGGCTGCAAAAGCCAGGTATGACTATGAAAATGAGCTCTATATAGGCAAAGTATACGAC
>Ga0272441_10016507_pt1 | contig 10193 bp, 7 predicted proteins | sample SSMProp6N_FD_193582 | JGI IMG/M metagenome (GOLD analysis project Ga0272441, IMG submission 193582) | Marine sediment archaeal communities from Little Sippewissett salt marsh, Falmouth, MA, United States - SSM-Prop-6N | ecosystem: Environmental > Aquatic > Marine > Wetlands > Sediment ... | reverse complement strand
CTCGTACAGCGAGGTTTCATCCGGCACGCGGTCCAGACTCTCGAAAAGCTTGTCGTTGAACGGTGAGCGAATCAGTGTATACATCATGAGCTTTCCCGCTCGCCGCTCGTCCACCAATTCGAGTCGTTTCAGAACCGAGAGAGCCTTGGAAACCGTGTACTGCGGCTTTTGCAGCACATCCACCAGTTCGCACACGCACAGCTCTCCGGCCGCTTGCCGCAGCAATTTGAGGATGCGCATCCTGGTGAGCTCTCCCAATGCCTTGTAGGTTTCCACCGCACGATTCACGATTGCACTATAACGCATATGTGCATATGAAACAAGGGATTCAGCACAGCTTTGTGTTTTTTTCTGACTTGATTACCCGGGAATATTCCTCGTGTACACGCGGTAGCGCTTGTAGATGTGCGCGCCCAGACGCTCGGCCAGACCCGGGGTATAGGGATTGTCAGCCGAGGTCAGCGAGAGGTCGGCCCAGGTGTAGCCCTTGGCCTGCGCCCGTCTGGCCATCTCGTCGAACAGCAGCAGCGCCACGCCGCCGCCCCAGTACTGAGGCAGGATCAACACGCTCTTGATGGCTACGCACGCGGGCCGGCGGCGCAGGTGGAGCAGCAACTTCAGGGCATCCCACGGATAGCGAACTCCGTTGGCGTGGATCAGGGCTTCGTTGAGGTTGGGGATGCCGGGAAACCAGCCCACCGTCTTGCCGTCAACCTCGGCGAATAGAATAAGATCGGGGTCGGCGATCTTGGTGAACTGATCCACCAGGGCTTCGACGGCGGAGCGCGGCCAGGGACGGTAGTCTTGCAGGTGCGTCAGGGACTCGTTGAGCAGGAGGTGGATCGTATCGACATCCTGGTCCAACCGGCTCATGTCGGGAGTGCGGATGCGCACCCAGCCTTTGCGGCGGATTCGTTCGGCCAGACGGGTGAGCCGGCGCCGCTGCGGGCTGTTGTCCTCGAACTCGGCGGCAAAGGCTATGTTGTCCGGCCTGAGCGGTTGAAAATCCAGGCGCTCCATGAATTCCCGGTAGTAGGGCGGGGTGTGGCCGCAGAGAATAACCGGGGGTCGATCGCGGCCTTCCACCAACACGCCGTAGCCGTCCTCCCGATCCAGGTTGAAGGGGCCCGACATCGTGTCCAGATTTCTCTGCCTGGCCCAGTCCTCCACCCGCTGCAACAGGGCTTTCGCGATCTCGATATCCTCGTAATATTCGAAGAAACCGAATATGCATTCCCGCTGTCCGATCTCGGCGTTTACGACTCTGTCCTCGCCCGCGCAGATCGTACCCGCGGGTTTGCCGTTGCGCCAGGCGATGAACAGCTCGGCCTCGCCGCGCTCGAAGAACTTGCCGTGTCTCGGATCGAGCGTTTTTTTTCGCTGGCTCAGCAGGGGAGGAACCCACAGGGGATCGTTGCGATAGATCTGCCAGGGGAAGGTGAGAAAGCGTCGTTTGTCTGCTCGCGTGCGGACCTCCCGCACGTGGATCGAATTGTTCATCCGGTTCCCTTTCTCGCCGCTCGTCGGGCCTCCAGATCGTGGACGATGCGGTCGTAATGCTCCCGCGACAGCGGATAAAACACGGCGCAGACGATGCCCAAACAGAGTAGAACGGCCGGGATCGGGCCGGTGATCAGCCGGATGGCGAGCTCCGCGCGGGGTTGTTGCATCGCCAGATTCGGTTGATACTCCGCCGCCTCCAGCAGCAAACCCACCAGCAGGATCGCGATCGAGGCGGCGACCTTGTGGGAGAGCGTGACCATGCTGTAAAACATGCCTTCGTGCCGCTCTCCGCTGTGCCACTCGTCCCACTCGATGGCATCCGGCAGGATGGACCAAGGCAGTACGTGGGCCGCAGCCACGCCCACTCCGGCCAGCGCGCAGAGGATCAGGATGTAGGGCAGCGAGGCGCCCGCCCCCAGAGTTACGATGATCAGCTGGACCACGGTCCAGAATGTGATGCCGGTGATGAAGGCGAAGCGCTTGTTCATGCGCTGCGCCACCCAGTTCCACAGGGGCAGGGCGAAAATCGCCGTCACCATGATCGAGCCGAGGATGATGGAACTCTGGCTTTCGCGCTGTATGCAGTATTTGATAAAGAAGAAAAGGATAAACTGCACGATATCGATCGCAATCCAGGTGCACAGATAGATCCCGAGGCCCCAGACGGCGGGCCGGTTCATGCGGATCGCGCGCAGGGAATCGAGGATTCCCTGCTGTTTCCGGGTCATGAACTCCTTGCGCTCGCGGGTGCCCGCAAAGGTGAGAAACAGGGGTGCGGCGCTTGCCAATCCGAAGGTGAAGCCCATGATCAGGACACGGTGGGCGTTTTCCGGGCGGAAGGAACCGATCATGAGCTCCGGCAGGGAAAAGGCGATGAGACTGCCGAGGATCGAGAAGAACATCCTGTAGGTGGTGATCGAAGTGCGCTCGTCGTACTCGGAGCTCAGCTCCGGAGTCAGGGCGAAGTACGGCATATAGACGAAAGAGGCGGCGGTGTCGAAGATCATATAGGCGAAGGCGTAGTACACGGCCAGAAACACGTCTCTCTGGATCGGCGGTTTCCACCATACCAGGGCGAAGGCCAGGCCGAAGGGTACGGCACCGAACAGGAGGAAGGGGCGGCGCCTTCCCCAGCGCGTGCGGGTACGATCGGAGATATATCCGATGATGGGATCGTTGATATAATCCCAGGTCTTGCCGAGAAAAACCGCGATCCCCGCCACCGCGGGAGAGATCCCCACCACATCGGTGAGAAAAATCAGGATGAACAGGCCAATGATGGTCGTGGTCATGCTGAATCCCAGATCCCCCGACCCGTACAGCGTTTTGTTGAGCCGCGTAAGTTTCTGATTTTCCATCCCCCGCCGTCCCGTCCGCCGCAGTCTGGTCACCCCCGGCGGAACGATAGGGGAAATTATATGCATCTGAGTGCATCGGTACAAGTTGCCTGCCGCGATCGAAAGAATATATTGATTTCTTTGTACTGGTATGGTAGTATCAGTCAACTACTAATTGAGTTTGAAGGAAAAAGTCCTACCGTTCGGAAAAAGTAGTACTTTAGTTCGGTTTCTCTTGGGAGGGGATCAATGCCGGGGTACGCGCACCCCATCTGTGTGGAGGGCATTCGATATGCCTGGGAGGATTTTTTTCAAACTGCTCGCCCTGCCGAGCCTGCTTGTCGCTCTTAATACCTGTACCCTGGATATTGATATTCCGGAGTACTCGCTGGAGTTTGAAGGACAGCTGGTCTACGATCCGGTGACCGCCGATGTACAGATTACCTATACATTCGTGGCCGAAGAGGCGTTTCATCCGTGTCGAATCAGTCTGCGGGAGGCTGATGGAACCGTCGTTGAGGCCGAATATACGGAAATTCTACCCGCCGGGGTGCCGCATACCTTTCAGCGGAATCTGTCCGGTAGTGACGACGGCGTGTACGAGTTCCGCGTCGTGGTGCAGGCCGAGCAAAACGGAGAAATCGTGGATATGCCGTTTCTCGACAAGACATTCGAGTTCTATCTGGACGGGAATGTTCCGGCTGCCCCGATCGTAACGCTGCCCGAGGATACCTACGTGGGCGATCAGGTTACGCTGTTTGAACATGAAGAGTGGAACGTCCCGGCCGGCAGTCCCGTAGAGGTGTACTACACCCTGAACGGCGACGATCCGGATCCACGGAACAGCATCGGTCAGAGATACGACGGCTCCGCGGTGCTCGTCCCCGCATCGTCAACGCCGGTGGTTGTCAAAGCCGTAGCCTGCGACATGGTCGTGGATCATGTGCAGCAGCCCCCCGTGCAAAGCACGATCAGCTTCATGGACGCGCAGGAGGTCACGCCGGTATCTGCTTCTATCACCGAAGAATTTGTTCCTGGTTTCCCCGGGGTTCATACGATCGTAATCTCGGGGTACGGCTTCAACGCTTCGACCACGGTGGTGCTGTACGACGTCGACGGCACGGAGGTATCCTCCTCGATCGTTCCTCCGATTCACGCGGATCAGATCATGGTCACGGTAAATCTGAATCATGGTACCGGCGGTACGGAGCCCGGTGTGGATACGGTTGATACGGGAAGCGGTACGCTGGTCATCAAGAATTCGGGCCTATCGTCGTCTCCCACCGACTGCCTCGATTTCCAGATCGTATATTAGGTTGAGTCGCTTCGGATTGGACCGGGATGTGAATTCGATACGCTCGAAATCTGTCGCCGCCGCTTTGCTGCTGCTGATCGCGACGGCTGTGTACGCTCAACAATCGACGACACCACCCGCCGTGCTGTTTCTCAACACCAATCCCCTTCACGCCGATGTGCTTTTGGACGGGCGGGCGCTCGCCGAGCCGACGCCCATGCTGCTGCGGGAACTGGCCGCCGGCACGCACGAACTGGAGCTGCGCAAGACCGGCTACACGACCGAGCGGCGCGAAATCGAGCTGGCGGCCGGGGAGATGAGGATCCTGGATGTAGCTCTGTCCAGCCTCACCTTCGCCCCCGAGCTGCCGGAGGAGGAGAGCATCCATATCGGCGGAAACGAGGAGAAGGCCGGGGAGATGCTCTTTCAACTTCCCGAGGGCAGCTACTCGTTTACCCGGGATGAAGAGGGTCTGCGGATCGAACCGGTGTTTCCCCAGGACGGCTGGATCCGCGGTTTGAATCTGGCAATTCCCCTGTCCGTAGCCTTCTCCGCGGTGCTCACGCTTCACGATATCTTTTACCCCAAACGAGCCGCCGTGAGCTTCGGCGGGGATGTTTCCCTTTCACCGGTGACGCTCTCGGCCTACGGTTTAACCTTGACGCTGTGCAGTTTCGATCTGGCCCTCGGGGTCAAACGCCGCAAAGCCGAACGCGCCTTCTCCTACTCGGCGATCCCCCGCCAGCAGGCGCTGCACTACGCCCGGGAGCTGTACGAACGCGCGGAGAATCTGCTGGGCCTGGGGCAGCTGGAGGAGGCCCTTCGTATCTATACGCGGGTGCTGAAGGGCTACAAGGATTCTCCCCTTTATCCCTACGCTCTGTTCAAATCGGCGCGGATCCATTACCTTACCGGCGAGGATTCGCTGGCCGCCATCGAGTTCAACCTGGTTGCCGAGCACTATCCGCTCCCGGATCTGTACGACAAGGCCAAGCGGGGGCTGGCCGATATCCTGCTGAGGCGGGGAGAGTTCCCGCAGAGCATCGCGCAGCTTCAATCCATGGTCTATGCCGATACCCTGTACACGGAGGAGGGTATTGAGCTCCTCCAGGCCGAGGTCTTGGAGGTGTGGTTCGGGGAGGATCCGTCCGTGCTCGATCAGCTGATTACCGCCTACCTCTCGCTGCTGCAACGATACCTCGCTTCGCAGAGCGCGGACCTGTACCGCTACAAAGCGGCACATTATCTGCATTTCGCCGATCGCAATCCCGAAGCGGCGCGCTTGCTGGAGGAGGTCGATTTGCAGGCGGTGGATGTGGACCTGGCTGAGAGGATCCGCGATCTGCGCCGTTTCCTGGAGAATCTGCGATGAGGAGGATCGTCCGCCTTGCCGGACTGCTTCTCTGTGCGGCTCTGTGCGCGTTGTACGGCGAGGAGGGGACGGTTCCTCCTTCGGGTGATGTGCTGTACGAGGAGCTTGCCGCCGGCCTGGAGTACGCTGAATTCCTGGTGGCCGAGACCGCGTTGCGGCAGGGAGGCGGACTCACGGAGGAGCAATTGCAGGCCGTGACGTTGCTCAATCGCCAGATCGGGAGCTCGATGTACAGCGATCTGATCAATCGCAGCGATCTGCTGCTGCTGCTCACTCATGAGCAGATGCACTTCGATCAGGAGGGGGCCGAAAATCAGTTCCGCCGCGACCGTATTCTCGGAGAAAGCCGGAATGAGCAGCGAATCGACTCACGGAGCGGCAGCCGGGACAAAGCACTCCGATCGGCGTTTTCGACTTCCCTCTTTTCCTTCGCCGCCGCCTTCACCCTCTGGGGGCTCGGAGAAATCCAGGACCGGCGGTACTTCTCCTCCGCCACCATCGACGAGGCCACGACTCACCGACGTCTGTTTCAGGTTTTTTCGATCGGCAGCGTGGTCGGAGCGGCGGCGGGGATCCTCAGCGCCGGTGTATCCGTTGCGCTGTACGCGCGCACCCGATAAACTAAGATCGCCGAACTATCTACTCGGTCAGGATTTGAATCCCTTTCCAATCGGCCGGCGGCGGACTCTCGAGATACGATTTGCAGCGGTCGAAGTACATCGCCGAAACCACGTCTCCGGGGATGAGTCTGTTCGCCTGCCGGAAGTGCCTGGCCGCTTCGCCGAAGGCGCGCTGATAGTACAGTTTCAGGCCCATGTGGTGGTATTTCCAGGCCCGCGCTTGCTTTTCCCCCAGCTGCTTTTGTACCGTGAAGATCCGTTGCGCCTGGCTCTTTCCGCGGACCACCACCCTGTCGATCAGCCTGCACGGCAGGGCGCGGTGTATCTCCCGATACACGCTCTCGGAGATGATCACGTCCTGCTTATAGATCTTGGTGAGATTTTCCAATCGGGAGGCCAAGTTTACCATGTCTCCGATCACGGTGTAGTCCATTTTCTTTTCCGAACCGATGTTCCCGACGGTCACCATCCCGTAGTTGAGGCCGATGCCGATGCGAAACTCGGGTTTCCCCTCCGAAGCCTGGCGGCTGTTGAACTCCGACAGAGCTTCCTGCATCTCCAGTGCCGCCAGGGCCGCCTGCAGCGCGTCATCGGTGTGCTGGACCGGGGCTCCGAAAAAGGCCATGATCGCATCCCCGATATATTTGTCCACGATTCCTTTGCGATCCATGACCTTGTCCACCATCAGTGAGAAATAGCTGTTCAGAGAGGCGACCATCTGATCGGCACGCATCTGTTCGCTGATCGTAGTGAACCCGCGGATATCGGAGAACAAAACCGCCAGCACCCGGTCTTCACCGACCAACAGGGATTCGGGATTCTTGAAAAAGCGGTCGATCACGTCTTTGGGAACGTACTTTTGGAAGATGTTGCGGATCTCCTGCTCATGTTTTCTGGCCAGGACCGCCTTGAAAGCGTAACTCTTGATCTGATTGTACGCCGTTTCCAGCTCGCCGATGGTGAGATTGAAGGTGTGAGCCAGGGTGCCGAGCTCGTCCTTGAACTCCACCCGCACCCGCTTGCTCAAGTCGTGATGGTGAATGATCTGCTGCATGGCCGATACCATGCGCGTAATCGGGGCGGTCAAGTAGCCGGAAAAAACCAGCAGCAGCAGCACCGAGACCATGGCGGCGGCCGCCAGAATGACGGCGTTTTGCGTGGTGATTTCCCGCACCTCCCTGAAAAACACCTGCCTCTGCTCGCTGACCACGCAGTACCACCCGAAAGGCTGGAAAGCGAAGCCGTAGCCGACACGAGGAGACCCGCCCAGGGAGAACTCGATCCACCCCTCGGCCGAGCGATCGCGTATGCCGGTGAGCTCCCGGGTGTCCAATTCGGCGGCGGGTGTGGTTCCGGTGCTGAAGGTGAGGCGATTCGAGGCATCTATGGCGAGAATGATCTCCGTTTCGCTGCTGCGCAGGCTTCTGGCGTAGGAAAGCGCGGCGCGTTGAGCGGCCTGGATATATACGCTCTGATCGTCGAGCCGGTTTTCCACCAGCAGGTTCCATTGGCTGTCCAGATAGCTTTGCAGATCCTGGGCTTTGAAGGCCAGCAGCTGCACGGCAATCCGGGTTAAGCCGTTTCGAGCCGACAGGGAGGAGGCGATGCTGGAGAGAACCAGGGTAACGATCAGAAGCGGCAGCACAACGAGGATGATCTTTAATCGAACGCTCACACACAGGAGTTTGGCACAAGCGGCGCTGATATGTCTATCCTGCCCCTGGTTTCTCCAAAGTATACCTAGTATAATCCACCGGACGATGGAAAGCGCACAGCAGCAAGATCCACTTGAGCCCATCGAGGATATCGAGATAACCCTCGAAGAGAGGGAGCATGTCCTCAGGCAGATCGACGCCGCAATCGAGCGGAATCGAACACCGGCGGGTGCCGATCCAGCCCTCATGCCAGCGGAGAAGCGAGGTCTGTTTTTTCCCCTGATAATCAATCTAACGGCGCTGTTGCTGGTTGCAGCCGGAGTGTTGTTGTTGTTCCGATATTTCGAGCTGCGCAAGGAAAGTATCACTCTGCGGCGCGACTCCTACCTGTCCGCCGAAGCGACCGTAATCCAGACCCTCAAACAGCAGAGCGAGACCCGGCTGGCGGCCAAGGACCGGGAGATTATTTCGATCCAGGAGGAACTCCGGCAGGTGGATCGTGAGCGCCTGAGCCTGCAGCAGAACCTGGAGGCGGAAGTATCGGCCAAGGAGCGCGAGCTCAACAGACAGATGGCCGAACAGCTGAGCCGGGAGCGGGAGCGGCTGCTGTCCCTGGGCACCTCCGAGGCTGGAATCATCGATCGGCTCCGGGTTCTCGAGAACCGGCAGATCGATTCTATCGATCGCCAGATCGAACAGCACCGGCGGGAACTCGATCGGCGGCTGCAGGACAAACAGCGGGAGTTGCTCGACTCCGAGCGCCGGGGGCAGGAGGCGCTGGAGCAGGCGAAACGTGAGAGGGAGTTGCTGGAAGCAGAGCTTGGCAAGCAGCAAAGCGAGAAGATCGCCGCGGAGCAACGCCTGGAGGAGCTGACCGTTCGGGTTCGAGAGGAGGAGCTGTTGAGCCAGCGGGCTTCTGCCGCGGAACGGGCCGACGAACGGGCCGACGAACGGGCCGACGAACGGGCCGCGGAACGGGCCGACGAACGGGCCGCGAAGCTGGAAGCCGAGTTGGAAGCCAGCCGAAAAGAGGTGGAAGATCTGCAGGGCCGCATGCAGGCTATCGTGGATGCTTCCTCCTCGGACAAGAGCAGGAACGCCGTCCTGGCTCGGCAGCTGCAACAGCGCGTCGACAGCCTGAATGTGCGGATGCAACGGCAGAGCGCCCAACTGGCAACAGCTGAAGGTGAGATCAAGCGGCTCCGCGCCGATGCCCGTGAGTTGCAGGCGGAGCGGGATACGCTTTCCGTATCCCTGCAGACTGCCCGCACCGCCCGCGCGCAGAGCCTGGAACAGGGGCGGGACGAGGCACTGCGGGAGGTGCTGACTTTTTTAAATTTTCTTTCCGGAAGCGGTGAGAGCGGCGCCGAGGTCGAGAGCGAGCTTCTCGCCCTTGCCCGCAGGGACCCGCTGTTCCGTGCGGCCACGCGGGAGATCCAGGTGTTGATCGCCGGGGGCGGCGAGCGGGGCGAGCTGGCCTCTCCTTTTGTATTTCTCGGAATCGTCTCAACGGTTTCGGCCGATCGTGTGGTGATCGAGGCCATGGTCGGTCTGGATGTGAAAGTCGGCTCGGTCATTCAGATCCGCCGCATTTCCGAATTGGATCGGGAGATCACGATCGCCGAGGGCACGGTGCAGCAGGTGAGGGGCAGTAAAATCACCGCCACTTTCAAATTGACTGCATCCGCTGTACAGGGCCCCGGGGCGAGAGATCCCGTGTACCTGGCTGCGCAAGGTAGTTGACGATGATGGAACGAGGCTGGTTGTATCTGACCGTTAGTTTTGTTCTGGCCGCCGCCCCGGCCCTGATCCTGGTGCGCTACTACTACCGACAGGACCGGGACCGTCCGGAGCCCAAGGGCCTTGTCGTACGGATTTTCCTCCTCGGTATCGCGGCGACCTTTGTGGCCGTTCCCCTTGAGCTGCTGATGAGCGCGTTTCAGCGCGTGTTTGCCGGCTTTCCGCTGCTAACCGCGCTGTTCAAGGCCTTCGTGGTGGCGGCCCTGGTGGAGGAGTACCTGAAGCTCACCATTGTTCGTGTGTTCGCCTACCGCCACCCGAGGTTCGACGAAATCATGGACGGGATCGTCTACACGGTGGTGGCCAGTCTCGGATTCGCCTGCATGGAGAACATCCTCTACGTGATGGGCGGCTCGCTCTGGACCGCGCTCACCCGGGCTCTTACCGCAATCCCGCTGCACGCTACCGCTTCCGGGCTCATGGGATACTACATAGGCCGGGCGAAATTCGCCCCCTCACCGGTCGCCGAGCGGGCTCTGATCAATAGGGGCCTGCGCATCGCGATTATGGTTCACGGGACCTATAATTTCCTGCTCTTTTCAGCCCCGGTGCTCGGAACCCTCGCCCTCGTGGGTATCCTGCCGCTGATCATAGGCGCGTTTGTGGCCTTGC
>Ga0272441_10016505_pt1 | contig 10195 bp, 8 predicted proteins | sample SSMProp6N_FD_193582 | JGI IMG/M metagenome (GOLD analysis project Ga0272441, IMG submission 193582) | Marine sediment archaeal communities from Little Sippewissett salt marsh, Falmouth, MA, United States - SSM-Prop-6N | ecosystem: Environmental > Aquatic > Marine > Wetlands > Sediment ... | reverse complement strand
CTCCGGGATGCCCTTCGTGGCGGTTCATAGGGAGCCGGGGCCGGGGCTGGTACCACGATTTGGCGTTGCACGAGCATCGCGAGCAGGGGGAGCACGACCAGGGCGGTCAGGCGTTCCCAGTCCGAGAAATGAATGGTCGCCACGGGCCAGAACATCTGGGCTATGTGTCCCAGGGCCCAGAAGAGCAGCAGCCCCGTGGTCCATTCCCACTCGGTTTCGCGCTGGATGACCTGGATCGCCACGCCGGCAATCAGCAGGATGAGGGCGAGGATCTCCCATATCCACTCCTGGGTCGTGCCGTTGTAGGCGTGCCGCTCGAACTGTGCGGGCCAGAGCGCAAAGGTGTCATAGAGATAGAAGCCGAGGCTCGCGACTAAAAGTGCGATCAGCACCCAGGTTTGCCAGCGGGCGGGCTTGCGCGATTGCAGTGCCCAGAGCACCAGTGCGATGCTGGCGATTTCCAGCAAGCGCTCCAGCGGTGGAATGACCAGCACCGGATTGATCAGGCTGGCGTTGCTGAGCAGTCCGATCACACCGAGAACGGCGCGACCTGCTAACATGCCGCCAATGGCCCAGGTCCATCTGTTGGGCAGCGCATCATCCGGGGCGGCGCGTCGGGCCGTCACTGCTGGGAATAAGGCCTGTTGGAGTGCAAATAAAGTGACCAGGAAGTAGACCAGGTCGCCGGGCGGCTGTATGAGCAGCTCAATGGCATCGTGTAGGATATTCATTCTCTCACCCCTGCATGGGCATGTACGTTAATAGCATCTTTGTCCGTGCTGTGATCATAGGTATAGGGCACGTTGTAAGACGCAAACTTTTACCCTGTGTATAGATTATAAAAGTAAAGGGGCCTCGTGGCAAGGAAGGCAGGGCATACGCATCTGAATAATAAAAAGAGAAGTCCCAGATAAATCTGAGACTCCCAGGTGAAGGTCCCATGTAGCCGCGCTTTCCATAGCGCGCGTTGCCGAACACGTTCAGGTGTGCCATGTGCCATTAGTGCCATTAGTGCCATTAAAAAAGATATACTTATACTATGCTTTGCAGCAGATCCTCTCTGTGTTAAAAATCCGCCATCTGTCAATCCGCAATCCCAAATCTTCTTACCCGGCTAAAACCCCGACGTTGGCCGCATGATGTTTGACCTTTCCTTCTTTGGCGGAACTTTCTCCTATAACATATCGTCTTATCTATAGTGAAATAGAAAATTTTAGCTGTGGTATAATGCCATTTAATTTAAATAGTCCTCTTGAATATTCTTCTAGATCCGGGAGCGTGGTAAGGATGTTGCGGTACAAGTGGCTGGGGCTTGCACTTTTGTTGTTGGGGTTTGGTGTCAGTGCTGGAAATGTGACGGCTGCGCCGCTTAGGGAGGCCCGGGAGGGTCTCTTTTCTGATGATGTCGCCGGGGATTACCTCTGCACGCGGGCGATGACGTTGCGTCATCCTGAACACTGTTCAAAGTTCAGCCCGGGCGCGCGTGAGGTCCGCATGGCCTATTTGCGCGCGCAGCTTCCCGATCCGCTGCCCGAATTGCCCACCGAGGAGCTCGAAGTCCCTGAAGGCGCGGTGAGCATCTATACATTCGCGTATGTGCGCAATTTGCCTGCTCCCACGTATGCACACCCTGCCGAGGCCGAAGCCGGGCTCCCGCCTAAGCGTACCTTCTACGCGGGCGACAACTGGGTGAGCGTGGTCAGCCGCGCGGAGTACAATGGGCAGGCCTGGTACGAGATCAACCCTGAGGAGTTCATCAGCGCTGAGCACGTCGCCATCGCCAACCCCTCCCGTTTTCACGGTGTGCTCTTGAACGAACAGCCTCTCTATCCGTTTGCCTGGATGAACCGCAATGCCAACACCGCGGCCCTGCCCGGTGGCGAGCCTAACGGGGCTGCGTTGAACCGCTATCAGGTGATCACACTCTTTGCGGAGGAGCCTGTCGGGGACGAGCTCTGGTATATGATTGGGCCGGATCAGTGGGTCGAGCAGGCCACTGTCTCCCGCGTCGACGTGGACCCCCGACCTGAGGGTGTGGCTCCCGGCGACAAGTGGCTGGAGATTGACACGTTTGAGCAGACCCTGGCCGCTTACGAGGGTGACCGGATGGTCTTTGCTACCCTTATCTCTTCGGGGCGCCCGCCTAACTGGACGCCGAATGGGCTTACCCGTCTCTGGGGAAAGTATCCGACCACGCCGATGAGCAACCAGGACAGCGCGCCAGAGAACCTGGATTGGTATTACCTGGAGGATGTTGAGTGGACGCAGTATTTCAACGGGGCGTACGCGCTGCACACGGCGTATTGGCATGACTCCTTTGGCTTCACGCGCAGCCACGGCTGCATCAATCTCTCACCCCTGGATGCCAAGTGGCTCTTTGGGTGGACGACGCCGTACACTCCGGAGGATGCGAATGTGGTCTACAGCGATGAGGGCGCAAACCAGGGTACCTGGGTCTGGGTCCACATGTCGGAGCCTATCCCCGGGCTCGTGCTGAGCCGTTAGCATTTATTAGCGCGCATGAAACATGCGTTGAAGCTCTCTCTGCTTGTCTTTGTTTTATCTCTGGCATGTAGTCCCGGTGCGCTTTTCCCTACACCGGCGCCTACTGTCACGCCGACGCCCCTGCCGACGTCCACACCGTTGCCCACTGCAACGCCTTTGCCGCGTGATACCGGCTGGCAGCCGCTTGGCCCCGGCGCTGCCGCGCGCAGTGTGCTTGTTGAGACCGGGCTGGGGCAGGAACAGCTATCGATGGTGCGCCTGGACCCTGCTGTTGTTACCCTTCGCGTCCGCTATACCCCTGGCGTGGCGCAGCCGGTCAGCGTTTGGGCACAGCAGACCGGCGCGTGGTTGGTTGTCAACGCAGGCTACTTCACGGAAGATGCCCTGGTCACCGGGCTGACGATCAGCGATGGCGCGGTGTATGGGACTGCCTATGGTGATTTTGCCGGGATGCTGTCGATCTTGCCTGAGGGCGCGGTCAGCTTGCGCTGGATGCGTGAGCAGCCTTATGTTCCCGGGGAACCACTCGCACAGGCGGTGCAATCTTTCCCTTTGTTGGTGAAGCCCGGCGGGGTGATGGGGTTCCCCGCTGATGCCGATGATGGGCGCGCGGCCCGCCGCCTGGTTGTGGCCCAGGATGTCCACGGGCAGCTTCTCTTTGTGATCGCGCCGCGTGGCCTGTTCAGCCTTCATGAACTGGCGGTCTGGCTTGCTGAGTCAGATCTGGAGGTTGATGTGGCGCTTAACCTGGATGGTGGCCCCTCTGCCGGGGTGTGGCTTTCCGAAGGCGCCTCGCCGGTGCAGGTTGATTCCTACGCGGGGGTCCCGGCTGTGATCACCGTGGATTGGCGGTAGCTGGTTTTAGGGTGCTGTGACGGTCAGCGTGCCCAGCAGAAGTGTGTCCCCTGTGGGTTCACCCGCTTGTGTGACGGGTAAGCGTTCCCCATCGAAGGTGTACATGCCTGCCCTGAGCGTGTAGGTGCCTGCGAGCAGCTCCGGCGGCAGGGTGACCCCGTAGCGGTCGATGATCGTTTCGCCTGCTTGCCAGCTATCTGTGGGGCGGAAGCCGCCGGCAGGTTCCGCATCACTCTGTGCGCGCAGGGTGCCGGATGCGTCCATCAGGTGGGCGAAAACCTTGAGCCGGGTTTCAGGAGCCTCCTGAGCTTTCCAGAAGAGCGTCACCGGGATGATTTCCCCCGGTGTGAAGGACTGTGTGGGGAGCGCGTATCCCTCAAAAGCAATGCTCTCTCCCAGCATGGCGTGCTGCTGTACATCAGGAACCTCGGGACGTGCTGCGGTACCGTAGCGGGCCAGGCGTATGTGATCGACCCATATCTCGCTCGCCTTGTAGGTCCGCGTCGCCAGCGCCCGTTCGATGGTGCGCTGGGGATCGGATTCGTTGTCGCCCCAATAGAGGACAAAGAGCTCTGGGTGCTGCGCGTTGAGAATCTCGGTGATCCAGGCCTCGGTCTCTTCCTCGGTAGGGTGATAGGGCGCTGGATAGACCGCGAGCGGGCCCTGATAGTAGTAGGTGAAGACTTCCCATTGGTTGGGCGCGTTGAGCAGGATGCCGTCGTCCGGTCCTGCTTCAGCGGCGACGTGTGCTGCGATCCCGCGGTAGTCGTCGCGCGCGTAGGCGGGGTTATTGTAGAGATTGCGCAGCGCTTTGACCTGGGCCGGTAGCAGCGCGAGCAGGAGTGCCCCGGTTGTCAGGCGCACAGCAGCGCTTCGCCAGGAAGGGTGTCGTTTTGCGCCGTTGCTCAGCGGAAGGGTCAGCGTTACGGCCAATGGGGCCACGGAAGCCATCAGGAACTTGAGGTATGAGGGGCGGTAGACGTTGAGTGCCGCGATGAGCAGGGTGGGCAGCACGGCGGTGAGGAGTGCAGCCCAGGTGGCGAACTGCTTGTCCCATGCCTGTTTGTTAAGATGTGCCAGGCTGTTGCCCAGTGCGATAGCCAGGAGCAGCCCCGCGATTGGGAGTAGGTAGGTGCCGGCTTCGATCGGGAGCGTGATGCCGCTCAGAAGTGTGTGCGGCATATCCACAAGCGCTGTGCCGCTGTTCAGGTCCGGGGGCTGCCAGCGTGTCAGTTTGGAGAGGTTGGGCAGCCAGGGCAGGAATGCGAGCCCCCCTAGGGCATGTGCCGTGATCCAGGCGGGGAGCGTCGACCATTGCCAGCGCTTTTTGATCAGCCAGGTCAGGGCAAAGGCCAGGTTGAGGGCTGTCAGCACAAAGGCAAAAGTGTATTGGGTGTATAGTCCCAGCGCGATGCAGAGCGCCAGGACGAGCGTTCGGTTACGTACCGTGGATGCTTTGGGGCTGGGTTCTTGTAAGGTCGCGATCAAGCGCGCGGCTGCCCACAGCGTCAGGGCGGCGACGAGCCCCAGGAGGGCGTACATGCGGGCTTCCTGGCTGTAGTAGACGGCCAGGGGATGGATGGCGACGAGCCAGGCTGCGCCGGTGGCTGTAGCCCACCCGCCGGCTTGCCGCCCCAGCGCTGCGGCGACGGCGATGGTCAGCACGCCGCAGAGGGCGGAGAAACTGCGCAGCGCGAACTCTGTGTTGCCGGTCAGCAGCCACCATCCGCGCAGCAGGAGGTAGTAGCCGGGCGGGTGAATGTCGCCTGCTGCTCCCTCGACGATCAGACGCAGGGAGCGCTCGACCAGACGGGCGCTGTTGCCTTCATCGTGCCAGAGGGATTGTGCACCCAGACGATAGCAGCGCAGCAGCGTCCCGAGCAGGAGTGCCAGGCAGAGCAGCCCCCATAGCATGCGGCGCTTGGATTGGGTGGTCATGCGATGAAGCGCTCCAGCGCAGCGGCGGCGCCGTCTTCGTGCAGCGAAGGGGCGACCCAGTTTGCTGCTTGCTGTACGATTGGGGCTGCGTTGCCCATCGCCACGCCGGTGCCGGCCCATTGGATCATCGGCAGGTCGTTCTCTTGGTCACCGACTGCCATGACAGCTTCCTGGGGGATGCCGTAGCTCTGGGCTAGCCACGCCAGCCCGCTCCCCTTGTCGACGCTCAAGGGAACTACTTCGATGAATTTTGCGTGGGAGCGGAAAATCCTGGCTTTGCCGTCCATCTCTGCGTGCAGAAGGTCCCTCATCGCGGGTATCTTGTCTGGATCGTCCACGAAAAGCACCTTGTCGGGCGTGTGGCTTTCCAGGACTGTGTCCCATGAAGGGACGATCTCGAAATTCTCGCCCAGCAGGGATTCGTAAAATGAGCGTTCGTACTGGAGCGCTTGTAGGAAGATCTGGCCGTCTGCGTAGAGAATGGTGTGCCAGGCCTGCGACCGCGCGAGCTGCAGAGCGGCCTGGGCCGCCGGTAAGGAAAGGGGTACGCGATACTGCGGTGTTGGCTCGCGGGAAGCTTGAATCCACCCGCCTTGGTAGGCAATTAAGGGCACGTCTATGTTGAGCTGCTCGGCAAAGGGACGTGTCGCGGAAAACATCCTGCCGGTTGCAAGGGTGACGATGACCCCGCGCTCTTGGGCTGTCGCAATCGCGCGGCGAACCCGGGGGCTGATCTGCTGGTCTTCGCCTATCAGCGTCCCGTCCAGGTCAAAGGCTGCAAGTTTTATCATCATAGATATGTTTGGTGATTGCGGAAGATGTTAACGCGGCGGTCTTGGTTTATAACCGCTAGAGATTGAGGAGGATTGTCGCTGCAGCTACCCACAGGCTGCCTTGTAGGAAGAGTAGCCCGCCCCATACGAAATAAGCGCCCATACGTTTGCGCGGGTAGAGGTAGGCGCCGGCGCCGCCGTTGACAAGGGTGAAGAGCGTCCCCATCAGGGCCAGGTAGAAGATGCGGATGGTGGTGGTGGTTCGTACTGTCTCTCCGGTGTTCGTGATCTGCAGTGGAATCTCTGCGGGCAGGGCTGGGTAGATGCCGCAGAGGCTTGCGATCAACAGCGTCAGCATAAGCAGGCTGCTTCCCAGCATGCCCAATGCGACAGAATCGCGCCAGATAGGCCAATCGAGGAAGGCTGGGTGTTGGGAGACCGCCTCGACATCCTGTGTGGCGCCCATCTCCAGACGCTCTCGGAGGGCTGTGATGAAGCCGTCGCGGTCAACAGGGGAGATCACGAAGGTATCTCCCTGGGTGTGCAGAACAAGCTGGCCCTCTGCAGGCTGGGTTGCGTAGAAGAAAATCTCACCTAGTTCGGGAGCTGATCCCCGCCCGACGAAATAGCCCGGCCAGTGGAAAAGACTCCGCAGGCGCAGGCCCTCGGCTTCACTGCCCCGGAGCACCTCCTGGATGTCGGCCAGCGGGATCTGATATTCATAATTTCCCCAATGGATGATCACCGCGTTGCGGTCCATGGTGTAGACGGCGTTGACCAGGCCCCAGAGCTGGTAGCTTACCAGCCCGGCTCCGGCCAGGAAAGCAACTGCGATCAGACCCAGCAGGAAAGTCAGGATGGAGATGGGGTTCAGCACGGCGACCACGATCATGGCTGCGGCGATAAGGACCAGGCCGGCCACGATAGCCAGGCCGATCCGCCACCCTTTTTGGATGTCTAATTGCCAGGTCGTCATTTTAGATTTCCTGCCTTGATTCCAGGGCGCGGGTCAGCGTGACCACGTCGGCGTATTCCAGGTCTCCGCCGATGGGCAGGCCCCGCCCCAGCCGGGTGATATGGATGCCCAGGGGCTTTAGAAGCGTGAGAAGGTAGGCTGCCGTGTAATCCCCCTCGCTGGTGGGATTGGTCGCCAGGATGACTTCTTCGATCTCCTCTTTGTGGATGCGTGCCTCAAGCTCTTTGACGCGCAGGTTTTCGGCAAAGATACCCTCGAGTGGGGAGAGCGCGCCGTGCAGGACATGATAAAGGCCCCGGTACTTCTCCGTCTGTTCCAGGGCTAAAAGGTCCATTGGCTCTTCTACCACGCAGATCACACTCCGGTCGCGGAGCGGATCGGAGCAGATCGGGCAGGGGTCCTGCTCTGTGACGTTATAGCAGGTCGAGCAGAATTTTGTGTTCTCGACCATGGCTTGCAAGGATTCCGCCAGGCGCAGTGCTAGCTCCGACTTGCCACGCAAGAGGTAAAAGGCCAGCCGTGAAGCTGTCTTGGGCCCGATGCCTGGTAGTTCGGAGAAAGTCTCGATTAATTGGGTGACTGAAGCTGGAACCGCTGTGTTGCCCATCGTTACAGGCCGGGAATACCTAGCCCGCCTAAACCCCCGGTGACCGCCGTCATGCGCTCTGCCATCAGCGCCTGGGCTTTCTGGATGCCCTCGTTCACGGCTGCTGTGATCAAATCCTGGAGCATGTCGATGTCTTCAGGGTCCACGACCTCAGGTTTGAGCGTGACGCTCTGAACCTTGAGCCCCCCGGTGATGGCGACCTCGACGGCGCCGCCGCCTGCGGTGACGGTGATGACCTCTTGCTCTGTCTCTGTCTGGATGCGCTCGACATCCTGTTGCATCTGTTGGACCTGGCGCAGCAGGTTGTTGGGGTTGACCCCGCCTAACTTTCTACCTCTTTTTGTCATAGCTCTTCTGTCTGTCCTTTCTCTTGAGTAAAATCTTTGTGGGCTTGACTGACTTGCCACAAAGCCTGTGTTTTACTATTTTTCTACTACTTTGGGGACTGCCCCCAGTTCTTTGACCGCGCGTTGAACGACCTGGTCTTCTTGCAGGGCGTTCTCTTTGACGGGTTCTGTGGGTGGCTCCGGTGGTTGCGGCGCAGGAGGGGCTGCAGCAGAAGGCTGTGCAGCGGGTTGTTCCTGTGCACTGTTCTTCCAGTCCTTTTCCAATATGCAGCGCAGGCAGATGGGTTGGTTGAACATCTGCGTGAGCACATCCTCGACTGCCCGGCGATAACCCTCTTCATTTGTCTTTTTGAGGTGAAACGCGTGCCGGAATCCCAGTACCAATGCGCCTTTGCTGTCCACGCCAAGGGGCTGTGCGTCCCACATCGGCGCTGCGACGGGCGGGCTTAGCTGGCGCAGGATCTCCCGCCAGCGCTGCCCAATTTCGGCGACAGGAACATTTGCATCTGTAGAAGGGGTTGCGGCTGGCGCTGGTTTGGATTCCGGCGTTTGGGTTGTATTGGCTGTGGCTGTGGCTTTGGGCGCTGCAGGCGGCTTGGTTTGCCTGGGCTTTGTCTCTTTGACTTGAGCGGGCACGGGTCTTGGTGCCGGTGCATGTGTCCTTGAATCGGGTTGTGGGATAGGTGCTGCCGCTGTTTGGGGGTCCAGTGTGGCCTCGACCAGGGCGAGCTCCAGGGGAAGCTGTGGCTGCCACCCGGCACGCCGTTGTGAGGCTGCCTCACTGAAGAGCCGTACGGCTTTGACCAGGGCCTGCGTCTCAGCTTGTTGTGCAAGCTCGATAAAGTGCGGCCTCTCTTCGGCTGTTGGGTCGGTCCAGGTCTCACCCGCTCCCAGGCGCATCAGCAGCAGCCCGCGCAGGAAATCGGAGAATTGCCGGGCGAGTTGCCGTGGATCGGCGCCGCCATCCACGGCGCGGTTGATGAGCTGCAACCCGTTGGTGAGATCATGATTGATCCAGGCTTGGGCTAGGGCGTGCACGACTTCGCGGCGTTCTGCGCCGAGCATCAAGCGCACGTAGTCTGCGGTCACCTGTTTGTCCGCAGCCATCTGGTCCAACAGGCTGATGGCGTCGCGCATGCTGCCGGTAGCAGTCCTCGCGATAAGGTCGAGGGCCTCCGGTTCGGCATCTATATCCTCGCCTTCACAAATTTTTTGCAGGCGCTGGACGAGGACCGGCAGCGGGATCCTGCGGAATTCAAAGCGCTGGCATCGTGAGAGCACCGTCGCGGGGATCTTGTGGACCTCTGTTGTGGCCAGCACAAAGATGACATGCTCCGGCGGCTCTTCCAATGTTTTGAGCAGCGCGTTGAAGGCTGAGGTGGAGAGCATGTGTACCTCGTCGATCACGTAGACCTTGTAGCGTGCCTGCGTGGGCCGGAAGCTCACGCGCTCGAGAAGCTCCCGTATGTTATCGACGCCGGTGTTGGATGCGGCATCAATCTCGATGAGGTCCATAAGCCGCGCCTCATTGACAGCATTGCAGATTTCGCATTTATTGCAAGGCCGTTCCTCAATGGGGGCTAAGCAGTTGACGGCTTTCGCAACCAGGCGCGCGCTGGTTGTTTTGCCTGTGCCCCGTGGCCCGGCGAAAAGATAGGCGTGATGAATATGGCCTGTACGCAGGGCATTGCGGAGCGTGCGAACGATGGGCTCTTGACCGACCACATCGTCAAAACTTTGCGGGCGCCACTTTCGGTATAATGCCTGACTCATGCTTCTCCTTAATTGTTGTCGTTAGTCTATCACGGTTGGGAAAGGAAGCAAGCCTAAAGGGCGTCTGCATCTGGATGAGAGAGAGGAGTCCCAGACTTGTCTGGGCTGAACCGCAATCTTTACAAGCTTCAGTACCTTCTCTGTATGGTTCTTGTATTTCTAACCTCTTTTTTACTTGACAACCACCTTTAAAGTGAATAAAATAAAAGTATCAGTTATAAGGTAAGGTGGGTGTTATGCGTAGACGTGTAACAAATGTGAGAGAAAATGGATAAGACTGCGGGCTTCTGATAAAACAGACCCGCAGTCATGTGTTTAAAAGGGGTTGTGGCTTATAGCTGCCCTAGTTTGTTTTGAAAAGGAGGTGAGCATAACGTAGTCCTACGTGGGTGTTACGTGAGTCCCTGTAAGGGGGCTCTTA
>Ga0272441_10016504_pt1 | contig 10195 bp, 7 predicted proteins | sample SSMProp6N_FD_193582 | JGI IMG/M metagenome (GOLD analysis project Ga0272441, IMG submission 193582) | Marine sediment archaeal communities from Little Sippewissett salt marsh, Falmouth, MA, United States - SSM-Prop-6N | ecosystem: Environmental > Aquatic > Marine > Wetlands > Sediment ... | reverse complement strand
ATCCTGGAATTTTTTTCCGTTCTTCAATATCCCTTTCAGAAAGAAGTTTCAAAATGTATTCAATATCGTTTATGGTGATTGCGCCTTTATCCTCATCCTTTCTTTTCCCGCTGTTGAGGTTGTACGCAATATCTGTCAGGGAAAGAATCGTTCCGGAACTGCCATAGGCATCTGAGATTTTATATTCGGATATATGTCGGACCGCATAGACGATTTTACTCTTCACATGCCTGTATACACTATCCAGTGTTTCCCCGGAAACAGGCCCTGTCAGTTCACCAAGACCGAACTTTTCAGTCGTGCGAAGTGCACCGATTTTGATACTCTTCAGCAGGTGGTAATCAATCTGGTTACCAACGATCAACTCGGTGCTGCCCCCACCGATATCTATGAAGAGACAATTTTTCTCCTCGATGTGAATGCCGCTCGATACTCCGAGATAGATTAACCTTGCCTCCTCCGTTCCGGATATGATCTTTACATCGATACCCGCAAAATTTTTCAGTCTTTTTATCAACTTCTTTCCGTTCGAGGCTTCCCTGGCTGCCGACGTAGCCACCGCGATAATCTCATCCAAACCGAAATTCGATGAAATCTCGGTATAATTCCTGCAGATGTCAACTGCTTTTTCGATCGCGTCTTCATCGAGTTTTCCCCGTCTGAATTCCTTTTCCCCCAGCCTGATCGAGTCCTTCTGCTGCCTGAGAATTGAATATGAAAAATTAGGATTTAACCGTACAATAAGAAGACGGACAGAGTTCGTGCCAAGGTCGATAAAAGATATTACTCGTTCTGCGGGATTTTCGTCCATGATATCCTGACCAGCCTTCCAAATACTTCCCTGAACAGGGCACTCTTATTTTGTATCTTCTTTTCCTCTTCTATTGAGACACTATCTGCACTACAGGTAAATGTAACCATTTTTTCATCATAGGTACAATCTTCAACAAATATTCCGGAACGATGCATATAATCCATCCCGTCCGACAACCTGAGTATGGCAGCAAGTGTTCGTACTACATCCCTGTCACCGGGCTTTAGATAAGTGAAATGCCTGTGTTTCTCAGAGGGAAACGACTTTCTGTGATACCTCGCTATATTCGCGATAACAAGCCTCTCCCTCTCCCCGAAATCGAGCCTTGAATCCTCCATAATGATCTTCAGGGACTGTTTGTGATGCCCTTTTGCTGAGACTACCCAGCCAATATCATGGAGAAGCGAGGCATACAACAACAGTTTCCGTTCATTCGCCCCGAGTTGATGCAGTTCACCAAGAAGATCGAATATGGATAAGGCGTTTGCAGCAACATGGCAGGGGTGCACGGTTTCTGCGTCATAATCCCTGAGCACCTCCATAATGCCCTCTGCCTTACGATCAAGACTGTTTTTTTTCCTCATCCGCATGCATCGTTAAATCTACAGGCTGGCCTTCCCTGAATATCCTGGCAAATGAACCAGACAGCTTGTTCTCGTATATTCTGTCCACTGCCCGCTGAACATCATAGGGAACACGGATATGATAGAGGGAGAACGGGTTCAGGCTGAGCAATGCATAGCAAGCCCTCGGATCGCCGTCACCGGGCATACCTACACTGCCCGTATTCACGAACCAGGTGTTCCCGGCCTTCTTAGCAAATGGCTCGCTTGAGTGTCCGGTAACAACAACATCCGAACCGGTCTTTTCCGCGTACCTGATCAGCTTTTTTTCAGCGGTTTTTCTGTTTATTGAACCGTTCACAGAGTCCGGAGTCCCGTGGGCTACATAAACCGATTGCCCCCTGAAGTCCAAGGTCAGATGGCGTGGAAGCGATCCCAGGAAAAAACGGTTGTCACCGGAAAGTTGTTTGAAGGTCCATTTAATCGCAAACTTTTTAAAACGTTTTTTTGGAAGTGATTTCTTGCTCTTCTTGTGACGCAGTACCGAGAGATCATAATTGCCGATCACGTTTATGGCATGCTCTTTCCTGATCAGCGACACGACTTCATCAGGAAAACCTCCGTGACCGACAAGATCCCCGGTATTGACAAGTACCGCCGCACCCCTCTCCTTTGCATCCCTGATCACCGCTTCAAGAGCCGGGAGGTTGGCATAGACACCTCCCACAAACGCGATTTTCAGTGTTGAATCCCCGCCGAAAGAATCGATCAACCTGTTGAAATTGGACTGAAGAGGGAGAGAGATAACATGCCTGATACCGTCCCACAAATGTTCTCTCTTACACTCCTTCCAGTATTCGTTTAGCTCTTCGAAGAGCCTTTTTCGCTCTGTGATCCTGTTTGACTTCAGGTACTCTATGCCCGGGATCAGCAGGTTGAAAAACGCGTGGTTTCCAAAATATTCAAGAGAACGTTCTCTCTCTTCCTTGCTGAACTGATCAATGTAATCCTTCCAGACATCACAGTCATGGAGATCTCCCAGAATATCCTGGAGTCTTTTAAACGACTTGATATAATCTTTTAATTCTCCATCATACAGTCCTGCATATATCTCCATCGTGTATCTCAGTCTCTTTGCAGCAATGCGCATGGCATGGTGTCGGGCTATCTGTTCCGGTTCACTGATAAAACGCTCAAACCAGAAGAGCTCCTCCATCCTGACAGAAATATTATAAAAGGCTTTTTCATAAGAGAACGGTGAATGGATATCCGTATTGTACATCTCACCCTCTACAATGATCCCATGAAAGAGATCGCTCATATCATCGACCGTCCCTGACTTTTCCAGTTCCTCCATCGCACCGATCACTGCGGGCTGAAGTCCACGCCTCTTCTGCTCAAGCCGGGTTATCATGCAATTCAGGCCCAGCGAAAGGGAACCCCCTGAAGCAAAACCCGGAACATTTTCTCCATATCCGGGGGGAATGGCAAAGGTCTCTTTTTTTTGCTGCGATTTCAAAACTCTCCTGACAAAAAATCCTGAAACCGCTTTTTTTAATTTTTCAACAAGAGGAAACCTGCACTCTTCACCTGACGAAAGATCATCCGTCTTCACCGGTATGATGGATGTTTCTGCTGCAACCATCGAAGCAATACTGCCCCCCGGCCCTTCCAGCGCAAACAGGGAACAATGATCACCGTGTTCGTGAATACCTGACAAAAAAGATTTCAGAAATGCGATCTGCACATCCGCATCTCTTGCTTCGCCAAGTGCACGCGTGACAGTCCTGATATTGTTCCTGAATTTTTTAAAATTCTTCCGGGAGAAACATTTCTCAAATACCGAAAGTGTGGCCCTGAGACGCCTTGTCGCGACACGGCAGCGATGAATGTACTCGATATCGTCCGAACTTTTTACACCCTCGATCTCTTCAGATAATGCGGACAGAAGTGTCAGCATCGATCGTGCACCATATAGACAGTATCCCTGGTCAATATCCTTCTTACCGGTCATATCATGGATGCCCCTTGTTCCATTCGCCCCTGTGGTCGATCATCCACTGTTGCGCGTCACAGCCATCCTCTGCCTCCTGGGGGGTATAACTCCCATCAGAATTGAGAATACGGCAATTCACCGTATCCATAAGATGAATTTCAAGTATCCTGAACAGTTCTTTCCTGATAACCGGATCCTTAATGCCCACCAGCACCTCCACTCTCCGGTTCAGGTTTCTTGGCATCATATCGGCACTGCCGATGAGCACCCTCTCATCACCGTTGTTCCTGAAGTAAAAAATCCTGGAATGCTCCAGAAACCTGCCCACGATTGACGAGCAGGTAATATTCTCACTCACTCCTTCTATCCCGGGCCTCAGGCAACAGATTCCTCTCACCTGTAGATCCACCCGTACACCTGCCTGTGAAGCCCGGTACAGCGATTTGATAACTTCCTTGTCAACGAGCTGGTTCATTTTCAACACGATCCTGCCGTTCCCGTGAAGGTTCTGCTGTTCAATCTCGTTATCTACCAGGGATATGATCTTTTCACGCATCTTTCCGGTTCTCCCGTGCGAGACAATAATATCAGTAAAATCCCTTTTTCCGGAATATCCGGTCAACAAATTAAAGAGATCCGATACATCTGACGAAATACCGGGATCACATGTAATCAGACCGATATCAGAGTAAATCCGGGCAGTTGTCGGATTATAATTGCCGGTTCCGGTATGCACGTATGTTCTCAGGCCCTCCTTTTCCCTCCTGACGACCATGCACAACTTAGAATGCACCTTGATCCCGACAATTCCATATACCACGTGAACTCCGGCCCTCTCCAGGGCCCGTGCCCAGCCGATGTTGTTTTGTTCATCGAACCTGGCCTTTAATTCGACCATTACAGAGACCTGCTTTGAGTTATCCCTTGCCCTCAGGAGTGCATCAACAACCGGGGATTTCGGGCCTACACGATAGAGAGTCATCTTTATGGCGATCACATCGGGATCCCCGGCTGCCTTTTCCAGGAAATTAATGACAGGTGTAAAACTCTCGTAGGGGTGGAAAAATAGGACATCTCCGGATTTGATCACTGAAAATATATCTTTTTCATCATCTTCAAGACCGCATGGATATGAGGGCAGGAAGGGCTGGTCTTTCAGGTCGGGGCGATCAATACCCAACAGTTCCATCAGATCCGATTTTCTTAAGGGGGTGATGTTTTTATATACATATGATGGCGTTAAATCGAGTTTTTTAGCGAGGATATTCTGCACCCATTCGGGCATCGAGCTCTTGATCTCCAGGCGTATTGGAGATCCGATTCTTCGCATCTCCACCCCCTCTTCAATGGCAGTAAGCAGATCTGAAGCTTCATCCTCCTTTATTTCAAGATCTGCATCTCTCGTGACAACAAATGGATAGCATCCCACTATTTTCTTTTCAGGAAAGAGCAGATCGATATTGGAACTTATCAGATCCTCGATAAAGATAAAATGGTACTCGACACCGCACCTCGGGTTTTCATGATCATCGATGAAGAGTTCTGTGGGTATACGTATCAGCCTGTTAAATATATCACGGGGGATCTTAAGCCTCGAAAAAAATTTTCCCTGGTTCAGTTCATCGATTATGACCGCCAGATTCAGGCTGAGGTTGGAGATAAAAGGGAATGGTCTTCCGATATCGAATGCCATTGGAGTAAGTGCCGGGAATATTTCGTGTTGAAAAAAATGCCTGAGGTATTCCTTTTGTGAAGTCGTAAGTTCGGAGAAAGAATGAATGAATATATTATTTGCATTCAGCTCAGGCATGATTTCCTTATTCCAGCAGTCTTCCGCCTCGGAGACCTGATCGAGTGTTTTTGTTCTAATCGCCCAGAGCTGCTTTGTAGGTGTCATCCCGTCGGCAGGAAGTTCGAGAACACCGTCTTTCTTCTGTCTTCTCAGCCCGGAGACCCTGATCATCATGAATTCGTCCAGGTTGCTTGAGAAGATAGATAAGAATTTTACTCTTTCAAGAAGGGGATGGTGCCTGTTTTGCGCCTCTTCAAGCACCTTCCTGTTGAATTCAATCCATGAAACTTCCCGGTTTATATACAATTCCGGATTTTCAAGTGATATATCGTTCATCAAAACTCCCTTCTGAAAAATTAATTGATCTTCAGTTCAGGTCTGTGTGTTCTCCGGAGAGCATATAGATGATCTTCTCCCCCATTAGGCAGGCATGGTCTCCGCATCTTTCAAGGAACCTCGCCGCCAGCACGTACTCAAGACAGTGCGAGGCATGCCTGAGATCCTCAGATATGTGGGTGACTGATTTTGAATAGATCGTACGGTATAACTTATCGATCTTGTCATCCCTGTTATGGAAATTCTCAAAAACGGTTGTATCATCTGATTTGAATGCTTCAATGACATCGTTGATCATCGCGTCGACCTCCTCGGCCATGCTGCAAATGCTCTCTACCTCGTCAAGATGATCCTCATCAAGCATCTCACTGACGATATATGAGATCTCCTTGCCGTTTCTTCCGATCCTGTAGAATGAATTGGCCATCTGTTCCATGCACAGTATGGTCCTGAGATCGCTTGCCATCGGCTGGTAGAGTGAAAGCGCCCTGATCAGTTTCGTCTCAATCTCTTTCTTGATCCTAGTCAGCTCCTTTCTCCTTGAGATTACCTCTTCTGCCCGATCTTTGTCCATCTCATATAATGCAAGAACCGAATCCTTCAGCATGTTTCTTGAGAGAACGCCAATTTCTATTATATTCTCTTTCACCTGGTCAATTTTTGTATCCAGTATTTTGGTCATATCATCCCACTCCTTATCCGAATCTACCCGTAATATAATTATCTGTCAACTCATGGGTCGGCGCTTCGAAGATCTGCTTCGTCTTCCCGAACTCAATCAGCTCCCCCAGGTACATGAAACCAGTATAATCGCTCACGCGTGCGGCCTGCTGCATCGAGTGGGTCACGATGATTACGGTATACTGCTTCTTCAGCTCATAGATCAGTTTCTCGATCTTCGATGTCGCGATCGGGTCCAGTGCCGAGCATGGCTCGTCCATCAGGATTACCTCAGGTTCCACGGCGAGGGTGCGTGCAATGCATAGCCGCTGCTGCTGTCCCCCGGAAAGAGAGAGAGCAGAATCGTGGAGGCGATCCTTTACCTCGTCCCAGATGGCCGCCTTTTTCAGGCTATCCTCCACGATTATATCGAGCTCTTTCTTATTTGTTATACCATGCACCTTCGGCCCGTATGCAACATTATCGTAAATCGATTTTGGAAACGGGTTCGGTTTCTGGAAGACCATCCCGATCTTCTTTCTCAGCAGCACGTAATCCACATCGGGATCATAGATATTCTTCCCGTTGAACAAGATCTTCCCGTCTATGTGACAGTTGTCGACCAGGTCGTTCATGCGGTTGAAACATCTGATAAGCGTGGATTTCCCACAGCCGGACGGTCCGATCAGTGCAGTGACCCTGTTTTTTAATACCTCGATATCCACGTTGATCAGGGCATGGTTATCGCCATAATGGAGGTTGAGTTCCTCAGTACTTATCTCAATAATTTTTCCATCCATATTCTACCACCTCGTGTGTTTGTGGAAATGGTTCCTGATAATGATCGCAATCAGGTAGAGCCCAATGACCAGCGTAATCAGCACAAGTGCGGTCCCGTACTGGTTCGTCGTTGATCCCGGCACATTGGTCGAGAGTACAAAGAGATGATAGGGCAGCGCCATCACCGGATCGAATACCGAATCAGGCAGGAACCTCTGCGAGAATACCACCGCAGTAAACATGATCGGTGCGGTCTCACCTGCTGCCCTCCCGATCGATAGGATCGCACCCGTAAGAATCCCGGATGCGGCAGGCGGGAGTACAACGCGGTATATCGTCTGCCATTTCGTCGCTCCCATTGCAAGGCTCCCCTCACGAAGCGAATCGGGTACGCTCCGTAAGGCCTCTTCCGTTGTCCTGATGATCGTCGGAAGTATCATCAGCGCCAGCGTGATCTGGCCGGCGAGCATGCAGACACCATAATCCAGATAGAGCACGAGAAACGTGAACCCGAAGAGCCCGAATACGATCGAAGGCGTGCCGTTCAGGAGATCCACGCCCGTCCTGATGATCTTCGTCAGCAGATTCTCTTTTGTGTACTCGATCAGGTATATTGCGGAGCCGATGCCAATCGGGAGTGCGATCATGATCGCACCTCCGACAAGGTAGAGCGTTCCGATAATCGCAGGGAAGATGCCACCTTCCCTCCCGAGATCTTTCGGTGAACCGGTGAGGAACTCCCAGTTGATTGCAGGAAGCCCGTTGATGATGATATCATATAGGATTACTGCCAGCGCGAAAAATACTACCAGAAGCGCCGCTATGATTAGTATGAACGCTGTTTTTTCCTTCTGTTGACTGTTCAGTCTGGAATCGACAAACCAGAGGAACCCGCAGATCGCACAGATAATACAGGAGATTACAATCCCAAAGATCAATACCATAACGATAAAAACTGCAAGGAGCAGGATATGCCGGATGGTTTTCTTCTCCCACAGATCCCGGAGATTCCATTGAAAGAAGCGGGATGTCTTTCCACCGCCGCTCTGTCTGGACTTCAGCTTATTCATGATATAAATCGCAAACAGGTTGATGAAGAGCGTGATCAACAACAGGAGAAGGGCGACTCCGAAGAGGGCATGATAATGAGTGCTCCCTACCGCCACCTCCCCGATCTCGATACCGAGCGTCCCTGTGAGCGTCCGTACCGGCGAAAGCATGTTGTATATCGGGTCCGGAATGATCGCGGCATTGCCGGTAACCATCATCACTGCCATCGTCTCGCCTACCGCCCGTCCTATTCCAAGGATGATCGCTGCCGTGATCCCGGAAATCGCCGCAGGAAGAACGATCTTCGAGATAGTCTGCCACTTGTTTGCCCCAAGCCCGAAAGAACCCTCGCGGTACTCCTTTGGCACCGCATTTATCGCATCCTCCGCAACACTCACGATTGTCGGCAGTGCCATGACGGCAAGCAGTATCGAGCCTGCCAGCCAGCATTCCCCGGACGGGATATTAAAAAATACCCGCAGGAAATCGGTGAGCACTATGAGGCCGAAGAAACCGTATACCACTGAGGGTATGCCTGCAAGCAGTTCCACAACTGGTTTTACGATGGATCTGACCCGGTAAGAGGCCATTTCCGATATGAATATCGCGGAAGCGATCCCGAGCGGGGCGGCGATCAGGATCGCACCGATGGTGACGAGGATGGTTCCCACCCAGAGCGGCATGGTGCCGTAACCCGGATTAACGCTGGTGGGATTCCATGATGTGCCGAAGAGGAATTCGGTTACAGGTATGTCAAGGAATATCGGGAAACCGTCCTTTAGCAGAAAGACGAATATGAAGAAAAGGGCAACGATTCCAACCAATGCAGTAATCAGCCAGACATATCGTATCGATCTCTCCTTAAGGCTCCCCCTTGCACCCATTGATGATGCAATACCGGAAACCTGATCCCCATGATAATCAATTGTCTGATTGGTCATAAATCTCTCCATAATGGTTGGGGATTTAAAATCCCCGATAAAAAGTTGGGTGGTGGTTGATCAACTCAGGCAACCGTAACATAGCCTTCTTCAGTTACTATGGCTTGTCCGTCGGCACTGAGGATGAAGTCGAGGTACTCCTTTGCAAGACCGGTTGCCGGACCGTTCGTGAACATGTTAAGGCTTCTTGCAACCGGGTAGCTGCCATTCAGGACATTTGCGACATTTGCCTCAATGTTGTACATCTTCAGCCCCTTGATAGTATTGTCAAGGTAACCCATGCTCACGTAACCGATTGCGCCCGGGGTCTGTTCCACGGTCTGCTTCACGGCACCGTTAGAGTTCTTTTCAAGCTGTGTGGCTGCGAAATCCTCCTTGCCCATGACCTTTTCATAGAAGAATTCCCGGGTGCCCGACGCACTGTCGCGTCCGACTAAAACGATCTCCATCTCATCGCCGCCTACATCCTTCCAGTTGGTGATCTCTCCTTTGTAGATCGCCTTCACCTGTTCTGTGGAAAGACCGCTGACCGGGTTGGTCTTGTAGACGATCACTGCGATACCATCCTTTGCAACCACATGCTGCTCAAGTCCGGGATAGGTCTCACTCTCCGAGGATTTCAGGTCACGCGATGCCATACCGATATCAGCGGTACCTTCTCCCACTGCCTGAACTCCGGCAGAGGAACCTCCACCGCTTACCTGGATGTCTGCGTCCTTGTGTGCAACCATGTATGCCTCACCGCATGCCTCCGCGATTGGAAGCACTGTTGTCGAACCGGATACGGAAAGCGTCTGGATCTCAGCAGGAGACTGGCTGTTTCCTGTACAACCTGAAAAACAGGCTGCAACGACAATCAGGGCAAAAACCGCAACAATTCCTGCTGCAATAATGCCGGATGAACTCTTCTTTTCACTGTTCATTACAAAATAAAGTGGATTGCTTGAATTATAGTAATTCTTGATATAATCAATATTGTGATATTTAAATATATATTGTATATATACTTCTATGATCAATATGTTTGATATATAACAGGTGGCCACATGGAGATCAGGAAAGTGCAGATGACCGGGGGATCGTCATTCATTGTCTCCCTCCCAAAAGAGTGGATTAAAAAGAACCAGATAGAAAAAAACGATCCCGTGGGGCTAATCATACAGCCGGACGGAACGCTTACCGTTTCACCAAGCATATCCGAAACAGGGGACAGAAGGGAGAAGATATTTTTTATAAAAAACGACGACAACCCGGAGCATCTCT
>Ga0272441_10016503_pt1 | contig 10195 bp, 2 predicted proteins | sample SSMProp6N_FD_193582 | JGI IMG/M metagenome (GOLD analysis project Ga0272441, IMG submission 193582) | Marine sediment archaeal communities from Little Sippewissett salt marsh, Falmouth, MA, United States - SSM-Prop-6N | ecosystem: Environmental > Aquatic > Marine > Wetlands > Sediment ... | reverse complement strand
TGAATGACTGTCCACCGCCCTCCCAGACATGGCGCTTGATTGTGTCGACAGCACCTGCAAGATTCACTTCACTGGGTGTCTTACCGGTCAACCTCAACAACTCGCGTCCGGCTTCGGTGAGCGTACCATCGGGACCACCAAGGAATTCTGCCACACCACGGTGCAGGGGATTATACTGGGGATCAAAGTAAGCACGAATCTGTTTCTCTGCTACCAGCTGTGCCACGCCAGGTGTGTCTTTAACGAACTGTTTGAATGCCATACTCTGCTGGAGCGGAACAGCCTGTTGGCCTTCGTAGACACTGGGATTGATGATGTCGCCCATGCTACGCATGATATGCTTCAGGGCATCGGATTCCGTCATCACCTCTGCACCTATACCACGCCGAGGACGCATATCCTTGAGACCGAATACCGTGTCGTCAAAATATGCATAGTCAGCCCTACCTGCCTGACCGGGATCAAACAGGGTACGGCTCATCTTCTCCTGGTAGTCTTTGAGGGTAAGGGGTGAATCGCCTGGGCTTATGCGTGAGGCAGACCATATCGGGTCTGTATACTCATTGAGGCCCCTGGTCTCGAAGTCTATATACGTGGCACCACGTACGGCATCCAGGACGCCCTGTATAGACGTACCCCTATAGCCAGAACCCCAATAGGCGGTACCTATCGGGGTCTCTAGGGCTTTCTGCTGTGACTTAAAGCCCGTATGCATGATGCCTTCGTGTAGGCCAATCCCGTAATTAGCTATCTTGCTGGGGCTGCGCGGGTCCTTCAGAACTCCCCGGCGCACCAGCAGGTTGAGGATCGCCTCCTGTTGGCTTGTTGGCATTCTCTACCACCTCGGCCTCTTTGGCTTCTGCGAATTCGGCTGCACCGGCAAGATACTCTTCTTCCTCCTGCTGAATCTTCTTACCGGCAGCTGCCTTGGATTTACGTGTAGCCAGCAACGACGAATGGAGCTTCTCTTCTGTGGATACCAGCTTCTGTGCCTCTGTAACGCGCTGGTTAACCTGCTTGCCATATATGGGTTCACCAGTGCGGGGATCGACACCCATAACAACATTCTGTATAATAGCTGGATCGGTTGCCAGCTCCATGGAGTTTCTGCGAACAAGTATTTCTAGCATGGAACTGTGGTTAATCGTGCGTAAGTCTGGGGCATACGCCACTTCCCCCGGTTTGACCATGATGCTCGCCGCCATATCCTCGTTCCATTGCTCCAGCAGATGCTCCTCCAGAGGACATGGTTGAAAGGCATTCAGCTGGAGTCCGGCCTCCATGAGCGGACATTGTTTATGGTATTCGCACATTGTGCCCATACACCGCATCGGGATCTCGCGTCCGCCGCCTGTACGACTGCCTTTGGCCCACTTGGCCAGCTTCTTCCACTGCTTCTCCGGCATGGTGACAGGACTATCAGGATTTATCTTCTCGATCATGCCCCGGAGTGGCTCCAGCGCCGGCGGCAGCTCAGAGTCCTTGTCAAGAGTAATCATCGTCACCTGCGTCGGGCTCGTCGTCTGCAGCTTCTTCTGAGACAGGCGCTCGGCGACATCGACCGGGTTCTGCTCGCCCTTATACTGCGCTCCCTGCATGTTGAATTTCTTCATTGACGATCTCTGCAAATTCGGGTGATAGTTTACCTTCAATGATATCAGCAACAATGGTCTTACACAACGCTATGTAGTACCGGCAGCTCTTGCCCCTGGTTCTGAATATGCGCTCCTGCTCCAGTCGCCGGGGGCAGTGGGCTTCGAGCATGCTTCGCATTCGCTCATCCTTTGACCACAGGAGCTTGAACACAGCCCTGTTCATGGAAAGAACTTGTTCTTGAGTATAAGAATCGCAAGCGCTGACCACAGCAGTATCGCTATTATTGCCATCCATTTAAGGCGCCTCCACCACTTCTTCATCGCTCTTAGTTCATATTCGGCGCTACCGAGTCGCAAAGCGAATGATTCAGCGACTCTATCCAAATCCCCTGGATCCTGGGGATTCATTATACAGTCTGCCTTCTGTTAAAGTACCGTGTGCGAACAACACGCTGGACGTACCTGAACCGGCCTACAAGGCGCGTGCCTATACCGGCGCCAAAGTTCCAGTTGTCGTTATTGCCCCTATTTGCACAGCCCTTGGTAGCATCGATCTCGAGCCCAAGGTCGGCGTTGCTGTCCTTGACATCTACGTACTCAGCGATAGCGAGAGTAGTAGCATTCAAATTCCACTGAGTGTCGTCTACAGTGCTGCGCATGATTATCGGATTGCCCGATGCGCCTAAGACAGTAAAGTTGTCTATAACGTACGTCTCTCCGGCACCAAACTTAATACTCGCCCCTGGTGAGGCATCGAATACAGGTGTCGTGAACGCCTCGGTAAAGCTGACAAAGTTGTTGGTGTTGGTTACGTTGATGGCACCAACAGTACGGCCGTTGAGTGGTACTGTCTGTGGCGCCAGGCCATTGAGCGTCAGGCTTGTTATATTCGTCAACAGTGCGCTACCTGCTATGGACAGATCGCCACCGAGAATGAGAACAATGGCGCCACTGTCTGTCAGGGTACCACCAGCACCAACCGTGAGGCTGCCACCAATGTCGAGCGTGCGTGGCGTACCTGGTGTCAAGGTGCCGGCATTTACTGTCAATCCGACAGAGAGATCGAGGTCTTCTGTAAGGGTAACAGTTCCAGTGTATCCCACGCCCAGATCAAAACTGGTCAGGCCAAATGCGAGATCCCACGTACAGTCATCACCGCTGGTATTGTTGAACAAGACGGCATTGCCTGCAGTAGGCGGGTTATCGCCAACCCAGTTGGCCCCCGTACTCGCCAGGTCGTCACTGCCACCACCATCCCAAAGGAAGGCATCGACGAATACAAAGTCTGTGTTGCCTCCGTTGTCGGTACCAAAGCTAACAGTGATTACGGTTCCGGATGTGTTGTTGCAGTCCTGGATATCAGCGAAGCCAACTTCACGGACAGCACCACTGGCATTGATGTAGCACTCGCTACCTGGTGTGCTGGCCGTCAGCGTGATCTGGTCGGTACTGTTACCATACAACCGCAGTAGTGTCGCCACGTTGTATGTCTCACCTGATCCGAATTCGATGGCTGCAAGCGGCGTGGTACAGATAAGCATATCGCAGTCGAAGCCTTGCGTGAATGACACGGTTCCGCTGGCGTTGGTGACGGCCATCACATCGAATGTGTTACCATCCAGATCAACTGACTGTGCGCCAGAGCCATCAAACGTCCAGGACGAGCTGCTGGAGGTGATAATCGTTATCCCGGAAAAGTCGGCGTTACCACTCAGAAGGACTGAACTCGCACCGAACTGGATTGCATTCCCGCTACCAGTAAGATTGTTGATGTCACATGGCTTCCCTGCTGTATTGAGTGTCCCAGCGGCGACATCGAGTGTGCCGGACACATAGACGCCAGTCCCACCGGCAGTTATTGTCCCAGACGAGTTGATTGTCAGGTCATACAGCGTTGCCGCCCCGAGTGAGAACCAGTTACCACCACCCGTCATGGTGATGCTGGACGTACCGGCGTTGAATACGTCTACACCAGTTAAGGCCAAGTTCCCCGAAACTGTCCATATAGAGCTACCCATATCTATTGTGAAGGTTCCGTCTGTGTCGCCAAAAGATACTGAAGTAACATTGATAGTTGGATCGTTTGTATCCAGATCTATTGAGTACGTCCCTCCAGTTGAATACGTATTAAACAACCCTGAATTAAAGTTATGAGTTCCTGCACCAAAAATATATGCTTCATCAGATGCATCATCATGAATATATACAGCGACACCCCACGTCCTTGCTGTTATCTCAGATGAGCCATCTCTAATTCTCATTTGTCGAGTCCATGTTCCACCAGAAGGTATTGCGGCCGTTGTTCTCCATCCAATGTATCCGTTCCCGTCTACAGTACCACTAAGACTCATTGTGCCAGATCCAACAATGGCCAATACAGAATTATTTGTGCCGGTCATTGTTCCCTGAACATCAAGTGCGCCATTTATTAAAATGTTCGTTGCCTGATCTACTGTTCCCGTTATAGTTAAATTGTACAAATCAGGATCGTTAAGTGTTAATGTCTTTGATGCGCCGGACATTGTGATGCTTGAGGTTCCTTCATCCCACGTATCTACCCCACTAAGATCCATGTTGCCGGTAATGATCCATGTGCTGCCGCCCATATCAATTGAGAAGACTCCATCGGTGTCAGAGAAAGCTACGTTACCATTAACGTTTATTGTTGGGTTGTTCGTGAGATCAAGACCATACGTACCACCGCTAACTTGAAGGTTATCAAAGTCACCATTTATTGTATGGGTTCCTGCATCAAATACAAGATTGCCGCTTGGGGAAGCAAGAAACCTAATTGTAGCATCCGTTGTTCTTGCTGGAAAGCTCGATGTCAGATCTATCATGCAAAATAGCGCACAGCTAATTATTCCATCAGACGGAACTTTTGCAGACGAATCCCAGACAATATATCCAGTGCCGGTTATTTCGCCACCAGTTAAAGTTAGTGTAGCAGCACTTCTTATATTAAATCCAGCACTGCCATTATTAAGATCTAACGTTCCCGAAATCGTACTTGCTGTATATACATCTATCAAAATATTCCCACAAGAATATGTTCCGGGAATATCAAGGGTCGCAAAATATTTTGAATTATTGTTTGTTGTTATAGTTTTTGATGCGCCTGTTAGCGTGACACTAGAGGTCCCTTTAGTCCAGGTATCCACGCCAGACATATCCCAGTTGCCACCAACAGTCCAAACGCTGGCACCCATATTAACAGTCAGCGTCCCATCCGTGTCATCAAAGAGGACGTTGCCAGCCACGTTAACTGTTGGATCGTTTGTATCGAAGTCCATTACCGTGTCTACGACACCCTGTGTGATGAAGAAGTCGCCACCTATATCGAGAGTTCCGGCGGTAACTGTATGGGTCCCTGTCGTGCCGACTATATGGAGATACGAGCCAAACGTTCTTGCTGGGATCGGCGTGTTGGCATTTTGAATTCTGCACGTAGCGTCTATCGTCCCGTCTGACGGCATAAGATTTATTGACTCCCATCTGAATAGACCCGTGCCGTTTATTGTCCCTCCAGTCAGTGTCAGGGACACAAGTGCATTCTTCATATTTATGGAATTCCCATCACTTATTGTGAGAGTTCCAGAGATAACCACATTGCCGTAGATATTACAATAGGCCGACTCACTTGTATAGGAACCAGACACGGTTAGGTCGATAAAGCCGCCAATATTATTAACTATCTTGTCTGTACCAGTTAATGTCACAGATGAAGTCCCGCGTGTCCAGGTGTCTACTCCAGTGGCATCAAAGTTACCAGCAACAGTCCAGATAGATCCACCCATGTCGATATTGAAGATGCCGTTGGTATAGCTGAAGTTGAAGTCGCCGGCTACATTAATGGTCGGGTTATTAGTATCGAAATCCAACGTGGTGTCGCCCGATGCCATATACCGGTTATTGATCTCGCCACTGAAGTTGAACACCCCGGCTTCAAATACGAATATCTCTGTCCCTTCCTTACCAAAGTGGACATCATTGCCATATGTCCGGGCGGGCACAATGCCGGTGCTGTCGTAGAACCTGACCCTGATGTTGACCGTGCCGGTGCTTGGGAACGTAGCGCTGGTGTCCCAGGTTATGAGCCCGGATCCAGCGACCTCACCAGCGAGAGTAAACGTCGCTGCATTCACGCATACTATATCATATATAGATGAGAAGGTACCTGGTACGCTCAGCACATTATATATGACGATATTGCCAATATTTGTGATGGTACCAGTTATGGTCAAATTATGGAAATCGTCGTATGCGCCTCCATTCGTAGTCAGGCTCTTGCTTGTGCCCGTCATGTCTATGGTGCTGGTTCCCCTTGTCCAAGAAGATAACCCGCTGATATCCATGTCGCCGCTGACTGTTATGGTGGATGTTGTACAGTCAACGGTGCCACCACTGGTTGTAAAGTCGCCTAGACTGGCCGTCTGGTTATTGAAGTCGAAGTTACCGGCATCTATATCAAATATGTTGGTGACAGTCAACGTGTCGTTAGGCAGGAAGTTATTCGTGCCATTGATAGTCAAGTTGTAGAAGCTGTGCCCATTTGACGTGATATACTTGTTGGCGGCAGCGCCATTCATTGTGAACGATGACGTCCCGGCATCCAGCGTATCAACACCGGCAAAGTTGATTTGGCTTCCGACCGTCCACTGACTGGCACCCATGTTTACGGTGAATGAAGCGGCAGCAGGGTCAGCAAGCCAGAGGCTGCCACTGAGAACCATCGTCGGACTGTGGGTCGCAAAGTCAAGCACCGTCGTGCCACCAGAAAGAAAATAGCTGTTATTAATACTAGTATCCTGATATGAACCAAACGTATGGGTCCCGGCGCCAAAAACAACGGTGACATCGCGGTCGTACATATTCATACCACCACCCCATGTACGCGCAGGCAAAGTGAATGTTGCCCCATCATATACATTCAAAAGCAACCCTATGTTTGCAGTACCATTAGTGGCCAGTGTCACATTAACGCTCTGTATCCATAGATTATATCCACCAGCAGGTTGACTGAGTATACCCGTACCGCCTGTAAACTTAAGTTCTGAACCTGACTTCATGTACATGGCGCGACTAGCTACAAATGAACCAGTAATATCAATGACATTGTTCATGTGCACATAGCCGTCCGTTGTCACGGTACCACTGATGGTCAGGTTATAGAAGTTGTCTGGTGTTGCTGCTGTTGTCAATGTCTTCGACGTGCCACTCATGATCAACGTGGATGTTCCGTACGTCCAGGTGTCGACAGCACTGAGGTTGACATCACCTTCAGCCGTTGTGGAGCTGGAACCCATGTCTATCGTGCCATCGAGTATCATGTCACCGAATACGTGGGTGCCGCTATTGAGATCTATTGTTGTGCCGGCCGAGTTGGTGAGTGCCCCGCCGCCAGTGAAGTTGAATCCGGCGGTATATAGTGTACCATTGGGAAGCGTTGTAGTTCCAGTGGCACACGCATCATCAACGAGTGTCAGACCCTCATTCAGCACCAGATTGTATAGGCAATTGCCGCCGAACGTGATGCCCTTGCCAACTCCAGTCATATTGACTGTGGATGTGCCAGTAACACTAGTTACACCCGCCAAATCCATGTCGCCACTGACATTCCACGTAGAACTGCCGAGAGCCAGGGTAAACGCAGACGGGGTGGTATCACTGAAGTCGATATCGGTAATATTAACCGTTGGGTTATTAGTCGCACAATCAATAATTTGGGTGTTACCAAATATCATGGACAGGTTCTTAATGCCGCCATTCAAATTGTGAGTTCCGGCTTCAAGCCTGATAGTAGTATTTGTATCCAGAAAGTCTATGAATCCACCCCATGTCCGGGCTGGCAGCGTTATGACGTTATTCCAGAAATACATCTGCACATTGGCATTAATAGTTCCATTAGTTGCAATTGTAGGTGAACAGTTGCTGAATCTTAATTCTATGGCTGCAGGATTTGTTTGATCTAAGACACCGGTGCCACCAGTAAACCGGAGCTCGCTACCAGTTTTTAATATGACATTTCTGGGGAATAGCGTACCGGTAATATCAAGCACACCATTTATATTGAATTGTAAAGCATTGGCAAACGATATCGTTCCACTGATCGTGAAGTTGTAGAAATTGGTATTCATGCCGAGGGTAATGACCTTGGATGCACCTGACATCAAAATAGTAGATGTGCCCTGTGTCCAGACGTCAATGCCGCTGATATCGAAGTCACCCGACACATTCCACGTAGAACCACCGAGGTTGACAGTGAAGGAGGTTGCTCCAGCATGACTAAGATCTACGTCAGTCACATTGATTGTCGGATCATAGGTATCAAGATCCCATACCTGTGTGGCTGTCAACCCAGTGGATCTCATCCCGGCATTGAAGTCGTGAGTTCCCGCGCCAAACGTGATTGTCTCGTTCGACAATGGCCAGAATCGCCATTCGGCGTCCCATGCCCGGGCAGTCAACGTAGTCGTCTCACGCTGATACCACAGGAGACTTATGGTCCCGCCTGCTGGGAGGGCAACAGCCGATTCATATTGGGCGTATGACGATCCAGTGAGGGTTCCACCGCCGCCAGTGAATGCGAGAGATGCCCCGGGCTTGAACGTCAGGGTGTCATTCACTGTAAAGGTGCCGGTAACATCCAGAGCACCATACAGAGTCATGGGAGCACCAGCGGCATCCAGCGTAACACTACCGGAGACATTAAAATCATAGAATGTTTTGGCATTGGCACCCAAGAGCAGCGTCTTAGTGGCACCAGTCATCGTGACACTTGATGTACCGTATGTCCAAGTGTCTACACCAGATATATCTATGTCACCAGACACATTCCATGAGGATGAGCCCATATTAACCAAAAGCGTACTGGTACCTGATCCAAGATCTAAGTTAGTAACATTAATTGTTGGATCATTTGTATCAAAATCAAGAGTAATAGTACCTGCACCACCATCAGAAGAATCTGTGATGCCACCATTAAAATTATGAATACCTGCTCCAAAAGTAAGAGTAGGCGAACTTGCCTGCCCCAATTCTACAGCCTTACCCCACGTTCTTGCTGGCACTATTGTTGACTGGGTATACCGATAAATGATATTCATAGTACCACCAGTGTCTACTGGTACGGTAGTTGCATCAAATACCCAACCACCAACAGAACTATTTAAAGTTCCGGTTCCACCCGTGAACGTAATGCCCTGATTCGCTCCACCCAACAAAACAATTACTTGTGCAGCACTATTTATGAAATCTGCTGTTCCTCTGATATCCAAGTTGTGATAAATCAACATATCTCTACCAGTAACATCAACAGTTCCTGTCATCACTACATCATAGAATCCCCTGACAATGGCTGATAGCGTCATCGTTTTAGACGTACCACTCATCGTTATTTTGCTGGTTCCATATGTCCATGAATCAACAGCGCTTCCATTGAAGTCGCCAGAGCAGATTGTATCACTTGAGCCCATGTCAATGGTGCCGTCGAGGGTAACGTCACCCAGGCTGTGTGTACCACTACCGAAGTCAACCGTACTGCTGGCAGCGTTCTTCAACGCACCGCTGACGGTCAAGCCAAAGGTGGCCATGTCCAAGGTGCCAGTATAGTCGTCCGTCCCACCGTGGTCAGCTGCCTTGAAATACATGTTCTGACAGCTGAACGCCCCGCTCGCTGTTGCATTGGCAGACGATGCAGTGTTGCTGAAGTAGGCGTCAATTCCCGGACCGGGAACTGAGCCGGATGCGCCATAACCGCTCTCGAGGTTATTCCAGTTAGCACCGTTATTGAGGTCGTTGTCAGCAGCTGCGTTGTTAAACCACTTGGCGGTAGCCGTGAATATGACGTCAGTGTTGCCCGTGGCATCCGTACAGTTGTCTGTGGCGTCTATGGGATTATTGGCATAACAATCCTTGAAGCTTGTCCATGATACCGACTGGGTGGTATTGACAGTCAGATAGAATTCGTTGCCGGCGCTCTCTGAGCGTATGGTTATCTCGTTGCCTGAACTGGCTGTCGTTGTGAACGTATTGCATACGAATGTCTCGCCGGCGTAGAACACGTTTGTGGTGTTGGGGCTCAACGTGATAGACTCGGCCGTGAACCCGGTGGTGAAGTTAACAGTTGTCGGGCTCGTGTTCGTGACTACGATGTTATACAGGGTGTTACCACCCAAGTCAACATTCTGTGTACCTGACCCCGAGAATGTTAACGTAGACGTGCCTGCATCCATGGTAGTGATGGCAGTGAGATCAACATTACCGGTTATGTTCAGGGCGCTGGAGCCCAGGTTAGTCGTCAGTGTCCCGTCTGTATCGTCTAAGGCTATATTCGTTACATTAACAGTCGGGTTGTTGGTAGCCAAGTCCAGTGTTAGCCCCATATCTGCTGCCGCATAATGACTTATACCACCATTAAAATTATGCGTTCCGGCACCGAACACGATGGTCTTGCCACCGCTGGTTTGACCAGCTACACGAACTACGCCACCCCATGTTCGTGCTAAGATCGTTATGTCCACCCATTGAATATTCACAGGACAGGATATGGTGCCATTTGTCGGGTTGCTGTTCGTGCTAATCCAAAGTATGCCGAGCGT
>Ga0272441_10016501_pt1 | contig 10196 bp, 11 predicted proteins | sample SSMProp6N_FD_193582 | JGI IMG/M metagenome (GOLD analysis project Ga0272441, IMG submission 193582) | Marine sediment archaeal communities from Little Sippewissett salt marsh, Falmouth, MA, United States - SSM-Prop-6N | ecosystem: Environmental > Aquatic > Marine > Wetlands > Sediment ... | reverse complement strand
CAGTCCGTTGATCTTCTGTTCTACCGTAATTATGGTTTTACCCTCATCTTTTAATGATTTGAGTATGGAATAGACCTTTGCGGCATTAATATCATCCATCTCGGCGGTAGCCTCGTCAAGGATGATGATCTCGCTTCCCCCTGCGAGTACGGTTGCGAGGGCCACCCTCTGTTTCTGTCCGCCTGACAGGGTATGAGGTGCACGTTCGCGCAGTTCGTCCAGACTGGTAATCGATAAAATGTGTTCAAGCCGGGCAGGGATCTCATCCGCTCCAAAACCCCTGTTCTCAAGGCCGGAGAGGACTTCCTCTTCAACGGTTGTGAAGATCAGCTGGGCATCCGCATCATCAAAGACAACTCCGAGTTTTCTCCCGATATCGCCTAGATCTTTGTATTCTGTTGCTGTTTCTCCCAGAATTGAAACTGTTCCCTGTTTTCTTCCCCCGTACTCGTGCTGGAGTATCCCGGAGGCGGCAAGACAGAAGGTTGTCTTACCGGCACCCGTGTGGCCGGTGATGACGATGAATTCTCCCTTTTTAATACTGCAACGGATCTCCTCCAGGCATTCTTTTTTCTCCCGGGGATACCTGTAGCTGAAATTGTCGAATACCACCCCGTCACCGGTGATGGATTCCTGACTATCCTGTGAATCTGTATTTATGTTCATGAAAAAGTGGGGTAACTATTCTTCGTCCTTCATTATCATCTTTGAGGTGGGGTAATAGAGTACCTGTGTGATGATACCGTTGACAAAGGCTGTCGGTACGACAACAAAGACTGCAAGGGTACCGAAAAATGAGATCAATGTCTCGTATTTGTTTGGAAGATCCAGGAACGGAGTGAAAGCAATCACAAAAATACATACAAGAAGGAAACTAAGGCCGCTTGCAAGTGTGGCGATAAAAGTGGAACCTGCCTCGGCGAGAGGTACTCTTTTTGCTATCACCATGTAGACCAGAACACATACAAGTGCTCCGAACGGTTCCGAGATGAGGTTTGCGGGCGGGAACAACGAGTGGCTGATCAGCATCGACAGTATACCTGCAACAAGGCCTATTCCCAGTGCTTCGCTGATCTTTGGCCTGACAAGTATGATGGCAAGGCAGTAGAGGGCGATTACCGGGTTTGCTACAATGGCAAAACCGGATACCGCATTTGCAATAATTCTCAATATTGCTCCTACCGCCAGACAGATCCCAACAATTGCTATATCCCTTGATTTCATTGATTACACCTTATGTATATAATTATACATTGATGTATAATAAAATGTATTGTTTGCAGTCTTGGAGATATTTTTACGTTTTGATGACAAACCTAATTTATAAAAAGATAATATCCGTATTTTTACCGGATACTTGAGATAAAGGGTTTGGGATATGTTGATGAAGATACATAAAATACCGGGAAAAGGCGATATTGTTGCAGTGTGTGACAGTGAACTGATCAATACCAGGATTGAACATGGGAATCTTGAGATATTTGTTGACGAAAAATTTTACGGAACAACACCTGCCAGCCGGGAAGAGGTCCAGGAAGCCATTGTTGATGCCATGAGTGTGAACTTAATCGGAATCAGGGCGGTATCCGCAGCGGAAAGTATCGGATTGATCACTACATCCGGGTGCATAATGTTTGGAGATATTCCACACGCCCAGATATACAGGGTTTGAGATGAACATCAAAGAGTCGATCTGCCCGAAATGCGGCGCACCTTCTGTGGGCATATGCAACAGATGCCGCGTAGCAGGGATCGAATGGTACAAATGTGAACCCCGGATCGAATGTGTATGTTGCCCAACGTGTTTTTCGGTGAAACGTGGTGCAAACTGGTCGGATATCTCCAGCACACGGGAAGAATTGATCGATGAACTCGCATATTCAGCCGTCACATTCCATCCTGATGTAAAGGATGTATCCATTGTTTTTGATGTTCGTGACATCAGCCTGAACAGGACAAGGCTGAATTATAAGATATCCGGCACCATGTATGGCGTTGACATAAAAGGGGAATGCTCCACGTTGCTTGTGTGGAAGAGTGAGAGTTGCGATCGTTGTTCAAGGATAAGCGGCAATTACCATGAAGGAATCATACAGGTGCGGGCCGACAGGAGAGGCCTTACCGAATATGAGAAGTTCATCATCGATAAGATCGGACACGAGACAGAGGACAGGCTACAGGCTTTGGGAGAGCGTTTTTCTTTCATCTCCAGGATGACGGAGATGCATGACGGGATTGATATTATAATCGGCTCAAAACGTATAGGAGAGGAGATTTCACACGATATTGGACAGCGTTTTTCTGCAACTGTCACTACACACCCGAAAGTGGTTGGAGAAAAGGCAGGCATACCAATCCACCGAGTTACATACCTGGTCAGGCTGCCATATCACCGTACAGGAGATGTGGTGTACGCAAACAGGATGTACCTTGAGATCAGGGATATAACCCGGAAATACATGAAAGCGGTCGTCCCGGGCACAAAACAGGCATATACATTGAAAGAGAAGGATATCCGGCGTCTCATCGGCAACGTTTACGATGCGGAGGAGGCTGAGGTAATCTACCTCTCGGGTAGGATGGCAGGCATTATGGACCCGAAGTCTTACCGGACAGTCGAGATTCCGGTTGCTGATCCGGACAACCCTCCCTCTCCCGGAGACCGGATCAGGCTGCTGCGTGATAATGTAACAGAAGAGATTGTGCCGATCTGGTGATTGAATGAGGGTCAGGAAAGTCTCTGCCGTTTCGATTTCAAAAGTGGCCGGTGAGGAATGGGTGGATACGAACCGCCGGCCATATGTAGATCATGATACGGCATGGGTGCCGGTAAAGGAAGGTTTTCCTGCGGATTGCGAGATTGGGGAGAGGAGATCGTACAAGGGGAGAGGTTACCGGATGATCGGTGATATCGCTGTAATCCAGGGAGTCATGCCCTCCACCGAGGAGATCCGGGCACTGACTGAATGGAAGAACCCCTCCTGTATATTATTTCAGGAAGGCATAGACGGGTATACAAGATCCCCGTTGGTCAGGGTGATCTGCGGTGAACCTCATGAAGTGTGTCATACCGAATCCGGCATCAGGTATCGTTTGGATCCATCCCGGGTGATGTTCAGTTTTGGTAATCGCAATGAGAAGAACAGAATTGCGTTAATGATAAGGAATAGCGGAAAAGAGGAACGTGTTGCTGACATGTTTGCCGGGATCGGGTATTTTTCGCTGCCTGCGGCATTATCCGGCGCAATGGTTGATGCTGTAGAAATAAACCCGGATGCTTACATATATCTTGAGAAAAATGTCGTGGAGAACAGGATGGAAGAACTGATAACTCCCTTATCAGGGGATTGCAGGGACCGTCTTGATGGAATTTATGACCGCATTATCATGGGGCATTTTGATTCGCAGAATTTTATCGGCCATGCCCTTGAACATGCCCGCCGGGGAACAATCATTCATGTGCATACACTGGATCATGATCCTTTAATCTCGATCAGGAAGGTAGTTTCACAGACAGATTTTACCTGTTCCATCTCTATAATAAAGGTGAAGAAATATGCGCCCGGGCGCTGGCACAGGGTTGTGGATGTGGTGCTGGAATGATACTTGAAACTCTTAGGGGAAAGACGATTGTGCTTGCGGTTACTGGCAGCATAGCGGCTGTTGAGACTGTAAAACTTGCGCGTGAACTCAGGCGTAAAGGCGCCGTTGTTCATGCTGTCATGAGCCGGGCAGCATGCGGGATAATAACGCCGGATGCACTTGTATATGCTACGGAAAATCCTGCAATTGACAGGATAACCGGTTTTGTTGAGCATATCGGTTTCTGTGGGCAGGGTGGAAAAGCAGATCTTCTTCTGGTCGCACCCTGCACGGCCAACACCCTCGGAAAGATCGCGTGCGGTATAGATGATACACCTCCCACTTCGTTTGCAACCACTGCACTGGGAAGTTCCCTCCCTGTGGTGATTGCGCCTGCCATGCACGAGAGTATGTACCTGCACCCTGCTGTCGAAAAGAACATCAATATCCTCAAATCATTCGGGATCGACGTCATCCCTCCGAAGATGGAGGAGAGCCGGGCAAAACTGCCTGATATTGCCACGATCGTGCTACATGCCGAGAGGGCGCTGATGGGTTCGCCCCTGGCAGGACAGCATGTGCTCATCACCAGCGGGGCGTGCCGTGAACCGCTTGACGATATCAGGGTGCTGACCACCAGGTCAAGCGGACGTATGGGAAAAGAGCTTGCACTTCATGCATACCGGCTTGGGGCGGAGGTTACCGTCGTCCATAATGGCACTATTCCATGTGTTGTGAACGTGCATACGGAGGATTCCGGTTCCATGCATGAAGCGGTAGATGAGATCATTGACAAACAAGGTGCTGACTATTATATATCCGCCGCTGCCATATCCGATTACGCCCCCGGGCGCTATGACGGCAAGATCCCCGGCGGTGAAAAACTGAAGATCGTACTGAATCCGTTGCCGAAACTGATCAACCGGGTTCTTCAACACGTTGGTACGAAGGTTGTTGCATTCAAGCTTGGATGGAATGAGCGGGAAAGTGCAGAGAGACTATTGGAAGAAGGGGCGGCGATGGTGGTGATGAATACCCCGGATACCATGGGAAGAGGAGAAGGAATGTTCACACTCATGAAAACGGATGCAGAGACGGTGGCTGTTGAGGGGAGCAAAGAAGAGGTTGCTGCGCTAATATGGGAAAATCTGCTGTAGCATTCTGCCCCGGTAAGATTACCGGTTATTTTCTGCCGGTTTATGATGACGATCCTGCAAACACCGGAAGTCTGGGTGCATGCGTAATTATCGATCGTGGTGTTACAGCCACTGTAAGAAGATCTGGGAAAACCTCGATAAAGATATCTGATCGCATATCCGGTAGATGCATGTACGGTTCCCGGCCACTGGAGGAGGCCTGCATTTTACTGGGCGTTACAGCGGAGATAGAAACCGAATCAGGACTCCCGTTGCATTCAGGTTACGGTCTTTCGGCTGCCGCCCTGCTGTCTGTCATATCGGCACTGAACGGGCTGTATGATCTTGGTATGGACCGCCATCAGGTTGCCGGGGTTGCCCACCGTATAGAGGTTGAGGGGATGACAGGGCTTGGGGATGTCGCCTCACTTGCAGGCGGAGGGCTGGTATGTAGAAAAGGGCCGGGAGTTGGTGCTGAAATTTCACGTTTTTTCCCGGATACTGAAATATATTCCATAACATTAGGGGAGTTGAAGACAGAGGATATCCTATCCGGAGAAGGACTGGCAGAAGATCTTGGGAGAGTATACCCGGGGAGGTGTCCGAAGGGGTGGGATGATTTTGTTACTCTCTCCAGGAGTTTTGCGGAAGATTCCGGATTGATAAGCAGTAATGTTCGAAGGGTGCTGGAGATGTGTGACACCTGCAATGTACCGGCAAGTATGATGATGCTTGGCGAGGGGGTATTTGCAGCGGGCAACAGGGCGCATGAAATACTCTCCCGGTTTGGAAGGGTCAATTGTTTTCATGTTCATGATAAGGGTTTTGGCGATGCGGAGGTGACCGGGTGATTCCGGAGGACCACCCGAGATGCCGTTCGCTCATTGCACGCGAACTGATTGCGGAGGGCATGATGAATGGCATTGTAGCTCCAGAAGGCATGTCCGCTCATGGGAGGGGGGAGGCCTTTGATTATCTGATTGGTGAAAAAACCACGGGGAGTGCGTTCCTTGCGGAAAAGACCGCCGCGGCGATGCTTCTCATGGCCAAGAGGCCGGTCATTTCGGTGAATGGAAATACCGCAGCACTTGCCGCACCACTTGTTGCAGATCTCCAGCAGGCTTCCGGCGCAGCTGTCGAGGTGAACCTGTTTCACAGGACTGAAGAACGGGTTGAAAAGATATCAGGGCACCTTGAGAAGAACGGGGCTGAAGTTCTCAAAGGTATTCCCCGCAGACTACTTCCACTATCTCATGCACGTGCATTATGTCTTGAGGATGGTATATATGCCGCAGACACGGTTCTTGTGCCGCTTGAGGACGGTGACCGTTGCGGTGCACTTCGCAGTCTTGGAAAAAACGTGATTACCATTGATATTAATCCCCTGTCAAGAACCGCAAGGACCGCCACACTCACTATCGTTGACGAACTGACTCGTGCCATGCCGAATATCTCTTCTGGATGCTTTGAACTCCAAAATAAGCCTTCTGAATGCACCAGACTTATCACCTCCCATGACAATAATTATCTTCTGAGATCAGCGCTTGAAGAAATAATGGAGAATCTTTCAAATGCTCTGGATTGAACGATACCGCCCACAAAATTTTTCAGACGTCTTGGGGCAGGATAATGTGATCAGGCATCTGAAGTCTTTTGCCGATTCTGGTAATATACCACATATTCTTCTGGCCGGGCCTCACGGGACAGGCAAATCCTCTGCCCTGGATTGCCTTGCCGAAGAACTCTACGGGGACAGGCAAAGGGAAAATGTATCAGTTATAAATGCAGGAACACTATTTCTCCAGGGTAAAATGTACCTGGAAAAATCTGAACAATACTCTCATATATATAAAAAAGAGGCGAGCCTTCTCTCGAACTTTAAAAACATTGTTCGTTTTTTTGCCGGACAAAAGCCGCTGGATCATGAGTTCAGGTTGCTCGCCATTGAAGATGCGGGGATGATGACCCGGGAAGCGCAGCAGGGACTGAGACGGATTATGGAGAGGTACAGCGCCACATGCAGGTTTATATTCTGCACTACAAATCCGAGCGCTCTTATACCTGCAATAACTTCAAGATGTCTTCTCATGCATTTTGGTGCAATTGAAAATGATGTAATTCTCAGGAAAATGCATCATATTCTTGACAGGGAATGCCCGGGAGGATCAACCGGGAGGGAGGATCTGGATCTGATCATGCTCGCTTCGGCCGGGGACATGAGAAAAGCGATCATGCTTCTTCAGCTGATGGTTGAAAATGGCATTCCTCCCGACCTTGAGGTCGTCAGTTCTTCTGATACCGGTTCACTCGCCGGTCTTGCATTTGCATCTATGAAAAACTGTGTTTTCGAGGATGCAAAACGGTATCTTGAGTCATTGATGATTGAATATGGCTTTTCTGGCCGGGAAGTTGTAAATGAACTCGTAAAAACTGCCAAACGTGAATACGCTGATCCGAATATCGCATGCATACTTGCGGAGACCGATTTCATTCTTGGTGAGGGCGGGAATGATTTCATCCAGATCAACAATATGGCGGCAAAAATCATATCGGAGGTGTTCCTTGTCAAAGATACAGCGCCATTATGACTCGTTTGCCACATATTACGATGATCGTTATGATCAGAACCACGGTAAACAATATTACAGCCACATATGCAGCCATGTAATGTCCCACCTGCCTGAAAACGGTCATATACTTGATCTTGGCTGCGGAACCGGCCTTTTTGGAAATCGTGTTCTTGAACAGGGGGGTTCGCTGGCAGGTATTGATATAAGCAACGGGATGCTGAAGCAGGCAGGGATTCGGTGCCCCGAGGGAGATTTCATACTGGGTGACGTTGAAGCTCTCCCGTATGCAGAAGCCACATTTGATGCGGTTACAAGCATTCTTGCCTTCTCTTACTTCAGGAACCCTGATACTGTTCTCAGGGAGGTAAAGAGGGTACTAAAACCAGGGGGGCCTTTTGTGATCTGCACGCTGGGAAAAAACCTGTTTACCAGGGCAGTGCCCGCGTACTATAAATTTGGTGAGATGGTAGGCGTAAAAAAGATTGGTGTGGGCGATTTTGATGAACGTTATTATAATAATGCCGAGCTGGTCGTATTGTTTGAAGACGCGGGTTTTGAAGATATAAGATGCAGGAGATGCTCATTTGCTCATATAAATCTCAGGGAGCCCGTGTATAATCTCTTCAGGAAACTTGAACCGTTTGTCGAGGATCATCTCCCGCATTTTGCCTATAATATCTGCATCAAAGGAACAAAAAAATGAACCGGATCAAATATTTTTAAGCCTTACAATAAGAAGATTTTTGATCATACCGAATGAATCGGAGAGTCTGAAGGTTGAATCGTCCGAATGCTTCCATTCAACCGGATATTCAAGAACCTTCATATTCCTCCTGTACATTCTCCACAACAGCTCAACGTCAAACTCAAATCCGGTTGTGTTCATCTTAGGAATGATCTGGTCGATCGAGGATTTTTTAAAGAACTTGGCACCGCACTGGGTGTCCTTCCAGGGTATGGAAAAAAGCATTCTAATAATCAGGTTGAAACTCCTGCTTGCAAATCTCCTCAGGAGGGGTTGTGCCTCGATAATATCGGAGCTCTCAAGTCTTCGTGATGCCATGACGGCATCATATCCATCAATAATTGACAACATACGTTTCACATCAGTGGCTGATACGGATGTGTCGCAATCGACAAACCCGACTATTGAGGTTTCAGTATTCCTGAACCCAAGGAAAACAGCTCCTCCTTTTCCAAGCCTGCCTTCATGAACGATCACTTTGACATTGCATGTCCCTGAAGCGATCTCTCTTGCGATGTCTGCGGTAGAGTCATCGCCTTCTGCGATCACGATGTAACTGATCTCAGGACATTCATTCAGGTAATGGTCGAGAACCATTGCTATACGCCTCTCTTCATTGTACGCCGGGATGACCAGTGTTGCATCGTGTAGATCAGGCATCGTCACTTAGCAGGGATAAAACCCGCATCTTCTTCTCGAATGCGGCATCTGCCGCTTCGGCAACTTTCCTTTTCATATCCTCAAAGTCTCCGGGTGTTCTGTCAACCACTTTTTTTACCGGGGTATAAGCCGCTTCCCTGAACCGTGGTGAAAAATCGGTCTCCGCGCCACCTGAAACAAGGACCGATTCAGGCCTGCCTTCATCGGTATAGCCAATTCTCTTCATTTTTACACCTGCACCGGCAACGGTAGCGATGATCTCTTCGGCCTTTTCTTCGGGAGCTATCACGAGCAGTGCATCAAGAGATACACCGAGGTAATCTATCTCAAGTTCATCCAGCATTGCAAGCACCTCCGGGTGAACAAGTGATTTCAGGTTCTCTTCCTCTATGAGAATCCTGCAACCTGCGGTTTCCGCTATCTCATAGGCATCTCCCCTGAGTCCACCGTTGGTAACGTCGGTCATTGCATGTATGGATTTGTCGAGTCCGCTGTCGAGCAGCGCTTCGCATGCCTTCAGGAAGGAGAGATTGATGGTGTGACTGACCACATCGGGGTATCCTGAATATATTGCCGTGGTGGCAATCGTCCCTCCTCCCGCCCCCTCGGTCATTAGCAACACGTCACCGGGTCTGGTCTGTTTTCTTGCGGTCAGATGATCGGAGACGCCCACGGCACCCACACAACCTGTCATCCTGCTTCCGAGAACCATATCCCCGCCGATTCTCAGTGTTGAACCGGTGACGAGTGGTATGTCCATCGCATCGCTGACCACGGATATGCCTGCCGTATAATCGAATATCTTTGCCACGTCACCGTCATCCGCTACATGTATGTCAGATAATATGGATACAGGCTTTGCACCCATCACATAGATGTCCCGGAGTGTTGCACGGGTTACATGGAAGCCTGCCAGAAATGGGAAATCGGATAGCCGGGAATGCATGCCGTCCACGGTGCTTATTATATACCGGTCTCCTGCTTCAACCGCACCCGAATCATCCATCTCATCCACACCGACCGATGCGGATGAGGAACCGATGATCTTTGTGAGTTGCCTGTGGGCAAAAAAGTCGCCGAGACCGCGTGAACCCACGCCAAATGTTCCCATCCCTATCCCCGAATGTACATATTCAAAAAAGTCGCCCGTGAGTCCCTCGGAATTTTTCACCTCATCTATTACCGCTTTTGCAAATTTGAGTGCATATTCTTTGTCGGCATCTTTCAATTCAAGTATCCGTGTCGACAGTTCTTCTGCAATATCGTTGTCGCCCCTGCCCGCTCTCAGATTTCTCCGGGCGAACTCCTCAATATCCATAGATGATCTTTGCAATCTTTTCCATATAGTTTTGTTTTTTGTTGTGTGATTCCGGTCCGGTACAGTGACGCGCAAAAAAAAATATAATAAAGAGCCGTCCTGGAACTATTTTTTGCAGGAGTGAGAAAAGAGATTCATTCTGTCATGATTTATACCGGTTTTCGATCTTCTGTTTACAAAAACTT
>Ga0272441_10016500_pt1 | contig 10196 bp, 8 predicted proteins | sample SSMProp6N_FD_193582 | JGI IMG/M metagenome (GOLD analysis project Ga0272441, IMG submission 193582) | Marine sediment archaeal communities from Little Sippewissett salt marsh, Falmouth, MA, United States - SSM-Prop-6N | ecosystem: Environmental > Aquatic > Marine > Wetlands > Sediment ... | reverse complement strand
AAACCTAGTGCGACGAAGTTTTCGAGCTGGTGTTGATTGGAGAACGCGAATATGCGGCGCAGGAGCAACCTCTTGAACGACGTAAGAAACGGCGGTTTGGAGCCTGGGGGACTGAATGTAGAACGCGTTCGTGCGTAGCGCAATGGTGACGGAAGTCCCTTTCATGTGGCTAGAAGGTCCCGGAAAGAGCTTCCAGGTCAAGAGATCCGCTGCGCAGCGATCACCAAGCAGATTCACCCATGTCAGTCTCGACATTGCCCTTGGACCGGATCCAGGGGTGAAGGTCAATCATCAGCAGTGGTTCCCGCCTGCAGCTCCTCTTTTTCAGACGGCCGTGTTTTCTCTGAACCACCAATACCAACAACTAGACCGAGAATTGCTCCTCCCAGAATGCAAAGAGGCCAGCCCCACCAGCCTAGGTGGCTTTGCAGCTGTATTGACACTCCTCCGCCTATTCCTGCAGCTAGCCAGATGAGAACCCGAATCTTCCTCCCCAGCGACATCCTCTCGTCGTCCATGTCGTTATCTTACACCCGACTCCGAACTTCGTGCGGTAACTGGCTCCATTGCCACTCTGCGTTCGAATATGAGGGATGGCCTGAGTCGATCTGGGAGTCTTTCTGCAGGGCGAGGTCGTTGCCATCTCGTGGTGATGGATGCCCAAGCTAGGATGAACGTAAGGCCCGCCAATTTCGTCGGCACGATGATTTCGGTAGGGGGCGCGGCAGGAAATTGCCTTATTGCGTGGAATAGTGTCATGATATCAATGGACGAACGAATTCTGCCGGGATAGGAGCGAAGCCAGCTGTATACATTGTTTCTGCTCCCAAGGAAGGAAGAAGGAGAAGCTGCGATGCAAAAATGGGTTGTTGCCGCTCTTGGTATCAGCCTATTGGCCATCTTGATTATCTCTCGTGCTCCGTCTAGGCATCCTGGGGCAAATGAGTCAGGCAGATTGAACCTAGAGCCTGGCCTGGGAAGGGTTGCCGGAGTTGTTCTGGATAGCGGTGACGATATCCCCGAGGGATCAAGTCCCCAGTTCTATGAAGGAGCTTTGATTGTCATTCACCGGGCGTTGGAGGCAGGGACCTACAAGACAAGTGGAGAGGAACCTGAACAGGTGAACTACGAAGTAGGCGAACTGGTCGCTGAAATTGAATCAGGAGAGCTCGGGTGTTGGCAGGCGGATCTGGATCCGGGGAAGTACTTCATCCGGGCCTTCTATGGGGAATCTAGCTACTCAGAGGAGTTGCTGATCGACATTGATGCCGCGACCATCCTCGATCTTAGACTGGAACTGCTGCATGGGGTGTAGAACGCAGTTGCTGAATAGCTTGAAGTTCCACCATCTCCCGCAAAGGAGGCCAGAACATGGCTCTGTCGCCTAGTTCAAGAGCGCAATTGCGGGATGGGGAGGCCGTTCTTAGGCAATCAAGGGCCAACCTGAAGACTACCTTCATTGTGCCACTCGGAGGCATGCTTCTGCTGACCAACAAGCGACTCATCTTCCTCCCTGACAGGTTCTCCATCCCCATTCGGGCACGGAGAGCGAAGGACGTCATCCTTGACCTGGCCTCAGTGAAGTCCGTCAACATCCTGAAGGGAGACACGAACGCTCTCCTGGCCGGCAGCGTCCGCCCTCGGCTTCACGTTCAGTGTGAAGAGGCATCGTACTTGTTTCATGTGTGGGGTTTGGATGAGTGGATCAGAGCCCTCAGAGAAGCAATTGGGAATGCTGTTTGACTGCACGTAGGAGGAGGACGCGCACAGTCTTCCGATGGCCTTCGTTTGCACAAGGCCACGATGGATACTCCCCAGGAGGTGTCCGGTATGCCAAGGCCTGAAGTCGCAATTCGCTCTACGCTGTCAGCGGTTCTGATCTGCGCCCTTCTGCAGTTGCCGATCCTGATCGTGGGCAGCTTCGCCACCTCTGGAGAAATCCCCCCGCTTGCCTGTGCGGAATGTGCAGAACTCTACTACGCCTGGGTCGCAGCAGAGGAAGCGTACTGGCAAGCAGATGCAGATACAGATGACGAGATGGCAACGTACATCCGCGCTGCTACAGACGCAAGGTGGAGATACGAGGAATGTGTTCGCAACGGCTGCAGACCAGCCAGCGCTCCGGATGCAGACGGAGACGGCGTTCCGGATGATGCCGACGCCTGTCCCGGAACGCCTACTGGGGCTGTTGTGGATATCAGGGGCTGCCCCGAAGGAATGGAGCTGGTCGTCTCGATGCCGGAGGACCGTAGGATATTCAGCCCCGGGTTCTCCCACATGACGATTTCAGGTCATGTACGGGAACTGAATGGGGGACGTCCCATTGACGGCGTCGCAATTGAGGCTTCCCTCTACGATCAAGGTCCCGAAGGAGTCGAGTGGTACCTCGAACTGGATACCACGGATTCAGAGGGGTACTTCCTTGGACGATTCGAATTGACAAGCATTCCGCCGGGCATCTACTCCCTCCGCGTGACCGCTTCTGCGCAAGGGTACGCTGACGTGAGCAAGATCGTAGACCACCTCAACATCGGCGACGTGTCTGTGGGATGCTCCTCGGATGCACACTGCGACGACGGAAATCCATGCACCATCGACATTTGTGTCAATCCAGGGACTCCTTCCGCCTACTGCATACACGAGCCGATCGTGGCCTGCGGCAACGAAGATGGCTGCTGCCCCCCCGATTGCGACTACACGACGGACAACGATTGCCCTTGGCCTTCGAACATCGAGGCTCTGAACGTGCTTCACGATGCTGCCAAGAGCGCGATACTCGCAGCAAAGGAGCAGATCCACGCTCTTGATGATTCTCCAACCCCCAGCCAGGAATTGGATGAAGAGCTGAATAGAATCGATCAGGGGATTGAGGAACTTGACCTGGGAATCGTAGCTCTCGACCGACACATTGAAGATCAAGCGCAGCGAATCGTCATTCAAGAACTCCGCGCGAAGAATGAGAAACTAGAGATGGAGCTAAGGTTGGCGAGGATCATGTTGACCGTGTCCCGCGAAGACAACGCAGAGCTGGTGAGCATCATCAAGACTCAAGAAGGCATGATCAAGACCAGAGATGCTGAAATGGCAGCCATGCAGATCAGCATATCGGACGATGCTCTGTTGATGATGGTGGGGGCAGACGCTGAGTGTGAGATTGAGGAGTTGCACGAGAACGGCCTCCTGGCTCGGGTCAAGACGGGCGTCGTGGGGTGGTTCAGGTACTCGAAGGACGCGCTCTTCTCTGCCGCAGATGCAACATGGTCTGTTGTGGAGACCGCAATGAGCCCCCTCGACTACATCAATCCGTTCACCGTATCTGTGTCTTCTGACAATGCCAGCCTTCTCTCCACCCACACGAAGTTCGAGGTCAGTTACGCTCCCGCATCTGGAATCACAACCGTCACGGTGTTTGAGGACTCCGTGACCGTGACGAGTCTCATGACTGACGATCTGGACATGGTCGTCTCTGCCGGGCAGCGGATTGAGGTAACAGACGATGGCTTCTCGCCGATCCTGGACTTATCGGAGCAGGATCTCGTGAGCCTTGCTGATAGATTCGCCGTCGTCTTCGGGGGAACCAATCCTCTGCGGGTTGTGGCAACGGAAACGACAGGTGCGGGGCAGCAATCCGGCAATCGCCCGCCCACAGCTTCTTTCGCCATCATGCCCCCTGTTCCGACGCCGGAGGATACGATCGTCGGCGTGAGCACATCCTCTGACCCGGATGGCGACCCCCTCATGTACTCGTGGTACTTCGACGGCGAATACGACACGAACATCGGGAGTCTTCCCGAGTGGACTTGGCCGAACCCGCCAGCGGGTGAGTACACCATCGGGCTGGTCGTCATGGACGGAGAGGGCGGCGTCGCTGAGTACTCACAGACAATCACCGTCGTCGGAGTGGTGGATGAAGAGGAGGAAGTAAGTAGCGGCAGTGGCAGCATGAAAAGCCTGCCATATCTCCTCTTGATACCCGTCGTGGCGACCGTAGCCATTCTCGTTGGTCGCAGGCGGCGGAGAAAGTAGCCAGCCCAGCTGAGGCCGATGACCGCGCTCGCAGGCCATCTACCGGGCTCTTGGGAGCAAAGATAGTTCGTTCCTAGGAGGCTCCACAGATCTCAGAAGGCGCCCCGGCGCGTCTGATAATGGGAGAACCGCCAGCGAGATGCTGGCGGCTCAGCTCATTGGAGCCTGGGGGACTGAATGTAGAACGCGTTCGTGTGTTGCTGTATGGTGACCGGCGTCCCAACTAGAAGGGGGAAGGTGACTAAAATCTAGTTCAGAACTGGGATCTGTGCTGCGAGAGTTTCACTGCCTAGAGCGCTTCTGTGATCGAGTAGCTCAAGAACGGGTAGTCCCCAAAGAATGCAGCGAGAAACCTTCTGTAGTCCTCGTTGTTAGGGAAGCCAGCGTTCACCCAAGCATGGGTGGAGAAGAGTGGATCGCCTCCCGAGCTTCTGTAGTAACGATCTGCGATTGCTCGATAGAGCCCTACCGTGATGCTCAGCCAGGGTTCGCCAGATGCACTGCTCACCTCACTCAGGGCAGTGAGCCACGTTCCGTGATACTGCAGGAAAGCTTCAAGGTTGACTGGGCCAAAGAGATCCCAGATCGTCGGGTAGAAGAGGCAGTTCTCTGACGGCAGACAGTAGAAGTCGATGATGGACGCAGGCATGCCGTAGTTCTCGTGTATCGCTGTGTAGATCGTATCTGTGAGGTCTCGTGCTCTATCCAGCAGAACTGCGGAGCCAGGGAATAGCTCATCCTGCGTCATCAGGAGCCGCGAGTAGAACGTACTCCCCACCAGATCCATCTTGTCCTGGAACGGCATGGCACAGCGATTCGGTTCAACAAGTCGCTCGAAGAGCCACTCATCTCCCCATGTGCCCGTCATGCACGCGTGCGACATAGCGCCCACGTAGCCTGCCTCCCTGAATGCATCGACAACCTCTCCGTAGAATCGAGCCGTACGTGAGCCTCCCATTGTCAATTCATACTGCCACTCGGCGCCCAGGTAGACGGTAGTGATCACATCCTGGTTCGCGACTATGAAGTCGAGCCTTCGCAGGAAGCTGGCACGCAGACCCTGTCCATCTCGGCCATCCAGGAAGCTGCTGCGGAGTCGGTAGTCGGCATTGTTGCCGGCAGCCCATCCTTGGTAGCTGTTCCGCCACTCACCGGCGTTTACGTATGGAGATGCACTCAAGACAATCCAGACGTCGAAATCTTCAGCTCTGGCCGTCTCCACGATTGCGGCGAGTTCATCGGAGGAGATTGTGTAGCCTCTTGGATCGGCTTCACCATTGGGCATTGCGTCGATCGAGTGGATGAAGAACTGCCCGCCCTCAGGTTCGCCATACCTCTCTTCTATCGCTACCACTATGTGATCGCAATGCAGGTCGGCAAGTGCCCTGGGGAGTTCGCGCATGACGGAATCGAGGCCGAGTGCTGGATCTGTGAAGTAGAAGCCGAAGCCTGTACTGGCAAACCCACAGCCGTCTTTGGAGTAGACCGTAGCTTCGGCCTCGAACGTCCTACGGCTTCCATCGGCGAGTTCCACTGAGCACTCAACATCAAGAAAGGTCGGAGCAGAACACTCCAGCACAGCAACAGCGGAGTTGAGATTGGCCAAGGCCAAAGTCGCGGGAGCTCCCATCTCCCAGTTACGAAGCTGCCACTCAACTGACGTGAGCGTGTCGGGGTCTATGCCAAACCCTCTAACGTCACAGAGGATTGGGGTGCCAGTATGGAGTGGGAACCGAACGCTCGGCCTCTCCCAGATGTAGCTTTCGTCATCCAAAGAGACCACGAGCTTGAACTCGAAAGGACCTTCGGTAGGGAAGAAGAACTTGGGGGCACTCGCAGTTGACACTTGGTCTCCAATCTTCCAGGAGAAGATAGCTTCATCCGCAAGTGTGGTGGGCGACAGGATCTGGTACGAAACCGATAATGGAATCGTCTCAGCTACTACTTCGCGAACCACCAACTCGAGAGGAGAGCTGGCTTCAGAGTTCAGTAGGACGCGATGGTCGATCGTCTGTGTCGCAGGCGGCTCGCTTGCGGCCGCGATTGACGCCCCAATCGCGCAGGTCACGGCAAGGGTGACGAGTGATGCAATCCTCAGTCCTCGCATCGAGTAGCCTCCGTATCGGAGAGAATAGCAGAACCACATCACGCAGGAGAAGAACGTGCCAGAAACATGTACAGGGAGGACGGTTTGGCGCAGTCTCTCGGGTGAAGGTCAGCGCGGGCTCAGCAGCCACCGCGGGTTGATCCGAGCTCCGGAACCCTGGTACATTGTGGTGCACACACCAATCGCAGTGAGAGGACCCAATGAGGAAATGGCTTGCAAAGCTACTCTGCTCTGCTCTTCTCATATGCCAGTTTGTTGGGGCAACTGGACAAGGGAGTGGAAGTCTCCAGCTGGACGACTTCCTTTGCGGCATGTTCGTAGGGGGAAGATGGGGAACAACGCAGAACAACCTTGCGTCAATACCTGGCTCCTACTTCGACTACCTTCGTAGCATCAACGCTTCCTGGGTCGGCATCTCAGTGTCAATGACAGTAGAGGATTCAATGGACCCAAGTGTCGAGATATGCGGTCCCAACGAGGATTTCCAGACGTTCAGCAACGACGAACTGCGCTCATTGATTCGGGGACTGAAGGAGAACGGCTTCCACGTCTATGTGACACTTGCGTTTGAGCACATGGGGGATGGGCCAGAAGGAAAGCGCGTACACAGGTGGCAACTTGGAGATCCAGCGATCTACAAAGAAGATGCCCGAGTTTGGAGAGAGTTCTGGCCTTGGGACCCAGCTCACCAGGATCACGAGTGGTTCGTGAGGGAGTTCTTCTCAAGCTATACGGAGCTTGCCGTTCGTTATGCGCAGCTCTGTCAGGAAGAGGGTGTCGAGTTATTCTCCCTCGGAACTGAGACAGATCGGCTCTTCCACACGCGACGTATTCCAGCAAGCTACTGGTCAACGGAGTTCCGCGACGAACTGAGTGGAATGGTGCAGAGCGTGAAGGCAGTTTACGACGGGTTGGTCACCTATGACATGCTCTCATCCGCGCTTGGGCAATCATTCTTTGGCTACCTGGATTACTTGTGGGATGATTGTGGGTTCGACGCGATTGGCATCAGCGCATACTTCCAACTGACAGGTCCAGATGCCAGAGATGGATTGCCGTCTGAGGAAGACGAACTCCTATCAGTATGGCGGAGTGTCTTCCGGGAGAAGCTCGAACCTCTTGCGCTGGCTAACCCACATCTGCCGGTCCTCTTCCTCGAGTTCGGCTATACGGATTGCGTGGAGAGCACGTATCAGATCGACTGCATGCAGTTCGAAAAGAGACACTTCACCGACCAGAACGGGAATGGTCTGGATGACGGAGAAGAGCAACAGGCTGCGGCCTATTCGGCGATGTTCCAAGCCGTTCGAGAATTCCCCGGGGTGCTGGATGGAGTGTTCTGCCATGGTGATATGGTGGCTTCCGATGAGGATTGGTCATCGTCATTTGGCCTGCTCCGTTGCTTCTCGGTTCGGGACAAGCTTGCGGAGGAAGTTGTTAGGAGCAATTTCGCGTCCCTTGGGCAGTGACGTCGTTCACCGGCGCTACCTCACTGAGACGAACTGCACTCAAGTATCAGTTCCGAGCGGAGCAGGGGCTTCTCATTGAATCACATCTGTGCCCCCCGAATGTGGCCCCTGAGTAGAGCTAGGATTCGGTCAATCAGAGAAGCCAGCAAGCCGGGGATGTCTGTCCTATGCAGAGGACATCAGTTCGCGAGTCTTGTACAAGCGGTGAAGCCTCAAGGCTTCGCAGTGGAAGGAGTTCTTGAATGGAATCGCAAGAATAGGGGTGTTCTGGAGCCTATGTGACTGTACCAAGAACTTTCGTTCTGACCACAGAGTGGTAGTCTGGAGCCTGGAGGACTGAATGTAGAACGCGTTCGTTACTCGCGGCGTGGTGATGGGGATCCCGATTCCGCGAGCACGGATACTAAGACGCCAGTTCTGCCTAGCTCCTAGCGCTCTGAGGCTTCGCTCTCTGCATCGCCTAGCGAGCACACCTGACATCAGGATTGAATCGTATTCACCGTTCTAGCTTGGTCTCTTGGCCCGTCCGGTCCTTAGTCTGGCCCTCGATTTCTCCGGCTTTGGCAATGGCCAGTTTCGCTGTCAGAGGTCCGATGAGCTCATGAATCACCGTTGCGCCGATGACTACGTTCAGCAGAATGTCACTGATCGATGAAAGGGCGGGCTCTCGTTGGAGCAAGAGTGCAAGCCCGATAACGATTCCACCCTGCGGTATCAAGCCCCAGCCAACGTACTTTCTCATTGCGGCAGACGCACCACCTATCCGTGCCCCTAGGTAGGCACCTGCGAGCTTACCGATTGATCGCAGAAGGACGAAGAGTAGCACGATCGGCCAGAATTGGAGCAGAACGGCTACGTCCAGAAGCATCCCGCTTACCGTGAAGAAAACGATGAAGATGACTGGCTCAACTGCTTCCTCCATTAGCAGAAAGACCCGATGACGTTCCTGCCTACTCCCGAGATTCACGACCGTCACGCCCATTGCCATGGTAGCAAGCAGCTGATCTAGCTGAAGCAATGCTGATACTCCGTAGCAGGTACCAAGCAGCCCAAGCAAGAGAGCAATCTGGAGACCATCGTTGTCTCCGCGCAGCCAGCGAGGAATGTAGCGAAGAACAAGGCCGGACACAGCGCCCAGTGCGATCGCACCGCCAATTGCGATCAATGGCTCAAGTAGAGTTGCGACACCCTCCAAGTGATGCGTGACAAGAGCTATCGCAAGAACACTACCCAAGCTGTAGTTGAGTATCCCCAGTGCATCGTCAATTGCAGAAGAGGCCATGATGCTGAACGTTACCATTCCTTTGGCCTTGTATTGCCGAACAACGGCAAGCGTTGCCGACGGATCAGTGGGCGACGCGAGTGATCCGAGGAGGATTGCGAGCGGAGCGACGATGGCGAGGAAGTGACCGGACTCACCGAGTAGGAAGGGAAGTGTCGCCAAGAAGCCGAGGGTGACGACCAGTGCGGATATCTGCGCCTCCCCGAACGCAATTAGAACGACCTTCTTCCCTAGCTCGCGGAGCGGGCCAAAGGCAAGGGTTCCTCCGATTGCGAATGTCAGAGTCGCCAACGACATCTCTATGGTTGTGTCCATGGAATTAACGAATTGCACAGACACAAACCCGCTGATCCTCGGGTTCAATACAAGTCCAGCCAGAATGTAGCCGCTGACTCGTGGGAGCCCGGCTTTCTTCGCAATCTCACCCGCAATGTAGCCAAGAATGATCGCGACGCCAGTCGCTAGTAGTCCATTCAATCTCTACACTTCCCAGAGGCACATGGAGCCTCGCAATGGTGAAGGATACCGACACCTGTCTCATAGGGCAACCGCAGGACGGTCAGGAGTGGACAAGTACCATCCACAAAGATTGGCTTCTTGCAGTCATCGGAGTGAGGGCTTACTATCGACCGTTTTTCTCGCAGGTGATTGGTGTGTCTCTAGCGAGGTGTAGGCATGAAAAGAAAGGTGGCGAAATGCCTGTGAAGGACGTGCTCGACAAGTTCTGGAGAACGCGGAATGGGCCGGTGGTCCTGGCTACAGTGAGCGCGCAGGGTCTTCCGAATGCCGCCTACTGCGAGGCCGTAAATGTATACGGTGAAGACAAGATTGTCATCGCCGACCACGGCTTCGAGTACACGCGACAGAACATCCTTGCTGGGAGCAAGGGAGCGATCCTATTCAGCACGAATGACGGGAAATCGCATCAAGTCAAGGGAGCAATCGAGTATCAGACAGAGGGCCCTATCTACGACGACATGAAGAAGTGGCTGTATCCCCGGTTCGCTGGACACGCTGCAATAACGCTGACTGTCGAGGAGATCCATTCCGGAACAAAGAAGTTGTATGGCTGACGCTGACCGCATCAGGAGCGCCGTCTGAAAAGGAAGACGGAAACGCAATCGAGACTATGCGGATGAAACAGGAACCTCCGACTTGAAGCCAGAATGGTGTTTGGAGCCTGGGGGACTGAATGTAGAACGCGTTCGTACGCGGCATCTTGGTGATAGATGTCTCCGCGAGGTCGGTCATGTCAAGCGTATATGCTATTCGGATCTGCGCTCCCGCTGATCGCAGCTTTCAGAACTCGGAG
>Ga0272441_10016499_pt1 | contig 10197 bp, 6 predicted proteins | sample SSMProp6N_FD_193582 | JGI IMG/M metagenome (GOLD analysis project Ga0272441, IMG submission 193582) | Marine sediment archaeal communities from Little Sippewissett salt marsh, Falmouth, MA, United States - SSM-Prop-6N | ecosystem: Environmental > Aquatic > Marine > Wetlands > Sediment ... | reverse complement strand
ATTCGGAAAAGGACTGGGGATGGAAATGCCGAAGGATCCTTTCAGCGGGGAAATAATGTCCTGTATGGTTGGAAGGGCTTCGGATGAAAAGATTTTCCGTAACGCTCAGAGCGGCGGTGTCGTAACAGCTCTGCTCAATCAGCTTTTCCTGTCAGGTCTCATAGATGCTGCGGTAACGACGGTGATGAAAACCGGAGTTCCACCGAGAGGGGAGGTGCTTCTCGCGGAAAAACCGGAGGACCTTTTTGTCTCTCAGAAATCAAAATATACTCCCGTTCCGGTGCTGAAAGTTCTCAAGGAGGTTGAAAAACGGAAACTGAGGATCGCGTTCGTTGGCCTCTCCTGCCATATGCACGGCTTGATGAATCTGATGGACCTCAAGCCGGATTTGAAGGAGCTTGTAAGAGTGAAGATTGGCCTGGTGTGTGAGCATATTCTAACGACATCAGCCATAGACTATTTCGGATCGAAGGCTACCACCAGCCCCTTTGAGTATTTTGTTTTCAAGGATAAGAACAGATCGAAGTATCCGGGTAATCCTGTAATAACAGAAGCAGGAGGCCGGCAGATACAGATTCAGGATTCCCTCAGGAAAAGAGCGAAAGACTTTTTTACGCCCCTCCGCTGCAGGCTTTGTTTTGACAAACTGAACATCTTTGCGGATTTGACGGCCGGTGATCCTCACGGTCTGGAGGGAATTGACCGAATCGGCGGAGAAAGCCTCGTTTTTGTCAGAACTGATACGGGTCGGAGACTACTGAATCTTGCTATGGAAGAAGGCTCCCTTGAAATGCGCCCTGTTGACTGTAAAAGCGCGGTTGAAGGCCAGGGTATAAGGCGCAAAAAGCGGAATTGGGCGGATAGTATGCAGGCATGGAAGGATATGGGGAAGCCAGTTCCCGTTTACTCTTTCAGTTTTCCCTTTGAGCAGACAAGTTTGAAAGGACGGCGGCAGGCAGGAATCAAACTGCGGCAGTCAATGAAACTGGATCAGGTAAAATCCCGGGAACTTCTGTATGTTCGAGCGGATAAAAAACTGAGAAAGGACCGGCTGAAAAAACGGATCAGATCTTTCATGAAAAACATTATTCGGAGACGGGATGCATGAAAATTGAAATAAGGAAGGCGGGTTTTGTAAATAAGGGTGCCGAGTTGATGCTTCGGGCAATTCAACAGGAAGTCCGGGGGAAATACAGAACTGTGGATTTTGTAATGGAGCCCCGTAACCGCATGGCGATCTACCTGAAACGCGCTGAAGCCGGACTGTATCAGAAACTGAAAACCGGCGGACGCCGGAGAGCTCTGACCAATTTTGCGGTCCGGTATTCTCCGCAATGGCGTAAAGAATACGGGATTGTGCTGGATCGGGAAATAGACGCGGTACTTGATGCCGCCGGATTCGCGTATGGTGACCAGTTCGGAGCAGGCCGGACCGTGGAGCTGGCAAAATTCAGCCGACGGTGCAGAAAACTGGGTACACGATTAATTCTGCTGCCCCAGGCCTTCGGCCCCTTCAGTTCACCGGAAATACGGAAGGCTATGGAGGAGGTGATCGGAAACGCGGATTTTATCTTTGCCCGGGAGAAAGTCTCCTACGAGCATCTGTGCGGTATATCCGGCGAACGGGAAAATATCAGAAGGGCACCGGATTTTACCAATCTGGTCATAGGTTCTCCGCCCGAGAACTTTCCTTTCCGGGAGGGAATATGTTTTATTCCCAATAACAAGATGATTGAAAAATCCGAGTCGGATGTGGCGGAAAGGTATATTTCCTTCCTGTCCGACTGTGTCAGATATGTTAAAAAGCTTGGAGAAGAATCTTTTATCCTGATACATGAAGGCAGGAACGATCAGATAATTGCCGAAAAAGTTTCGGAATCTGCAGGAGGAGTTCCGGTACTTATGGAGGAAGATCCTCTACGGGTAAAAGGAATCATCGGTCAGTGCAAAGCTGTTGTGAGCAGCCGGTTCCACGGTATCGTAAGTGCCTTCTCACAGGGGATACCTGCTCTGGCGACAGGGTGGAGTCACAAGTACTGGCTTCTTTTTGAAGACTACGGGTTTCCCGAGGGTTTGATCGATATGCGCGAATCCGGAGATCAATGGAAATCCCGAATGAACCAGATTATCGATGACGGTTTCAACAAATCTCTCAGGGGAAAACTTGCCGAAAAGGCGGTGGTCTTCAAAAAGCAATCGGCGGAAATGTGGGGTGAAGTGTTCACCTTGCTTGATGAAGCGGAGAAGTAGATAGGGATGAATATTCTGGTTGTTACCCCCCTCTATCCCGATCTGAAACGTACCCGGCGTATTGATAAATCATGGGCAATTCACAATTTTGTAAAATCTTGGAGTTCCAGCCAATCGCTTTTAGTCATCAATGTGAACAATTTCGGCCTGAAAAAGGTATTCCGGTTTTTTACACTCAACAGCCGGTATCTGTTCGAGGATGTTGAGGTGAGGGGAGTTCCCCTTCTCTCGATAGACTTTTCAGGTAAAAAGACGACTGCTTTGAGCGGTAGGATATCTGAACGGTTTCTGAAAAAGAAGGGCTTTATACCTGATGTTATCGTATCACACTGTGCTTCAGGGCATCTGGTTGCGGAAGAGATAAAGCGGTATTATCCCGAGGCTCGAAGGGTGTGCGGAATACACAAAGCGGATATCAGTAAAATCGGGAAGGGGGAAAGGGATTATCTTGAATGTTTTCGTCATGCCGATCTTATTGCCTGCCGCTCTTTTTCTATAGAAAGGCTGTACCGCCGGATCATGATCCCAGAGCCTTTACCCGACAATCTTTTTATTACTCATTCGGGAATAGGCAGACATTTTGTCGAATCACCGGAGCGGATACAGAAGAAATCGGAGAGAATGAAACTTCCGGTGAAGATCGTAACTGTTTCTTCTCTTATACCGCGGAAAAAGATTGATGTAATCCTTCGGGCCTTGGCCGAACTGAAGGAGCTTGAATGGGAATTTCAGATTATCGGGGAAGGAAGGGAAAGAACCAGGCTGGAACGATTGACGGAGGAACTGAATATACGAACTCGAGTCAGTTTTGCCGGATACCTGAAACACCCCGATGTAGCTTTGGAGCTGTGGAAGAGCGATCTATTCATACTTGTAAGCGAACGTGAAACCTTCGGCCTTGTATATCTGGAGGCAATGGCAAAAGGATGTGTGGTAATTGGGGCAAAAGACTGGGGAATTGACGGTATAGTAAAAAACCGGGAAAACGGGTTTCTCTGTAAAACAGACAGCACTGCTGATATCCGTTCTATTCTGGAAGAAGTCCTAATTTTTTCTCAGGAGGAATGGCAAAAATATATATCTGCCTCATACGATACTGCTTTACAGTATGAAGAAGAGAAGATCGCCGATAGATACCTGGCACGAATAGCCGGGATCGTGAATAAAAGCTCATCGCCGAGCCAACCGAGATAAAAATCCCTGAAGATACCTCTCCCATCCATTACCAGTCTGACAGTCTATTTGCGAAGAACTGGAAAGAAAACTTCACATCCGCGGTGCGGACTGTTCTGGATGCCCAAAGGGTCTCCGGATAGAGAGCAAGAACAAGATGAAACGTACCTTTGTAGAAAAAATCAGAAACCAGGTCGAGCACTATCCCTTCCTGTTCCGACTCCTAAAGAAAGCATACTACGGCATCTTCAGGGAAAAAGCCGCGGATTTCGATGTCCTGTCTTACAATATGTATGATCTCGGCTTCGTAAGCCGGGGGGAACAGGAACTCCTTCTGCTTTTCGAAGAGGGAAATCCGGAGGTGAAAAAAGAGGCTGCCCGGAGGCTGGTCATCTGGTATGCCAGCCATTTCACCGGAGAGGCGGCTGAAAAAGGCAGATCCTTTCTCGAATATATCGAGGAGCATGAGAGAAAGGACTCCCGGCGGAGGGAAATAGTCTTCCTCAAGGCCGAATATTTCTGTCTGTCCGGGGATAAGGGAAAAGCGGAAGATCTTCTCTCCGGGAAAACACTTCCGGCAGGGCGGCGCGGGTACGATCCGGCAGCGAATGCCGCCATGACCCGGTATGCTGACGACCGGGAGGAGTGGAACCGGCATATCGGTCGATTGTACGATTCAGCCGGCTTAGGGCGGGTATTCCGAGGTCAGGACGGAACTCTGGCCACCCTTCATAAGGGGCAGGCAGAAATCAGCCGGAACACCACTTCAGACCCGAAACCGAAGGTATCGATAATCCTGCCGGTTACGGGGGAATCCGAATACCTCGAAGACGCCCTCCTTTCCCTTGGTTCCCAGACCTGGGAGGAACTTGAAATACTGGTTCTCCTCGCCGCGGAAGCCGATTCAGCCGGGCAGACCGCCCGAAGGATTGAGGAAAAGGATTCCAGGATTCGGGTGATCGAATACTCTGTCAACGGGGGCTTTTTTGACTGCCTGAACAAAGGGCTGTCTGAGGCGGCGGGCGAGTATGTCACCTGTCTGCCGGCTGACTCCTGGGCTCACTCACAAAGGATCGGGATACAGGCTGAACAGCTCAGGAGGCAGCCGGATATCAAGGCGAACATGGTAAAGTGTGTCCGGTGTGACGAAAATTTCAGACTGCACCGGGGAAAGGACCCGGATTCCTATTTTTTTACCGATCTGTTTTCCCTCATGTTCCGCCGGGAGGAAATACTTTCCGAACTGGGATACTGGGATTCCGTCCGCCGGGGCGGTGAGACCGAGATGCTGTCACGTATACGCAGCCGGTACGGTTCCGCTTCGGTGGTGACTCTGGAAAAGGGGCCGCTGGTATGGAAGCGCTGCCGGGGATCCGAGCTCGATACTTTCGAGGGATTTGTGAAATGGAACTATCTGTACGACAGCGGATTGAGACGGTACAGGGAGAATTATCAGTCTTTTCACGCCTCCGGCGGCCGGCTCTACATTCCCTGGCCGCTGCAGGTTGAGAAACGGCCCTTTCCGACTCCACGGTATCTGCTGCCTGAAAATATACCTGGCACGGTCCGGCATTTCGATGTGATCGATATATCCGACCTGCGGCTTCCCGGGGGTACGACCTCATCCATCGGCGAAGAGCTGAAGGCCCAGAAGGCCGAAAAGATGAGCACCGGCCTGATCCAGATGCCTCTGTACGGCTTCAGCCGCGGCAAGCCTCTGAGCCAGAGGATTAAAGACCGGATCGATGAGGATTCGATTCAGTGGATCGGGGCTGAGGAAGAGGTGAGCTGTGATATTCTGATCCTCCGGCATCCTCCGGTCCTGCAGGACGAGAAACTTTTTATACCGAAGGTACGGACAAAGAATATCGCGGTGGTGATCAATCAGGCCCCCCGGAGAGACTACGGCGGGCCCATCGAAAAAACCTTCATCTATGACTTCCGGACGTGCAACAGGCACCTGCTGAAGTATTTCGGTCAGCAGGGGGTCTGGTACCCCAATGGTTCGGTCCTCCGGGAAACCCTCAGGGAGCATCACCCGGAGGAGATAGGCGAATTGATTTTTGCCGATAAGGACTGGGCGAATATCATCGATATCGATGAGTGGGAGCGGCCGGGCCGTCCGGCAGGGAGTCGTCCGAAAGAGAACCGTCCTGCAGGGACCAGTCCGGCAGGCGGTCGGACGGCAGGTGTTCCGGAAGGTCCCCACGCGGACGAGCGGTTGAAGAAAACCGGGAACGCAGGGAAAGCCGGAAAAGAGAATAATCGGGAAAAAACCCGCCCGGTCAGAGTGGGTCGTCATTCCCGGGACCACTATGTGAAATGGCCCGAGGATGCAGAAGTAATGCGTCAGGTGTATCCGGATTCGCCGGGGTACGAAATACATGTCCTCGGCGGGGCACGTTCGGCAAAGCGTGTTCTGACCCGGCTGCCAAAGAACTGGGTGGTCCATGAATTCGGGAGCATGGATCCGAAAGAATTCCTGGCATCCCTGGATGTTTTTGTCTACTATCATCATCCTGACTGGGTGGAACCTTTCGGCAGGAATATTTTCGAAGCCATGACCGTCGGCGTTCCGGTGATCACGGCGCCGCACTTCCGGAGTCTCTACAAAGACGCGGCGATCTATGCCCGGCCCGAAGAGGTTCTGGAAAAAATTGAAGAACTGATGGGCGACGACGGACTGTATGAGAAGCAGGTGGAGAAAGCCCGGGATTTCATCATCGAAACCTTCGGCTATCAGAAACATATCGATCAAATCAGAAAGAACGCTTCCTACTACAGCGGAAGGGACTGAAATGCGGATCGTTTTTGTCCTGCCCCGGTACCATACGAACCTCCATCACTGGATCAGCAAGCACCTGGAGGAAGGTGATGAGGTAAAGGTTCTCGTTTACCATAACGTGAAAAGGAACGTCAACTGCCCGGTTCCCGTTGATCCGGTACCCTGGTCACGGTTGACCAGCTGGATCCGACGTCGGAAACCGGATTTCAGTGTTCTGCGCTATGGTATTCCGGACAGAAGGGTGCTGAAGGAACATCTCAGGGGTTTCCAGCCGGACCTGATCGTGATTCGCGATCCGGCCCGGTTTTTTTCAATTGCCACCATTCTGACCGCCCTCAGGCTTCGGCTGCCCTTCGTTCTCTATACACAGGCTCCCCTGCATGGTTCCTACGGGAGGGTGAAACGGCTCTTTCTCTCCGCGCTTGTGACCTTGCTGCATACCGCCATGATCAGTCCTGTCCGGGGAAATCGGCTGGAACGAAAATCTCTGAAGCGGTTTTTCTACCTGCCCTTCAGTGTGAAAACGGAAGTGAAGGCAGGGGATCTGCCGGCAGAACAGCTCAACCAGCAGCCGCTGGGAGATATTCAGGCTGAGCAGCCGGTCCTGCCGGCGGACCGGCACCCGGACCTGCATCCGAACCCGCGGCCGGAACAGGCGGCAGCGACGGATAGTACCGGGTCAGTGAAGCTGCCCGGCTCAGGGGAGCGAACCGGAGAAGCGAAGATTCTGATGATCGGCAAATATATTCCCCGCAAAAATCACCGTCTTCTGATCGATGCGGCGGCACTGATAGAGAACAGACTGCCGCTTACCGTGACGATGATCGGCGGTATAACCGGCAGGGGGCTTGCCGAAAGAAAGGAACTGATCCGGGAGTATATCCGGGAGAAAGGGATGGGCGGACGGATCGAACAGCGGGAGGTTCTGCCCTATCGGGAGCTTCAGAAGGCCTACGATGAGTTCGATCTTTTCGTGCTTCCGAGCCGGGATGAAGAGGTGGGCGTGACGGTCCTCGAGGCGATGGCCCGGGGGCTGCCGGTTATCTGCAGCGACACCGCCGGCGCGGCGGATTTTATCAGAGAGGGTGTCAATGGCGCGGTTTTTCGCAGTGACGATGTTGAAAGTCTCGCGGGAGCTATTGAATGTTGTCTCGGTGATCCTGAGAGGACCCGGAGAATGGGAAGAAAAAGCCGATGGATCGCGGAAGCATATCATTCGCCGGAACGTTATCACCTTCGGTTGAAGCTGCTGATTGAAAAGGTATTGAGGTAAGGGGGAGTGAAACTGATCGGCCGGATGAAGCATCTTTGGAGGAGATTCAGCGAAAAGACAGCCCGCCTGAGAGAGTATATGCGGTTCCGGAGGCGGACCAGAGCTCAGAAAGGGACGGGCAGGGACGGAGAAAAAAGTGCCCTCGTGGTATTCAAGGAAGTGGTAGTCCCCCGGAAACTGTATCAGGTCACCACCCTGCTGCGCACTTCCGGATACAGAGTCTATGTGAGAATCGGTCTCAGGGAGTATCTGCGTTATAATTATATCGGCCGCCTGATCTTCAATCACGAGAATATCTACATGGTCAAAGGTCCCCTGCCGGCGGCGGATGTGCTGGTACTTGATGCAGAGAATGCCTATGAGGTGCTGCCGAATCAAAAGGTCCTGTTGACCGACTACCGTTTTTTCCCTCCGGATCACCGGTTTTTCGAGGAAAACTGTTTTTTCCCTATCATGTATCATCCTCGCCTGATGAGCCGGGAAAATTACAGGATGGCCGGGGATCTGTCTGAGAAAGATGACCGGAAAATCCTGGCTCTGTTTGCGGGTAATCTTGATCCGGAACGGTACGACAACGAGGTGATGAGAAAACGGTTCGGAATCGATACCCGTTCCGAAGTGATCGGATGGATCACCGGGAGTGAACTTATCAGAAAGAGGGTTTATCGGCCTGACTCCTTCGATGAGTTTGTGGATGCGATGAATCTCGGGGAGCTTCTCAGCAGGATCGTCATCATGGATACCCGGCGCTGTCAGATTCCACAGCAGCTTTGGCTGGATACTCTGTCCGAGGTACGCTATTTCATCACCGTGCCGGGATTGACCCACCCTTTTTGTCACAACATGGCGGAGTCAATGTCGGTCGGGGCGGTTCCGGTGCTTCAGTATCCGGATTTTTTCTACCCCGTTCTGCGGGATGGAGAGACCTGCTTTTCCTTCCGGACCCGGGAGGACCTGGAGCAGCTTCTGTTGGGGATGACCGATACCGGGGATGTTCCCGGCTGGGATATCGGGTTGTGGAAACAGATGAGGCGGAACGTAACGGTGTATCATCAGCGGTTTCTCAGTCCCGGCGGTTTTAAAACACGGATGGAAGAGTTTCTGACAAGTGATAAAAACAGCATAAGACTGATTATGGCCAGGCGGATTCCCGGCTCATGAGAGCACGGGGTCAGAGAAAAGGAGCGGGGCAGAACGCCGGTCCGAAGGACTTACTTGCATGAGCAGAACAGATTTTTCAGTGGTCATACCCATTTACAATAAACGGCCCCACATACGAAGAGCGGTGGACTCTGTCTTCAGGCAGAGCTGTCAGGAATTTGAGCTGATCCTCATAGATGATGCCTCCACCGACGGCAGTATGGATGAGCTGAAGAGTATCGAAGATCCCCGGGTGGTAAGGGCCCGCAGAGAAACTCCCGGTCCGGGAGGATACGCGGCCCGGAATCTTGGTGTCAAGATGGCCAGGGGCGACTGGATCGCCTTCCTCGATGCCGACGATGAATGGAATGAGAGGATTCTGGAGGAATTTCTGGAAATGCGGGAGAGTTTCCCCGACGCCCGGATACTCTGTACCGGCTTCGTGTACAAGAAGGGAAGCCGGGAGGTGGTAAATGATTTCACCAGCCGCCGAACGGATCGGGGAGAGAAGGAGCCGGGGCGGGTAGGCCTGAAGGTATACCTCCGGGAGACCAGGATGGGCCGCTGTCCGGTGCATACCTCCTGCGTGTGCATGAGGAAGGACCTGCTGGAGGAGATCGGCGGGTTTCCGGAGGATCGCTGCCGCCGGGGAGGAGACCGGGACACCTGGCTCAGGGCGGCAGACAGGTCGGATATTATCTGGTCCCCCTATATCGGCGAGCTCTACTATTGTGATTCGGTAAACATGGTGACGAAAACCGTTCCCGAGGGCGAGGGCTGTTCCCTTCAGACCCTGGATGGGATGATCGGAAAATATGCGGAAAACGGTGATCCCGGCCGGCTGCTGCCTGAGCTTAGGAAGCTGAAACAGCAGCTTATCGAGATCAGGATTAAAAAAATTGCCAAGGACGGACACCTCGGGTGGAAAGACCTGGAGGGTTTTTCCTTCCGCATGGAACCTATTAAGTATACTCTGTACCGGCTGCTGGCTCTTCTGCCCGGTCAGCTGATCGGCCTTCTGTTGAAGGGATTTTTAACGCTTAAAAACGGGGGGACCGCGTCGAATACAGCCGGGTCGGCAGAAGCGGTACCGGGGCCGGGCGCGGATAAGGACAGATAGCTCATGAAGAGAAAGGTACTGTTCATCATTCCCTCCCTATCCGGAGGCGGAGCGGAGCGGGTCTTTTCCCTCCTGGTCAGGCACCTCGACCGGAACGAGTTCGATCCGCGCCTGGCGCTTCTGAAAAAAGAGGGGCCCTTTCTCGCCGATGTGCCGGAGGATGTGGAAGTAATCGATCTGAAGTGCGAGAAATCGAGATATTCCCCGGTGAAAATAATCCGGCTCGTCCGGCAGATGCAGCCGGATATCGTCTTTACGACCCTCGGGTATCTCAATCTGATAAGTTTGATGGCCGGTGTTTTTTATCCCAAAACAGTGAAAACCGTCATCCGGGAGAGCACCTACGTGAGCGAGAGTCTCAAGCTGGAAAAATACGGCCGGCTCTTCGTGAGACTCTACAGGAGGCTCTATAAGAAGGCTGACAGGATCATCTGTCTGTCCGAATCGATGAAGGGA
>Ga0272441_10016497_pt1 | contig 10198 bp, 9 predicted proteins | sample SSMProp6N_FD_193582 | JGI IMG/M metagenome (GOLD analysis project Ga0272441, IMG submission 193582) | Marine sediment archaeal communities from Little Sippewissett salt marsh, Falmouth, MA, United States - SSM-Prop-6N | ecosystem: Environmental > Aquatic > Marine > Wetlands > Sediment ... | reverse complement strand
GAAAAACAGATGATGAACCGTTATTATATGGCAGGAAAAATTGGAGCCACAAGTGTTAATCATTATACAATACAGAATTACAGTTTTGATACGGAAATGGCACCAAAAGAAAAAACAACGATTGTTCTTAGATTTGAAAGCCCTTATGAGATATGGGAACATCTCCAAACTGATGCATATAAAAGGGAAAAAGAAAGAGTAAAAGAAAATGCCATTACATTGCTTGAAAAGGCATATCCTGGTATAAAGGATGATATTGAGGTGACGGACGTAGCAACTCCTTTGACCGATATAAAATACACCGGGGTATATCAGGCAGCTTATGAAGGGTTTATGCCGACAAAGAAAAATATGAATAAAATACTTAATCCAATTATCGAAGGACTTGATAATTTTATGCTTGCCGGACAGTGGCTTTCCCCTGGGGGTGGGTTACCGCCTTCTGCACTGTCAGGTAAATGGGCCATAGAGGAACTTTTTAGGCAAGAGAAACATAAATAAGTCAGTTATTTCTGCCGTATTGACAAAAAGGAAAATATAACTTGTGAAATTTTTATTTTTGTACTTCGATTTAAATGGACGAGTAATAAGATTTTGACTGCAGATATTTTTTATAATTTGAAAAAAAACCAAGCAGCAACAGCAGCAGGGTAAAAATTAAACCATAATGTTGTTGCTGTTATATTGTTGTTAGTGTGGAAAGATAATAGAAATAAATCTTTATTCTTGACAGTCGGTCTCTTATAAGTTATTCTTTATAAATATTCCGGGTATTAAGAATTAAGCATAAAAATGCCTTATATTATAATATCTCTAACAGTATAGATGAAAAAAATAAACAGAATTGAATACGGTTATTTCAGAAGTCTAAAAGTTGTTTAAATAAAAATAATACACAATCCGATATGGCTCATTGGAACATAAAAGAGACAATTACAAAATTAATGATAAATACTGCAAACATCCAAAGTGATTTGTCTTTAGAATTAGAAATAAAAAGTCAATCATTCTAAATCGCATTTCGAAAAATGAGAATTTTATCAGTAGATAAAAGAGAAATTAATGTTGATTCAAATTTTCTCCGATTTTATATGAGAACATATAAGTTTTTCTATCATTGAATTTTTTAAAATAACAGGACTTTTAAAATCTAAGCGGCATTACTTATTATCAGAAACATTTTATTTATATGAAAGCTATACCCGTACAAAGATAAAAGGAGAAACCTTTTCTTTTCAAAAAAAAGAAAGGAAACCGAAACAATAAATGCCAAAAGTATTATAATTTCAGGCGATAGAACAATCGCCGGACAGAATCCGCTAGAGCTTTGCAAAAAAAAGCGATAACGGAGTAATTCCTAATCTTTAGGGAAAACCTTGCTGAGTTTACTAAATGAATTATTCTCTAATTAATGGGAAGAATTTTTAAAAGTTAAAGACAGAGTGAGGAGTAATATAATTATTTTCTTGCTCTGTCTTTTTCATTTTAAAGGAATTAAAATAAAATGTTTGCGTTTCCTGATAAATATCCACAAGAAGGAGTGTATAAGTATGGATAAAAATCCCTATTATGTGATGATCTCCCAAAATTAATCATTTGATGCAACGTTGATGTATTTGCAATGGATGTACCTTGGGTGGATGCATATTTTAGAGAACAAAAGAAATTTAAAAGAAGGTAGTTCAGTTATGATGAGAGAGAGCATGGTCACCTTTAATCAAGTTACTCCATGTTTTCGTGAATCGTAAAAGAAGAAGCAAGCAAGGAAGAAATTGCATCATGACTTCTTTTACACCGCTATATTTTACATATCTAACATATAAAAAATGAAAAAAAATATGAAACAATTAAATACCAAGTTAAAAAATTAATTTTAAATTTATAAAAGGAGATACAAAAATGCAAGGTATACACGCATGGGTAATTTTTTTAGTTATATTAGTAATTGGTGATTTAATATCAATGAAGACAAAAGCAAGAGTTCCAATGCTCTTCGCTTCTTTGTTTATCTATTTGTTATTAATTTGGGGAGGCATGCCAAAAGAATTAGCTGACATAGGTTATATAAAAGCAGCAGGCGGAATAGTGATTCCGATGTTAATTTTGCACATGGGAACAATGATTTCATTTAAAGAAATTAAAGAGCAATGGAGACCGGTTATTGCCACTCTGGCAGGTTTAGCGGGCATATTAGCTGCACTTTTTGGCATAGGCCAATTTATTATAGGATATAGTGAAGCAGTTGCAGGAGCCGGTCCTATCGCTGGCGGTGTCATTGCTACCATGGTAACCATTGAAAATTTAACCAAAAAAGGCTTAGAGGATTTATCAGTTATCCCGGCTATGGTTCTAGGGCTTCAATTTTTAGTAGGTATTCCTTTGTCTTCATTTTTTTTAAAAAAATATGCTATAAGTCTAAAAGGGAGCATGCCTTCAGCTGAAACATTGGCAAACGTTCAGAAGAAAAATGAATCAGCAGAAGTAGACAAAAAGAAATATTTGCTTTCAGGATCCTACGAAACTAGTTTTACCATCTTGCTAACTGTTGCAATAGGCTCAACCATTGCTGTTTATTTGGGTGGTCTTACCGGAATTGATAGAACGATTTGGGCATTGTTTATAGGTATGTTAGGTGCTTATTATGGTATTTACAAAAAAGACGTGTTAACCAAAGCAAATTCTTTCGGTATCGTTTCTTTTATTATTACTGCTTATATTTTAACTCTGATGAATGGCATTACTCCTCAAGGTATTATGAGTAAAGCATATGTAATATTTATGGTTCTTCTCCTGGGTACTTTGGGAATCATCGTTGGCGCATTTATCGTTGCAAAAATACTTCGCTATGATACCAGACTTGCTATCGCTGTAGCCTTAACTGCAGAATTTGGTTTCCCCGCAAATTATTGGATTAGTTACGAAGTCTCAAGAAGTGTTGCAGGAAATAAGAAAGAAGAGGCTTACATCTTGGATAAAGTCCTCACCCCGATGTTGGTTGGCGGTTATATTTCAGTAACAATTACTTCTATTATCATTGCTGGAATTTTAGTAAATACATTATAATTATTTGATTATATTCAGGGAATCAATTTTTATTTTTACTTTATTTAGATTTAACTTATAATAAAAGTTGGTTCCCTAAAGTAAATTTAGATTTCTCTTTTTGTTAAAATATTTATTATTACAAGGAGGTTTAAAAAGAGATGAATGTAAGAGAGTTGTCAGAAAAATATAAGGAAGAGCTAATTGCCTTAAGGAGAGAATTTCATCAAAATCCGGAACTAAGCTGGAAGGAAATCCGGACAGGAAATCGGGTAGAAGAAGAGCTGAAGAAAATAGGAATTAAAGTAAAAAGAATTGCCAAAACAGGAGTAGTGGGAATTCTCAAAGGAAAAGAAGATGGCCAGGTAGTAGCCTTAAGGGCGGATATGGATGCTTTACCTATACAAGAAGACAATGATGATATATCTTATAAGTCAAAAAATGCTGGCGTTATGCACGCTTGTGGCCACGATACTCATACCGCCATGCTTATAATTGCTGCTAAAGTTTTATGGGAGCTAAGAGATCAAATAAAAGGAACAGTTAAATTTATATTTCAGCCGGCAGAAGAAACCATTCAAGGTGCAAAAAAGATGTTGGAAGAAGGTGTGATGGAAGGAGTCGATGCAATATTAGGAATACATATATGGTCGCAATTTCCCGCAGGTAAGGTTTCTTTGGAACCAGGTCCTCGATTTGCTGCAGGTGACAGATTTAAGATTACGGTAAAAGGACTGGGAAGTCATGGCGCTGTTCCCCATCTCGGGGTCGATGCTATTGTCGCAGCATCTGCTATTGTAACGAATCTACAGTCAATAGTCAGTCGAGAAATTGATCCATTAGAACCTGCGGTTGTAAGCATAGGGACTATAAATGGAGGATTCAATTTTAATGTTATTTGTAATAAAGTGGTCATAGAAGGAACAACAAGAAGTTTCAATCAGGAGATACAAACCCGTTACCCTTCAATGATCAAGAGAATAGCAGAAAATACTGCCTCTAGCTTTAATGCGAAAGCAGAAACTGAGTATACGATTGGTTCATTATCTTGCATCAATGATACTGCTACATCTCAAATTGCGAATGCAAGTATCACAAAATTATACGGGGATAATATGGTTGCAAATTTTGATAAAACACTGGGAGGGGAAGATTTTGCATATTTCAATCAAAAAGTTCCCGGAGTAATGGCTTTATTAGGGGGTGGCAATAAAGCAAAAAATGCTACCTATCCACATCACCATGAAAAATTTAATATTGATGAAGATGCTTTACCTATAGGTGTTTCTTTATATGCACAATTTGCTATTGACTTTTTGAATAAATAAATTTAAAAATGAGGTGATAAAAATGGTAAATTATTCAGATGTTTTAGCTGCTTATTCCGGAGTGACAAAGTATAAAAATCCTACTTTGTTGCAGTATACCGGAACATTGAGCCGAATGACCGGGAATCAGGTTTTTCTAAAACCTGAAAATTTGCAAGTAACCGGTTCTTTCAAACTTGGAGGTGCATTAAATGTTATCTTTAATCTAACGGATGAGGAGAAAAAAAAGGGAGTAGTGACATGTTCTGCAGGTAATTGGGCGCAGGCCGTTGCTTACGCTTCCCGGATTTTAAAGGTAAGAGCAGTTATCGTGATGGCTGAAAATGCTTCCCAAACAAAGATAAATGCGACTAAAGGATATGGGGCGGAAGTTTTGATATATGGAAAGAATTCCAATGATGTTATTAGTAAATCGATGGAAATATCCCAAGTCGAAGGATTGACTTTGCTCAGTCCCTTCGAAGATGATTATTTAATTGCCGGACATGGCACGATAGGCTTGGAAGTGATGAAAGAGAAACCGGATACTGAAGTGATTTTTTGCCCTATCGGTGGCGGTGCGCTGATTTCAGGTATTGCCCTGGCAATCAAGACAAAAAATCCCCAGGTAAAATTAATCGGAGTGGAACCGGAAAATGCCAATGCCATGTGGCTTTCCCTCAATAAAAATAGTGTGACGGAAAAAGAACATGTAAATACCATTGCCGACGGTCTGGCCTTGAAAAAACCGGGCGTCAAACCGTTTAACATAGTACGCGAATATGTGGATGAGGTTGTTTTAGTTACCGAAGAGGAGATAAAAAAAGCGCTTGTATTTCTACTGGAGCGGGCAAAATTACTCGTTGAACCGTCTGGTGCAGTGAGTGTCGCTGCAGCCATATCCAATCAATTGAATATAAAAGATAAACAGGTGGTTACTATTTTAAGTGGAGGAAATATTGACCTGGATAAGCTTACACAAATCTTAAAAGATGAAGTATCCCCAACCAAAGAATAGTTTTTATAAAAAAAGGAGAAAAGTATGAAGAAAATAATCTACAGTAACAAAGCCCCTAAACCCTTGGGCGTATATTCTCAAGGGACAACTGGCGGAGGGCTCGTTTTTGTTTCCGGACAGCTTCCCGTTGATCCAAAAACAAATAAATTTGTCGAACAGGATATTAAGATACAAACCAGGCAGGTGTTTAAAAATATAGAGAAGATATTAGCAGCGGAAGGTTTAGGATTTAAGGATATACTAAAAATCAGTGCTTTTCTTTTAAACCTCGATGATTTCAAGGGAATGAATGAAGTATTTCAAGAAGTTTTCCCCGCTGAACCACCTGCACGTACCACCAGCACGGTAAAAGCATTCCCTCCGGGGGTTCTGGTTGAAATTGATGTCATTGCATTAAAGGGATAGATAAGGATAAAATAGCTTGTTTTTTAAGGTGACGAAATGGATAATAAAAGAAAATTAAAACCAATGACCTTTTGGATATCACTGCTTTACTTTGGAATTCCTTCAATAGTCAGCACCTGGTTTATTTATTATTTATGGCCATATCTCAATAAGATTGGAACATCGGCAATAGTCAGCTTCACATTCATCATGTATGTTCCTTTAGTCTCTTTACTGGTCGCAGCTTTAATAGCTTTTTTGCTTGAAGGCAATAAGATGTCCTGGGCAAATATAAAAAATAGATTTCGGCTTAAACCCATGAGAAAAAGAGAAGGGCTTTGGACAATCGGGCTTATTATTTTTGTAATAATCTCATATGGAGGATTGTCCCCTAGCGCAAAATGGTTAGCTTCTATTCGGTTATTTTCGCCTCCCGATTTTTTACCACCTGTTGTTGATCCCAGAGTAGTGCAAACTATCATTCCAAAGGAATTTATGGGTATATTATTAAAAGGAAAATGGTGGATTGTGTTCGGATATTTGGGAGGATTATTTTTAAATATCTTTGGAGAAGAATTTTGGTGGAGAGGATATATTCTTCCGCGGCAAGAATTGATGATGGGTAAATATACCTGGATTATTCATGGGATTTTATGGACACTGTTTCATGTTTTTTGGAAATGGAATTTAATGATGTTATTACCTGTCTGTTTGTCAATCTCATTTGTATCAAGTAAGTTAAAAAATACATGGCCGGCCATTATTGCTCATTTTGCCCTGAATGGTATAGGAGTCATTCCGCTTATCTTAGGTGTGTTGGGAACCAATAGTTAAAAAGAAAGTTTTTAATAAGGAAGACGACTTTATCACATGACAATTCAAATACCGAAAAAGAACTTAAGCCAGGTTTCACAACTTCACAATACCTAAGATAAAAAATGTGAAATTATGGAACCTAGCTTAAGTAGGTTCATAAATTTAATCTATTTTTAACCTTTTATGATCTTATCAATTTCTTCTAAATCCATATCCATGATGCGCGTGAGTCCGGTGATTTTTGCTGATTCTTTAGTCAAAGGAATGATGTCATCGCGAGCAATGCAATCCAATTGGTATTTTCTACACAATGCCATCAGTTGCTGTAAGCCGGTATTGATTCTTTCAACGTAATTAAATACACCTAGGGCACCGGTTGGGATATTTTCTACTTCATGACCAAATCTTGCTCTGAGTTCTGGAAGACCACAGAATATTTCGGGTATCGATTGACCGAATTTGGAAAGATCAGCCGGGACAGAACCTTTTTTAATCATCTTTCCAAGTGTTTCACCTACCATGGCAGCAGCCATTGCAGCCCTTCCGATACCGATAAGTTTGATATGAGGAGCACCAAGAGCCAAGCCTTTAAAGATATGATCTTCGAAAGCAAAGCCTCCTGTCATGACAATGGTCGGTAGTTGAAGTTTTCTCTCTTGCATTTTTTGACATATCCTGTAAAGAACAGTCTCCAGGTATACTGTTGGATATCCCCATTCATTCATCATATGGATGGGGCTGTTGCCGGTTCCGCCTCCTGAGCCATCGATGGTTACCATGTCTACCTCTGCTTTAGATGCAAGTAGCAATGTTTTGGCTAAATCAGCAGGTCTAAAAGGTCCGGTCTTAATGGAGATATATTTAGCACCTTTGTTTCTAAGTGCTTCCATGCGTTTTTTAAATGTCTCTTCTTCCCATTCGGGCAAACGGCCAATTTTGTAGAAAGGAGGTCCTATGTGTTTTTTGAAAGTTTCTTGAATGGTTGGTTCACTTGGGTCAGGATATATCTCATAACCCATTTGCTGGAGTTGAAGGGCTTTTTCCAATGAAGGAACCTTTCCCATCCCTTGAATGCCTTTAGCGGCCTGACCAAGTTTGAGTTCAACTGCTTCAAATCCTATTTTTTCGATGGCATAATCCAATAATCCCAATCTTTCATCATCTACATTTGCCTGTAAAAATAGGGCGCCGTATCCTTCATTGTATTGATAGTAAGAATCAAACATTTCCTGGAGTCTCGGAAGATGAGTCACTTTACCTTCTTTGATGACTGTATTCGGATCAGTTGTGGGCATGTCTTCACCAATGACTGCGACTACACCTGAAAGGGCAGCTCCTGTAAAATAGCCTTTCCAGTTAAGTTTTGCCATTGCAGGAAAGACATAAGGGGCTTTTAATCTAAGCTTGGTTTTTCCATTTCCAAATTCAGTATTCAAATTGACATTTGGATACGTTGTTTTCTTTGCAATAGTGCCAAAAGAACCAAAGCACCGTCCATTAATATTAAAGTGTGAAAAATCAACAGGGTAATCTTTTTCCGATGCCGTCTGTGAAGTGCTGCGTTCTGTGGGGTATAGTAATTCCGACCCTCTTACTGCAGAACGACCGATTTCACAAGTCCCCTGACAGTTTTCCGTGCATACCGAGCACATTCCTGAAAAAGGTGAATAATCTTTGGGAGTTCTAAGTTTTGTCTTGTTTGTTGTAGAAGCATTGTAAGTACTGAATGACATTTAAAATAACCTCCTAATTCATTTTTATTTTGTTAATTTTTAATTCAAGACATTTTTATACGGGTATCTCAGTAATACATAGCATGAGATTTCTGCGTGAATATTCGCAATAAAATAAAAGCATTCATTAAGTACTAATTTAATTTTTTTAGCAGTTGGCGAATTAACCTTTTTTCATGTTACACCAATCCTTGATTGGCTGTCAAGAAAGGTCAATAGATAGAGAAATAAAGGGTAATCGGTTTTAAAATGAAATCCGAACAGAAGAACCTAAAAACTTAATTTGGTAAAATCAGGTTTTTAGGTTCTTCTAAATATAGGTCATTTATTGGAAATATTTTTTGGCTTTATTCTTGATTCTAAAAAATATTCGCCACTCAAAAGTATATTTATTAAATTTTAAAAAGAACGGTAAATAAAAAATTTATATATTTATTTTTCTTTCTAATAAATAGGCAGTTGCCGAAAAGAATATAACAGAAAGAACAACATTCATTATGACCGAAGTATAACCTGCGGAAAGCATACCTACGTTTGAAACATTACCGATTTCGACGTAAATACGTTGTATCTGGTGTAAAAAAGGTCCATAATAAAATTTTTCAATCAGGTAAGCCAGTAAGAAAAATATGCCTATCGAGATGATACCCGAATATTTTTTATTGTAGAGTAAAGTTTTGGTTAAAGTTAAACTGAAATGAACCATTAAGACGAAATTAAAGAATACTGTCAATACAAATAGTATGGCAGGGTAAAAGGGAAAATTAATTTGCGTTGTTATCTGAGAAATTTCCTCTAACGGCAATTTGTGAAAAAACATTGAGCCAAATTGAATACAGATGATTGTCCAGAGGCTTAACTGTAGAAACAGTAAAGTTAATTTAGAGAATAGAATGGCTCTTCCTCTCCTGGGTATGGTAAAGGTCAGATAACCGGATTGTTCAAAGAGGTCTTCCTTCAACATATTAATCCCTTCAACTATGATAATCGCAAACGCAATTAGGCTGATGAGGAAAAATTTTCCCATGGATGCCGCGATAATATCATATTGCATCGGTGAAACAGCAGCTCTATTATAGAAGATAAATCCAAGAATAATCAAAGCCGCATATCTGATGGCCAACCATTTCCAGCGGCGATAAATTTCATATTTGAGTAAAGTTATCATGATTGAAAAACCTCCTGGTATAATTGATCTATTGACATTTTTTTCTTATTTCTCAGGTCTTCTGCTTCTCCCTCAAGAATGATTTGACCTTCCGATAAAAAGAAAATATAATCCAATAATTTTTCAATATAATAAATAAGATGAGAGCAAATTATGATAGTGCTCTTTTTATTAAAAGCAGCGAGAATCGAAGTGATAATTTTTTCCCTGGATACGGGATCAATGCCATTTAAGGGTTCGTCTAACAGGAAGAGTGCTGCATTTCGGGATAAAGCCAGAGTTAATTTTAATCTTCCCAACATACCTTTGGAAAGACTGGATATTCTTTCTTTTTCTTCTAATTTCATAAAATTCAGGCTTTTTCTTGCTTTTTCTATATCAAAATCTTCGTAAAAATCCTGAAAAAAGGATAAACTATCTACTATTCTCATCCATTTGTAGAAGTAATTACTTTCCGGCAGATAAGAGACAATCGATTTAGTATAAACTCCGGGATTTTTATTATCAATCAGTATTTCTCCTTCACTTGGCTTCAGTAATCCTGCTGCTAATTTTAGAAAAGTACTTTTTCCTCCACCGTTCGGTCCTAAAATACCATAAACCTTTCCTTTTTCCAGATTAATGTCAACTTTTTCCAGTGCTTTTTTTTGGTAAAAATATTTACTCAGTTGTTTGGTTTTTAAAATATATTCCATTTATTTTTTCTCCTTACTTACAGGTGTTCCCGAAG
>Ga0272441_10016496_pt1 | contig 10199 bp, 10 predicted proteins | sample SSMProp6N_FD_193582 | JGI IMG/M metagenome (GOLD analysis project Ga0272441, IMG submission 193582) | Marine sediment archaeal communities from Little Sippewissett salt marsh, Falmouth, MA, United States - SSM-Prop-6N | ecosystem: Environmental > Aquatic > Marine > Wetlands > Sediment ... | reverse complement strand
TTGTCTTTCTGCGCCTCACTCACGTCAATCATATCCGCCTGTTCAGCCGACTCGACAAGGAGGGTTACCTTTACATCCGTCACTTCAACATAACCGGTACCCACGGCATAATAGTTCTTCTTGCTGTCTTTTGTAAAATTCATCTCACCGTAATTGACGGCACTCAGCAGGGGTACGTGACCCACGAGCACGCCGAATTCTCCCTCGGAGCCCGGTATTGTTACTTCCTGCACCATTTCGCTGAAGGCCAGCTTCTCCGGTGTTACAATCTCAAGTGTCAATTCATCAGCCATCGATTAACCCTCCGCCACGGTTATTCCGCCTCGAGCCTCTTGGCCTTTTCTATCGCTTCTTCGATACCACCGACCATATAGAATGCCTGCTCCGGGAGATCGTCATGTTTCCCTTCGAGGATTTCCTTGAATCCGCGGACCGTATCCTGAACGGACACGAACTTTCCATCGGTACCGGTAAACTGTGCCGCCACGAAGAAGGGCTGCGACAGGAACCTCTGAATTTTTCGAGCCCTGCTTACTGTGACCTTGTCTTCCTCAGACAATTCATCCATACCGAGAATCGCGATAATATCCTGCAGATCTTTATACTTCTGCAGGATTATCTGAACTTCACGTGCAGTCTGATAATGCTCCTCGCCAATGACGTTCGGATCAAGAATTCTCGATGTTGAATCGAGAGGGTCCACAGCGGGATAGATTCCCAACTCTGCAATGGGACGGGAAAGAACGACGGTCCCGTCAAGATGGGCAAAGGTCGTTGCCGGCGCCGGGTCTGTCAAGTCATCCGCGGGAACGTAGACGCACTGTACGGCCGTGATCGATCCCTTGCTCGTCGAGGTAATGCGCTCCTGCAACTCACCAAGGTCCGTAGCCAGCGTGGGCTGGTAACCGACTGCCGACGGCATTCTTCCAAGAAGCGCCGAAACCTCTGAACCAGCCTGGGTGAACCGGAATATATTGTCGACAAAGAGAAGCACATCCTGGCCTTCTTCATCCCTGAAGTATTCCGCCGCCGCCAGCGCCGTAAGAGAAACTCGTGCACGCGCTCCGGGAGGTTCCGTCATCTGACCGTAAATAAGCGCCGCCTGGCCGATAACACCGGATTCCTTCATTTCCAGGTACAGATCGTTTCCTTCGCGGGTTCGTTCACCCACACCGGCGAATACCGATATGCCGCCGTGATGCATGGCGATGTTATGAATCATCTCCATCATGACAACGGTCTTTCCGACGCCTGCGCCGCCGAACATCCCCATTTTTCCACCCCGGGGGAACGGAATAAGCAGATCGATAACCTTTACACCCGTTTCAAGAACGTGCACTGATGTATCCTGTTCCGTAAAGGGAGGGGATTCTCTGTGAATTGGCGCCGTGTTCTTTATATCGATGGGACCCAATCCGTCAACAGGTCTCCCCACGACGTTCAGGATTCTCCCGAGACACTCCTTACCTACGGGAACCGTAATGGGAGCTCCCGTATCTTTCGCCGACATGCCCCGCACCAGACCATCAGTAATATCCATGGCGATACAACGAACCACATTGTCACCCAGGTGCTGCGCAACCTCGATAATGAGGTTATCTTCTTCGTCACTGATTGTCGGGTTCGATATGGTAATAGCGTTCAGGATGTTTGGAAGCTGACCTTCCTCAAATTCAACATCGACAACGGGACCAATTACCTGTACAATCCTTCCTGTATTCATTCCCATCTCCTCTTAAAATGATTTATCCAGTATTATATACGCGTTACGCCAGTCTGATCAGAGGCTTTAGCCCGCCTTCGCAAGTGCTTCGGTACCGCCTACGATATCCATAAGCTCTGCGGTAATGGCGGCCTGACGTGCTTTGTTGAATTTAAGCGTAAGGCTCTCAATCATCTCCTGACAGTTCGACGTCGCATTATCCATTGCGACCATTCTCGCGCCGTGCTCACCCGCCGATGTTTCAAGCAATCCGCGATACATCAGCACTCTCAGGTACACGGGAATCAAGTGTGTCAGAAGTTCCTCTTCAGACGGTTCATAGACGTACCCGAGCATCCGTTCCTCGCCACCCTCACCGCCATCTCCGAGAGACGTCAGCGGAAGAAGACGGGAAATAACCGGTTTCTGGGACGCCACGTTACGAAACTCATTATAGGCAATATAGAGTTCGTCATATTCCGCCTCGGCAAAAGGTTCGATTACGTCGAGGCTGATCTTCTGGGCAAGGTTCATATCGAAGCTGCCGAGTACATCCGTATACTGGTTGATGACGGAAGCTTTCTTTCTGAAGTAGTCCCTTCCCTTTTTGCCTACCGTAATGAGAGAGACCTCCTGTCCCTGTTCTTTTCTGTACTTGATGAACCCCTCAACGGCCTTGATGATGTTCGTATTAAAGCCGCCGCACAACCCGCGATCGGACGTCATCAGAACGAGCCGCACCTTTTTCGGTTCACGAACCGCCAGCAGAGGACTCGCGACTGCGTCAACCCGAAGGGCAAGACTATTGAGAACTTCAAGAAGCTTTCCGGCATAGGGCCTGAAGTTTTCCATTCGTAACTGTGCGTTCTTTAACTTGGACGCCGCCACCATATTCATCGCTTTGGTGATCTGCTTCGTTTTTTCGACGGCTTGCGATTGTCTCTTAATATCCCTTAACGATTCAGCCATTCCTACGCACTCCCTTTACGCCATTCCGTGCTGTCCCTTGTTACTTAGGCGGAGGCAAATACCGAGTCAAATTCAGTCAATGCCTTTCTGATTTTCTCGTCAAGCTCAGGACTGATTTCCTGTTTCTCATCTATTTCCTTCATGATATCCGCATGCTTGCTGGCAACAAAGTTCAGAAGCTGCGATTCGTAGTCCTTCAGCTGTTCCACCGTGTATTTATCGATGAATCCCTTGACTCCCGCGAAGAGAACCACCACCTCTTCGGCAAGTGACATGGGCTGGTACTGGGGCTGTTTCAGCAGTTCGACAAGCCGCGCGCCCCTGTCCAGCTGTGCCTGTGTCGACTTATCGAGATCGCTTCCAAACTGGGCGAATGATGCCAGCTCGCGATACTGGGCAAGGTCAAGCTTCAAGGTACCTGCCACCTGCTTCATGGCCTTGACCTGCGCTGCACCACCCACACGCGACACGGACAATCCGACGTTAATCGCCGGCCTGACGCCGGAGTAAAAAAGATTCGGTTCGAGATAGACCTGACCATCGGTGATGGAAATAACGTTCGTGGGAATAAATGCCGATACGTCGCCGGCCTGCGTCTCGATAATGGGGAGGGCCGTCAGCGTACCTGCACCCAGTTCGTCGTTCATCTTGGCGGCACGTTCGAGAAGGCGGGAGTGATTGTAGAAAATGTCCCCGGGAAAGGCTTCACGTCCCGGAGGTCTTCTCAGAAGCAGTGAAATCTGGCGATAGGCCACTGCCTGTTTTGAGAGATCATCGTACATTATCAGGGCATCTTCACCCCGGTCCCTGAAGAATTCGCCGATGCTGCATCCCGCAAAGGCCGCGATGTACTGCAGTGTTCCCGGATCGCTCGCGCAGGCGGCAACCACGCATGTATAATCCATGGCATCATGTTTGCGAAGGACTTCCACGACCTGGGCAACGGTCGATTTTTTCTGGCCGATAGCGACATAGATACATTTGACACCCGTTTCTTTTTGCCTGATGATCGCGTCGACGCATATAGCCGTTTTCCCGATCTGCCGGTCACCAATGATCAACTCGCGCTGACCCCGTCCGATGGGCGTCATGGCATCAATCGCCTTGAGACCCGTATACATGGGCTGTTTCACCGGCTGTCGGTGAATAACACCGGGGGCAACCATCTCGATTCTGCGGGTTTCGGCGGCTTCAATCGGACCTTTACCGTCAAGGGGTTCCCCCGTTGCATCGATGACCCGGCCGAGCACCTCGTCACCGACGGGGACCTGAGCAATTCTTCCCGTTCTCTTGACAATATCACCCTCTTTAATATGGGTAACTTCGCCCAGAATGGCCACACCGACATTATCACGCTCAAGGTTGAGCACCATCCCCAGGATGCCTCCCGGGAATTCAAGGAGTTCCATGGCCATGGCATTCTCAACGCCATACACTCTGGCAATACCGTCTCCAACAGACAGAACCGTACCGGTCTCACTCACATCGAGCTTCTTTTCGTACTCTTTTATCTGTTTGGAAATAATTTGAGTTATTTCTTCCGCCCTGATTGCCTCCATCTACATTTCCTCCCTTATGAGTTCCCTAATGTTGGCTAATTGAGCCCTGATACTGCCGTCATAAAGGGTATCGCCGATACCCACAACAATTCCTCCCACAAGCGACGGATCTTCTTCGATTGCCACTTCAACGGTCTTTCCGGTCAGGTTTTCCAGTTGATTCTTGATCTGGTCGGACAGGTCTTCCGAAAGCGGAAATGCCGTTTTTACACTTACCCGCGCCTTGTTCAGGACATCGTCGATGTATCTCAGGTAACTCGCCTCAACATCGGGCAAAATATCTATTCTCCGTTTGTCCACCAGCAATTTCAAGAAATTGGCAGCCATGATTGAGATATTAATTTTATCCAGGATCTCGACCACTACTGCTTTTTTGTCGGGCAGGTCAAATATGGGATTTGCTAAAAACTCCTGCAAATTTTCGTTTTCCTCAAGCACCGCGGAAAACATTCTGAGTTCATTGTAGGTTTGCTCAAGCGTGTTTTCATCACGCGCAATCTCAAATAGAGCCCTTGCATACCGTTTCGCAATATCGCTTCCAATCAATTTTGACTCACCATCCTGTCTATAAAGTCTTTGACCATAACCTCATGATCGTCTTTGGTTACATTCTTTTTCAAGATCTCTTCCGCCATCTGCACGGAGAGCTCCGTAGCCTCCAACCTCAATTGATCGACTGCCTTTTTGAATTCCTGGTCTATACGAGCTTTCGAGTCTTCTTTCATCTTTTCGGCGCTCTTCCCGGCATCCTCGATGATCTTCTCTTTTTCCGCCAGACCTTGCGCCTTGATCATCTCCACGATTCCCTGAATTTCGGCAGAGGCTTTATCCACTCGATCGGTACACTCTTTCAATTTCTGTTCAGCTTCATCACGCGCAGCCTCTGCCTCTTTCAGTGAATCAACGATTGCCTGGCGATTTCCCACGAAGAATCCCTTGATCCCCTTCGCCGTCAGTTTATACAGAATACCCGCCAGTATGGCAAAGCTGAGAACCCGCCACCCGAAATCAATAATCTTGTGGCTGTCATGAGCACCGCCTTCACCGCCACCTGATGCATATGCAAGCGCCGATGTTAATAACAAGATAAAGACAACCATACAAAGGCGTTTCATTGTATACCCCTTCCCAGCACCTTTTCGGAGATCTCCAGGGCTATCTCCTGCGTCCGCTCCCTCAAGACAGTGCGGGCATTTTCTCTCTCCCGTTCCATCTTTGCCTTTAAATCACCGATTGTTTGAGAGACTTCGTTTCGTGCCTCTTCCAGGATCTTCTTTGCCACCTCTGATCCTTCCTCTTTAACAGCGTCTCTCTGACTCGCCGCCTCAGCCCTGGCCTGGCGGAGCTGTTCTTCGTAGTCGGCCATTTTCTGGTCCACGGACTGTTGAAGAGACCTCACTTCTTCCTGTGACTCTTCCATCATTTTGTTTCGCTTGTCGATTATTTTTAAGATGGGCTTATAAAGCAGGAAGTTAAGGATGAGGATTAAGAGGAGGAAATTGACCATTTGAATCCAGACAGTGTAATTCAAATCTATCATTGGCTTTACCTCTTCTGCTGAATAGCGGTATTCCTCTAAAAAACCGCAGCCGCAGGCTGCAATCACATTCCCTACCGATTGAAAACCGGGGAGTACTAACCATACCTGTCAAGACTTGTCAAGCTTTTTTTTGACCACCGGTCATAAATTAGATTCAGGGTCAGTAAGTGAATTTTTCCTGACCCGGGCCCTGCGGTCGATACATGGATGTAACAAATTGAATTCACAGCTATAGTTCGCTTTCCTCATCCACTTTTTTCATACGGCATTTACCGTCCAGAACAGCGCCCTCTTCTACGATGAGTACCGGTGTCGCCACTGCCCCTGATAACCTTCCGGAAGAGCTGATTTCGACCCTGTTTTTCGTCGCCACGCTGCCTTGAATATCGCCGAAGACCAAGAGATTATCGATGGATATATCCGCCTGCACGGTAGCACATTCACCGATTACCAGCGTACCGGTCCCGGTAATTTCTCCCTTGAAATTTCCGTCAATTCTGACGGAGCCGCTGAGAACCAGTTTCCCCTCGAACTCGGCGCCGGCACCCAAAAATGCCTTGACATCATTACCTTTTTTCTTTCCTATCACGAAAGTCTCCTCTCACATTTACGGTTGAAACACGAACCGCCTCATGCTGATATTCATAAGCAACCCCACACCCATCATCAGTACAATCATCGATGAACCACCGTAACTCAGGAAGGGGAGCGGTATTCCGACAACCGGGAAAATACCCAGTACCATACCGATATTGACAAAGAAGCCCCAGAAAATAAACATTATGATACCGAAGGAAATGAGTGTGCCCGCCATGTCCCGGGAATTACGTGAAATTCTCAAGCCCCAGAGAAGGAGGGCAAAAAACAGGCAGAGCAGCACAAAGACGCCCGCAAAACCCCATTCCTCGGCAAATACGGAAAAGACAAAATCGGTCTGCTGCTCCGGGAGAAAACGCAAACGGCTCTGCGTACCCTTCAGCAGTCCCTTGCCGAAGAGACCGCCTGAACCTATGGCGATGATAGACTGAATAATATGATACCCTGACCCCAGGGGGTCACGTTCGGGATTCAGAAAACTCAGGATCCGCTCTTTCTGATAATCCTTGATGAAAAACCAGCAAAGCGGCGCCAGCACCAGTCCGGCGGCTGAAAATATAATGAGTATCCTCTTTTTGATGCCTACGAAGACCACGATCGACGAAAAGAGCGCCACCAGAAAGAGAGAGGTCCCCAGATCGGGCTGATTGACAATAAGCACAAAGGGCACGATGATAATGAATGAGAGAATCAGCAGATTCCTGAGATAATACCCTTCGTCGATCTGCTTGTCGTTGAAATATTTGGCAAGTGCCAGAATCATCGTCAGTTTTACCAGTTCCGAGGGCTGGAAGGAAAACCCGAAGAGGACAAGCCATCGCTGGGAACCATGCGTCATCTTTCCGAGGAAAAAGACCAGAAGGAGCAGGAGAATCGAGAATCCGTAGATGCCGTAGGCATAGGTAACGAGGAAGCGGTAATCGATGCTGAACATGATGATCATCATCATAAGGCCGATAATGAGCCAATAGGACTGTTTTATATAGAGGGGGTCTCCGGCATGAGGCAGATTATGTCCTGCGCTGTAGAGATTCAGCAACCCTACGGCGGCTATCGACAACACCAGAAAAAGGAGAATCCAGTCAAAGTTAGCTAATAATCTGCGGTCAATCTTCATGTTCAGGCACCTCGCCGGTCGTTGATTTCCTGTTGCGTATGCTGCGAATCTTCCGTTCCGGAGGGTTCTTCGGAATGCCGAACCACCGTTTCATCTTTCTTCCCTGCAAAATATCCGTCAATAATCTTCCTGGCGATAGGGGCCGCCACGGAACCTCCGTGACCGCCATGCTCGACGATGACCAGCACGACGATCTCCGGATCGTTGCAGGGCGCAAAACAGACAAAGAGGGCATGATCCCGCACCTTATAGGGAACCTTTTCTTCATGGGGGTCTTCATCTTCTTCGGGCATTCCGATGACCTGCGCCGTACCCGTTTTTCCGCAGACATCCTTTTCCTCTCTCATGCACGCCTTGCCGGTACCGTGCAGATCGTTGACGGCTCCCCAGAGGCCTTTTCTCAATATTTCGAGGTTTGCCGGACTCACGGGAATGTTCGATTCCTTTTCAGGGCCGAACTCCCTGACCACCTCGCCCCTGACGGACTCGATACGGTTCAACAGACGCGGCCTGTATACGGTGCCTCCGTTGGCAAGGGCGCAATAGGCCCTGATCAGCTGCAGGGGCGTTACCAGGAGAAACCCCTGCCCGATGGAAAGTGATATCGTTTCACCTTTCTGCCAGGATTCCTTCAGTTTTTCCTTCTTCCACCGCTTTGTCGGAACGAGACCGCCTTTCTCGCCGGGAAGAGGAATCCCGGTCTTCACCCCGAAACCGAACTTCCGCGAGTATGACGCCAGCGTGTCGACTCCGAGCATCTCACCGAGATGATAGAAATAGACATCACATGATTCGACGAGCGCACGGTTCAGATCGACCACCCCGTGCCCCCCCTTTTTCCAGCATCGATAGGTGCGGTCACCAAGGGTGTACTTCCCGGTACAGTTGATTTTCGTCCGGGGCGTAACAACCCCCTCGCCAAGGGCCGCTGCGGCAACAATCAGTTTGTAGGTCGATCCCGGCGGATATTGACCGGCCACGGCCCTGTGCTGGAGCGGGCAGAGGGGATCGGAAATCAGACATTTCCAGTCTATTTCGGAAATACCCCTGTTAAAGAGGGCCGGATCGAAGGAGGGCTTGCTCATCATGGCCAGGACGGAACCGTCCCGTGGATCCATTACAATAGCCGTCCCGGCCTTTTCGGTAAAGGCATCCCAGCATATCTTCTGAATCGCCGAATCAACGGTAAGCATCACATTATAGCCCGGAACGGGCTCAACGCCCCCAAGGATGCGCAGTTTTCTGCCGGCGACGTTTACCTCCGCCTGTTCACCGCCACTCACCCCTTTCAGGTAGAGGTCCAGATTCTTTTCGATGCCGTACTTCCCGACAATATCATCGGACCGGTAGGACCGGTAGGGCCCTTTTTTCAGCTCGGCTGAACTGATTTCGCCCACGTAGCCGAGGACGTGGGCAAGCATGGCACCGAAATTGTATTTTCTCACCGGCACTACATCAACCACGATTCCCGGCAGATTCAGGGAATTCGTCTCTACGACGGCCAGTTTGTCCCTTCCGATGTGACGGTCCAGCTTTACGGGAACAAAGGGTTTCCGCCCCTTGACCGGAGGAACGTCCTTGAAGGAAGCCACCCCGCGCCTGTCGTACAAAACCCGCAACCGATCGGTGATTGCAGAAACGTCTTTCGCATCCTCGGGAATGATGGACACGTCGAATGAAGGCTGATTGTCGACCAGGATAACGCCGTTGCGGTCCATCACCAGGCCTCTCAGGGGCTTTACCTCCTGGACCCGGATCCTGTTGTTTTCCGAACGCTGACGGAGTTGATCGCCCTTGATCACCTGCAGATACCATAATTTCCCTGTCAGGATAAGAAAGGCGCAGGAAACCAGCCAGACGACGATATTGAATTTTCGCCTGAATTTTGCCGGCTCATAATCGGCTAAGCGACTTCGGTGTCGCTTCATTCAGAGACTCCTCGACCCGCTTGCAGGCCCAGAACACGAACGGGCTCAGCAACGCAAGTATGATTGACTGGGGGATATAGAACGTGAACATACTGTCCACGACATCAATCCCATAAAATATGCGGCAGGCAGAAACAATAACCAGGCCCTCAAAAAGGGAAGAGAGAAGGCAGTAGCCCATCACAAAGGGAAGACTCTCGGCATAGACTTTATCCGAGATGAGTTCCGAAACAAAAAAGACCGTTATGTAGATAAACACATAGATTCCCGGGATGACACTGGTCATGGCATCCATGAAGAATCCGAAAATGAGCGCGAGGCTGCCGCCCCTCACGACATCGAGTCGAAAACCGGCATAGATGACCACCAGCAGCGATACCTCGACACTGATCGTTCCGAAAAAGAGCAGCTCGAAGAAAGTTGCCTGAAAGGCCATCAGAACCAGTGCAAAGACAGGCATGAGAAGATAATACATCATTTCGGCATCTCCCCTTCCTCCATTACCAGGATCAGGACTTCCTCCAGCTTCGTAAGATCGACAGCGGGATTGACCCGTATTTTCTGGAAGAGGCCGGCCTCTTCCTTTTCCACCATTAGGACGCGCCCGATGATGAGCCCTTTCGGAAAAACACCGGCAAGCCCCGATGTGACCACCATATCGCCGGGTGTTACCTGCTCTGCACGCTGCACATACTTCAGGTTGCAGCCTTTTTCTCCGCCCCCCTGCAGGATTCCCTCGACCCTGGTTTCCTGCACCATGGCGTCGATGTTGCTGTTATAGTCAATG
>Ga0272441_10016494_pt1 | contig 10200 bp, 9 predicted proteins | sample SSMProp6N_FD_193582 | JGI IMG/M metagenome (GOLD analysis project Ga0272441, IMG submission 193582) | Marine sediment archaeal communities from Little Sippewissett salt marsh, Falmouth, MA, United States - SSM-Prop-6N | ecosystem: Environmental > Aquatic > Marine > Wetlands > Sediment ... | reverse complement strand
TACTGGGTTCCGGCCCGGGATGTCTATACTAGACAATGCCAGAGGGCATGTCGGCAAGGACTTCGTCCTCAATATGGACTTACAGGACTTCTTCCCGTCCATAACGACCCCGCGAGTTGTGGGCCTGTTCAAGAGCCTTGGGTACTCGGCCCCGGTGAGCTCCGCCCTGGCTAGACTGACAACACACAGAGGGCAACTCCCTCAGGGAGCTCCAACATCACCTGACATAGCGAACCTCATTGCGCGCAGACTTGATGCTAGATTATCCGGGTACTGTAGGCGCGCGGGATGGTCTTACTCACGCTACTGTGACGACCTTACGGTATCCGGGACCGGGCCGCTGGGCAATCGAGTGCTGGACGTGCTGCGGGTGATCGTGGAAGATGAGGGTTTCCGCGTTAACGGCTCGAAGACTCGTGTCCGCAGGCAGGGCAGCCAGCAGTTGGTCACCGGGCTTGTTGTAAACAGGGGAATTGGCATTCCAAGACAGGTCCGGCGGCGCGTGAGGGGAATGTTACACCAAGCCACACTTCATCCTGCGCGCTTTGCTGGCATGCTTGAGGTACTGCGCGGTCACAAGGCCTTCTTCTCAATGGTGAATCCAGAGGACCCTTTACTGAAGACCAAGTTCGATCCCGCGTTGGCGAGCATCATGGCGCATCTCAAACGGGGAGCGTGAGTCCGGCAACGACACGATCCTCGCTTTGGCCCAAAAGCGTCCGGCCGCCGCTCCTAACCGCCGCCCCCATAAGCGGGACCCGGCGCCCTCGCCCCCCTCAACGAATCCCCTTGATCTCGACCGTGCCGTCGGGGTGTTTCTCCACCTCGAGGTCCTAGCCGGCGTAGCTGGCGATGTCGACGCCGCAGAACTCGACCGCCGGGGTGAAGGAGACGCCCGGCCCCAGCGTCACCTTTTCCATCCTCACGGTGCGCCTGGGCGAGTAGGACCCGTCGGCGTTCTCCCGGAAGACGTCGTCGAAGCGCATGCGCATGAGCCGCTACTCCCCCGCCGCCTCGCGGCGCTTCGCCTCTTCCATCATCGCGACCGTCGCCGAGGCGCCGCAGCGCGCGCCGCCGAGGTCGCGGACCTTGATCAGCGCGTCGAGGTCGCGCACGCCGCCCGCGGCCTTGACCCGGACCTTCTCGGAGCAGTGCTCGCGCATGAGCTGCAGGTCGTGCTCGGTCGCGCCCTCGTACGAGTACTTGCCGTCGGGGCCCTTGACGAAGCCGTAGCCGGTCGAGGTCTTGACGAAGTCGGCGCCGGCGCGCTCGCAGATCTCGCAGAGCTTTATCTTGTCGTCGTCGCTCTCTAAGAAATCATTCTCGAATATCACCTTGACGATGGCGCCGCGCGAGTGCGCCTCGTCGACGACGGCGCGGATGTCGGCCTCCACGTAACCCCACTCGCCCGAGAGCACCTTGCCGGCGTTGGCGACCATGTCGATCTCGACGGCGCCGTCGCGGCAGGCGAGCTCCGTCGCGCAGCGCTTCACCTCGGTGAGCGAGTTGCCGTGAGGGAACCCTATGACGCAGCCGACCGCCACGGGCGAGCCCTCGAGTATCTCCGCCGCCATCTTCACGGCATACGGCTTGATGCAGACCGACGCGACGCCGTACTTCTTCGCCACCTCGCACCCCGCGCGCAGCTCGTCGTCCGTCATCGTCGGGTGGAGCAGCGAGTGGTCGATCATGCCGGCCAGCTCTTCGTACGTGTACTTCATGGCTGTCCTCCGTGGTCGTGGTCGTGGACGGGGGCTCCGGCGCCCGGGGCCATTCTACAGGGCGCGGCGCGGCCGGTCAACGCGGCATGCCCTTATGGTCTATTATCGCATTTCTCGCGACGGCCCTTGACATATCAACAAACTGTTGATATAATGAAGTGTTGAGCCGATAAGGGCAGGGAGTCCGACTTCGGCCGCCTGGGCGCCTGGCCGGAGTCGGCGATAAGGGGGCGGGGACGAAAGGAGTCGGGAGCAAAGCGATGACCGATCTGACGAAACGCCAGGAGCAGGTGATCCGCTTTATCCAGCGGACGGTGCGGCGCACGCGGCGGACGCCCACCCACAGGGAGATCGCCGACCACCTCGGGGTCGACGTCCGCGCGGCCTTCCAGCACGTGGTGGCGCTCGAGCGCAAGGGCGTGCTCGAGCGCGCGCGCGGCCGGATCGAGCTCCTCGGCGAGTTCCGCCCGCCGGACGGCATACCGCTCATCGGCCGCGTCGCCGCCGGCAAGCCGATACTCGCGGCCGAGAACTGCGAGGAGTACCACGACATCGCTGGCGCCCTCCAGGAGGACGACCTCTTCCTGCTCCGCGTCGAGGGGGATTCGATGACCGGCGCGGGCATCAACGACGGCGACATGGTGCTCGCGCGCTCGCAGCCGACGGTCGAGAACGGCGAGGTGGCCGTCGTCGTCGTGGGCGAGGAGGCGACCGTCAAGAGCGTGCGCATCGTCGACGACTCGGTCGTCCTCGAGCCCGCGAACGAGAGCTACAAGCCGATGAGGTTCGACCGCGGCGGCGACGAGGTGACCGTCGCCGGCAAGGTGCTGATGGCCATAAGGATGCTGTAGGCGAGGGCCCGCATCGACGGATGCCGGTTGTGGCCCAGACACGAGAACCGTTGACGCAGAGATTGGGGGGAGCATGCCAAGAACGATAGCACCTGCGGAGAAGGTCGCCAGAGATCATCTGCGCGGGTCCGTTCTGCGCATTCTCGAGAGGGAGGTGTTGCTGACCGAAATCCGGGCAGGGGGAGCCGGCCGCTTCGTCATCCTCACCCAGGAATGGCCCGCCTATTGGGAGCCGGTGGTCAGTTTGGATCTGCCGGAGCTTGACGATCGGCTCGGCGCGCTCCATCGATCTTGGCAGCGATACATCGGTTCGGGCTTTGCTAGAGAAGAGCAGTGCGAGTTCTGCTTTAGGTTTTTTACGCTGATCGATGAACTCCTTGACGAATGTGAGAACAAGCCGGGTTGCGTCCGACGGATGGGTGCGCTGAGGCGCGCGCTGGCATTCGAGTGCTTTGCGATCATAGCGGCAAGGCGGGAAGACGGGCCGGGTGCAGCCGGTACGACAACGCTACGGAATCCCTGCTATTTGGTTGCCAAACTGAAGTCCCCGGACGGACCGGACGACCCCCGGTTCAAGGCCGGCTGTTCAGTTGAAAGGAGGGGAGAAACGCTATGGTACGGGACATCGACATATCTCTGCTGGTTCCGCATCCTGAGAACGCCAATCACATGAACGCGGACGCCATGCGGAAACTGCGGCGCCACATTGAGAAGACGGGCAGATACGAACCGCTGACGGTTCGTTCCCACCCGGCGGAAGAGGGCAAGTTCCAGATCATCAACGGTCACAACCGTCTCCGCGTCCTTCGGGCGATCGGCCATGCTAAGGCCCTCTGCAGCGTGTGGGAGCTGAGCGACGATGAGGTGAGATTCTACCTTGCGACACTGAACCGCCTCGCCGGCAGCGATGTCCCGGACCGCAGAGCGGTCCTCATCGAGGGCCTGCTCGGCATCGCTGATCCGAACGAGCTCGCGACGCTCCTCCCGGAGAGCAGGAAGAGAATCGAGGAACTCCTGCAACTGGCGCGGATAGAGTTGGACGATCTCAAGCCGTTCCAAGAGCCCGAGGACGAGACAACGCCCGTTCCCGTCATTCTGAGCTTCATGCTTCAGGAGCCGGAAGCTAGGGAAGTTCACCTCACCCTGGACTTGATCATCAACGGGTCCGAAGAGAAAACCACTCTGGGCGGTGCGCTGGCGGCACTCGCGCGTTTCTATCTCAAGCACTGCTCACCCGTCGGAGCAGACACGGCTACCGTGGGTTGAGGGCGAGCCATGGCGAAACGGGCGGCGAAGAAACGATGATCATTGAGGATCTCAGGGAGCCTGTGCGCGTCCGCGCCGACTTCTCGGGCGAGGGCGTCGTCCCGCGCCTGTTCGAGCGGCGGGGCCGCACCTACAAGGTCGACGCGGTCAACGGCCACTGGATCGACCGCGAGGGGTCGAGCCCGGTCCACCGCTTCTCGGTGCAGGCGGGGGGCGACACGTTCTTTCTCTCGCTCAGGACCGTCGACATGACCTGGTGGCTGGAGAAGGTGATCCTGGACGGGTGAGCCGTTGAGCCGCAAAGAGCAAGAGCACGACCGCTGCATCGTCCACGTCGACATCGACGCCTTCTTCGCGTCGGTCGAGCAGGCGCTCGTGCCGCAGCTGCGAGGCAGGCCCGTGGCCGTCGGCTCGGGCTGCATCGCGAGCTGCAGCTACGAGGCGCGCGCGCACGGCCTGAGCGCGGGGATGTCGCTCGGAAAGGCCCGCAGGCTCTGCCCCGGGCTCGTCGTCATGAGAGGCAGTCACGGGATCTACCGCTGCTTCGCCGCGCGTGTCTGGGAGCTCTGCAGGGAGGTGGCCCCGGCGGTCGAGACGCTGCTCGACGACGCGTATCTCGACCTCTCGGGCACGGGCAGGCTCTACGGCGATCCGCGCGCGCCGGTAGGCGCTCTCCGCCGCCGCGTCCGCGCGGAGACGGGGCTGGCACTCACCGCCGGCATCGGGCCCAACCGCATGATTGCGCGCCTCGCGAGCTCCGACGCCAAGCCCGACGGCATGCTCATGGTCGGGCGCGATGGCGTCGAGGGGTTCCTCGTCGACCGGCCCGTGGAGGACATCCCCGGCGTGGGGCCGAAGACGGCGGAGCTCTTTCGCAAGCTGAACGTGACGACGGTGCGCGAGCTCCGCCGAGTGCCGCGCGAGACGCTCGAGCGGCTGCTCGGCAAGGTCGGCGCCGCACTCTACGAGCGCGCCTACGGCCGCGACACCCGCGTCGTCTCGACGTGCGAGATACCCGGGACCATATCGCGCGAGACGACCTTCCACCGCGAGACGACCGACCCCGTCGAGATCCGCGGGATGCTCTACTACCTCGTCGAGCGCGCCATGAAGGCGGTGCGGGAGCTCGGGCTGGTGACGCGCTCGGTCGCGGTGAAAATCCGCTACGCGGACTTCCGCGGCGACGACGCGCGCTCCCGCCTCGCCGCGCCGACGGACCTCGAGGGCGACGTCTACGCGGCGGCGCTCGAGCTGCTCGGGCGGCTGCACACGCGGCGCGTGGCGCTGCGCCTGGTCGGCGTGACGCTCTCGGCCTTCCGGCCGGCACGGAGCGATCAGCTCGGCCTCTTCGACAACGCCGAGGACGACAGGCACGAGCGCATCGCGGCGGCGGTCGACGAGATCCGCTCGCGCGTCGGCTTCTCGGCCATCACGGCGGGGAAGTCGCTGGACCTGCTCGGCCGGCTGCGGCAGGACTCGAACGGCTATGTCCTCAGGACGCCGTGCCTCACGAAGTGAGAGGAGGGGTGTTGGAATGGGGGGGGTGCCGGAAGAACCGGGCTACGTGCCCCTCCGGGTGCGCTCGAACTACTCGCTCCTCTCGGGGGCGTCGCACGTCGGCAAGATGCTCGACCGCGCGGCAGAGATCGGGCTCGGCGCCATCGCCCTCACCGACGAGAACAACCTCTACGGCGCTCCGCTCTTCTTCGAGAGCGCCCGGGAGCGCGGAATACGGCCGATACTCGGCGCGCTCGTCGACGATCCCCCCATCGTCGGCGGGCCGCGCGCGGGCGGCGGGGGCGGGGGGGGCGGGGGGGGCCGACAGGCGGTCCTCCTCGTCCGCGACGCCTCCGGCTACGCCAGCCTCTGCCGCGTCATCAGCCGCAGGATGCTCGAAGATGATTTCTCTCTCGAGCGGGCGCTCTCGGAGAAGAGCGCCGGACTGTTCATCCTGACCCCCGACCTGGAGCTCGCGGAGGCGCTTGTCGGCTCCGCCGAGCCCGGCAGCCTCTGGTGCGAGCTCATCCGCCCCGGAGCGTCCGTCAACGCCGAGAGGCGCCTCCTCGAGACGGCCCGGCGGCTGGGGCTGGGCGTGGTGGCGTCGTGTGACGTCTACTTCGCTGATGGGGCCGAGCCCGGCGATTTCGATCTCCACGAGCTGCTCACGGCCATGGCCGAGAACACGGTCCTCGCGGAGGTCGCGCGCAGGCTCTCGGGCCGCCGGGAGTGCTTCCTGCGCCCGGGCGCCCAGATGGCCCGGCTCTTCGGCGACATGCCGGAGGCTCTCGCCGCGACCGGGCGCATCGCCGCCGGGTGCGACTTCGACCTCCTGGGTCGCGAGACCGTCTTCCCCCGGCTGGGGGATGGCGGGACCGGCTCGGCGGAGCGGCTCATGACCGAGACGCTCGCCGGCGCGCGGCGGCGCTACGGCGAGGTGGGGGCGGCGGCCCTCTCGCGCATAAGGCGCGAGCTGGACCTCATTACGCGCCTCGGCTTCGTCGATTACTTTCTGGTCGTGGCCGATATCGTCCGCCACGCGCGCTCTCTCGGCACGCCCGTCGCCGGGCGCGGCTCGGGGGCGAGCTCCATCGTCGCCTACTCGCTCGGCGTCACCAACGTCGATCCGCTCAAGTACAACCTGCCCTTCGAGCGCTTCCTGAACGCCGGCCGCCGCGACTTCCCCGACCTCGACATCGACTTCTGCTGGCGCCTGCGCGACGACGTGATCGACTACGTCTACGAGACCTACGGCGACGACCGCGTTGCCATGATAGCCACCTACGCCACGTGCCAGCCGCGGCTGGCCTTCCGCGAGGTGGCGAAAGCGCTGGGGCTGTCGAGCGAGGATATAACGACCATCGCCGATCGCCTCCGCGCGGGGATGCCGCGCTCGAGGTGGCGGACGCTGCCGGCCGAGCCGGGCACGATCGACCGCATATACGACCTCGCCGGGCGCATCGAGGGGTTCCCGCACCACCTCTCGGTCCACTGCGGCGGGGTGGTGATAACGCCGGGGGCCATCTCGCGCCACGCGCCGCTGCAGCGCGCGGAGAAGGGCGTCGTCATCACCCAGTACGATAAGGACGGCGTCGAGGCGGTGGGGCTTGTGAAGCTGGACCTCCTCGGCAACCGCGCTCTCTCGACGACGGCCGAGGCGATGAGGCTGCTCGGAGACCGCGGCGTCGACCCGGAGGCGGTGCCCGACGGCGAGCCGCGCACGGTGACGGGGCTCGCAGCGGGCGACACGGTCGGCGTCAACCAGCTCGAGAGCCCCGCCATGCGCCATCTTCTCCGGCAGCTCCGCCCGCGCAACATCCGCCAGGTGATGCAGGTGCTCGCGCTCATCCGCCCTGGGGCGGCGTCGCTGGGCATGAAAGAGGAATACGTCAGGCGCGCCCGCGGCGTCTCGCCCGTCAGGCCGCTCGACGAGCGCCTCGACGGCATCCTCGGCGAAACGCACGGCATCATGCTCTACGAGGACGACGCGCTGCTGGTGGCCGCGGCGATAGCGGGGCTCTCGGTCGTGGACGCCGACCGCTTCCGCCGCGCGGTGACGAAGTGCCGCAATGATGACGAACGCCTGCGCCTCTCGCGCGACTTCCTCTGCCGCTGCCGGGAGAACGGCGTCGACTCCGAGCTCGCCCGCGACCTCTGGGTCCAGATGTCCAAGTTCAACTCCTACAGCTTCTGCCGGGCGCACGCCGCCAGCTACGCGCGTCTCGCCTGGGCGAACGCGTGGCTGAAGGCCCACCACCCGCCCGAGTTCTGGACGGCCGCGCTCAACAACAACCAGAGCATGTACCCGAAGTGGGTATACGTGGAGGAGGCGAAGCGCGCCGGCGTGCCGCTGCTGCTGCCTTGCGTCAACCGCTCGGGTGTCGAGTTCGTGCTGGAGAGCGGAGGCGGCGGAGCCATACGGACGGGCCTGGGGCGCGTGAGGGGATTGTCGGAGCGGGCCGTCGATTCGATCATCTCCGGTCGCACGACGGGCGCGGGCGGCGGGCCATTCGAGGGGGTGCTCGACCTGGTCGCCCGCACCTGCGTGAAGATAGCCGAGGCGGAGAACCTCGTCCGCTGCGGCGCGCTCGACTGCACGGGCCGCAGCCGGCCGGAAATGATGCTTGATCTCCACACCGACTTCGAGAGCGCCAAGGCCCTCCGCGGCCGGATGGAGCTGGTCCGCTTCACGCCCGAGTCGACTGCCGTAGGCGCGCGCCTGGACGACTATTCGGCTGCGCAGAAGCGCTCGGACGAGTGGGAGCTCGTCGAGCTGTTCGTGGGCCCGCATCCAATGGCGCCGTTCAGGAGGGCGCTCTCGGGCGGGGGCGCCGTCTTCGGGAGCGAGGCCGCGGCGTGCCGCCCGGGCAAGCCGGTTACCGTCGCCGGCCTCGCCGCGGCGGGGCGCTCGACGCGGACCGCTACCGGCGAGAGGATGTGCTTCATCACGCTCTCCGACGAGTCGGGGTTGACGGAGGTGACGCTCTTTCCTGCAGTCTACAAGCGCCATCGGCTGGAGATGGTGGAGGCGGGCCTGGGACCCTTTGTGATTGAGGGCGTCATCGAGTCGCAGTATGATGCGCTGAGCGTCACCGCGGGCCGCGTCGAGACTCTGAGGGGCTTCCTCGCGCGAATGCGCAAGTGTGGAAGGAGGGGGAGATGGGCCGGGTCCTCGTCGGGACGTCGGGCTACAGCTTCAAGGACTGGGTAGGTACCTTCTACCCGGAGAAGTACTCGTCCCAGAAGATGCTGCCTTTCTATGCCGACGAGTTCGACACCGTCGAAGTGAACTTCACATACTACCGAATGCCAACCGAGAAGACGATCGCCGGCATGGCGAAGAGGACGCCCGACGGCTTCCAGTTCTTCGTCAAGGCGCACGGGTCGATGACACACGAGAGCGATCTCTCGGCGAGGGACGAGTTCGTGGCGGCGCTCTCGCCGATGAGGTCCGAGGGCAAGCTCGCGGGTCTGCTCTTCCAGTTCCCCCAGTCGTTCAAGAACAGCGAGACGAACCGGAAGTACCTGCGCGCCGTCTCCGACGCCTTCGCGCCCGAGAAGATCGCCGTCGAGTTCCGCGACAGGTCGTGGGACAGCCCGGCCGTCTACGAGTTCCTCGAGGGCTCGGGACTCTCGTTCGTCTCGGTCGACGAGCCGCAGATCAGCACGCTGTACCCTCCCGTGGGGAAGGCCACGTCTGAGATCGGGTACCTCCGGTTCCACTCGCGGAACGGCGCGAAGTGGTACAAGGGAGGCGCCGAGCGCTACGACTACGACTACTCCGACGAGGAGCTCCGCGAGTGGCTGCCGAAGCTCGAGGAGATCGCCAGGAAGGCGTCGACGCTCTTCATCTACTTCAACAACTGCCACCAGGGACAGGCTGCCGAGAACGCCCGCCGCATGCGCGACATCCTCGGCCAGGTGAAGCTGTGGTGAGCCGGGCTCACTCCAGCCTGGCCTTGGCTCGCTTGGCCGTCTGGGTATCGGGGTGCTTCTCGACGATCTGCTCGTAGAGGCGCTTCGCCACGTCGCGCTGGCCCATGAGCTCGGCCCGGCGGGCCATTTGGAAGAGCTTCGCCGCCTTCTTCTCGGCGACGGCCTTGCCGTCAACCTCGGGCTGCTCGACCGACTTGGACTTCGCCTCGGGTTCCGCCCGCTTCATCACGACCGGGCCGATGTACTTCTTGGCGATGACCAGGTTGTCGAACCGGACCTTGATGGGGTTCTCTTTCGTCCATTCTGCCGGCAGGCCGTGGTAGTAGTTCCCGAGGCTGTAGAAGTTGATGCGAAGCTCGGGCACGCGCCGGAAGCGGAGCCCCTGCTTGCTGATGACGCGCACCCCGTCGACCCAAAGCTCCTCGAGGCCGTCCGCCTTCACCGGGCCGGTGGAGTTGAGCTTCATGCGCCGCTCGAGGCAGTACCAGCGGCCGACCTCGATGGGCTTCGACTTCTGCTTGTAGTCGTCGCCCCACTGGCTGGGCTTGTCCATGTGATAGCTGTAGAAGGCCATGTAGATGCCCGTCTGCTTCCTCATGCCGCCGTAGGGCTGCAGGCCCGAGTAGAAGTAGCCCTGTGCGGCGACGTCGCGCGTGTTGGACATGCCGACCCAGCGCGAGCCGCCCCGCGTCACGTCGCGGCCGCCGAGGTTCGAACCGTGGTTCCGCACGCCCTTGTACTTCTCGTCGAAGCGGATGTAGTGGCGGATGTAGAGCTCCTCGTGGCCGGGGCCGAGGCCCTGGCCCTTCCGCTCGTAGTCTCCGAGGTGAGCGCTCACGCCCCCGCCCTGAGAGCCGCCGCCCTCCCTCCAGCAGGCGATCTCCAGGACTCGCTGCCCGGGGCCCTCCTGGCGGCCGAGAGTCACCTTG
>Ga0272441_10016492_pt1 | contig 10202 bp, 10 predicted proteins | sample SSMProp6N_FD_193582 | JGI IMG/M metagenome (GOLD analysis project Ga0272441, IMG submission 193582) | Marine sediment archaeal communities from Little Sippewissett salt marsh, Falmouth, MA, United States - SSM-Prop-6N | ecosystem: Environmental > Aquatic > Marine > Wetlands > Sediment ... | reverse complement strand
ACAGCATCAAAAATTTCATTATCCATTCCTTTTTTTAAAAAATCAAGGACTGATTTTTCGATATCATTTTTCACTTTTACAACCGCTGCTTTGTTTTTTGGTTTGTTCATTGCACCGCCTCCACTAGCTCTTGATAAAGTTGATCAAAGGTAAAATGTTTGATACTAGCCGCACCAGAAGGACAAGCAGCTACACAATTACCACATCCTCTGCATATCACTTCATTTACAACAGATACTTTTTTTGTTTCATCAAAAGTAATAGCACCATAAGAACAAACTGAGAGGCAGGTCTTACAACCAATGCAAAGAGATTCAGATATATGAGAGACTTTTATTTCAGGTTCAATCTTTTTTCCAGGAATAAGAGAAGTAAGAATTTTTCCAGTAGCTGCCTCAGCTTGAATTATTGTACTAGAAATATCTTTTGGCCCTTGAGCAGATCCAACAATATAGATTCCTTCAGTGGTTGTAGATATTGGCCCTAACTTTTCATGTTCTTCAGCAAAAAAACCACCGTCACCCTGTGATATACTAGTTATTCCAGCAAGTTTTTTTGTATCAGAATTTGGTATAACAGCTGGAGAAAGAATAACCATATCAACAGATAAATTCTTTTTATTTTTATTTTCATCGTTATACGTAATACTTATTTTGTTAGCCTTTTTTTCTATATTAATATCTGTAGAACGGATAAGATCAACATTTTTTTCTATTGTTTGTTCATAGAACTTTTGATGAGTTTTACCTGGAATACATAAATCTGAGTAAAAATTAGATACTTTAACATTTGGAATTTTATCATGAAGGTACCTGACAAATTTTAAAGAGTACATACAACATATATCAGAACAATAACCAACTTTTTCTCTACCGACACAATGAACAATAGCTACTGTTTTTGGTTTTTCACCATTTGCTAAGGATAATTTTCCAGACTTGTTCATCTCTTCAAATTCCAATGAAGTAATAACGTTATCCAGTTTTTTATATCCATATTGAGGTGTTTTTTCAGGGTCAAAAACTGAAGAACCAGTAGCTAAAACTACGGCACCAACGTTAAATTCAGCTGGCTCATTTTCCTCAGTAACTTTTTTTACCTTTACTTCAAAATTACCTAAAAAACCAATAATTTCTTCTACTTCACTATCAGTATATACCTTAATGTTTTCATTCTTTTTGATATCCTCAATTCTTTGCTTTATTATGTCTGATCCTGGTACCATGTTTGGATAGGTTTTTTCAAAATTATTTATTAAACCTCCTAAAGAAGATTCCTTTTCAACAAGGTAGATTTTTCTATCAGAATCAGCAAGCTGTAGACTAGCTTCAATCCCAGCGATACCTCCACCTATAACCAACACATCAGGATTACCCTCAATCTCTTTTTTCTTAAGTGATGAGTGATAACGTACTCGTCGTATAGCAGCCTTAGTCATTCTTATAGCTTTTTTAGTTGCTTCGTCCTTATTTTCCGTAATCCATGCACAATGCTCTCTTATATTAGCCATTTGAAAAAGATATGGGTTAATACCTGCTTTTTCACATATTTCCATAAAAGTTTTTTCATGGTCTCTAGGTGAACATGCAGAAACTACTAAATGTGTCAACCCTTGTTTTTTTATTTCATCTAATAAATATTTTTTACCTTCTTCAGAACAGAGAAGTTTATATCTTTTTGCAACTGAAACATCATCTAATTTTGAAACTGCATCTATAACTTTATCTATATCAATTTTTTCTGATATATTAGGACCACATTCACAAATATAAACGCCTATTTTTCGTTCCATTCGATCAACCTTTTTATTAAGATGAGGCTAGTATTTTACCAACTGCCGCGCTGGCTTGTGATACCGAGTCCTGAATGTTTTTTGGACCCTGAGCACAACCTGCAATAAAAATTCCTGGTTTAGAGGTAACTACAGAAGAAAAATCTGGTTTTTCTTCTGTGAAAAAACCATATTCATCAAGGGGTATCCCAAGTGTTTTGGCAAGTTTAGAGGCATCAGTTCTTGGTTGAATAGCTGTAGAAAGAACCACCATGTCAACTGAGAGATTATCTTTTTTATTGTTTCCATTGTTATAGCTAACAGCTATTTTCTGCCCTTGTTTTTTAATATCGATATCCTCGGCACGAATCATGTCTACTTTTTTTTCTTTCATCTCCTCATAAAATTTCTGATGAGATTTGCCTGGAATACATAGATCTGTATATAATTCTGATATTTTTATATCAGGTATTTTTGATTTTAGATAATGATTGAATTTAAGTGAATATAAACAACATACTGAAGAGCAGTATCCTTTTTTATCACGACCGACACAATGGATAATAGCTACCGATTTTGGAGGCTTACCGTTTTTTAAAACAATTTTTCCTTCAGTTGGACCATTAGACGCATATAACCTCTCAAATTCAAATGAAGTATACACATCATCTACTTTTCCATAACCATATCGTGTATCTTCTTTGGGATCAAATATTTCAAAACCACTTGCTGCAATAATTGCCCCAACTTTAAGTTCAATTTCTTCGTCTTTCTGTCCAAAATCAATAGCTTCAAACATGCATGCATCTTGGCAGGCCTTGCAATCCTTTTTATCTTTGAATCGAAGGCAATTCTCAGTATCAATCATAGGGACATTAGGAAGGGCACCTGCACATGGAATATATATTGCCTTTCTCTCACCTAGACCTTCTTCAAATTCATTATCTAAACTTACAGGACAAGGATCAAAACAGGCGCTACAGCCAATACAATTATTCATATCAACATATCTTGCTTTCTTTCGTATTTTAACATTAAATTTACCTTCAGATCCATTTAACTCCTTCACTTCAGCAAGAGTCAATAAATTTATGTTTTTATCCTGTAATACTTCTTGTTGTATTGGTGCTACCATACAGGTTGAGCATTCCATATTGGAAAATACTTCCTCAAATTTTATTGCAGAACCGCCTGTATAAGAAGTCTTTTCAACAAGATGCACTTTTCTTCCTGCTTTAGAAAGAAGTAGACTTGCTTCTATTCCAGCAATCCCTGCACCTATTACCAATACATTATTATATAGATTTTCTTCTTCCATAATTTCATCTTCGTTTTATAATGATTTTTTTATCTTAGCTGGGTTTGGTCCCATCTTCCTTATCTTATTGTTAAATTCGTTTAGCACGTCTGAAAATCTTTGGCCTTCTGAGGCAGAAATCCACGATAACCTTAACCGATCTGATTCTAATCCTAGACTCTCTACAACTTTTTTTAAAACTGCAAACCTTCGACGAGCATAATAATTACCTTCATCATAGTGACAGTCACCAGGATGACAACCAGCAATTAAAACACCATCTGCCCCTCTAAGAAAAGCTGTTGTTACAAGAACCGGATCAACTCTACTGGAGCACATTACCCTGATAGGGGTAAGAGAAGAAGGAACATTCAATTTGCTAGTTCCTGCTAGATCTGCACCAGCATAACTACACCAGTTACAAAGAAAACCTACTATTCTTGGCTCAAACTTTTCCGACATAAAATCCCCTTAACGTTTTGAAATTTAATTATTCAACGCATCTAATTATCAATTATATTAGAATTGTATTTGTGCTTTGAATTTACCGCCGCCTTCATCTGCACAGACAAGAAGAGTTCTATTTGTTTTACTACACCATGCTTTTATATCATTTGGAAAAGAATGACAATCTGCTAATACTTCAAGCATGTCGCCTGGTTGTATTTCTTTTGCTTTAGCCGCTACCTTTAGTATCGGCTGAGGGCATTTTAAACCCAGTGTATCAAGTTTATGTGTTGCCATATTATTTTTCACCTCCTTAAAATGAAAATGTTACTTGAGCATCATCTATATCAGCCATAAATGATGTTGCTCCCACAAGTTCTACCTCATCTCTAAATTCGTCTTTACTCATATCTTTAGCTTCTAACGCCAGCTCACAAAGAAGCATTTTACCTCCAAGAGCGGCTATTCCTTCAACAAGTTCCTTCATATCAGGCATGCCTTTTGCTTTTATTTTTTCAAGTTCGCCTTTTCTTAATGCTGGTGCAGCACCCGGAGTGAAAAATATTACAAGATCATCTCCGGCAGCAACTGCAGCAGATCCAAGTATAAAAGTTGGATAAAGACTCTTGTTTTCTGCTCCATTACATACGATAGCTACCTTTTTACTCACGAAAATTCCCCTGTTGAAGTTATATAAATAATATATATAACCCTTATGGTTTTTTATTCATATAAAATAACAAATTTAAAATTATACTTTCATCTTGAAAGAACCTAATATTCATATCGACTAAAAATTGGCATATAATCACTTTTTTGTATTATTAAGAACTTTTTATAAAATTTTTGATGAATATTTATTTATTTTTAGGGATAGGATTTTTTATAACAGAAGAAGAATCAAATGTCGATAGAAAAACATTTTTTGTCAATTTTAGTGAATCCTTTGGGCAAATATCATCACAAAGCCCGCAAAAACAACATTTTCCAAGATCTATTTTTGGATATTTCTTAGGATATTTAACCTTATACTCCTCAGATAATTCAATCATTTCTATTGCCCTGTTTGGACATATCTTAGAACAAAGTCCACAGCTTATACATTTATAAATATCATACAGATGCTCACCCCTATATCCATCAGGAATGGGTATTGATTCATGGGGAAATCTGACAGTCATAGGTTTTGAAAACAAATTTTTAAATATTTTTGGTAAAATTCCAATTTTCATTTGATCACCTATCCATATCCGCCGGACATATATTCAAACTCCAGTAAACAGCAGGAACATCTGCAATCTGTGTTCCACGCAATAAATACTCAAGAACTGGTATCATATGTAAAAAATCTGGTCCTCTTACTTTAACCCTATATGGTTTATCAGACCCATCACTAACCATATAAATTCCTGCTTCACCTCTTGCAACCTCGTTTCTTATATAAACCTCACCAGAAGGTATTTTAACAGATAGTTTAGGTTTTTTTAAAGAAGAGACTATCACCTCTCCTTTAGGTATTTCATTTAAAGCTTGTTTTATAATTTTTATTGATTCTATCATCTCATCAATTCCAATCAAGTATCTTGCGTAACAATCTCCCTCTTCTCTTACTGGAATGTTAAAATCAAATCTATCATATATCTCATAAGTATCATCTTTTCTTACATCTGTTTTCATACCTGATGCCCTCAACACCGGTCCTGTCGCACCTAGTCTTAACGCTTCTTTTAATCCTAAAATACCAACCCCTTTTGCTCTAGCTTTTAGAGCAGGGTTTTCAAGTTTTTCTAACCTTATCATCTCATCGATTTTTTCTAATACCTTTAATATTTTATCTTTTGCTGAATTTGGAAAATCTCTTCTTACACCTCCGGGGCATATATAACCCGCAGGATACACCCGCCCACCGGTTATCAGTTCAAATAAATCCAATATATAATCTCTATATCCAAAAGCTATTTTAAAACCTGTATCAAAACCAGTTCCTTTGGAAAATACTCCAAACCAAATAATATGAGATTGTATTCTAGAAAGCTCGGCCATTATAACTCTAATATATTTTGCACGCTCTGGTATATCGATACCCATCAATTCATCTACTGCCTCAGCATGAATTAAGTTCCAGTTCAACGGTTCCAAAACACAGAGTCTATCAGAGATTACAGCATTCTGTATTGGCGTCCGATATTCCATTAATTTTTCAAAACCTCTATGTAAGTATCCGGGATCCGCTCTGGCATTTGTTACTATCTCTCCATCAATTTTTAATTTTACACCAAAATTACCTGATCCAGGATGAGCTGGACCAAAATATAGATCATAGTCTGTATCTTGATATAAAGTTTCGATTTGATTAATCATAATAAACTGTCTCCCTCTTATTGTTTATATCATAGTAATTCTCTTTTACGTATTCTCTCCAGTTAAAATCCTTTCTAAAGGGAGGCGGGCCATCCCAATCCTCTAAAAAAAGCGGTGATAGATCAGTATTGTTTTTAAAATTTACACCAAATAGTTCATGGAGTTCTCTCTCATGAATCTGAGCATTTTCTTCCCAAATAGGAGTTACAGATTGAATTTCAGGTTTATCTCTGGATATTTTTGTTTTAACAGTAAAGAGAATTTTATCATCATAAGACCACAAATGATAGGTAATTTCATAATTTCCTTCATCTAGCCAGTCTGTAACTGAAATTGATGAGAGATGTATAAAACCCAGATTCTTCAATTCTTTGAGGATTGCTATTAGATTATTTTTAGTTATAGATATGCATATTCTTCTTTCTTTCTGGATTTTTCCTTCTAATTTATATTTAGATTTTATTTCATCAAGCAATTCAGTTTCTTTTTTAATCATGTTATTCTAGCTCCTTTACATGTTGAAAAATTTTCTCACAAGCTTCAAATACAGCTTCGGGTCTAGGTGGGCATCCAGGTATGTACATAGTCACAGGCAGATAATCATCCAATCTCTTGATTGTATTATAAGAATCCCAATACATACCACCAGTCATCGTACAAGATCCTAAAGCGATTATTACCTTTGGCTCAGCCATCTGTTCGTATACTCTTTTTGCTCTTTTTATTGATTTAAGTGTTTGGTATCCGGCTATAAATAAAACATCTGCATGTCTTGGTGTTCCAACTATAATCATTCCAAAGCGTTCCATATCCCATCTTGACCCAACGAGTGGAACAAGTTCTGCAAAACCACAAGAGTTAAACCAATTAAAAATCCAAATAGCTTTTATGAGTTTCCTCATCGTCTTTGCTTTTTTTGATCTTTTAACCATTTTAATGCACCAAATTTTTTATTTTGTAATATTAGTCATTTAAATATTACTAAATTATTTTTAGTAAAATTTCACTCCCGTTGAGTCAATAATAATAATGTTTATAATGATTATGGTTTTTTATTCATTATAAACAAAAAGTTAATTATTAGACCTTTAAAATTGAAATTATAACCACCCAAAAAAATTTTTTTTTAGAAAAAAAATTGATATTGGATTTTAATCTGTAAGTTTTATATATTCAAATTAAATAATGGCAGATATGAAAAACCTTGATGAGAAAGATAAAAAAATCATTGCTATGATTAATGATAATTGGAAGCAAGGATTTACAGAGATGGGGAAAAAACTTGGTTTGTCTCACACAGCAGTTATATCAAGGTTAAAACGTCTTCAAAGAGATCTGTTAAAAGTTAATTGTAACATAGATATCGAAAAACTAGGACTCAAAATGTTTTTTATATGCTTAGAAGCAAGATTTAAAAGTAATGTAATCAACCACGTAAAAAATTGTCCGAAAATAATATGTTATTTCAATACTTATGGAGAATACAATCTTGTGATGCTTGCAATAGCCGAAGATACAGACACAATGGAGTCGATGATAGAACAGTGCTTCTCATTTAATTTTACAGATATAACAAAATACAATGTTATGCCAATTGCTAGTTCGTCATCAACTTGTCATCACGTAAGATTTTTTTCTGAAAAAGAAAAAAATAAAATGAAATGTGATTTTAAAACAGATTGTCCTAAATGCGTATCATTTAAAGAAGGTAGATGCGTAGGATGCCCATTATATAAAGGTTACAAGGGAATATTATAAAAAAAAAAAAGAGAAAAAAAATATTTATTCAGCCGCAGCATCTATCATGGATACAATCTGTTCACGTTTGAATCCTTTTTGTTCTATTGCACCAGAGGGGCATGCAGAAACACAACTTCCACATCCTTTACAAACACCTTCTATTACTTTTGAAAGTCTTACTTCTTTTCCATCTTTTTCCTGAGTTGTCATTTCAATTGCACCATATGGACAGATTTTTTCACAGACCCCGCAACCCGAACATAAATCTTCATCAACAAATGCCACCGGTGCGTCAGTATAATACTTGTCTTTTGAGATGATAATAATTGCACGAGCTGCAGCACCATAGGCTTGAGCGATTGTCTCATTTATTGATTTTGGTGAATGAGCCATACCTGCAAGAAAGATTCCTTCAGTTGCAAAATCAACTGGTCTGAGTTTAACATGCGCTTCTAAAAAAAAGTTATCTTCATTTAGGGGAACTTTAAGTTTTTGAGCAAGTTCAAGGTTTTCTTTTCTTGGAACTATAGCAGTGCTTAGAACAAGATAATCTGCATGAATCAATAAGTCTTCACCAATAATAATATCCTTAAACTTAACCTCCAATTCTTTTTTATCTTTTTTAACTTTTGGCTTATCATCTTTATTATATCTAGCAAATATTACACCCTTTTCCCGGGCTTTTTCATAATAGGTCTCTCTAAAACCATATGTCCTCATATCCCGATAAAGAACATAAATCTGGGAATCAGGATGTCGTTCTTTGATTTTCAAAGCGTTTTTAATTGCATCAGTACAACATATTCTGCTACAATATGGATGCTTATCATCACGGCTTCCTACACATTGAATCATTACGATAGTTTTTTTTGCAAAACTCTTATTTTCAGATAGTTTTTTTTCTAATTCCAACTGAGTAAGTACATGACTATCTTTTCCATATAGATATTCATTTGGTTTGTATTCCTCTGCACCAGTAGCAACAATAATTATTCCATGTTCAATAGTTAGTTTTGCAGAACCATTTTTTATTGTGGTTGCATAGTTACCAATGTAACCAGCAACCTTCTCGACTCTTGCTTTTTTATAAACCTTTATTTTTGGATGTCTCTCAACTTTTTCAACAATAGATCGCATGTAAGGGCGTACATCATAGTCTTCAAGAGTCCAATGTATATTTCGTAAGTTCCCACCGAGCTCTTTTTCTTTTTCAACAATAAATACCTCAAATCCTTGATCTGCAATATTCAAAGCAGAAATCATACCGGCAAGACCACCGCCAATAACCAAGGCTTTTTGAGTCACATCAATTTCAATTGTTTTTAAGGGCTCAATTAATGCTGCTTTTGCAACAGCCATTCTTACAAGATTTTTAGCTTTCTCAGTGGCTTTTTCTGGTTCTTTCATATGAACCCAACTACATTGATCGCGAATATTTGCCATCTCAAAAAGATGTGGATTAAGTCCTGCCTCACGGATAGTAGCCTGGAATAAAGGTTCATGAGTACGGGGTGTACAAGATGCTACAATAACACGGTTTAATTTATGCTCCTTTATCTTTTCGACAATCTTATTTTGTGTATCATCTGAACAGGTATACAAATTTTCTTCTGCATATGCTACATTTGATAGTTTTTTTGTATATTCTACGACCCCGGGAACATCGACATACGCACCAATGTTTATTCCACAGTGACATATAAAAACACCAATTCGTGGTTCTTCACCTGAGACATCTCTTTCGGGAGGATACTTCTTCTTTTCGATTAGTTTATTTCTTTCAGAAGCAATTATACTACCTGCTTTAGCCGCCGCACCAGAAGCTTCCATAACCGTTTCAGGAATATCCTTTGGACCGGAAAATGCACCACAAACAAAAACCCCACGTTTTGTAGTCTCAATTGGATCAAACTCCTGGGTTTCACAAAACCCAAACTCGTTTAGTTTTATACCGATCTTATTAGCTATTTCAATCATATCTTTTTGAGCGGACATACCACATGATAAAACTACCATGTCAAACTCTTCTTTGTTTAATTTTCCTTCTTCAGTTTCATACTTAATAAAAAGGTTTTTTGTTTTAGTATCCTCTTCTACAGAAGATACACGGCAGCGGATAAAATTAACACCATGCTCATTTTCGGCCCTATTATAATACCGCTCAAAACCCTTACCATAGGTCCTCATATCCATATAAAAAATCGTAGGTTTTATTTTTGGAGAGTGCTCTTTTGCTATAACTGCTTCTTTAATTGCATATGTACAACATACAGATGAACAATAATTGTTACCACATGAATTATCTCTACTACCTACACACTGGATCCAAGCTATCTTTTTAGGTTCCTTTTCATCACTAGGACGAATCACATGTCCCTGATATGGACCAGATGCAGAAAGTATTCTCTCAAACTCAAGACTGGTAACCACATTTGAAAAACGACTATAGCCGTATTCACTTTTTATTTTAGCATCAAAAAGTTCATAACCAGATGCAAGAATCACTGAACCGACATTCAAATTAATATTTTTATCAAGCATATCATGGTTAATTGCATCTGCTTCACAAGCCTCAACACACTGCTT
>Ga0272441_10016491_pt1 | contig 10203 bp, 7 predicted proteins | sample SSMProp6N_FD_193582 | JGI IMG/M metagenome (GOLD analysis project Ga0272441, IMG submission 193582) | Marine sediment archaeal communities from Little Sippewissett salt marsh, Falmouth, MA, United States - SSM-Prop-6N | ecosystem: Environmental > Aquatic > Marine > Wetlands > Sediment ... | reverse complement strand
AGCACCTTCCGCGTGACGCTACCACTGTTCAGCTAAAGCCTCCATTCCACTTACTCATAATTGCGTCATATGTAGCCGCGCTTTCCATAGCGCGCGACGCTGTCGAACTTTTACCCGGCTACGCCCCACTCCCGAGCAAGATGCGCAGCCGCAAAGATGAGCACTTCCTCTGCCAGCGCACCGCATCCATCAGACTCCAGAGCCTCGCAGCGCACACTGCCCAGCCGCTCATGCACGCCTTCGGTGAAGCCCTTCGCCACAGGCTCAAACGCTTCTCGATGGAATCCCTTACGCCTTCCCCAGACACCAATAAACATCAGCGTCCCCGAGACAAGCCCGCAGAGCTCACCGGTCCCACCGGCACCGGGTAAAGACGAAGCGGCATCGATGACCTGCGGCTCCAGAGGAACCTCAAAAATCTCTGACAAAACCTTGAGGGCAGTCATCGCGCAGTTATGATCGCCTTCCACAAAATACTCCTGCACACGTTGTCGAATCAAGGCATCTGTATCCATCTCTCCTCACCTTAAAAAATTTCCCAAAGTTTACGTCGAATTTATGACCCGGCAAACTTGCGCATTCTTTTTCTTCATGGTACAACAACCTCTAGCCTGGGCGGTTTTGTTATGCAATGCCCGAGCAAGAAGAAACAAGGAGAACATATGCAAACAATAGAAAAGCCCACGCTGGACATCTCAGTTGTGCTGCCGGTATACAACGAGGCCAAAAACCTCGAGGAGTTCATCCCAGAACTCTCCCAGGCACTGCAAAAACTGGGACGTTCCTACGAGATTATCGCGGTCAACGACGGCAGCACCGACAACAGTGTGGAGGTCCTACGAACCGCCAAAGCCCAGGAACCCAATCTGCGCATCATCCGCTTCCGGCGCAATTTCGGGCAGACAGCAGGCTTTGCGGCAGGGTTCGACGCAGCACGCGGGACCTATGTCATCACCATGGACGCAGACGGGCAAAACGACCCTGCGGACATTCCACACCTGCTCAAGGTCATGGAAGAGGGGAACTACGATATCGTCAGTGGCTGGCGCAAGGATCGCAAAGAGCCCTTCCTCTCGCGCAGGCTGCCCTCCATGGTTGCCAATCGCATGATCGCCAAGTCCACCGGCGTCCAGCTCCACGACTACGGATGTTCGCTGAAGATCTACCACTGGCAGGTGGCCAAGAATGTCAATCTCTACGGAGAACTGCACCGCTTCATCCCCGCATTGGCTTCATGGATGGGTGTGCGCGTCGCCGAGGTACCGGTCAATGACCGTGCGCGCCGCTATGGAAAATCAAAGTACAACCTCACCCGCAGCGTCCGGGTGCTGCTAGACCTCTTCACCGTCTTCTTTATTCTTAACTACCTGAGCCGCCCCATGCAGCTCTTTGGCCTGGCAGGCTTGGTCAGCAGTGGAGGTGGCATCCTTATAGCGCTATATCTGACATTCTTAAAGCTCTTGACCGGCGTAGACATTGGCAATCGACCTCTGCTGCTGTTAGCAGTCTTGATGATTGTCATCGGCGTCCAATTTGTGATGATGGGGCTGCTGGGCGAGACACTCATCCGCACCTACTACGAAGTGCAGGACAAACCCATTTACTTTATCCAGGATGAAGAATAGCGAGGATATTCAAGATACACCCCATAAGAGACACCATCTCTCTGCCTTTTTAGACAAGAAGAGACGATTTTTCCTGAGCGCCGCGATATTCATCGTGGCGCTTTTGGTTAGGGCTGCCCCTCTGGGACACTACGTGACCCCGGACGAACCTATTTGGGTTCTGCGTGCCATCAGATTTGCCGATGCCGTTGCTGCGCGCGATTGGGCTGCCATTCCCCAAACCGGCCATCCCGGCATCACCACGATGGCGCTAGGCGCCTTAGGCGTGCGCATCACGGCATGGCTGCAGCCCACAGAGGCCGCCGAGCACCTGGCCTGGCTGCACAATCTAGCTTGGCTGGCACCGGAAAACGGTGAGGCCTTTCCCCATCTAGCCTTTTTTCTGCCCGCGGGGAGGATCTTGGTCATGCTCAGTTGCGCAGCGGGGCTAGTATTGGCCTATCACATCGCCAGGCCACGCCTTGGGGAGCCCACAGCGCGGCTCCTGGCGCTCTTCCTGGCCCTGGACCCCTTCTTTGGCGGGCACGCAGGGCTGCTGCACACGGATGCACTCCAGGCAACCTTCGCGCTCCTGGCTGTGCTCTTCATTCTCCCCAAGCATAAAGGCAATATCACTACCTATCCCGCGATCCTGGGAAGCGCCTGCTGCCTGGCCCTGGCAGGGAGCACCAAAACGTTGGGGCTTCTCATAGCCCCGGGGATTGCCGCAGCACTGTTTCTCCTGGATCCCATCCCCCTCAAAAAGCGCTGGGGACACCTGGCACTCCTAACCATAGCTACCATCCTCTGCTTGATCATAATATATCCGCCCTTCTGGGCCAACCCCGTAAGCGCCGTCAACACCCTGATAGACGCAATCAGCTACCATGAAGGCGGCGGCAATCGGCCCGTTTTTTTCGCTGGGGCATACCACTACGATCCCGGATGGGCCTTCTACCCCGCTGTCCTGCTGGTCCGCCTCACCCCACCGGTCTTAACTGGCCTGATCCTGGCGGGTCGCGACAAAATAAGAGCACGGCGAAACCAAAAATTGTACCACGATAGTTCCACCGCAGGATGGTTTCTCATCCCAGGGTTGCTTTACTTAGGCCTGCTGGCGACAGCCGAGAAAAAATTCGACCGCTACACGCTTTCCGCCATCCCCATGCTGGCAGCCATAGCCGCCTCAGCCTGGGCACGACACCGTTCAAAATGGCAGTGGGGCCTGCTGCTCTCCCTATTGCTGCCTTGGGCCCTTGTCGCCCCGTTGCCGCTCTACTACGCCGATCCGCTGCTCGGCGGGCCGTGGACCGCAAAGTACCTCATTCCCCTGGGCTGGAATGAGGGCAGCGGCATTGCAGCAGCCACCGCCGCGCGCGCCTTGGACCACCCAGAGACCGCGGTGCTGATGACCGACGATATCCCCACAGCCGCCGCGCGCTTCCCGGGGAAAACGCAGCCTTACGAAGAAGCATTTCTACCCTGCAGCACAGTCCTGATCAGCAATACCCCATACTCGTCCGCAGCACCGGGATATACAGTAGCTGCGCAGCCCAGGCTGGCGGGCATGCCCCTGGCAACTGCATTGATCCAAAATAGCAGGCTACCCGAAAGCAAGCCACTGCTCATCGCCGGACCTGTTCCGGGGACCCCGCAGGATGCCTGGATCGCGCCTGACAGCGACCTTCCCACACTTCGCACCTGGCTCAACACCCGCCTCCAACCCGGCGATGTCTTCACCTGGGTCCACGCGCCAACATGTTTCAGCGTGACGGAAGCACAATTGCAAACCCTGCTGGCACCCGCTGCAACGTGCACACCGGTCGAGACATCAGGGCACTTCCCGACCGATAACTGCACAATGCAAAGCAGCATCCCTGAGACGACAGCAGCCCTGGCCAACTTCGGCGGGGATCTGGCGCTGGTAGGACAAGCCCTGCCGTCAACCATAGAAGCGGGCAATACTTTGCAGCTCACCCTGCGGTGGGCCCCGCTAGCTCCCCTCCCGCCGCTTAAAGTGACCTTTGCGCTCGAAGGTGACAGCGACACGCTCTGGCGCAAATCAGAGAGCGAGGTCATCGACACTCGCGGCTGGTCCACCTCCAATTGGGAGGTTGGCAGTCTCGTGGAGCAGCAGACCAAGCTGTCACTGCCCCTGCGGCTGCCGCCCGGCCCCTATACCGCGACAGTGCACCTTTGCGACGCTGCCGGACAAAACCTGGGCGTCTGGCTTCCCGATGGCACCTTCAGCGGGACATGCAGGCACGTAGGGGAAATTGCTGTCCTCGTAGCAGATCAAGCGGCAGACTCAGCAGGCATGCAGGTGGACAAGGAAACTGAAGCCCCTGGGCTCCACCTCCTGGGATTCACCCCACCGCCGGGAGAAATCTGGGCGGGGGAGCGTCTGCCCTTCCAGCTAGGCTGGGAGCGCACCGAGGGCACAGCGGGGGACACGCTGGCCTGGAGCCTGATCTGCGAAGGAAATCAGCAGGACGGCGGCATACTAGCGATAGCCCCCAGCCCACCGGCAGGCTGGCCCATCGGCCATCGCTACCGCGTCTATTACGCGCCCCGCAGCAATCCGCTGCTGGGCGAAGCCCAATGCGAGCTGCAGATCACCCCACAGGGAGGCCGATCGATCTCCATCGGGCAGCTACAGGTGCACCAGCGCCCGCGCACCTTTGAGTTAGCGACCCCACCCCAGCAACCGCTCAGCATCACCGTGGGGCATGCCGCCGTCCTGATGGGATTCGACATGGCACCCACCACGCTCAAATCAGGCGCTCCCCTCACGATCACACTTTACTGGCAGGCAAAAGCTGCCCTAGAAGAAAACTACACCGTCTTCGTCCATGCCCTTGGACCGGATGGACAGCTCCATGCACAGTCCGACTGCCAGCCGCAAGACGGAGAAGCACCAACGACCTCGTGGATCGCCGGACAGATCATCGTAGACACCCACCAGCTTACCCTGCCCCCTGAAACACCACCGGGGCCATACACACTTCTCGCAGGCTTATACAGCGCGGCAAGCGGCAGCCGCTTGCCGCTGTATGATGAAGCTGGAACGCGCCTGGAAAACGATCAGGCGTGCCTGACAGCGCTCTCAGTAATGCCATAAAAAAAACCTCCCAGTGATTCTGAGAGGTTTTTTGCAAACGCGAACAGGTAAGTGTCTAGGCCACCGCGGCTATTTCCAACGCGGGCAGCACCTCAGCTACCGTGAGCAGGCCCGTATTGGGGAACAAGCGCGCGACCTGCGGCGCAAACAACGGAGACGTACCCAAGACCTCAGCCGGATCGCCCCGCGCGATCACCTCCCCCTGGCTCAACACCATCACGCGGTCAGCCACCGCAGCGACAAGTTCCACATCGTGCGTGACCAGGAGCACCGCCATGCCCTGATCGCGCCAGCCGCGCAGCAGCTCGAACAAACGCTGCTTCGCCACATAGTCCAGGCCGCGTGTCGGCTCATCCAGCAACAGCGCACTGGGACGGGTCACCATGACCGCCCCCAGGGCGACGCGCTGCCGCTCACCCACGCTGAGATCGCGCGGATAGGCCTGAGCCTTATCCGTCAGCCCCAGGCAAGCCAAAAGTGCATCCAGGGGAATCGGGGCATTGGCCTCGGTCAAGCCGTGATTGCGCAGCGTGATGCGCAGCTCATCCATCACCGTATCGGCAAAGAGCAGCGCATTGGGGTCCTGCGGCAAGTAGCCGATCTTACGACAGACATCAGCGACCTCCATACCGGCAATATCCTGGCCCAACACACGCACCTGCCCGCGATTAGGGTGCACCAAGCCGACAAGGCTCTTCAAAAGCGTGGTCTTGCCGGTGCCGTTGCGGCCGATCAAAGCCATGATTTCTCCAGGATGGACTTCAAAATCCAGGCCTCTTAGGACAGGTTTGGAGCCATACGCAACCTCCAGCCCCTCGACAGAAAAACAGGGTTGCCCTAAGAAATCCGCCTTAGGCTTTTTCACCGGCATCAGCGAAGCAATAGGCAATCTGCGGCTGAACCGCCGACCAGCCTTGATGGTCAGCGGCAGCGGAGACCACCCCAGCGCCTTGCCCAAGGCCACCAACGGCGGCACCAGATCGATGTGCGCCAGAATTTCTTCGGGGAAGCCATAGAGAACCTGCCCCCCATCCTCAGGAATATAGATCAACGAATCTGCAAAAGGAAGCACGCGCTCCAGGCGGTGCTCGGCCATCACAATGGTCAGGCCCATATCAGCATTGAGGCGGGTCAGCGAGTGCAGGACATCCTCCGCGGATTTGGGGTCCAACTGCGATGTGGGTTCGTCCAGCACCAGCACCTTGGGCCGCAGGGCCAAAGCCGAAGCAATTGCCACACGCTGCTTCTCGCCACCGGACAAGGTCTCCAGACGGCGCTCGCGCAGCGGGGCAAGGTCCAGCAAATCCAGCACCTCTTCCACACGAACGCGCATCTCCTGGCGCGGCAAAGCAGCGTTCTCCAGGGCAAACGCGATCTCATCCTCCACCTGGTCCATCACGAACTGTGCCTCGGGGTCCTGGAAAACAAAGCCTACATGCTGGCTCATGACCTTGGGCGTAGCAGCCACGGGATCGAGACCATCCACCGTAATACGCCCCGAGAGCTTGCCGCCGCTGAAATGCGGGACCAGCCCATTGAAACAACGCAGCAGTGTGGATTTTCCCACCCCGGAAGGACCGACAACCAGGACAAATTCTCCCTCAGGCAGGGACAGATTCACATCCTGAAAAACGGGGTCGGTCGCACCCGGATAGCTATATGTAACACCTTCAAATGTAATCATGCATTTATCTCCACGCAACCATGATGCGAACGCTAGGAAGGCCTTTGGCCCTCCATAACCGGCACCTGGACTGATTCCAAATATCCGCGAACAGCAACGACGGCAGGGATCATAAACCCCAACAAAGCCAGGCCGATGAGCGGCTCGAACACCGGCAGCGCGACCGCAGGGTAAGGTGTGTAATAACGAGCCAGACGATCGGAGAAAACGAAGAGCACCACGAGCGTCACGGCCACACCCGTCAGGACCATCCAATCCCGCGCCGTCCAGGCATTCCGCCTATAAGTGGTGTACGTAACATGCCGCCCCATCTGCCACACAACCCCGCCGATGACCAGCGCACCCAGCGCAATCACCACATTGCCCCACAAGGCTTCCCCCCAGGCCATCCGCAGCAGCCCACCGGCCAGCACCAGGATAAGCCCCGCCACCGTCCCGACCTGCGTAAAAGCGTTCTTCTCCGGGGTAGCATTGCTCGCGAACCCCCGCGCGGTCATGGTCTCAGCAAGCTGCAGCGCCCGCTCCAGCCCACCCACCAAGAGCGGCATAAACAGTGGCAGCCAGTCCCGCAGCGAACGCATGCGGTGCCCCCGCACAGCCTGCGCCTCGCGAATCTTCTGAATCTGCCGTAGCGTCGTCGGCACAAAGGTCACCGCAATCGAGATGACGACCGCCACCGGGTAAAAGGCCCGTGGGATAAAGCGGATCATATCCCGAATAGAGACCGCCAAATTAAGCACGGCGAAAGCTGCAAACAAGACCGACAACAGCAGCCCGCTGGTCGCGCCGTAAACCAAAGCCTCTGCCGTCACCGGCCCGCCAAAAAAGGGGATGAAATCCGGCAGAGAAAACAATACCGTGTCCCCGAAATGCGTCGACACCGCGTTAAAGAGCGCCGAAACAGGGACAATAAAAAGCATAAAGCGTTCCGGAGCCACAGGAATGGGCGTGTACACGTTAGGGCTGCGCACCGCCTCGACGACCAGCACAAAGATCAACAGCAGCACCACCAGGTAAAGCGGGTTGCGCGTGCTGGAAGCCGCCACCACCGCACCGGCCAGCCAGGCGAACCATGCAGCAGGATGCATCAGGCCACCTCGCTGACGCCTGGAACGTACTCAAAGGTAAAACGTTGCTGGAACCGCCGCAGCGTCCGCAGTGTGGGTGCGCCAAAGGCCAAGATCATAATCGTATTGCCAACGGCGCGCGCCAGATCCCACACCAACGACGTCGCGACATAGAACACAGCATAGCGCTTCAATGTATCAGCCAATGTAATACCTGCCTCCCAATATTGATCCGCTGAACCGCCTGCAAAGGGCCAAAAGTAAAGGTTCATCACCGCGCCGTAGAAAAAACCCCAAAAGGCGCCCACAAGCGCCAGAATCAAGATTTCCGGCCAGCGGTCCTCCGCGTGCAGCATCCGCACCAGGGGACGGCAGAGCGGCGCAGTGAGGCCCACCCATCCGGCCGTCAGCATTTGGTAGGGCAGCCACGGTCCCACGCCCCCTGTGATCAAAGCGGAGACCACCAGGGTCAGCGCCCCCATCAGGAATCCAAAGCGTCCCCCGTAGGTATAGCCCGTCATCACAATCAGAAAAAAGAGCGGGCTGAACCCACCGGGCACGGGGATCACCACCTCCATAAAACGCAGCACGGAATTAATCGCGATCAACACGCCTAGGAGCGCGATAAACTTGGTGCTCACGCTGTCGCCCTGAATCTCCAGCAGCAGCGCCACAAAACAGAGGCCGATCAAGACCGAGAGCATCAACGGCGCGTCCGCGGAATGCGCCTGACCATGCACCGCTGACGCCATAATCGTTTCTGGCCAAATAAAAGGATAAATAAAAGAGAGAAGTCCGATAACACTGGTTAGAACATAGATAAACGTGCTGAGAAGACGACGTGTCATTGTGAACGATCCTTGAGAAAGATATACCCGCTTCCCAACCCCACCAACAAGATCCCAAAGACAAGATACCCGACCATCTGCGACAAAGACAGCCCCCCGGTATCCGCATCCACTGGAACAGGTTCACCTTGAAGCGCATGGCGCGTAGGAACAGCAGCAGGCGTAGCCGTGGCCAAGAAAGCTAGCTCTGAGTCCGCAGCGACCATCGCTACCTGGGTGGGCTGCATCAAACCGTCCGCAGACGGAGCTTCCTGCACCGCAGCGGGCTGCGGTGCTGCAGCAGATAAAGATGTTGGCGTCGGTGGCACCGGCGCCGCAGCGGAAACGGGCCTAGCCGTCGGCACTGGCGTCGGTGCAGCCACAACCGTATTAGGGGTAGGCGTTGCTACAGGGGATTGATTCGACGGCTGCGTGCCGCCACTGCAGCTCCCCGAAACGGTGAGCGCCACCGTGAATTCCTGTTCCGTCCCGTCGGGGTGCGTAACCTGCAGGCGATGCCCCTCGTCCTGGCAGGGGCAGAGAGAGCGCGTGCCCGATCCCGGGACGTAATCTCCATCCAGGATCACCGTCGGCATGTTCTCGGTAATCCAGTGCAGCGTGGTGCAGGTTCCCGCAGAAATTTCGGTCGCATCAGCCCAGAACTGCGCGGAGGGCACGGGGGTATAGGTGGGCAAGGGCGTGTTTGTGGGCCCCGGTGTCGCGGTAGGCGGAACGCAGATCTGGTCAAACGTCATCACAGGCGGCTGGGAACCACTGCTGTTGAGAGCCCCAACACCCCATCCCCAGCCCTCCACATCACCCGACTCCACCGTATAGCTGCTGGCACCTAAGTTCGAGTATTCCCACGCCCCATTGACCAAATGATGATAGGCCCAGTAGATACAATCCTCACCGGGGTTCATCATACATTGGCAGAAGCAAGGATCAGAGGGAAAGTCACAGCCATCCTGGTTGATTTTGCAGATCGTGGTCCCCATACCTGAAGTCTCGGCCACCACCGATACATTAGCCGCACGCAGGACATCATAACCCGACGCCTCGCCGTCCTCGCCGAGATCGACGCAGGCGGTCTGTACGCTGCCGTCGCTGAACTTGATGACCACCCCCGCGTGGTGTGGATAAGACGAAGAGGCTGCCTGCGTGCTGCCCGCCAGCAATACCGTACTGCCAAGCAGCGTGATCAAACCAACCCAGAATAGAATTTTTTTTACTCGTATCATGCCCACAACATCCAAACGATAAACATAAAACTCAGCAAGGGCCGGAGAGAGAAACCCCTCATCCGGCCCATAATACCACTCAAAAGATCCTCGAGAAAGGACTAAAACCCACGTGCGACAAGCGGCAAATAAACCCGGTAAATGCGCAAGGGGAAAGCCTTTCCAGCAAGACCGGGCACAGCCTGGTACGTAGCAGACGGATCATTAGCCCCACCAAAACCTGGGAAACCTCCCTCGGGGGATTGCAGTCCCATCAGCGTGTCCAGCGGGTTGTAGCTAGGTAAACGGCTGGAGGTGCCATCTGTCACGGTAGTGCTCCAACCCAAGCCGCGCGGAGCCCAACTGTAAGCAGCCAGAGCCTGCAATCCCAGCCCGGTCGAGTTAACACTCGTACCAAAAGGATCCTGATACTGAAACCCGCCGTCTTTCACCTGAGAGACATCACGGAAATACCCGAAACCGTCCCCAACTTCAGCAGTATACAGATCAACCCCCGCAGCCGCCAAAGCCTGGATCGCCAGAGCCGTGCTGTCGGTGTCCGTACCCCAAGCAGCAGCATAATCATAACCCCATCCGCCATCACTCTGCTGAGCGCTCTTGAGATAAACCGCAGCTTGAGCAGGACTCGATTCCCCAGCCGCAGCCAGGCCCAGCATAGC
>Ga0272441_10016490_pt1 | contig 10203 bp, 7 predicted proteins | sample SSMProp6N_FD_193582 | JGI IMG/M metagenome (GOLD analysis project Ga0272441, IMG submission 193582) | Marine sediment archaeal communities from Little Sippewissett salt marsh, Falmouth, MA, United States - SSM-Prop-6N | ecosystem: Environmental > Aquatic > Marine > Wetlands > Sediment ... | reverse complement strand
CGTCTACGCCGCCTATGCTGACCTGGGCGGTGTCGCCGGTGCCGGCCCAGACCAGGCGCAGGCGGTAAGCCCCGACGAACTCCCGCGCCTCCGCGAGCTCGACAGCGTACTCGACGGCCACCCCAACCCGGCCGAGGGATTCCCCTTCTTCGACGCAGCCACCGGCTCGCTCGGGCAGGGGCTTTCGGTCGCCGCGGGCCTGGCGCTGGCGGCGCGGCAGCAGGGCATCAGGAAGCGCATCTTCGTCCTGATCGGCGACGGCGAGAGCCGCGAAGGCCAAATCTGGGAGGCGGCCGACTTCATCGTCGACAACAAGCTCAACAAGGTCGTCGCCATCTTCAACTGCAACGGCCAAGGCCAGGCCGACTACGTCTCGCCGCAGCAGTCGGCCGACACGCTCGCCAAAAAACTCCGCGCATACGGCTTCTCGGTGAAGGTCATCGACGGGCACGACGTCGACCAGATCGACGCCGCCCTCTCCTCAGCCGGCAAAACGCGCAATCCGCTGGCCATCGTCGCCAAGACCGAGAAGGGCTGGGGCGTCGAGGCCCTCAAGGACAAGGGCAATCACGGCAAGCCCCTTCCCGCCGACAAGCTCGAACAGGCCGCCGCCGACCTCGAGAGCATGTACGCCAAGCTGGGCATTTCACGCGACGCCGACGGCATGGCCCCGCCCAAGCCGCAGCGCAAGCGAAAGCCCCGCCCCGCCGGCCCGATCAGCCTTCCGCCGTTCGACCAAGCCATAGCCGAGGCCGGTCTGTCCGGCGCGGTCGAAAAGGGCGCACTGGCTACGCGACGGGCCTACGGCGCGGCGCTTCTGGCGCTGGGCAAGGCCGATTCCCGCGTGGTCGCGCTCGACGGCGATGTGAGCAACTCGACGTTCGCCAACTTCTTCGCCAAGCAGTTCGCCGATCGGTTCTTCGAGTGCAAGATCGCCGAGCAGAACATGATCTCGGCGGCGGCGGGCCTGGCGGCGGCCGGCATGATCCCCTTTGCCAGCTCCTTCGCCAAGTTCCTGTCCCGCGGCTACGACCAGGTCGAGATGGCGTCGATCACGCGCGCCAACATCAAACTGGTCGGCTCGCATGCCGGTGTGACGCTGGCGGCCGACGGACCCTCGCAGATGGGGCTGCTCGACGTGGCCTTCTTCCGGTCGTTTTCCGGCGTCGACACGGGCGACGGACGGGCTGCGTGCGTGGTGTTGCAACCGGCCGACGCGGTGGCGGCCTATCGCTGCACCGAGTTGATGGCCAACTACGACGGCATGTGCTACATGCGAACGCACCGACCGGACGTGCCGCTGCTCTACAGTCGCGACGAGTCGTTCGAGATCGGCGGCTGCAAGCAGCTCATTGAAGGCGACGCGGTCACGATCGTCGCGTCGGGCTGCATGGTGCACGAGGCCCGCAAGGCGGTCGACCGACTCGCCGCCGATGGCGTGCGATGCAGTCTGATCGATGCCTACTGCTTCCCGATTACCTGCAACCTGATCCTGCAAAGCGCCGCAGCCACCGGCGGACGTGTTCTGACAGTGGAAGACAACTACGGCGGCGGTCTGGGAAGCGCGGTCGCCGAACTGGCAGCCGCTGCGGGCGAGGGCTTCACCGTCAAGACCATGACCTGCCGCAGGATCCCCAAGTCGGCAAGAACGCCCGACCAGGTGCTGGCCTACGTGGGGCTCGACGCAGCCGAGATCGCCCGCCAGGCCCGCGCGATGCTGTAGGCCTGCAAACGGAACCGAGATGCCGCGCCCATGATCATACGTACCCGTGCATTCGCCCGCGCCGGGCTGATCGGCAACCCCTCCGACGCGTTCTTCGGCAAGACGATCTCCGTCGCCGTCCCCGACTTTCGCGCCGAGGTCGTGCTTTATGAATCGCCCAACGTGCAGATCGTCCCCAACGAGCGCGACATGTCCGAGTTCGACAGCGTCGAGGCGCTCATCCGAGACGTAAGGCTGCACGGCTACTACGGCGGCGTGCGCCTGCTCAAGGCCACCGTCAAACGGTTCGTCGACTACTGCCGACAGCATGACATCCATCTGCCCGACCGCAGTTTCACGGTGCGGTACCACACGAACATTCCGCGGCTGGTCGGCCTGGGTGGTTCGAGCGCCATCATCGTGGCCGCCCTGCGGGCGCTCATGCAGTTTTACCAGGTGCACATCGACAAGCAGCAGCAGCCTTCCCTGGCGCTGTCGGTCGAGACCGACGAGCTTGGCATCCCCGCCGGACTTCAGGACCGCGTCGCGCAGGTCTACGAGGGAGTCACTTACATGGACTTCCAACGCGACTCGATGGAGGCGAGCGGACACGGTCGGTACGAGCCGCTCGATCCCAAGCTCCTCCCGCCGCTCTACATTGCCTTTGCCGCCGATCAGGCCGAGCCCACCGAAAAGGCCCACAGCACCGTACGCGTCCTCTACGATCGCGGCGAGACCAAGGTGATCGACACGATGAACGAGATCGCCTCGCTGGCCGCCGAGGCGCGCGAGCATCTCTTAGCGAGGCGTCCGGACGCGCTCGGGCCGCTGATCAACCGTAACTTCGACTTGCGGGCTGCCATCTTCCCGATCAACCCCGACCACCTCGCCATGGTCGAGGCGGCTCGAAGCGCGGGCGCGACCGCCAAGTTTGCCGGATCGGGCGGGACGATCATCGGCACGTACGAGTCGCCAGACACCCTCGCCGCCGTGCGAGGTAAACTCGAGCCCACAGGCTGCAACGTCATCGAGTTGCAGGTAAGGTAGCCGCATTGGATCGGGAGAGCTCAAACGCCATGACCATCACAAAGGCCGTCATCCCCGCCGCCGGCAAGGGCACCCGTTTCCTGCCCGCCACCAAGGCCCAGCCGAAGGAGATGCTGCCCGTCATCGACAAACCCACCATCCAATACGTGGTGGAGGAGGCCATCGACGCCGGCCTGACTGATATCCTCATCATCACCAGCCGCGAGAAACGTGCCGTCGAGGATCACTTCGACCGCAACAGCGACCTCGAACAGGCCCTGGCCAACAGCGACGCACACGACGAATATGACCATCTCAGCCGGCTGACCGAACTGGCCAGCGTGCACTACATTCGCCAGAAGGAGCCTCGCGGCCTGGGCGACGCGGTGTATCACGCGCGCCACCACGTGGGCGACGAGCCGTTCGCCGTGCTCCTGGGCGATTCGATCGTCACCGGCCCGTCCCCCTGTATCGGGCAACTGATCGAAGTGTATCAGCGCTACCAGTCGCCCGTGGTCGGACTCGAGCAGGTGCCCCGCGAAGCCGTCGGACGCTACGGCATCGTCGGCGGCGACCGCGTCGACGAGCGAACCTACCGCCTTACCGAACTTGTCGAAAAGCCCGATCCCGACCAGGCTCCCAGTACGCTGGCCATCGGTGCCCGATACATCCTGACGCCCGACATCTTCCAGCAAATCGAGCAGACCCTGCCCGGCAAGGGCAATGAGATCCAGCTTACCGACGCCCTTCAGCGCCAACTCGCGCATCGCGAAATGTTCGGCTACCACTTCGAAGGCCGCCGGCACGACATCGGCAATAAGCTCGACTACCTCCGCACAACCGTTCTGTTTGCCCTCGAGCGCGCCGACCTGGGCCCCGCGTTCCGAGACTTCCTGCGCGAAGTCGCGCGCGACCTGTAGCGCCCTGCACCCGACACCCGAACGATCGCCGTGTCGTGGACCCGCGCCGCCGAACAAGGCGCCCGCCCCGGCCTCTGTTCGGAACGGCCCGCTGTTGCCGATCTTGTAGACGGCAGCTATCATCGCCTGTCAGAAGGGATTGTGCTGGCGCAAGGAGCCAGGATGGCTAAGAAAAGACCCCGTTCGAGCAAACCGTCGTCTGAGGCCAAGCAACTCACGCTCCCGCTGTCCGGCAAGAAACGTACGGCCAGCAAGAAGCGTGCGAAGCAAACAGGCGATCCACCCAAGAAGCTTGCGTCGGCGAGCAAGGCTGTCCAAACCGCCACCACCGGCCAGGTCGAACATTCCGTCGCCGAGCGACTTGCCCGCGCCCAGCGCGATATCTCCGTGGCCGAGTTCTTCGCAAAGAACCGCCATCTCCTCGGCTTCGACAACCGCCGCAAAGCGCTGCTCACCAGCGTCAAGGAAGCCGTCGACAACAGCCTCGACGCCTGCGAAGAGGCCAACATCCTGCCCGACATCGACGTCCACATCGATCAGCTCGACGAAAAACGTTTCCGTATACGCGTGGCCGACAACGGACCGGGTATCGTCAAGAACCAGATACCCAACATCTTCGGCAAGCTGCTCTACGGCTCGAAATTCCATCGCCTCAAGATGTCACGAGGCCAACAGGGCATCGGGATCAGCGCAGCCGGCATGTACGGCCTGCTCACCACGGGGCGGCCCATCGGGATCTATTCGCGAACCGGCTCGCGAAGTCAGGGCCACCACTATCGGGTCGCCATCGATACCAAGAAGAACCGCCCCGACGTGATCCTCGACGAACCCGCCGACGTCGACTTTCCCCACGGCACGGTCGTACGGATCGACCTGGAGGGCAGCTATGCGAAGGGCCGCCAGTCGGTCGACGAGTACCTCGAGCAAACTGCCATCGCCAACCCGCACGCCAGAATGACCTATCGTTCGCCCACGGGCGAACAGACCGTCTACGAACGGGCCAGCGAGCAGTTGCCGCCCCAGACGAGAGAGATCAAGCCGCATCCGCACGGCATCGAGCTCGGCATGCTCCTGCGAATGTTCAAGGAAACGCACGCCAAACAGCTCGGTGGATTCTTGCGCAAGGAGTTCAGTCGACTGGGCGGCGCGGGCGCCTCTCATATCGCCGCCAAGGCCAACCTGACGCCCAAAAGCTGGATCAAGACCATCACCCACCAGCAGGCCGAAGCGCTCTACCGCGCGATGCAGGAGGCCCGCGTCAAGGCGCCGCCCACCGACTGCCTCGCGCCGATCGAAACCAAGCAGATCCTCGCCGGCCTGCTCAAGGAGGTCAAAGCCGAGTTCTTCACAGCCGTCACGCGCAGCCCGGCCGTCTACCGAGGCAACCCGTTTCAGATCGAGGCGGGTCTGGCCTACGGCGGGCAACTGCCGGGCGACGAGCTGGCACGCGTCATTCGGTTCGCCAACCGCGTGCCGCTGCTCTACCAGCAGTCGCACTGCTCCATCTACCGCAGCGTCGTCGACGTCAACTGGCGGCCCTACGGTCTGGGCCAAAGTCGCGGCGCGCTGCCGACCGGCCCACTGGTGGTCATGGTGCACATCGCCAGCGTGTGGGTACCGTTTACCTCCGAGTCGAAAGAGGCCATCGCCGACTACGATGAGATACGCCGCGAGGTCAAGCTGGCCGTCCGCGAGTGCGCCCGCAAGTTGAGCATCTACCTTCGCCGCCGCGCCCGTCAGCACCGCGAGGGGCAACGTCGCAGCGTCTTCCAGCGATACATCGGCGAGGTGGTCGAAGCCGTCAACGCCATCACCCCCACCGACCGCGAACGTCTGCGGCGCGACCTGCTGGCCACCGCCCGCCAGATCACCGCCCGCGCCGACGTACAGCTTGACGAGAACGGCAAGCCCATCAAGAAGCCCAAACAGGAGAAACCCGTCGGCGAGGATACCATCATCGTGCATCGCGATGTGCCCGAGCCGTCCGATCAGGACCTCTTCGGTAACGGCAACAACCACCGCACCCGCCCGCGCCGCAACAACGGCCGCCGCGCCAGAAGGCGAGCGTCCTGAAACGGTTTTTGCGAACCGAGAACGAGGCAGTTGCCATGGCCAAGAAAGCCGCCAAAAAGAAAACCCGCTCGACCCAAAAGGCCACCGCCGCCAAGGCGCCCAGGCGACGCTCGACCGCCCGCTCCCGCAAGTCGGGCTCCGTGACCGACAAGATCGTCGACATGGCCGGCGATGTCGTCAAACTCGCACATCGTCGCGAGGATCCTTTCGTTGACATCCCCGTGCGAGCGCTCAGCAACGTGAGCTTCAATGCCCGCCGTCGGATCATCGAGATGGGCGCCAACACCCAGCGCCGCGCGTTTTTCAACCTCGGCCAGGCCAAGCGCTTCATGCAAACGCTGCTGGTGGCCAGCGGATGCAAGCGGCTGCTCGACCAGAGTAAGACCACCAGCATTCGTGACCTCTTCTACAACTGCAAGCACACCATCGCCGACTCCAACGAAAACACCTTCGACGAGCAGGACGAATCCGACCCCATCATCGAGGATCTCGAAGTCGCGCTCGACAGCCTGCGTGAAGAATTGGGTCTCTTCGCCGACCCCAAGGGCGCGATGGTCGGTCCGATCACCATCGTCGACACCGGCGACACCATCGACCTGTCGCACCTCGGCAGCGGCGGATGGGCCGTGCCCTCCATCGTCGAAGACTCCGTCATCCAGTTCAAAAGCCACAAGGCGAAATTCGTGCTGCTCATCGAGAAGGCGGCCGTGTGGCGGCGATTCAACGAGGATCGCTTCTGGCAGCAGCACAAGTGCGTCATCCTCCACGGCGGCGGGCAGCCTCCACGCGGCGTGCGACGGCTGCTGTATCGCCTGCACCACGAACTCAAGCTGCCCGTCTACGTGCTGGTCGATAACGACCCCTGGGGATACTACATCTACAGCGTCGTCAAACAGGGCTCGATCAACCTGGCCTACGAATCGCGCCGCATGGCCGTGCCGGCCGCCCGCTTCGTCGGCATGAGCAGCTTCGACGCCGAGCGATACGACATTCCCCCCGCCGTCGCCATCAAGCTCAACGACCGCGACGTGTCCCGCGCCAAGGAGATCGCCCGCTATCCATGGTTCGACAAAAGACCGTGGCAGCGCGAGATCAAGCACATGCTCAAATGCGGAGTCAAGCTCGAACTCGAAGCCCTGTCAAACAAGGACTTCAGCTTCGTCACCGAAACCTACCTGCCCCAAAAGCTCCGCCGCCGCGAGTGGATCGACTAGCCCGTTGCCGCTTGACCCCTCGGGTGCCACTGGCGGCTTCGGCCGTGAGCCCTTCGGCAGTGAGCTCAGGGCCGAACTGCTCAGTCGAACGGCTTGCCCGCCAGTGTTCGCTTGGGTCCCCCATGCTGAAGCTGAACACGTCAGAAACCTACCCGCCCGCTGCCGCCGCCATCGCTTGCATGACCACGCTAAGACACTGACATAACAGGAAGCTGCCGCAGATAATCAGCCCCGCCGTAGCCTGTCCTTTCCGCATGTTGGGCCGCGTCAGGCCCACAATCGCCAGACCCGTCCCCACCAGGGCCAACGCCAACAACGCGAAGCTGCCGACAGCGACCCCGGGGCTGTCTGCCATCTCCGTCCCGATGCGCTCTATTTCGCGCTCGACAGCCTCGGGGCTCGAGTCCGATTCTGATATCCGCTCCCTCTCGGGCCAGAAGCGCACGAAAACGGCAAACAGCATCACGACCACGACAACAAGCGCCCCCACCCCGCACACCAAACTCCACCGACCCCACGGGTTCACCGCCAACTCACCCGCGACGGCACCCGGTTCGGCAAACACCGGCGGTGTGGGTCGCTCGCCCGCCGGACGTGCCTCACCGGCAGGGGTCAAAGCCGATTCCGTCGGCGCGGCCACCACCTTGTCGCAGTACGGACAGGTCACCTGGCTGCCGGCCAGCTCCTCGTCCACCTCGATCGGCTGTTGGCAGGCAGGGCACGGAAACTGTATCGCCATTGCGTCACTCCCGAGCTTGCATCAATCGCTCAACCGCGATCATACGCCGGTTCGAGCCCGTTGGCCAACGCCCGACGCCCGATCGCTCGCGCCGCCTAGCGCCGGCGGCGTTTGTAGTCCTCAGCCGACGGCTCGGCTACCTCCTCCAGCAAACGCAGGACCACCGCATCAGGCTTGATCCCCTCCGCGTCGGCGTTGAAGTTAGTAAACAAACGATGTCGCATCACCGACGGCGCGACCGCCCGCACGTCGTCGCAACTCACGTTGTACCGCCCGTGCAGGATCGCCCGGGCCTTCGCGCCCAACACCAGGTATTGCGCCGCCCTCGGACCGGCACCCCACGTCAGCCAATCGCTTACAAATGACGGCGACTCACCCTGCCCCGGTCGCGTCGCCCGCGCCAAGCGAACCGCGTAGTCCACCACGTGATCCGACACCGCCATCCGCCGCACGATCTGCTGAAGGCTGAGGATCTGCATCTTGTCCAACACCGGTTCGGGATCGCCCGCCGCCTCGCTCGTGGTGGCCTTGACGATCTGCCGCTCCTCGCCCGCCGACGGATACCCCACGTTTACCATGAACATGAAGCGGTCGAGCTGTGCCTCGGGCAGCGGATACGTGCCCTCCTGCTCGATCGGATTCTGCGTCGCCAGCACGAAAAATGGCCGGTCCAACTCGTGCGTCTGTCCGCCCGCGGTTACCTGATACTCCTGCATCGCCTGGAGCAGCGCGGCCTGCGTCTTCGGCGGCGTGCGATTGATCTCGTCGGCCAGAATCATGTTGGCAAACACCGGCCCCCGCACAAACCGAAACGCCCGCCCGCCTCCCGGCTCCTGATCGATGATGTCCGTGCCCGTCACGTCCGACGGCATCAGGTCGGGTGTGAACTGAATCCGGTTGAACGACAACCGCAACACCCTCGCCACCGTCCGCACCAGAAGCGTCTTGGCCAGCCCGGGTACCCCCACCAGCAGGCAGTGTCCCTGGCAGAACAGCGCGATCAGCAACTCTTCGATGACGTCGGCCTGTCCGATAACCGTCTTGTGGATCTCGGCCAGCAGACGCCGCCGCGCCTCGCCGAGCTGCTCGACCGCCTCCAACTCGCTTCCGGCGGCACCTTCTGCCGCTGTCATGACCGGCACCTCATCTCAACGCGAGGCGTATTCAACACGTCAAACCCATTGCCGGCCGCCATCTTACTGTCCCGTGCGCCGCAAGCATACCGTCGTGTCGCCTGCGCAGCCTGTGGCCGCAGCCGACCGGCCTTGCTTCTCGCTTGGCCAGTAAGTACTGTAATGTCAGAGACATCGGCTGCTGGATGCCCAGCCGGCGGAGATACTGTATGCGTTGCCCAGCCAGAGTGGTCGGTTCCGGATACCTCATGATCGGGGCGATGTGTGTCGCCGTCGTGGCTGCCGGGCTGTTCGTGGGCACCGTCGCCGGCTGCGGCACGCCCGACTTGCCCAACTTGCTGCCCATTCGCCTTGACCAGCTTGGCGCCCTGTTGGAAGACGAGAGCCTCACCGACGAGCAGCGGGCCGAGCGACTCCGCGAACTCGGTATCACGGACGAACTGCTGATCGAGTTTTTGCTCGCCCTCGACGGCCCCGAGCCCGACGAGCCCGACGAGCCCAACGAGCCTGGTGAACTGCCTCAGGTGTTTATGGAGACCAATTTCGGCGACATTGTCATGGAATTGGACGACGAGGCAGCCCCCATCACCGTCGACAACTTTCTCCAGTACGTCGAGGATGGTTTCTACGACGGCCTCGACGGACAGGGCGCGACCATCTTCCATCGCATCGCCACCAGCCCTGCGGTTATTCAGGCCGGCGGGTACACCGAGGAGTATCTCACCGACCCCAACCCCGCCGCCAGTGAGAAGGAGACGCGCGACGAGATCGTCAGTGAGGCCGACAACGGGCTGACCAACGATCGCGGAACCGTCGCCATGGCCCGCACCGCCGACCCCGACAGTGCCACCTCGCAGTTCTACATCAACGTTCAGGACAACGACTTCCTCAATTACGACCCGCCGGACGAGCCTGACGGCTACACCGTCTTCGGGCGCGTCATCCAGGGCCTCGATGTGGTCGATGACATCGCAAGTGTTTCCGTAAGCGGTGAGACCCCCACGGAACTGATCGTCATCGAACGGATGACCATCCTTCAGGGCGGGTAGCTCACCACGCTCAACACGTTTAGCGGCGACCCGAAGGACAGCGCGGTCTTTCCGTCGCGCGCACGCGAGTCGCATCCCCACCGACTGAGAGTCTCCCCATCGCCCTCAACACGTTTAGCAGCGACCCGAAGGACAGCGCGGTCTGTCCATCGCGCGCACGCGAGTCGCATCCCCACCGACTGAGAGTCTCCCCATCGCCCTCAACACGTTTAGCGGCGACCCGAAGGACAGCGCGGTCTGTCCATCGCGCGCACGCGAGTCGCATCCCCACCGACTGAGAGTCCTCCGCATCGCCCTCAACACGTTTAGCGGCGACCCGGAGGGGAGCGCGGTCGTGTGCCCCGCGT
>Ga0272441_10016489_pt1 | contig 10203 bp, 10 predicted proteins | sample SSMProp6N_FD_193582 | JGI IMG/M metagenome (GOLD analysis project Ga0272441, IMG submission 193582) | Marine sediment archaeal communities from Little Sippewissett salt marsh, Falmouth, MA, United States - SSM-Prop-6N | ecosystem: Environmental > Aquatic > Marine > Wetlands > Sediment ... | reverse complement strand
ATGCGCTCCGAAGGAATCACAGGTAAAGAGCAATCTGTCTTCCTCCAGGTATGTGTAAATGGTATCGGGCCAGTGCAAATTGGGTGCAGAAATAAACCGTATTTTTTTGTTCCCCAGGTCCAGGGCATCCCCATCTTTCACAGTCATGCTCTTAAAGGGCATATCAAACATATCATTAAGATATCTTATGGCATTTCCACTACCAACAACAGTTGCATTCGGGGCAAGATCAAGTACTTGTTTTAATGATCCTGAATGATCCGGCTCGGTATGGTTGAGTATGATATATTCTATTTCAGAAGGATCGGTAACCTTTTTTATTTTTTCAATATATGTATCTGCAAAGCGTTCTTTAGCTGTTTCAATTATGGCTTTTTTCTCCGCATTAATGAAATACGAATTATATGTTGTGCCATACTCCGTTTCCATCACAATATCAAACGTAACGATATCATAATCAAGTATGCCAATCCAGCTTACATCATCTGTGATCTTAACTACTTTGTTATCGTCTTTTTTCTCTGTTCCTTTCATCTGATGATCAGTGTTTTATATTTTCAATCTATAATAAGGCCAGTGTATCACGGTTAGCTCTTACAAGCTGATGAAGGTTTACCTTTACCTCGGTGCCTGCTGGCAGAAAAATATCTACCCTTGATCCAAATTTAATAAACCCCAGCTCCTCTCCCTGCCGGACAGATGAATCCTTTGCTGCATAAGTCACAATTCTTCGTGCTATGGCACCGGCTATCTGCCGTATCATTATCTCTGTACCCTTATCATTCTCTATAACGATGGTCGATCTCTCGTTATAAACAGAAGATTTGGGGTAGTTTGCCGGATAGAATTTTCCTTTATGATGCTTGACATATTTTATTTTACCCGATACCGGGTATGTATTACTGTGCTCATCAAATAAACTCATAAAAACTGATACCTGCAGTCTTCGGTCATTGAAATACTCATCTTCCTGAACTTCTTCGATAGCCACCACCTTACCATCAGCAGAGGAAACTACCCTGCCCTCATCCTCATCTATTTTTCTTTCTGTCTTTCTGAAGAAATAAAGTATGAAGGCTATGATCAGTACTGATAAGGATATTAGGATAATAAAAACGATTGATGATTTTATCAATAAAACAGAAATAATATTTACCAGTATCAGCACCAGAATGCTGTAAAACAAAATATTATATCCTTCCCTGTGTATTTTCATTTATTAATTGCGCATCAAATAAACATTAACCAAAGAGAGTAAGATAAATAAACACTACAGGTAACGACAGTATCAGGCTGTCAAACCTGTCGAGCAGTCCTCCATGCCCTGGCAGCAATGAACCCGAATCTTTTACCCCGGCCTTTCTTTTAAGCATTGATTCCACAAGATCACCGAGTGTGCCTGTAACTGAAATCAGTATACCGATAATGATCCATCCTGTGGTTCCCGGGAAGTCAATCCATAGAGATACAGGCCACGCAATCAATATTGTTACTATAAGGCCAAAGATGAAACCTTCCCATGATTTATCCGGGGAAATTCTTTCCATAAGTTTGTTCCTTCCAAACCATGAACCAAAAAGGTATGCTCCGGTATCAAAACTCCATGACAGTAACAATATCCCAATCATCAGTCCTGGCGAAAAATCCAATGTTCCGCTGCTTATCAAAGGTGCCGGACCCCTGAAACCATATGCCATATAAGGGAATAGGGAAAAAGGAACGCTGATAAAAACAATCCCGAACACCGTATGTGCCAAATTATCAATAGGTTTATCCTGATAACGGAAAAGCTCCACAATGATAATATAAATAATTTCCAGGATAATGATGAGATAAAGAACCGGGCTTGATGAACCTGAAGCAACAAGAACTGAAACAATGTAAACGCTTATAGTAGTTATTATCCCGCTTATATGCTGGGGATTCAAACCAGTATGGGATATCAGCCTGTAGTATTCATATATCGATCCGGTCAGTAATAAACCACCGATTATTATATATGATACCGGGTGAAGCCATATACCACCAAGTATTGTTATTACAATAAAAATACCTGTTATAGTCCGTCTGGAAAAGTTTTTCAAGATCCAAGTTCTTTTAGTAATAGTTTCGCCCGTATAACATAATCCCGCATGCAGTAAAGTTCAAACTCTCCAAAACCATATGCCCTGTCTTTCTTATTGATAATGACACTTTCGATATCATTATCTTCCAGCATCTGCCTGGCCATTTCAATCCTTACCTCATTATTTGATTCATATATCTTTACCCAGTTCTTCTCCATTGATGCAATCCTGGTTAATCACCTGAATCAGCATTCTCCTTCTTATTATCTGATTCACCGGTATTATTTTTCTTTTCCTGGGACTTTGAATTATTAGCCTGCGAACCTTTCTTTGAATTATTTGAATCTTTCCTTGTTGTTCTTTTACGAGCCGGTCTTCCGGTTTCTTCTATAGCCGGCCTGTTACCTTTCTTTTTTCCGAATATTTTTTCCAGGTCTTCACTGAAGATCACCTCCTTATCGAGCAGTTGTGCAGCAAGCGTTTCGAGTCCTTTTTTATTCTTCTTCAGCACATCCCTGGCTCTCTGGTAGGCTTCATCAATAATTCGCTTGGCTTCCCTGTCAATTAATTCCGCTGTTTTTTCACTGTATGGTTTAGTAAATCCATATTCATTCTGTCCTGAGGAATCATAGAAACTAAGGTTTCCCACTTCGTTGCTCATTCCAAAGTATGAAACCATGGCATATGCCTGTTTGGTCACTTTTTCGAGGTCATTCAGTGCTCCTGTGGAGATTTTGCCAAACATCAATTCTTCTGCTGCCCTTCCGCCCAGTGCATAAGCTATTTCGTCCAGTATTTGCTCCCTGGTTGTCAGCTGTCTTTCTTCAGGCAGGTACCAGGCAGCGCCCAGGGCACGTCCACGAGGTATTATAGTTACTTTAACGAGGGGGCTCGCATGTTCAAGCAGCCAGCTTACGGTAGCATGCCCTGCTTCATGGAATGCTATTGTTCTTTTCTCCTCTTCTGAGATTATCTTATTCTTTCTTTCAAGTCCTCCAATGATTCTATCCACAGCATCAAGGAAGTCCTGTTTTCCAACCATTTTGCGATTATTTCTTGCGGCTATCAGGGCTGCCTCGTTACACACATTGGCTATATCTGCTCCTGAAAAGCCCGGTGTTTGCTTGGACAGAAAATCAATATCAAATGATTTGGGTAATTTTAGTGGTTTAAGATGGACCTTGAAGATACCTTTACGCTCATTCAGATCAGGCAATTCAACATGAATTTGTCTATCGAACCTTCCGGCCCTTAGCAGGGCACGGTCAAGTACATCTGCCCTGTTGGTTGCTGCAAGGATTATAACACCTATATTGCTGTCAAATCCATCCATTTCAGAGAGTAGCTGATTAAGGGTATTTTCTCTTTCATCATTAGCTCCGAAGCTTGGATTCCTGCCCCTGGCTCTACCTACTGCATCAATCTCATCAATAAATACTATACAGGGAGCTTTCTCCTTTGCCTGCTTAAACAGATCTCTCACCCTTGAGGCTCCAACCCCAACAAACATTTCAACGAAGTCTGATCCTGAAATGGAAAAGAAAGGTACGTTAGCTTCCCCCGCCACGGCTTTAGCCAGGAGCGTTTTACCGGTTCCGGGAGGGCCTATAAGTAGTGCTCCCTTAGGAATCTTACCTCCCAGATTGGTGTACTTCTTAGGATTCTTCAGAAAATCAACCAATTCTTTAACTTCAGTTTTGGCTTCTTCAAGACCGGCCACATCGCTGAAATCAATCGTAACATTTGATTCCCTGTCAAATATTTTTGCCTTCGATTTACCAACCGAAAAGATATTGCCAGCTCCACCGCCGGATGAACCTCCTCCGGCCATACGTCTGAAAATAAAAAGCCATAAGGCCAGAATAAGCAACATGGGTATTATCCAGCTTAATATCTCGCCAAAATAATTCTTCCTTGTTTCATAACTCGGGTGTATCCATTCAGACTCGGAATACCCGTACTGTTCCTGTATTTCTTTAAGCCTGGATTCAAATAGTTCAACGGTTGAAAACTGGTAGGTGTACTGCGGTGTGGGGCCCGAAAGACTGAATCCTCCCGATCCCGAAATATCAGGATAACGACCCGATTCAATGGCCTGTGCAGTAAGATATATCTCCGCATATTCCTTGTTTATCACAATAATCCTGCGGATATCCTTATTCTCAACCATGCTTTCAAGCTCACCCCATTGCTCTACTTTCTCAATCTTCTTACCACCGAACAGTATATTGATAGCTATAAGGCCAACACCTATGGCAAGATATATCCATGTTGGATTGATCCTGGGCTTATCACTTTTACCCTTACCTCCACCCGGCTTATTTGTATTTTGATCTTTATTACTCTTTTCAGTCATCTCAACCCATAAATTTTATTTATCCCTTAATTCTTCAATTGCTGCGTCAGCCCACAACGACTCCAGGTTATAGAATACCCTGAATTGTTCCTGGAATATATGAACTACCACATCACCATAATCAAGCAGAACCCAGTGGGAGTTTTCGGTCCCTTCCCTGTGATTAGGATATTCCCCCGTGTTCTTTTTAACCTGCAATTCAACCGATTCGGTTATTGAATCAACCTGCGTAGCAGAATTACCATGGCAAATTATGAAATAATCACATACTGAGTTTCCTATAGACCTGAAATCAAGTTTAAGTACTCTTTCTCCCTTTTTTTCAAAGATCCCTCTGATTATATTGTCTATCAGTGGTGATGCGTCCTCATTGTTTTCAGTCATTAATCTCAGATTCTGTTTATTACATTATTTGTGCCCGTAAAAATACGAACATTATTTTTACTTTTGTTATAGCTCCTAAAACTTTACAATTTCAGTGCCAGATTTGGCATAAACACCAGGAGTTGCTTTTAAACTTGTTCATATAAGCATAACACACTGTATAACATGATTATAGGCTCGAATATCATATACCGTGAAAAAGTGTCATCTACCAATGATTCTGCCTCTGAAATGCTCAGGAAGAAAAAGCTTCCTGAAGGTACGATAATATATGCCGGTCTGCAAACAAATGGTAGGGGGCAGAGAGGTAATACATGGATTAGCGAGGCAGGTAAAAACCTAACTATTAGCATAATACTATATCCTGATTTTCTCGGGTCGGATCAGCAGTTCCTGATATCCAAGCTTATTTCGCTATCTATTTCCGATTTGCTTAAGGCCTACACCAGCTCTATAAGTATAAAATGGCCTAATGATATTTATTACAAAGATGACAAAATTGCAGGTATCCTGATCGAATATTCACTTGAAGGCAATATGATCCAGCATTGTATTGCAGGTGTAGGGATAAACATAAACCAGCTCAGTTTCCCCCCCGAAATCCCCAACCCGGTATCGCTGGGGAAAATAACACGGCAAGAACATGATATTGATACTGTACTTTCTGATTTTTGCAGGATATGCGATTCCTGGTATAAAAAATTAAAGGAAGGCAGGACTGATTATATCGATGATAAATACCTTAAGAACATTTACATGTTCAACACCCCTTCTGTTTTCAGGACAAACACTGGATATTTCACAGGCAGAATAACCGGGATTGATTCTTTCGGCCGCCTGCTGGTTGAGCATGAAGACGGCAATAAAGAGGCATACGGATTCCGGGAAATAGAATTCAAGGATTAATCGTATCCCAATCCTCAAATTCCTCCATTCCTTTTATAAGTTTATCAAGGAACTGCTTAATTGGTCCCTGTGCTATCATTTTCAAGCCCGGGTTAAGATCGGCTTTAATCGTGAGTTTTACCCTTGTATCATCTTTACTGAGCTCCTTCAATTGGAGCCATAGATAAAACTCGGTTTCATTTAGTCCATAGCCGGAATATTTCACAGTGATATATGGATCCTTCCTGACAATACCGATCTTCGACTTGCCTACCGGAGATACCTCAAATGAGCACTCATCCTGTGAGGCCTCCCAGTTCTCAATGGTATCCTCAGGCAGGAATCGGTTGAAATTCCTCATATCGGTAGCAAAATTATATATCTTCTTAGCTTCCGAATTTACCTTACCTATCCTGCTTTCAAATGAACTTAGATTATCCATAGTATGTTTATTTACCCCATGTTGAAGGGTCCTGCCTCCACTGCCTGAGAGTGTCAATCTCATTATCCTTGATATAGCCCGTGCTTCTAGCACGGTCTACGAGAACATTATAATTACTCAAGGTGTGCAGAACGCATTTGTTTTCACTGAAATTATCTTCTGCCTTTTTGAAACCGTAGGTAAATATTGCAATCATACCCATCACATTGCATCCTCCTTCCCGGAGAGCCTTAACAGCCTCCAAACTGCTGCCGCCGGTGGAAATGAGGTCCTCTATAACGACCACTTTCTGTCCTTTCTCAAAATGTCCCTCAATGCGATTTCCAAGGCCATGTTCTTTGGCACCAGAACGTACATATACAAATGGCAATCCAAGAGCATCAGCTACCAGAATGCCATGAGCAATGGCACCGGTTGCCACTCCTGCTATCAGCTCTGCATCGGGATAAAGGTCTTTAAGCTTATCAACAAATGCATTTCTTATTGCCAGCCTTACATCAGGGAAAGAAAGTGTTTTCCTGTTATCGCAATAAATTGGTGATTTCCATCCTGATGCCCAGGTAAAAGGATTTGATGGTTGGAGTTTAATTGCTTTAATTTGTAATAGATAATCCGCAATTGACTTTGCAGTGTTTTCCATTGATTGATGCATAAGGTATATTTAGATAATAGGTTTATAGTTGTAAGCAGTCAGCCCGACCGAATGCAAAAATACTCCTTATTCCATAAATACCATGATATTGATGAGCTTTATAAGAAAATCTCCGGATTCCTTGACAACAGCGAAATAAGTTCACTGAATATATATTCATACAAGATCAACTCCCTGTGGCAAGCTTTCAGGTCATATTTTGAAGTCAGGCTGGCTGCAGGAGGTTTAATAATCAAAAACGATGAGCTCCTGTTTATTAAAAGAAGAGGAAAATGGGATATACCAAAAGGGCATCTTTCCGGGAAAGAATCAATCCTTGAATGTGCCAGGAGGGAAATAAAAGAAGAGACAGGTTTGACACCGGGCAAAAATATTCACTCACTAAAAACTACATATCATATTTATCAATTGAATGAAAAATGGATACTCAAAGAGACACACTGGTATGCTTTCGATTTTTCAGGGCAAGGTAATATTATTCCTCAGGAAGCAGAAAGTATCACCGAAGTCAGATGGTTTGGAATGAATGAATTGAATCATATACACCGTAATACCTGGACATCAATCTCCGATGTCATCCATGATGCTGTAATCAAGCTCCATGATCACTGACTCTTCGGTTATGTGATCAGGCAGATGCCTTATCTAGATGTGCTTCCCTGCAGCGCCGGGTGTTGAAATATTAAGAATCACTTCCCTGCCGCTAATAATTGCGGAGCACACAATTATCAGGGCAGCCGTCAGAAATAATCTCATTTACCGGTAGTTGTTAATATCTATACTTGAAGGTACAAACTTCGAGGCATCACCTCCGTTACGTATTATGTCCCTCACGATAGTACTGTTTATGGGTGTCATTTCCGGAGTGGTGAGCAACATCACTGATTCAATTTCAGGTGCCATTGCCTTATTGAGCTGAGCTATCGCTCTTTCATACTCAAAATCGGCAGCTGTTCTGATACCCCTGAGCAGAAATGAGGCATTGTTCTGCCTGCAAAAATCTACCGTAAGTCCCTCATAATGTGCTATTCTTACCATGTCTATCCCCTCGAATACATCGGTAATCATTTTTTTCCTGTTCTCAAGTGTAAAGAAACCATCCTTAAGGGCATTGGCTCCAATAGCTATAATGATCTCATCAAACAGATTGAGAGCCCGGTTAACAATCGACTCATGGCCTCTAGTAAATGGATCGAAAGATCCCGGGAATACTGCGATTTTCTTTTCTGGATTTTCCATAGCGCTATTTTTTCAGGTTATTTCTTTTCCCTGATTCGAATTAACATACAGGATATTTCCTATATCCTTATAATTAGAGAATAATTCAGGTCCCTGCGAGCTTAGCTCTTCTCGGGTAAAACCGATTATCGTAAGATCAGCATCAACCGAATATTTACTTACTATCTCGTCCTGACCTTCCACATCTGAAATAAGCTGTATATTAGAAGCTGAAATAGGAAGTCGTCCACTCCTGATAAGACCAATCAGCTCTTCTTTCCTGCTTTCCAGATCCTCCTTTGTAACAATTGCATAAATCTTTATCTGCCCTTTCTGCCATTCCGGATGGCCGAGTATTATATATGCCAGGAGTATCATCAGGTTGGCATTTACATAATCCTGAGGAGTGATCCATACATGTATTTCTCGCCTGTACCCAAATCCCTTATAAGAGGTATTGAGCACACATAAGTCGAAACCTGTCGAGCTTATTAGTTCATAGTTCTTTAATGGTTCTTCGAGTGTCTCAGGCTCTGTCCGTGAAAATTCGAAAAGTATCATATTATTACCTTTCCCTGAAATGCCCGATAATTGCATCACCTGTGCTATAGCAGTTGTATATGATGGACTGATTATAGTATCCAGGTACACACGGCTTTTACTTCCTGATGAAAGACTTATCAGTTTCTCAACCGCCTTCCTGGATTCGTGGTTTGTCTTTTTGGTAAGATAGCCTTTAATATAATGTATATATGTCCCAAATCCATAGCGGTATGAAATCCACCTGAGCAGATCAAATGCTGATCTGCGCTTAAATGATTCAGATGAGATGCATATAACAAAAGGCCTCCACGATGAGTCAAGATCTTCCTTATCGGCTCTTTGGGCAAAAACCTGCAGCTGACGGCTCATCTGGAACACCACTCCACGGAATAATTTCACCAGGCCCTTTTTCTCAGTGCCTGTTCGACTAATCATATAATAGAACAGTGCCATCAGCGCTATTGACAGTATAGCATAAGGAGTGTTCATTTTGAACATAAGCCAGAACGACATAACTGCGCCAATAAGTGACAGGTACCATCTTGATTTAAAGGTAGGTCTGTATGAAGGGTCGGCAGCGAAGTGCTCCAGCAATGCTATCAGGCATATGGCTCCGTAGGTGACCATGAAGAACATGGAAATTATTTTAGCCACAAAATCCAGCTCACCAACCAGTACAAAAATGAATGCAACTATCAGGGTAATGGAAGATGCATTTATTGGTTCATTCGATCCCTCTTTACCCTTTGCAAACCACCTGTTTATCCTGCCCGATGGGAAGATATTATCAAGTCCTATTGCCTGCAAGGTCCTTGGAGCAACCATAATTGAACCCAGTCCGGAAGATAGTGATGCAGCTGCAAGGCCAATTGGAATAATTGGTCCCCATAGAGCTATATTGCTCATTACCAGCTGATTATTGGCCATGTCTTCAGGCGTGGCTGATATTGTTAATTTATAGGCAACCGCTATATACACAAAGAACCCAACTATTGTGGCAAGCAATGTGCCCCTGGGAATTGATTTTTCGGGTTCTTTCAGATCACCTGACAATCCTAGCCCTGCAGCAAGCCCGGTGAAAGCAGGAAAGATAATTGTAAAAACATAGAAGAAATCATCCGGATTACTTATCCGGGCAGTTAAGTCAACAGTTCCGGGACTTACAGAATTATTACCTGCAAAAAACAGCACAATAGCTGAGAATAAAAGCATTACCACCAGGTAAAGGAACTTCATGCCCAGGTTTGCTCCCCTGGTAAGAAAGAGCACCGATAGCAGAATCATAGTGGGTATACTGATAAACCTGTTATCGGGAATATTTATACCAAAATTGCTGTCAAGCCAGTTAATAAGTGGATCAAAGGCTTCGGCGAAGGCAATTATATAAAATGCAATGCTTATGGCCTGTGACAGGTATAATGCTATACCTATGGCAGCCCCAATATTGAGTCCGAACGATCTGGAAACAATGAAGTATGCTCCTCCACCCCGGACCCTCTGGTTTGTTGCTATCTCAGCAACCGCCATGGCTGTGGGGAAGGTAACGAGATGACCGATTATTATTATACCTATAACCCCTATAAAACCTACATGGGCAATAGCATAGCCAAAGCGAAGAAACAAGATTGCTCCCAGTATGGTCGAGACTGCGGTCATA
>Ga0272441_10016488_pt1 | contig 10204 bp, 10 predicted proteins | sample SSMProp6N_FD_193582 | JGI IMG/M metagenome (GOLD analysis project Ga0272441, IMG submission 193582) | Marine sediment archaeal communities from Little Sippewissett salt marsh, Falmouth, MA, United States - SSM-Prop-6N | ecosystem: Environmental > Aquatic > Marine > Wetlands > Sediment ... | reverse complement strand
ATTGTTTTCTAAACTACTTATATTATTATTACAAGATATATTAGTAGAGAGGCTTTAATGAAATTTTTAATTGTCTACAGCCATCCTAATCCCAAAAGCTTCAATCATGCGATTCTGGAAACGCTTACCCAAGAGCTTAAGATTTTAAAACAAGAAGTCGTTGTTAGGGATCTTTACGAAATGAATTTTGATCCTGTATTAAAGGGATCGGATTTAGAATCATTTGAAAAGAAAAATTTCCCCGCGGATATCCAAAAAGAGCAAGACCATATTCTTTGGGCCGATATCCTTATTTTTATTTGCCCTATTTGGTGGGGGAGCTTGACGGCTCAATTGCGCGGTTATTTTGATCGTGTTTTCAGCCTAAATTTTGCTTATGCGGAAACAGAAGAAGGAATCAAAGGCCTTTTGTCAGACAAAAAGTCGCTGTTTATCACCACTATCGGGGCGCCGGAAAACGTTTATGAACAGATAGGAATGTTTAAAAGCATGAATCAAACAATGGATGAAGTCATCTCCGACTTTTGTGGCATGAAAATGTTGAAGCATAAATATTTTTCGAGCGTCGGGACCTGTTCTTATGAGGAACGCAAATCCATGCTGGAAGATGTCAAAAAGTTGGCCAGGGAAATGGCAGGATAAGTTTTACGAAAGGTTCTTCTTTATAAGGAGACGAAAAATGGAAAGAAAAAAAATACTCATTGTTGATGATGAAGAAGAAGTGCTTCTTTTGCTTGAAAAATATTTAGTCAGGGAAGGGTATGATGTTATTACAGCAGCAACTGGACGAGAGGCCGTGATTAAAGCGAGATCCTTAAGCCCTCATTTGATTCTTATGGATATTGTCTTGCCGGATATTGATGGGCCGGAGGTGGTTAAGAAATTGCAGGAGAAACATGAGACGTCTAAAATTCCGGTTATCTTTTTGTCTGGGATTGTCAGCAAAGAGGAAGGCAAAGAGCCCGATATCAAAGTGGGCAATGATGAGTATGATGCCATGGGAAAGCCATTTTTGGTAAAAGATTTGCTTAAAAAGATCGAAACAGCCATTTCTTGATTAGATTGTCCATGAAGATCAATGCCAAAGTTATTCCGAATGCAAAACACAATCGAATCCAGAAGGATGAGGATGGGCTAAGGATTTATATCACCCAACCGGCTGTTGATGGCAAAGCCAATAAAGCTATTATCCCTTTTTTGGCCAAGCATTTTGGTATCAAGAAAAGCCAGGTTTCTATTATCAAAGGCATAAAATCCAGATATAAATTGATTCAGGTTGAAAACAAATGATGTTATTTAATGAATAATGAATGGAGAAACAATGTTAGTTGATCAAATAAACAGCGATTATATAAAGGCCATGAAAGGCAGGGACACCCTTAAGGCCTCGACATTAAGTTTTTTGCGTGCTCAAATCAAAAATGTTGCTATTGAAAAACGCACGGAAGTTCTGGAAGATGCGGATACGATTGCGGTTATCAAAAAGCAGGTCAAGCAGAGGCAGGATTCCATTCAGCAATTTGAAAAAGGGGGCAGGGTTGAGCTTGCCGAAAAGGAGAAGAGTGAATTGGCGATTTTAAAGTCGTATTTGCCCGAAGAGCTTTCTCAAGAGCAATTGAAAAAAATAGTCGATGAGGTCATTCAGGAAGTTGGCGCCCAAGGGATGAAAGATATGGGAAGTGTTATGAAGGGAGTGCTTTCCAAAGCCGCAGGAAGTGCGGATGGGGAAATGGTGAGTACTTTAGTTAAAGAGAGCCTGTCGAAATTGTAAAGTATAAAGGGTAAGTTTATGAAGAGTACGAAAAGTACAAAGAGACTTGTTTTTTATATTTTAGCGGCAGTTATTATTCTGGTTCTTCTCAGAATTTTTGCAGGGATCGAACTTGCCCAAAGATATACTTTGCCCATTCTCATGTATCACAAAATAGAGAATTCAGATAAAACAAAAACGGATGTTGTCAGCCCCGCGTTTTTCCGCAAGCATATGAAATATTTGAAGGAACACGGTTATAATGTCATTCCTCTTAAGGATTTTCTCAAAGCAAAAGGCAATTGTCCCAACAATGCTTGCTTGCCTCGAAAGACGGTTATCCTTACTTTTGATGATGGCTATGAAAATAACTACACCTATGCTTTTCCTGTCCTTAAGGAATTCGGGTATCCTGCGACCATATTCATATCTCCTGATTTAATTGGAAAGGAAAAAGACGGGAGCCGATTTTTAAACTGGAGGCAGTTGAGAGAAATGCGCGATGAGGGAATTATCGATTATGGAAGCCATGGGATGACACAGGCTTATTTACCGGATATTTCCTATGAGGATCAGTTGTATGAAATAGGAAGAAGCAAAATATTACTGGAAAAGAAGCTCGGCGTCCGTATTGAATGCTTTTCCTATCCTGTGGGGGGATTTGATGAAAAAATCAAGGAAGAAGTCAAAAAGGCGGGTTATCAGTGTGCGGTGACAACCAACCGGGGCCACGACCGGTTTAATTGGGATAATTTTGAATTGAATAGAATCAGGTTGAGTGATAAAGACAATACCGATACGATTTTATGGGCAAAGTTTAACGGATTTTATAATTTGTTTCGAAAATTAAAGGATCCCAAGTAGTTGCTCTTGTCAAAGAAAGGAAAAGTTTTTAGATGAAAAAATGGAATGACAGAAAGCCTGCTTCATGCACATGGGATAAAGACGGATCCTTTGTCATAGAGAATTATAATCAAAGCAAGTTGTTTAGTAATTTTTTCCCTGGAGTTGCCGGTATCTGGGGTATTCCTATGTGGGTTTTTTATGTCAATCGCGGGCAATGCATCTCAAGTTTTGGTATTGAGGGAAAGGATAAGGCGATCGTAGAATTTCAGCCGGCCAATAAGGCCTATCGATTGACGCCCCTGCAAGGATTCAGGACATTTTTAAAGATAAAGTCAGGGAATAAATGTTTTTTTTGGGAGCCCTTTCAAAACAATTCTTTGAATTCTTCTTTTGAAACGAATCAGAGAATGTCGATTACCTCACATGATTTGACAATCACGGAAAACAACAAGACATTAGGGATGACCGTTGAAGTCAATTATTTTACGATCGCAGATGAATTTTTCCCTGCTTTGGTCCGATCCGTTATGGTTCACAATACTTCTGGGAAAAAATATAATATTGAAATGATTGACGGGCTTCCTATTATTGTGCCTTATGGGATTCGCGATTGGGCTGCCAAGAACATGTGCCGGACAGTAGAGGCATGGGTGAAAGTTAAGAATTTAAAGAATAAAGCTCCGTATTATCATCTCAACGTGGAGGTCAATGATGTCTCGGCGGTGACACACATCACGGAAGGCAATTTTTATTTTTCATTTGTTCCTTCTGCCCGGAAAGTAAAATTGTTAGACCCCATCGTTGAAGCGAGTTGTGTTTTTGGTCATGTATCCGATTATCAAATCCCGGAAGAATTTTTTCATCGGGAAAATTTCAAGATGGCTTCTGTTCAGCAGACAACCAATCGTACCCCCAGTGCCATGGCTTTTCATAAATTTATCTTGGAAGCGAAAAAGAGTAAGCAGGTGGTATCCTTGATTGGGCATGCCCACTCGCAAGAACAGCTCAAGAAAATCGTCAAAAAAGCGACAAGCAAAGATTTTATCAAGAAAAAAGCCCATTGCAATAAAGATATTATTGCGGGAATAAAAAATTATGCGCTTACCCATAGTTCTTCCAAAGAGCTTAATCAATATTGTGCCCAAACGTTTTTAGATAATGTTTTAAGAGGAGGCTTGCCGATTTCTTTAAAGACGGGGGGAGGCAATGTTGCTTTTAATGTTTTTAGCCGCAAACATGGGGATATGGAAAGGGATTACAATTATTTTTTTCTTGCCCCAACGCCGTTTTCCCAAGGAAATGGGAACTATCGGGATGTTAATCAGAATAGAAGATATGATGTGTGGTTTAACAAGGATGTGCATGATAGCAGCATTATCAATTTCTTGAGTTTGTCCCAGGCCGATGGCTACAATCCCCTTATTGTCAAGGGGATGTTGTTTAAAGCCGAAGATCCTCAAGAAATTGATGCGATCGTGAATGATTGCATCAAAGGGGATAGCCCTATCATTAGAGACAGGTTGCAGTCTGGTTTTCGGCCGGGCGAATTGTTGAAGGATGTTGTGGGAAACGGCATTGCCCTTAAATGTTCGCCGAAAGAATTTTTGCAAAGGGCACTGGGTGTTTGTCATAAATATGAACTGGCGGAACATGGGGAAGGGTTTTGGTCGGATCATTGGACGTATAATCTTGATCTTATTGAAAGCTTTTTATCCATTTATCCGGAAGAGTTGAAGGCCTTATTGCTGGAGAGAAAAGTATTCAGTTTTTATCATAGTGACCATTATGTGTTGCCTCGAACACAGCGCTATATATTGACAAAAAATGGGGTTCGGCAGTACCACTCTGTAAAAAATGGAAGAAAAGAGATCAGGGCCTTTGAAAAAGATAATAAATTGAGAATTCATAATGGAAACGGAAATGTTTATTACACAAATTTAATCGTTAAGCTTCTTTGTCTTGTCGCTAATAAGGCTGCCACATTCGATCCCAGCGGTATCGGAATAGAAATGGAAGCAGATAAACCCAATTGGTATGATTCCTTAAATGGATTACCGGCTCTTTTAGGTTCTTCCATTTCTGAAACGCTGGAACTTAAACGCTGTTGTTTGTTCTTACAGAATGCATTAAGAGAAAGCGATCTTCATGATAAAGATAAAATAGAGGTATTTGAAGAATTGGCAACATTCATGTCTGGGCTTATCGATATTTTGAAGAAAGAACATATTGCCTTGAATTATTGGGAGAAATCGAATGATCTGAAGGAACGATACAGAGAGCGTGTCCGCTACGGGCTTACCGGGGAGGAAACCATTATTAGTTTTTCTGAGGTCAGGGATTTCCTTAAGTTGGTTGTTCATAAGATCGATAATGCTCTTCAAGTCGCAAAAGGCAAGAAGGGATTGTTTTCTACTTATTCTTATCATGAGGTCACAGAGTATGATATTTTGGAAAAAAGACAGGATGGATGTCCTTATGTCTACCCCAAAAAGTTCAAGCAGCATAATCTTCCTTTATTTTTAGAAGGATTTGTTCATGCTTTGCGTACGGAAAAGGATAAAGGACGCGCACAAAAGCTTTACAAAAAGTTGAAGGCAAGCGAGCTTTATGACAAAAAACTAAAAATGTACAAAGTCAATGCGTCTTTGGAAAAAGAAACAGAGGAGATCGGACGAACACGCATCTTTCCTGCTGGGTGGCTGGAAAATGAATCCATATGGCTTCATATGGAATATAAATATTTGCTCGAGCTTCTTAAAATCGGTCTCTATAAGGAATTTTATGAGACATTCAAGGATGTGCTTGTTCCTTTTTTGAATCCTGCCGTTTATGGAAGGAGTACATTGGAAAATTCTTCGTTTATTGTCAGTAGTGCGCATAAAGACATGACCCTTCATGGGCAAGGATTTGTTGCCAGATTATCAGGAAGCACGGCAGAGATTGTGAATATCTGGCTAGTGATGAATGCAGGAAAACAACCCTTTGTGTGGAACAAGCAAAAGGGATTACATCTTGTTTTAAGCCCGGCTTTGCCGCAGTGGTTGTTTACCCATAAGGAGCAAAATCTTAGATATTTAGATCAAAAGGGGAAAAGTAAAACGATTATTTTGCCAAAAAATACATATGCTTTTAATTTTATGGGTTCGACATTGGTCGTCTATCATAATCCTCAACGAAGAGATCTTTTCAGTAATGATGATATTAAGAGTTTGGTTCTGAAATATGGTAACACCAATAAAAAAATTGAGATTAAAGATCGTATCATCCCGGCAAAATATGCAAAAGATGTCCGGGATGGCAAAGTTGAGCGTATGGATGTTTATTTCAACAAATAATCGGTTATTTGTGGTCTCTATGTTTGCCCTCTTCCTCATTAAGTTAAATTAATCAAATTTTATTTTAAAAAGTTGTCAAAAGGATAAATGGAGGTATAGCTATGTCAGAATTTGATATCAGTGCTCTCAATGCAAAAGTCAAAAAGGAAAGCAGTTTTGTTGAAGCCTTGCTTATGGAAACGCGGAAGGTTATTGTCGGCCAGCAATATCTCTTAGACAGATTGCTGGTAGGACTTTTGGCCAATGGCCATATATTGATTGAAGGCGTACCCGGGCTTGCAAAAACGTTGGCTGTTAAAACACTATCAGCGGCTATTCGGACGAAATTCCAGCGTCTTCAGTTTACGCCGGATATGTTGCCAGCCGATCTTACAGGAACATTGGTTTATAATCAACAGTCGCAGACATTCAATATCAAAAAGGGGCCGATTTTTGCCAACGTTATTTTGGCAGATGAGATCAATCGGGCTCCTGCAAAGGTGCAAAGTGCGTTGCTTGAGGCCATGCAGGAGCGTCAGATAACCATCGGAGAAGAAACGCTTAAGCTGGATGATCCTTTTTTGGTTCTTGCCACACAAAATCCTATTGAACAGGAAGGAACTTATCCTTTACCGGAGGCGCAGGTGGATCGCTTCATGTTGAAGCTAAAAGTCACTTATCCTAACAAAGAAGAAGAACTGAAGATCTTAAAGAGGATGTCATTTACAAACAAAGAAATTAAAGTCCAGCCCATTGTGACTCCTGAAGACATTATTCATGCACGGGAGGTTGTGGATGAGGTTTATATGGATGAAAAGATTGAAAAGTATATTGTCGATATTGTAGAGGCCACACGTAACCCAGAGGCGTATCAATTGTCGGATTTGAAGGCCTTGATTCAATATGGGGCGTCCCCCAGGGCTACCATTAATTTGACGGTTGCTTCCAAGGCCTATGCGTTTTTGCAAGCTCGAGGATACGTGACACCTCAGGATATCAAGACTATCGGAATGGATGTCCTTCGGCATCGGGTCATTGTTTCTTATGAAGCCGAGGCCGAGGAAAAAACGCCCGAGGATATTATCAAAAGAATTTTTGATGAAATAGAGGTTCCTTAAGTTTGCCCCATGATCAGTAGAGATTTATTTAAAAAAATTCGTCGTATTCAAATAACGACATCGCGGCTCGTTACGGATGTATTTGCGGGCCAGTATCATAGTGTTTTTAAAGGCCGCGGGATGGAGTTTGATGAAGTGCGCGAGTATCAAATCGGGGATGATATTCGTACCATCGATTGGAATGTGACCGCACGGACAGGCAAGGTTCATGTCAAAAAGTATATAGAAGAAAGAGAATTGACTGTGATGCTTCTGATCGATGCATCTTTATCTTGCCGATTTGCTTCTGTCCGTCAACTGAAATCCAAATTAGCTGCTGAAATTGCGGCCGTTCTGGCCTTCTCTGCCATCCGTAATAATGATAAGGTTGGGCTTATTATTTTTACGGATAAGATCGAAAAGTTTATTCCCCCACGCAAGGGGACCCAGAATGTTTTAAGAGTTATCCGGGAGGTTCTTCATTTTGAGCCTTCCAGCAAGAAGACCGATATTAGTGTCGCGTTGGAGTATCTGAGTAAAGTCACAACACGTAAATCGGTTTCATTTTTGATATCGGATTTTTTTGAATCAAGTTCGACATCTGTTTTTTCTTCTCAGATAGAGCCGAGTTTTAAAAAGGCGATGGCTATTGCCAACAAAAGACATGATTTGATTGCCGTGACATTAAATGATCCCAGGGAAAATGCTTTGCCCAAGGCTGGTTTGCTTCATCTTGAAGATGCAGAGAACGGTTCGATGTTTTTAGTAGATACTTCCAATAAGAAATTACGGGAAGAGTTTCAAAAGAAGGCGGCTGAGCGTATTGTTCAAAGAAACAGGTTGTTTTATTCCACAGGTGTTGATCATATTGATGTTTCGACGGATAAGCCCTATGCTGATGAAATAGTCAAGTTTTTTATTCGTCGTCGAAAAAAAAGATATTAACCAATTATGTTGATTTCCATCATTTTTTTTGTTTTTTCAATATTCATTGTTTGCATTCCTTGTTGCCTGGCGGATGATATCAGGGATGTCCGCCCTCCGGTCCCTTTGCCGCCGAATTACTTTTTATGGTTTTTGTTGCTGGCTCCTTTTCTGGCAGGGGCGTTATATTTTTTGATACGCTTTTTATTAAAGAAAATTAATAAAAAACAACCATCACATGTTTTCATTCCCCCTAAGCCCCGGGAGACGGCTTACCTACAGCTGAGACAACTAAAAAGAGAAAATCTTCCCGCGGAAAGAAAGATCAAAGAATATTTCACGCGGCTTTCGGGTATTGTCAGAAGCTATATAGAAGGGCGGTTTTCTATCAATGCCCCGGATATGACCACAGAGGAATTTTTATCTTCCCGTGGAGTTTCGAATGTATTTAATGATCAACAGAAAGAATCATTAAAGCAGTTTCTTCATTGTTGTGATATGGTCAAGTTTGCCCGATATGGGTCCAGTGATCGTGAAATTGAGGAGAGTTTTTTATTGGCTAAAAGATTGGTGGATGAAACGAAAGAAGAAGAAACGGATCGTCCTACTTAGTAATATTTAGAAAATGGTATTCAAAACCCCTATTTTTTTGATACTTATCCCGTTTGTCCTGGTGCTGTTGTTTTTTATAAAAAGAAAACAACAATGGGCAACATTTCGGTTTCCTTCGTCGGATACGATTTTAATTTTGCCTCGGACGTGGAGAACCAAACTAAGAGATACGCCGTTTTATTTGCGTTTAGCAAGTATTTTATTGTTTGTTTTTGCCTTGGCCGGGCCCCGCTTGGTATTGGAGGAAACGTATTATGCAACCGAGGGCATTGATATTGTTCTTGCCATTGATACATCAGGAAGTATGGCTGCTGAGGATTTTGAAATTAAAGGAAAAAGAAGCAATCGGCTGGAGGTGGTCAAGGGAGTTGTCTCCGAGTTTATTTCAAAACGAAAAAATGATCGAATCGGATTGATTGCTTTTTCGGCTTTGGCGTATACGGTAAGCCCTTTGACAACAGATTATTCTTGGCTGAAGGCAAATTTAGAAAGGACCAAGTTGGGCTTGATCGAAGACGGGACGGCAATCGGATCTGCGATTGCTTCGTCATTATCAAGGCTTAGAAAGAGTGACGCAGAGAGCAAAATCATCATTCTTCTTACGGATGGCATGAATAATGCGGGTAAAATCGATCCGATAACCGCCGCAAAAATGTCGGAAGCTTTAGGTATTCGTATTTATACTATCGGGGCGGGTACCAAGGGATTTGCGCCGTTTCCCGTCAAGGATATCTGGGGAAGGACTGTTTATCGCAAAGTTAAAATTGATGTTGATGAAAATACCCTGACGGAAATAGCAAGAATCACAGGGGGAAAGTTCTTTAGGGCTACGGACACAAATTCCTTAAGGGAAATTTACAAGGAAATCGATCAATTGGAAAAAACAGAGATGGAACAGTTTCACTATAAACAATATAAAGAACTTTTTGGGTATTTTCTTTTTGCTGGCTTACTTATTCTTGTTTTGGGGTGGATTTTGGATAATACCTTGTTTTTGAGGTTACCTTGATGCAATTTGCGAATGGGCATATTTTATATTGGTTGTGGGCACTGCTGCCTGGGGGAGGCTTTTTATTTTGGGCGGCCAAAAGGAAAAAATCGCTTCTTGAGGGCTTTGCCGAAAAACACTTGCTGGATGAAATCGCTTTTAATTGGGCCCCCCAAAGGGAGAAGATCAAAGCGGTTCTCCTCATTTTTGTTTTTGTCTTTAGCATTTTAGCCCTTGCTCGTCCTCAATGGGGGTTTGAGTGGCAGGAAATCAAAAAGCAGGGATTAGATCTTATCGTGGCGATTGATACTTCCAAAAGTATGCTTACCTCTGATGTGAAACCCAACAGGCTCGGGCGTACGAAATTGGCTGTAAAAGATTTATTAAAAAGGCTACAGGGAGACAGAATAGGGCTTATTGCTTTTTCGGGAGATGCATTTTTGGTGTGTCCTTTGACCGTTGATTATAATGGATTTCTTTTAAGTCTGCATGATTTGGATACATCCATCATTTCCAGAGGTGGCACGAACTTATCTTCAGCGATTGCTGAGGCCATCAAAGAATATGACAATACACCGAGTAAATACAAGGCTGTCATTATTCTGACCGATGGGGAAAATTTGGCAGGGGATCCTTTGGCTATGGCCAAAAAAGCTAAGGACAAAGGCATTAA
>Ga0272441_10016487_pt1 | contig 10204 bp, 8 predicted proteins | sample SSMProp6N_FD_193582 | JGI IMG/M metagenome (GOLD analysis project Ga0272441, IMG submission 193582) | Marine sediment archaeal communities from Little Sippewissett salt marsh, Falmouth, MA, United States - SSM-Prop-6N | ecosystem: Environmental > Aquatic > Marine > Wetlands > Sediment ... | reverse complement strand
GCGTTTCGTGATTGAGACATCAGGACCTCCTTTTGGATGTCCTTCAGCCTACACGCTGAGGGAAGAGGCTCCCGGTGTCTCAGTCTTTCCGTGCGCCCCTTTTTACACACAAAACACTACTCAACCCGATCGGCGGCCGGGGATTCAAAGCGAGAGGCGGTGCTGAACGCCCTGGAGCAGATCCACACACCGGTGCTGATGACCGGATTGACCACAATGGCCGGGTTCATGGCACTGCTCACATCATTCATGCCTGTCATCGCCGAATTCGGCCTGGCCGCCGGCCTGGGCGTGGCCGTTGCGATGGTCCTGTCACTGATCCTGCTCCCCGCAGTCCTCTCGATCCTGCCTTCGCCGAAGCCGCGTGCGCAGAGGAGCCACCGTGGAAGGACCGCGCATACCCTGCGCGCGGTGGGTACGTTCGTCGGTCGCCACAGTCGTGCCGTCCTCGTGGGCTCCATCGTGGTGCTCGCCGCGTTTGCTTGTGGCATACCGTTCATGCCCATCGACTCCTCCACATCGGCATTTCTTGGCGACGCCCATCCGGCAGTCCAAGGAATGGATGTCATGGAAACGTACTTCTCGGGAAGCGAGCGGGTCGTCATCGAGATCGATACCGGCCAACGAAACGGTCTCAAGGAACCCGCCGTACTCGAGGAGATGGTGGCACTACAGTCGTATCTGGAGCAGATCGGCATCCGAAAGACCCTGTCGATCACAGATGTAGTTCAGGAAATCAACTGTAAGTTCCACGGAGACGATAGCGCCTACGATGTGATCCCCTCCGATCGCAAGCTCGTGTCGCAACTGCTGCTTCTGTTCTCGTTCCAGGGCGGAGACCTCGGGAGCCTGGCGTTGGGAGACTATTCCGCCGGCGAGATCGTCGGATTCTATCCGAAGAGAGACTCCGACGAACTCGCGAGACTCGTGGCCTCACTCCAGACGTACCTCGACACAGAACTCGGAGAAGGTCTCCACGGCGCGCTGGTCGGTTCGACGCTGCTGCAACATCGGATGACCACGCAATTGGTGTCCAGCCAGTTGATCAGCCTCGCGACGTCGGTCGTCATTGCGGCGGCAATCGTTGCTTTGCTCATGGGATCTCTCATTGCCGGGCTGATCGCCGCCGTGCCACTGGTGTTCGCCATTGTGATCAATTTCGGCATGATGGGCGTCGCCGGCATGACCCTCAACATCGCCACCGCAATGATCTCGTCGATCACCATCGGCATCGGCATCGACTACGCGATCCATTTCATCTCCCGATATCGAACGGAATCTCAATCGCAACGCGACCCGAACAGAGCGATCGTCGAGACCGCTGCAACATCGGGCCAAGCCATCGTGCGAAACGCCGTCGCGGTGATTGCCGGCTTCCTTGTCCTGTTGTTCTCCGCATTCAGCGCGTTCAAGAGCTTCGGGGGATTGATCTCGTTGTCGATGGCTGTCAGCGCTGCAAGTGCACTGACGGTCATCCCAGCAATCTTCGTGCAGTGGCAGCCGCGATTCCTCACGGACAACCAACCGTGGCACAAGTGGCACAAGCGATTCAAAGACCTCGGTCCCAAGCGATCTCAAGACGCTAAGCGAACTGAGGACATGATTTAGAAAGCGAACACAACCAGGAGGTTCAAATGTCCAAGAACAAGACGATATGCATGGCAGTACTCGGTTGTCTCGTGGTGATCGGCGCAGCGTTCGGCGCGCTCGGAATCACCGCAGACGAGATTCTCGACGAGATGGAGGATCTGTTCTCTGTCGATGCCGATGACACCCAAGGCGTGCTGGCAACGATGACGATGCACAATGACTACGGGAACGATGTCACGTCACAGTACACGCTCCACATGTTCGAGCTAACATCGTTTGACGCAACACAGCCGGAGGATGGCGATGAGATGACCCATGTGCTGATGGTTTTTTCGGGTGGAGATGAGGACGGGTCAGTTTTTCTCATGCAGACCCCCGAGGACGATTCGATCGATTCTCGCATGTGGTTGTACTTGCCAGCCTTGGGATTGACCAAGGAACTCGTGTCCGACGAAGATCAATCCGGAAGTTTCGCCGGCAGTTCGATGAACTACGGCGACCTCGGCAGCACCGGCGATCTGCGGGATGACTACGATGCCGTGATTGTCGGCGAGGAGTCGATCGAGGTTGACGGTGCCGTCCACGCAGTGTGGATGCTCGAGCTCACGGCGAGGCCCGACGCCGATGCAGACCACGCCCGCGTTCTGTTGTGGGTTGAGCAGGTCGACTTCCTCACACTTCGGATGGAAGCGTACAACGCATCCGGGACGTTGGAGTCGGAGATGGCGTTTCTCGAGCTCACCACGTTCGAGGAGAAACTGACTCCCGCAGTCATCCATTCGATCGACCACGAAGAAGGCACCACAAGCACTGTGACGATCGCCGATCTTCGAAGACCGGGGACCTCGCTCGCTGTCACGACGTTTGATCCAACCGCACTCGGCGAACTCAGCCCAGCAGACTACGGATTCTAGATGCCAGTGTGGCCTGCGGTCACACTCCAGCGAAAGGGCCCCGCGCACTGGAGTGCGCGGGGCCCAACCCTCTTCTTGCTATCCGTTGACCCGTACCGACACCGCGGCCCACGAACCCCTCGCCTACGTCCCGCGGAACTCCTCCCACACGCGCTCAGCGAACCCTGGCTCGGCCAGAACATCCACCGCCGTCATCGCCAGCGCCTTCGCAGCTGCAAGCATCGCTACAGCACCGTACTCCGAGCCAGCCGCTTCAGCAAACTCATGCGAATGACAGGCAACGTCATCTTCGGAGATTTGCACGTATGCATGGATGCCGGGCACCGTCTGTGTCACATCCCCCATATCGGTCGATCCCATGGAATCGTCATCCGGCGGATTGGGCGAGATGCCGCTCTGCCCGAGATGCTGCACGAACCGCTCCCCGAGAACCCTGTTCGGCTTCATCGCCTGGTAGGCGTGCCCGCAGGTCTCGAACGTCAGCGTAGCCCCGCTGGCAAGCGCAGCACCTTGTGCACAGTTCCTCAGTTTCTCCAACAGCTCGTCGCGATAGTCGTTCTCAGGCGCCCGAACATAGAACTCGGCGGCGGCGTACTCCGGCACGATGTTCGGCTTCACCCCGCCATGTGAGATAATCCCGTGGATCCGCGCGCCGTCCTTGATGTGCTGCCGCAACGCATTGATCCCGTTGAACGTTTGGATCACCGCATCCAGCGCGTTGATTCCCTTCTCCGGACACTCCGAGGCATGCGAAGGCTTCCCGGCAAACTCGATCTTCACCTCGGTGATTGCCAGACTGCCTCGCCCGATCATGGTATGCGCCTCCGGGTGAAACATGATCGCCGCATCGACGTTCTCAAACAGGCCGGCTTCGATCATCAGCACCTTACCGCCACCACCTTCTTCGGCCGGCGTGCCGAGGAACAGCAGCGTTCCAGGGAGTTCCGATTTGATCGCCCCAACCGCAAGCGCCGCGCCGAGGCCACCCGCCGCAATCAGGTTGTGGCCACAGGCGTGCCCGATCTCCGGCAAGGCATCGTATTCCCCGAGGATCGCCACCGTCGGCCCCTCACTCGATGCCGGATGCACCGCGCGAATCGCCGTTTCCATCCCCGCGACGCCAAGCTCTACGTCGAATCCTCCACGCTCCAGCTCCGCCGCGAGCCGCTTCGACGCCCGAACCTCCTCGAACTTGATCTCCGGATGCTCGAACAGATCGGTCGCAACGTCCCGCAATCGACTCTCCAGCGCATTGACTGTCTCGCCAATCCGATCGTTCCACTCGCTCATTCGCTCTCCTCTCCGTTTCGGGAGATCCACACCCCGGCAGCCCGCAGTGTCCCCTGAACCAGCCTGTCCAACGCGTCGATCCATCGAATCGGCATGTGCGTGCCCGATAGCAACGACAGTTCGGTACAAGCGACGATCACTGCTTGCCCGCCCGCCGCCCGAATCCGCTCGACGATCTCTTCGATTCCCCGCTGTTCCGAACTGCTCTTGCAGCCAGCCTTGATCCTCGCAATCACGCCCATCACGGCCTCCTGATCCGCAGGCTTGGGGGTAATCGTCGCAATCCCGTGCGCTCCGAAGACTCGCTGGTAGAGCTTCGTATCGATCGCACCGTCGGTTGCCAGCACACCGACCGATTCACAATCGACGCTCGACACCGTTTCCTCGATCATATCGACTACCGGAATCGAGACGGATGCGCGGATCTCAGCGATGTATGCATGCGCTGTGTTGCATGGCATCGCGAGGAGTTCAGCTCCTGCAATCTCCAGTCGGCGAGCCATCGCCTGAAGCGTTGGCACGGGACTCTGTCCGTTGTGGAGCAACGCGTGGGTTCGGTTGGGCACGGAGGGATCGTCGTCAATGAGGATGTGCAGGTGCTCTTGATCGGATTGCGCCGGCGTCGCTTCCACCAGCCGTCGGAAGAATTCCACCGTCGCCAACGGCCCCATACCCCCCAGGATACCTACCGTTCTCGTATCCCTCATCGACGCTCCGTTCTTTCCTGGATTGATCCCCTCTTCCAAGTGAGAGTACGCGCACAGCCGTTTTCCTTCAACGACCTACCCCATCTGCTTCACTACGTATGTAGGCAATAAGCGCCGAGGCCACGAGGCACGGAGGCGCTGTGTCAAGGATCTTCGCATAGTCGGAGAGTTCGAAATGCAAGACGCCGTGCGTCGCCGACCCGAGGACCTCGGAGATCACCGCGGAAATCTCGCGTTGATCGTTGTGCAGCATGTCGTGTGACAGGCGGTAGGCAAGCTCCCAGTCTCGTTCGGTCAACGCTGCCGATAGCACGCGATCGACTTCACGACGAAATCGTCTCTCGATCTCCGGCAATGGCTCCGCCGGCGTGGCGTCCGATGTTCCGTATGCCGTGCCGTAGTGCACGAGATCTCCGGTAGCAACAACGGCCGTCGCCGGGCCACCATGGGTCTCGCATGCGATCGACCGGACCCATTCGCCGATCCGGCGGGCCACATCGAACGAACGGTCGATCGGATCTCGTGTGAGGCCAATGAAGATGGGGAATACGGGAATTGGCGATACACCACACCGATCTGCCTCCCGGCGCATCAAGGCGAAGAACGTATCTAGTGAGAACTTATCGGTCAGGATCCCCGCGGAATCAACGCGCACAGGAACCTCCTCCGACGGAACCGCCGGATCGATCGGAAGATCGCCAGACGGCGTCACAATCGATTCGCTCGGCAGGAGGAACCCTCCAGAGACCGCATCGCATGCCGCACGCCTCTGTTCCGTCGGCGCCTTGGCGTCCGACGCCTTCTTGTACACCGCCACGGAACTGCCGTGCAGAACACCGAGCGCGATGACCCGTTCGATGCCCAATCGGTAGATCATTCTGACAACGCGTGCCTGAAGCGGACCGGCGTAGCGAAGCGCCGTATGCGGAAACGAGACGATCGCTTCGCCTATGAGAAGCTCATCGATCGCTCCGGGTACCGCGCCACGGAGTAGCGTCTCGACGGTCTCTCGACCGGACATCGACTCGATCTCGCCGCGGTAGTACGGTTTCCAATCCATCGACTGGCACTCCTTTCGATGACCCGACCGGGAACCAGCATCGCTGTGACAAACTGTGCACGCAAGGCGTCACGGAAGTAGACTCCACCGCGCAAGGGAGGTCAGATGCAAATCGGAAAATTTGATCGTATCTCGCTCGGCCTGTTTCCTACGCCGATTCAGGAACTGAGGAACCTCAGCAAGCAACTGGGCGGCCCGCGGCTGTTCGTCAAGCGCGACGACCTCTCCGGCATCGGACTCGGGGGCAACAAGCTCCGGAAGCTCGAATACGCGATGGCCGATGCCGTGGCATGCGGCGCCACGACGATCGTGACCATCGGAGGGCCACAGAGCAACCATGTGCGACTGACCACCGCGGCCGCCAATCGTTTGGGTCTGAAGACGATCCTCATCCTGCGCGGCGATGAACCGGATCGCGCTACCGGGAACCTGTTGATCGACAAGATCCTCGGTGCAGCCGAGATCCACTTCGTCGGCGCTGGTGGGTTTCCAAGCAAGGGCGAGCTCGACCGAATCGCCGACGAGAAGGCATCCCAGATCGCCGCACACCTACGTGCCGCGGGAGAGGTTCCCTACATCATTCCCAACGGTTGCAAACCGATTCACGGGGCACTCGGCTACGCAGGCTGCATCCTCGAGACGGCGGCCCAGCTGCAAACACAGGGCATTGCATTCGATGCAATGGTCGCGGCAGTCGGCACATCGAGCATGCTGACCGGCCTGATCCTCGGCTCGCATCTGTATGCCCAAGGAGAGATTGAGGTCCTCGGCATCAGCGTCGCCAACGCCGCGGAGGTCCTCCACAGCCGCATCGCCGGACAGCTCAAGGAGGCGATCGAGTTATTGGAGATCGACCTTGAGATCCCCGATGCGTCGATCGACATCCGCGATGACTACATCGGTGAAGGGTATGGCATGCCCACCGAGGCGATGAAGGAAGCGCTGCTTCTTGCGGCCCGATCGGAGGGGCTCATCCTCGATCCGGTCTATACGGGGAAGGCGATGTCCGGCCTGCTCGATCTGGCTCGCAACGGGCAGTTCAAGCGGGATGATGTGGTCGTTCTCCTTCACTCCGGTGGTGTCCCGGGGCTGTTTGCGGATTCGCAGGTCGCGGCGCTCCAATCGATCCGCTAGCGATCCACAATGGACGAGCGGAGAGACATCGTCCCTCCGCTCGTCGGCACCGGGTGGTGCTAGCTGTCTGCTCCAGTATGGTCTCACATGACCCGCCCAATCGTGCGGACACGAGGGCCATGAGATGGAGACACGAGGCACATAACGAGATCCAGCATGTCTTGAGAGGGCAGGCATCATCCGCTGCCGTTGGAGTCTATACCAACAGTTCTACGCTTCCAGGAACGCCGCAATCGCTCTCGCGGATCGCTTCCCTGCACCCATTGCTTCAATGACCGTTGCCGCACCGGTGACGATGTCTCCCCCAGCGAATACGCCGCGCTTGCTGGTTTGACCGGTCTCGCGATCGGCCACGATATTCCCCCATCGGTTAAGCTGCAAGTCCGGCGTGGTCCTCGGAATCAGAGGATGTGCTTCATTGCCAACCGCGATCACGGCGGTGTTCGTCTCGATCGTGAACTCAGTGCCTTCGATCGGGATCGGGCTGCGTCGACCGGTGTCATCTCGATCCCCAAGCTTCATCTCGAGGCATTCGATGCCCGCCAACTCGTCGTGTTCGCCGAGGAAGCGCACCGGATTCGCCAGGAGATGAAAGAAGATGCCTTCCTCCGCGGCATGCTCCACTTCCTCCACACGGGCGGGCAGCTCTTCAACGCTTCGCCGGTAGACGACGATCGACTCCTTCGCACCGAGGCGCAGTGCCGTCCGGGCAGCATCCATGGCGACATTTCCCCCACCGATCGTGACCACACGTTCTCCGATGCGGATCGGCGTATCGTATTCAGGGAACCGATACGATCGCATCAGGTTCGTTCTTGTGAGGAACTCGTTGGCCGAGTAGACGCCACCCAACGCTTCCCCGGGGACTCCTAGGAACCTGGGCAGTCCCGCGCCCGTTGCGACGAAAACCGCGTCATAACCTTGCTCGAACAGCTCGTCGATCGTGACAACTCGTCCGACCACCTGGTTCAGTTCGATCGTCACGCCCATCTTGCACAGCGCTTCCACCTCCCGGCAGACGATCGCCTTGGGCAGCCGAAACTCGGGAATCCCATACATCAGTACGCCTCCCGCAACATGCAGGAGCTCCAACACGGTGACCGCGTGACCGAGCTTCCGCAGGTCGCCCGCCGCCGTCAGTCCCGCCGGACCCGATCCAATCACCGCCACACGCCGGCCCGTATCGGGCGCGATGCCCGGGCAGCAAACGTCGTGCTCCGCCTCCCAATCGGCGCAGAACCGCTCCAAACGACCGATGGCGACCGACTCGAATTTCCGTCCCAAGGCGCAGACTCCCTGGCACTGATCTTCTTGCGGACAAACCCGTCCGCAGACAGCGGGAAGGCTGTTGGTCTCACGAATGGTGCGCATCGCCTCGCCGAAATCCCCGCGGGCAACCTGCCCAACAAAGCGAGGGATATCCACATTCACCGGACATCCATCCACACAGGTTGGATACTGACATTGGAGGCACCGCTTCGCCTCACGCACGGCCTCTTCCTCGGAGTACCCCAAGGGGACTTCATCGAAGTTGTGAATTCGGACGTACGGCCGTTGCTGGCGCATCGGCGTCTGGCGAGGTTTGATCACCAGGCACTCTCCTGATGCTTGACGCAGGGTTTCACTTCATGGGCATCGAGCGCCTCCGCCTCGTTGCGCGCGTAGAATCTGAGCCGAGCCATCAATCCATCGAAGTCCACCTGATGTCCGTCGAACTCAGGACCGTCGACACAGGCAAACTTCGTCTGTCCCCCCACGCGGACACGGCATCCGCCACACATTCCGGTTCCGTCAACCATGATCGGATTGAGACTCACCACCGTTGGAACGCCGAACGGGCGCGTCACGTCGCAGCAGACCTTCATCATGATCGGTGGGCCGATCGCCCACACCCGATCGATCCGCCGGCCTTCCTCGAACAGTCTGGTCAAGATATCCGTTGTGAACCCGCCCTCTCCCCGAGATCCATCGTCGGTGACCACGTATAGCTCATCGCTGACCTGATCGAGTTTCCGTTCGTAGAAGAGAAACGGCTCGCTTCGCGCCCCAAGGATTGTCACCACGTCGTTGCCCGCCATCTTCAGATCGCGTGCAATCGGGTACAGCGGAGCGATTCCCACACCTCCGCCGATGCAGACTGTCGTCCCGTATCGACCGATTTCAGACGGTTCGCCCAATGGGCCGACAAAGTCGAGCAGCACATCACCGACGCCGAACCGATCGACCATATCGTGGGTCGTCTTCCCCACGTCTTGGACCACCAATCGTACCCCGCCGTCGGGCTCCTCCGTCTCCACAACGGTCAGCGGGATCCGTTCCCCCTTCTCATGCAGTCGAAGCATTACGAACTGTCCCGCACACGCCGTCCTGGCCACATCGGGAGCTTCGATCAGATATTCCCACGTACACGGACCCAGTCGTCTCTTCTCGAGGATCCGGTTCATCGTCCCTCCTGTACGCTCTTCTCCGGACTTCTCAGAAGATCCCGCTCCACTATACAGGTATCTGTCCGGAACAGGCCAGTATCGAGTTCTCCCGATCCCGAGAGGCGTAGGAAGTGCGCGTTCGCCATCGCGCAAGAACGACGACCCGGGAGCACCCCGAGGATGCTCCCGGGTCGTCCAATGAACCGAGAACCGTCTGTCTCGCGTCGCTAGATGCCTAGCACGGCGAGGTTTCGTTCCACGAGATCGGCGATGCTTGCCGGCGTGGCTCCGGCTGCGGTCAACCCGCCTTGTTGTTGGAACTCGTCGCATCGGGCTGCCGCAGAGATCGCGTCAAAATGCCATGGCAACGGACCGATCTCCAGCTCTCCCGCGAGGCGAAGCAGCACCTCCCACGTCTCCATCGCCAGCGGCCCGTTCACTGCCGGAACAAGGACCCGTGGTCCTCGCGCGCCGATGACGTGTCCGCGCGCTTCGTACGGCAACCGCATAGGGAAGACCACATCGGCTCGAGCCGTTGTCTCGGTTGGCACCGGGCTCACCGCAACCAGCGTATCGACGTTGGGCAAGTGTTGACGCCCTCCCACCATCGCCGCAGGGTTCGATCCGATGGTCAGCCAAGCCTTGGCGTCGGTCCGAAGCTGTTCGGAAAACCCCAGATGACGCAACCCGATGGCGTTCGCCGTCGCCGGGACAATCGACAGGTGCCACGTCCGATTTCCCTGCAGGAATCCCGCAATACCTTCCAGCGCGTGACGCGGGATCCGACCTTCTTCGAACACGAACACGGGATGCTTCGCCACCGCAACCTCGTCCCCAAACACGGTTTGGCCCGTCATGAGTTCCGCTAACAGATTGTCGAGTTCGGCAAGGTCGAACGCACAAGTTGCGCCAGGGATCGAAGCCCCGTACCCAACGACGCGTGCGCCACGTGCCATCTCCTGTCGCAATAGGGCGTCCAAGGTGACCTTCTCGCATGTGCCTCGCCCGCCGACCACAACGATCAAATCGGCTTTCGACAACTGGTCTATGGGGAGAACCTGGCTTGGATCGATCTCGATCTGC
>Ga0272441_10016486_pt1 | contig 10205 bp, 9 predicted proteins | sample SSMProp6N_FD_193582 | JGI IMG/M metagenome (GOLD analysis project Ga0272441, IMG submission 193582) | Marine sediment archaeal communities from Little Sippewissett salt marsh, Falmouth, MA, United States - SSM-Prop-6N | ecosystem: Environmental > Aquatic > Marine > Wetlands > Sediment ... | reverse complement strand
TGGAGATAGGTTTCAATACCTGGCTCCAAAGTATAGCAAAGCCAAGGGGATATTATACCCAAAATTATATGGAAAACAGAAATCGAATTTATGTTATGAACTGGAATCAACGCGTTCTGGAACCTTCAAGATTTGATCCTAATTTATATGAGCTGCAGATCAACTATGACTCCAATATTGATTATGGGTATGAAGTGAACTATAAACTTTATAATTATTTTATTTATTTTCAACGCAAATACAATCAACGCCTTGGACCCTTTGCACCACGAATTAATTGAATATATTTGCCCCGATCTTATTTAAAATGAATAAACTTAAAAAACGCTGGGGGATAGAATCCAGTTTTCAACTTATCATAATTTTAATTGTATTTTCTATCACAGGTTCTGCTGCGGTATTTATTGCAAAACCATTTCTTGAGTGGGTTGGCCTGGAAAGAAGCAACTTACCTGACACATGGTGGAGTGGCTGGATATACTGGACTTTAAGAATAATGGTGATCTTCCCAATTTACCAGATTCTTCTAGTGGTTTTTGGAGGGCTTTTTGGACAATTTAAATTTTTCTGGAACTTTGAAAAAAAAATGTTAAGCAGAATCGGACTAGGTTTTCTTTTTAAGTAAATTAATCTTTTCTTAACTTATCCTGATTGCTTTATTTGATTACTTTGTATCGTGATGGACAAAAACAAATCACTTTCCATAATTTCATTGGTGCTAATCATCTTTTTGGCGCTTCCTTCGGTTATTCAATTATCACACGTTTCCAATCATTTAGAAATTAACTGCGACAAAACTTTTGAGTCGCATATTCATGCCAAAGAATTGGATTGTGATTTTAGTAAATTTAATTTTTCTCATCACTATTATATTCGACTTTTTAAAACACAATTAGTAGCCGCTGTTTTTATAAGAAATGAATTCTCACATGCTTATATATATAATCCGGTATCAGACACTCCACTATTTTCTCTTAGAGCTCCACCCTTATTTTCGTAACTCCATTTGTTAGATTTTTTTTTAATTTAAAAACAGGTTATGAAATATTTATTTTTAATACTTTTTGTATTATTTTATTTTAATAGTAAAGCACAGTGCACACTTAGGGGCAATATTTCAGCAGAAGATTCAAATACCTCATTAGAACAGGTTTCCGTATACATGCCACAATTGGAAAAAGGCACGGTAACCGGAATCAATGGAGAATTTGTCATGAATAATCTTCCTGTGGGGACTTACAAAATTGTTGCGTCCTATATGGGCTACCAAACATATTCTTCAACCATAACGCTTACTCAGGGCACAATTACTTTGGATATTGTCCTTTCGCCAAGTGCCATAGAAATGGAAGAGGTAATTGTATCTACACCATTCCACAAATTACAACGTGAAAACGTAATGAAGGTAGAACAGGCTACCGTTGAATCATTGAGGAAAATGGGGGCTATAACGCTTTCTGATGGAATCACAAACATCCCGGGTGTGGAAAGTGTTTCCACAGGGATAGGGATTGGAAAACCTGTGATAAGAGGTTTAAGCTCCAACAGGGTTTTGGTTTATTCTCAAAGCATACGACTGGAGAACCAACAATTTGGCGATGAACACGGCCTTGGTATCAGTGCAGCAGGTGTGGAAAGTGTAGAGATCATTAAGGGTCCAGCATCTCTTCTTTATGGCTCGGATGCCTTAGGTGGGGTACTTTATTTAAATCCGGAACAATTTGCCAATGTTAATTCAAGTAAGGGTGATATTAATTTAAACTATTTTACGAATACGCAGGGTGTCAATGCCAATGCAGGCTTCAAAACTTCTGGAGAAAAATTCAAATTCCTGGTACGTGGTGCATATACATCTCATGCTGATTATAAAGGCGGAAACAGTTTAAGAGTAACTAACTCCCGTTTTAATGAATTTGATCTTAAAACAGCGCTTGGATACCAATTAGGAAAATTTAAAACAGAGTTGCGCTATAATTTAAATAGCTCCGATTTGGGCATTCCGGAAGAAATTGGAATACAGGATTTAGGACGAACTCCAATTTCGCCATATCAGGAAATAAACAGCCATATATTGAGTTCAAAAAGCGATTTGTTTTTTAACAATTCAAGCCTGAGAATTACACTAGGTTATATCTTAAATAACCGAAAAGAGTTTGAGGAGGAGGAAGATGTAGAAATACCACCGGTTAACCCGGTTGATTTAAAACCAGCTCTGGACATGAAACTTTCTACATTTAGCTATAATGTCCAATATAATTTGCCAACCCTTGGCCGCTTGGAGACCATAGCAGGGCTCCAGGGAATGAGCCAGGATAATAAAAACTTTGGAGAGGAGGTGTTAATACCCAATGCAATTACCAATGATATTGGCCTTTTGGCAACCTCACATATCCACTTCGAAAAAAGCGATGTTCAACTAGGTATCCGATTTGACAATCGGACTATTAAGGGAGAGGAAACGGGCATCGTGGGTGAAGAAGGATACATAGCACAATTGGATAGAAATTTCAATAGCTTTAATGCAGCACTGGGATATCGAATTGATTTTTTAAAGAATTTTATAGGTCGAATTAATCTTGCAAGTGGATTTAGAGCTCCTAATTTGGCTGAATTAACTTCAAATGGTGTTCATGAAGGTACTAACCGATTTGAAATAGGCAATCCCAACCTGAAGAATGAAAAAAATCTGCAAATCGATATTGCACTGGAATATGGTAGTCAACATTTTGAGTTTTTTGCAAACGGTTTTTATAATATTATCAGCGATTATATTTTTATTGAACCCAATGGAGAATTTGTAGATAATAATCCGGTGTACAATTACATACAGCAGGATGCCAATTTATATGGTGGAGAAATTGGGTTTCATTTTCACCCTCACCCTTTAGACTGGTTGCATGTGCAGAGCAGCTTCGAATCGGTGATAGGACAGTTGGACAATGACGACTACCTTCCATTGATACCTGCAAATAAGCTAAGTAATACCTTAAGGTTAGAATTTAATAATTCCCAAAAATGGATAACAGATGGTTATACCTTTATCACCTTAAATACCATATTTGATCAAAATAGAGTGGCAACCTTTGAAACGACCACTAAGGGTTATAATCTTTTAAACGCTGGTTTTGGAGCAAGTCTGAAACTCTTTAAACAAGATGTTGAATTGGTGGTAACTGCCCTAAATATTCTGAATAAGGATTATATTTCCCATTTATCCAGGCTAAAGGTAGATGATATTTCAAATATTGGAAGGAATATTAATATAGGATTAAGTATTCCTCTGTAAGAAATATTGGTTTAGTTTATAATATAAATTAAAACAGGTGGTTTAAGGAATTTGAAATATAAACGGTTTAGTCTTCTTCAATAGTTATGTACTTGTTAGCCGCAAAAACATAGGTATAGAGCCACATTAAGGTGAAAGAAGGAATCACGTCTAATCCAGGAACAATTTCTTCGATAAAAGCTATCAATCCGGCTATTTTTCCTGGATTCCCCTTGTACATTCTTGTCATTAACCAACCTGCTATGGGCGCCCATATCAAATCTGTGAATTCCCCAATACCCGGCATCATAAAAGAAAGCATACCAATTCCATCAAAAAGGAGCCCTAATGCAAGGAGTTTGTATTTTTTCTTCTTAATCATTTAGAAATTATAAAAACGAATCCTGTTCTATAAATTTAATTATCTATATGACAAAATTAAGACAGATTTGAACTGATTAATTTTAAAAATTCATTACGAGTTTCTTCTTTTTGGAAAGAGCCTCTAAATCCGGATGTTGTAGTCACGGAATTCTGTTTCTGAACACCCCGCATCATCATACACATATGTGCGGCCTCTATAACAACGGCAACCCCCTGAGGATTTAGAGTGTCATTTATACAATCTAATATTTGCTCGGTTAAGCGTTCCTGAACCTGCAACCTTCTTGCAAAAACATCTACGATTCTTGGCAATTTGCTCAACCCCACGATCTGTCCATTGGGGATATAAGCAATATGAGCTTTCCCAAAAAAAGGTAACATATGATGTTCACATAGAGAATACAATTCAATATCCTTAACAATTACCATTTCGTTATAAGATTCATTAAACATTGCACTCTTAAGGATTGCCGCGGCATCTTGTTTATATCCCTGTGTTAAAAACAACATTGCTTTGGCCGCTCGTTCAGGGGTTTTAATTAATCCTTCACGACCAACTTCCTCCCCTATTTCGCTGATTATTCCAGAAAAACGCTCAGTTATTTCATTGGTAATTTCTATGTTATATTCTTCCAGGTTGTGGTATGATGTCATAATAAAAATGTATAAATGGCTTGATTTAAAAGTACTTCGAAATTAAAGGTTTCTACTTTAAAAATCATAAATAAATGTATTATTAGTAAAATGAAGCCGTCAATAGAATTATACCAGGCTGCTGCCAACAGATTCCCCATTCATAACATTTTGAAGTGTTAAGGGTATTGTTTACTTTCATGCCCTAATTATTAATTGATGATTAAGGCCACTAATATCCAAAAATATTTCGGAGAACTTCAGGTTTTGAAGGGAGTAGATTTGCGTATAAAAGCTGGAGAAGTGGTATCTATTGTAGGGCCCTCAGGTGCCGGTAAAACAACATTATTGCAAATTTTGGGCACACTGGATACCCAATCAAACAAAAAGGAAAGTGAGCTAAAAATCAATGGTATTGATATTACTTCATTAAAAGATAAAGCACTGGCTGCATTTAGAAATAATCATATTGGATTTATTTTTCAATTCCACCAATTATTACCGGAATTTACAGCCATTGAAAACGTCTGCATTCCGGCATTTATTAAAAGGACCGGGAAGGCAGAGGCAGAGTCCAGAGCAACTGAATTGCTAAATTTCCTTGGGCTTTCCAGTCGCATGCACCACCGACCTAATGAGCTATCTGGTGGTGAACAACAACGTGTTGCAGTCGCAAGGGCATTGATAAACAATCCAAGCATAATACTTGCCGATGAACCAAGTGGCAATCTGGATTCGGAAAGTGCAGATAAACTGCATCAGCTTTTTTTTCAGTTACGCGATGAATTTGGGCAAACTTTTGTTATTGTTACTCATAATGAGGAATTAGCTGATATGGCAGACAGAAAGTTAACCATGATAGACGGACAAATCATAGACTAATATGTTGAGAGAAGTTTGGGAATCTATAAAAACCCCCGTTTATCTCATTTGCCCCACCAAAATGAAAAATCAGTGACTATACATGAGTTAAGAGATTTTTTGGATGCAAAAGTCATCCAATATAATAATCCTCAATTTCTTGATTCAGATCCAATTCAGGTTCCCCATTTGTTTACTAAAAAAGAAGATATTGAGATCAGTGCATTTCTCACATCAACAATTGCGTGGGGTAATCGAAAAAGCATTATCAACAATGCCCGTTATTTAATGGATTTATTAGATAATGACCCTCTTAACTTTGTTTTATTCCATAAAGAATCAGAATTGATGAAGCTTGAGCCATTTGTCCATCGCACTTTTAATCATATTGATCTGGTATACTTTATTAAAGCATTGAGATATATATATAAACAACACGGAGGTTTAGAAGCAATTTTTAGTCAACATACCACGAATAAATCAACACAGCCTGCAATTTCTAAATTCAAGCTAACCTTTTTTGAGTTAACACATCCAAAAAGAACAACAAAGCATATTTCCGATCCGGCCAAAGGTTCCGCCGCCAAACGCCTGAATATGTTTCTGAGATGGATGGTTCGCGATAATTCAACCAAGGTAGATTTCGGGATCTGGAAATCCATCTCCCCTGACCTTTTATCCTGCCCCCTGGATGTTCATTCAGGCAATGTGGCCAGAAAGCTAGGGATATTGCATCGGAAACAAAACGATTCCAAAGCGGTGTATGAACTGGATTCCTTTCTTCGAAAAATGGACCCACTAGATCCCGTAAAATACGATTTTGCACTATTTGGACTGGGCGTATTTGAAAAGTTCTAGGAAATATTAATGTAATTCGCTACAGACCCATAGAACCCAATTTCAATTCAATTTTTGAATTCCCTTTCGCAATGGACTCATAAATAGCTTTTACAATTATCATATCCCGTTTGCCCATTTCGCCGGGCGCAACGTTTGGGGCATCATTTAAAATATGTCTTGCAAAATCATCCATCTGTAATTTTTGCTGACGTTCATGCGGGAAACTCAAGTCTCCACCGGAGGTTTTACCTGCCAATGGTCCATATGAACTAGCAGGATTTAATTCAAACCACCCCTTGTCGCATGAGCCATACATTCTGTTTACATTCGTATTATGTGACGTCATGATATTACCAAAAGCTCCGCTTGAAAATTCGAATTGAGCCGTGATGGTCTCATCGGTATCCTTAAAATAATCCGGCCTTGAGCTAAACTCCTGTGCAGTTACAGATATTGGGTTCTCTCCGGTTCCATAAATTGCACTTTGGATCGCATAAACCCCCATGTTCATTAAGGCTCCTCCACCAGAAAGCGCTTTGTTTAATCGCCATTGATCTGGATTGCCGCCAGATCTGTAGGCAGCTTCCGCGGATATATACTGTACATTTCCAAAAACCTTTTCATCGACCAATCGCTTTATTTCCTGAGTATAGGGCTCTGAGTGAAGACGGTAACCTACACTTAATTTAACATTTGCTTTTTTACATGCTTCAATTATTGCATCGCATTCCTCAACAGTAACGGCCATAGGTTTTTCGCATATAACGTGTTTACCTGCTTTGGCAGCTCTTATGGAGAAATCGGCATGCATAGAATTAGGTAGTACAACGTATACTATTTCTATGGAATCATTAGATGCGATACTATCAAAATTCTCATAATTATAAACATTTGTGCGGGGAATATTATATTTATCCTGCCATATCTTTTCTTTTTCAGGAGTTCCGGTAACTATCCCTGCCAAATAGCAATGTTCGCAGTCCATTAAAGAAGGTGCTAGTTGATACGTGCTGTAGCTTCCTAAACCTACCAATGCCACGCCTAATTTCTTCTTGTCCTGTTTTTGTTCACCCATTGCATAAGCCCATGGCATCGCGCTAAGTAAGGTAGCTCCGCCAATTCCTTTAGACAGTGTTTTATTAAAAGTTCTTCTGCTAATATTCTTCATGTTCACCGAATTAGTTGTTGGAAATCCTTTTTTTATATAAGCTAAATTTAAAGATAGCAAACAAATTTCTATTTTTTTTAATCTTAATATTTAGGATAATCAGATTTATCGGTCAAATTCCATATTTTAGGGCTTTCTAAAACCACCCAAAAATGAAAAGATCGTTCCTGTTCTCCCTTTTGATACTAGGCCTCAATATCACATTATCTCAAAATCGCAAATTACCAATAGATACTGTTGTTACTACACAACATAGTGTCACTGTTAACGGTACTGCATTTACATATACCGCAAAAACCGGGACTCAACCGGTCTGGGATGAATTAGGAGAGCCTATTGCGTCTTTGCATTACACTTATTATACCCGCAACAATGTCAAAGACAGGGCAAGTCGTCCATTACTAATATCGTTTAACGGAGGGCCAGGATCTGGTTCAGTTTGGATGCATTTGGCATATACAGGCCCCAGGATTTTAAAGATTGACGACGAAGGTTATCCTGTTCAACCCTACGGTGTAAAGCAAAACCCTTATTCTATATTGGATGTAACAGATATAGTCTATGTAAACCCAGCTAATACAGGATATTCCCGAACCATTCCCGAAAGTGGAAAAGAAGTGGACCGCAGTAAATTTTTTGGTATTAATGCAGATATAAAATATCTGGCAGAATGGCTGAATACTTTTGTCACCCGCAATAACAGATGGAGCTCTCCTAAATATATAATTGGTGAAAGTTATGGCGGCACCAGAGTAATGGGGTTGGCGCTTGCTCTTCAAAACCAGCAGTGGATGTATTTAAACGGTGTTATCATGGTTTCCCCTGCAGATTATAAAGTAATTCGTGTTGGCGGCCCCGTAAGCAGTGCTTTAAATTTACCTTATTATACCGCAGCAGCCTGGTATCAAAAAGCTTTAGACAGCGACCTTCAACAAAAAGATTTATTGGATATTTTACCAGAATCAGAGGCTTTTACAATTAATACTGTACTCCCGGCAATCGCAAAAGGAGGGTTTATTAGTGAAACGGAGAAAAATACGGTTGCAGAAAAAATGGCATACTATTCAGGGCTCTCTAAAAAGGAAATATTAGATCATAATCTTGTAGTTCCTACTTCGTATTTCTGGAAAGGGTTATTAAGAGACCGCGGTGGTAATACTATTGGTAGACTAGATAGCCGATATTTGGGAATAGATAAGCAAATTTCGGGAACTGCGCCAGATTATAACCCCGAACTAACTTCCTGGCTACATAGCTTCACACCAGCTATAAATTATTACCTGCAAGAAGAACTTCAATTTAGAACAGATATCAAATATAATATGTTTGGCCCCGTACGTCCGTGGGATAATAAAGATGATGATACAAGAGATAATCTGAGACAGGCCATGGCACAGAACCCATATCTGCATGTATTGGTTCAGTCCGGATATTATGACGGTGCCACCACTTATTTCAATGCCAAATACACCATGTGGCAGGTAGACCCGAGTGGTCGCATGAGAGATCGGTTTGAATTTAAAGGTTATCGAAGTGGACATATGATGTACTTACGCAAAGAAGATTTGCAAAAAGCCAACTCCGACATTAGGCTATTTATTGAAAAAACCATGGCAAAAGGAAAATCTGCCAAGTATTAAAGATCTTAACAAATATTAATTACTTTCCGCACTACCCTGCAAACTGACTTTTATTTCTTTTAGCCGAAATAAATTGCAGATTCCTTGTTAGTTAATCTTTGTTTGGCGGTAAATTTTATCGCTAAGTTTTCGATATATGACTCCTTACCCTACACTTTTATGGCTACTTAAGCGTTAATAGTAGATATAAAAGTGATTAATAAACAAATATTTACGTTATGAAAAATTGGAGAGTATATGGCATATTAATGGCCTTTGCCTTTATTTTTACAACTTCCTGTGATAACTCTGATGAAGCAACAGATGAAGCCAATAACCTGGCGTTACCGTTATATGAATCGATGGTTATAGATTTTAGCAATTTTACCGATGATTCAAATACAGGGAAAAGTACAGCCCAGGTTTATGATAACAAAGCGCCCAATGGCAATTGGTTTTTTTCACGAATTGTTGTGGGAGTATGGAATTCAGCCCTTTTTACCAACCTGGCCGTGCCTGTAGCCTCTTTCAAATCTGCTTTTGCAAATACTCCTGAAAATTTAGGTGATAATATCTGGCAATGGACCTACAGTGTAGATGGCTTTACAAGCGAATATTCTGCACGTCTTACAGGAGAGGTAACCGGAGAAGAAGTTCTATGGGAAATGTACATAACCAAGACAGGAATTGGAGCTTTTGAAGAATTCTTGTGGTTTTCAGGGAGTTCTGCGATGGATGGTAACAGTGGTTTTTGGTTATTAAATGAAAGTGCGGAGAGACCAGAAGCAATGTTAAGAATAGACTGGGAACGTTCAAATGATGAAATTGGTAGTATTCGATATACCTGGGTCAGAGAACTGGATGAACAAGAGAATGACGATATGTTTAAAGACAGTTATCTTGAATATGGACTTCAGGACGGTGATTTAGATGCTTATTTTAAAGCATACGCTTATGACAGCAATAAGCAGGATTTTAGTGATGTTAGAATTGAATGGAGTAGAGCAACATTTGTGGGAAGAGTAAGGGCATTTGATTATTTCGAAGATGAAGAATGGCATTGTTGGGATAGTAATGGCAATGACGTACTATGTGAATAATTAAGAATTTTAATGATATATAGCCCTGCATTTGTTTAAGTGCAGGGCTTTTTAATTTTTAGTATCTCCAGAATTACAATTTCCAATTGATATATTAAATTTAGTTATTTATGTTTTCTACATTTTGTATCTTTTGAAACATTAAAATATAACTTTCCATTATGATTTTAACAAAGCCAAAAAGCCTTTTAGTTATCTGTCTTTTTTTTATGGTTTCTATTTTGAGCGCCCAGGATTGGGCACAGCTTGGACACTTTGACGCTGCTAACAAAGAATTACCCGATGCCAAAACCAATGAAAACCGCGTGGTATTTATGGGGAACTCTATTACCATC
>Ga0272441_10016485_pt1 | contig 10205 bp, 8 predicted proteins | sample SSMProp6N_FD_193582 | JGI IMG/M metagenome (GOLD analysis project Ga0272441, IMG submission 193582) | Marine sediment archaeal communities from Little Sippewissett salt marsh, Falmouth, MA, United States - SSM-Prop-6N | ecosystem: Environmental > Aquatic > Marine > Wetlands > Sediment ... | reverse complement strand
CAGCTCTGCGGGGAAGTGGCCCTTCCGTTCTGCCAGTCCGACAGCATCCAGCAGTTCGTCGGAGCGCGGATGGTCGTTCACAAGGTCCGCTGCGAATTCCACGTTTTCCCTGGCCGTTAGGGTGGGTATCAGGTTGAAGAACTGGAAGACGAAACCAATCTGTGTGCGGCGGAACTCAGTCAGCTTTCTCGGAGACAGCGTGGTGATATCGAGTCCGTTGACGATGACACGACCGTTGGTTGGAGAGTCGAGTCCTCCAATCATGTTGAGCATCGTGGTCTTGCCTGAGCCGCTGGGACCCAGGAACACTATGAACTCGCCGGGCCATACGTCCAGGCTGATGTCGTCAAGCGCGCGCACTTCTACCTTGCCCATCTGATAGATCTTGGAGACGTGCTCCAGCCTGATGGTTGGCTTCCCTGTGCGCAGTTCTTGATGGGGTTGCTCTCGCACGCTAATCACCTGGTTCCTCCTTCGGTAGACCCAACTGGGTCTGAGGGTACAGTGTTTGTCTATCAACGGCATCGGCTGTAGAGATGGTTCTCTCCCGTCCAGTGGGTGATGAATATACCGCAAGCCGATATGACCGTAGAATCGGCCAAAAGGCTGATTGCGTCCTGACGGCAGTACTACACGTCGCCTGCATCCTCCATCTCCAACGCGCCGATTCCCTCGAACATCAGCTGCAGATTCCGGCGTATCAGGGCTTTGGCTGTTGGTGCGTCCACTCCTGTGCCGAGGGCAAAGAGCGAAAATGGCATTACGACTGCGCCGTAGCACGCCATCGCTGCCTCCTCTGCAGTGACGCTAGAGCGCAGTTGGCCTGCCTGTGCGTAGTGGCGAACGAGGTTCTGGCACTGGACCAGGAAGCGCATCTTGAGGGTGTAGGTGTCTTTTCCGTATCCGAACTGGCGGCTGAGCGCCATGGCAAGGAACTCGTTGAGAAGCCTCGGGGTGCATCTCTCGACCATTCCGTCCAGGTAGACCGAGAACAGTTCTGCGACTCCATCTACCATTCGATCTGGAGGGTGGGCAAGAACGCTCTCTCCGAGATTGGCTTCAGACTCGATGTACCTTGCCAATAGGGCGTGTAAGAGGTCATTCTTCGTGCCGAAGTAGTTGTACACGGTGGCTACCCCGACTTCAGAGCGCTCGGCGATTTCTTCCACCGAGGTGTCTTCGAAGCCCTTCTCGCCGATGAGCGTCCAAGCTGTGTCCAGGATTGTGCCCCGGCGGCGCTGTCTTTGTCTCTCCCTCAGCGTTGGCATCGATTCTCTGTCCTCCTAAGAGGAGGCTATTAAGTTATAGCGCTCTATAGAAAAGTAGACCACTATGATTTTGTTGTCAAGCTGGCGCCACGATGCGGAGCTCGGAGCAATATGGGATACACGCGCAGCTCTGCAGAATGTCGGCACTAGTCATGCTGGCTGCCTGGATTCCGAAGTGCCAGTTGGCCTCGCCGCGCCGATTCGTCGCATCTGCCGTGGGGTGGAAGATTATCTCGGCTGGCTGGTTTTCCTGTCAGCGTGTTCCTGTCACCCGCGAGGCTCTATGTGGAGGAACCTCATCATCTTCATGAGTCCTCTACCCATGGGCGTGAGTTCGGCCGTGAACTGCAGCCCCATCTGGCCCTTTCGGCGCATGTGGATCCACTGGCGCAGGTCGGGCAATGTTCCGAGGAAGAACACGACGTTCACGGCGACGGCGTATGCGACATAGGCTTCCGAGCCAGTTGTCAGCCACATCCACGGTATGAGCAGCACTACGCCTGCAAGGTAAACGACAAGAAAGTCACGTATGACTATCAATCCCAGGAGCAGTCCCGCGAATGATACGACCACAGCCCCGAGAGTATCGATGAAAAGGAGACCTCCGTACAGGGTGGAGATGCCCCTGCCTCCGCGAAACCGGTTGAAGACCGGCCAGTTGTGACCGGCCATGCAGGCCACCGCCGCCACCAGGAGATAGAGTTCACCGGCGTAGATTAGACGTACCGCCAGGACAGGTGCCGCTGCCTTGGCCATGTCGAGGAATCCGATAAGGCAACCGCCCCTTGCGCCGAGGGACATTGACGCCGTAAGGGCCCCTGTCGTCGTAACCTTGTACTTCTCGTCCGTTCCGACCAGGTCCAGTTCCTGCTTCAGTACCTCCTGGCCAGGTGCCAGCAGGCGGCTCACGATGTTCGAGAACGGAATCGAGCCGATGAGGTAGCAGACAAGAGCAATCGAGGCCGCTGTGGTGAAATCCATACGCACTCTCTCCTCGGATTCAGTTGTGTTGCTTCGCTGTGACCTCAGTCTTGCCGAGCAGCGAGACAGTTCCCGCGTGCCCATCAACTCGAAGGTGTGTTCCCTGCGGAATCCGCATCGCGCCTTCTACGGAAACCACGGCAGGTATGCCGTGCTCACGTGCAACGATCGAGCAGTGTGAAAGCAATCCTCCAGCCTCTGACACTATTGCACTCACTCGGCCGAAGAGAGGGGTCCAACTCACGTCGGAATAGGGGATTACCAGAACATCGCCCTCTAGCACGGTATCGGCTTCGGACAACCCCTGAACCACGCGTGCTGGACCTGATGCGATGCCGGAGGAGGCCGCCACTCCGCTCATGACGGTCCTGTCCTTCTCAGACATCGCAACAGGAGGCGTATTGCCCACGATAACCTCGGGTAGCACAACGTCGGAACAGCGTGCCATTTCATCGCGGCGGGACCAAACCGTCTGCCGTAGCCCGCCAATCTCCCGTGAATCCCATGCGTGCCGGATCTCGTCGTAGGAAAGCATGAATATGTCGTCACTCGTGTCCAGCCAGCCTCCTTTCACCATGAGGTGTCCGAGTGCGGTGAAGTAGGTTCGAAACAGACCGTAACCGTACGTGTAGCAGAAGTTGACCCTCTCCCGGTAGGCTCTAAAGGCGACCGCCCTGGAGTGCACGAGCCTGAGGAGTGGCTTCGTGTAGGGCAGCGACAGGCCTGGCTCTTCCTCAGATTGGGGTTGCTGGCTATGTAGCATGCGCGACACAATCTCGGGATTCTCTCGCCACGTGGGCCTTGAGAAATCGTTGCCGCTCTCGCTCAAGTGCCCGAATCGTTCCAGGAAGGCCTCCATGGAATCGTTCTCCGATGCAACCGTCGCCGGGTCGCTTTGCCAATCCGTTGCTCGTTGGGCCGCGATGCGGCCCAGGTGGTACGCCGGGTCGATGTCTCGGACAAGGTAGGAAACGCGACGAAAGAATCGTTCATCGTAGATAATCCGATGGCGGGCCAGCATTCGCTTGAAGAGCCCGTTGTAGATTCCCATCAGTATCTGGGAAAGGATGACGTAATAGGCTCCTCTGACGTTGACCTGCATGAGCGAGTCGATCCGGTGTATCAGGTCGTCTGCTCCCTGTAGCTCAATCCCCTTGTTGGGATAGGCATCATACTCTCGCCATTGTCTTGTCAGGAATCGGCGTATGCTATGTCCGAAGAAGGCCATTCGGATTGCGAAGACTGCCATACGAGGCAGGTACTTGATGCTCCTGGGACCCGGCGACATACGGGGAGGCTCCGAGCCGGGTACGTCTATGCCCATCATCAATTCGGTCGACTCGCGCGGCATGCCGAGCAATTCGAACACGTCGCCCACAACCCCCATGTTGTAGTAGGCCCGAAAACAGAATGGTCGTGCCAGCCGATTTGTGTCTATCGTGGCAGCATCTTTGCCCAGCAGTTGTAGGAAGATCGTCTTCCACGCACCACAGACGACCGGTATGTTGATAGACCACACGAGGGGCTTGATGAGCCCCGGCAACTGCTCGCGCGCGATTCTGTTTGAAAAGACATCTGCGTTTCGCAGCGCAGTGATGCCGCGGTATTGCAGCCAGTAGACCCGTTCACCATCAAACGCCCATTCGGCGTCTACCGGTCTTCTCGCCAGCCTGGCGATGTGGCGGACCCCCGTGACTACTTCTCTGATGATTGGCTCATTTGTGGCCTCTCCCTGGAGTTTCCACCGCCCCCACTTCCATACCCATCTTGATGGGGTCACTCCGTGCTGCATCAGTGCGACCCCTGAGGAAGGCACAGTCTCGACAACGACCTCGTCCATGCCGGTCACGGGGTTTCGCGTGAAAGCAACTCCTGCGAGGACGGGATTGATCATCTCCTGTACGAGTGCGGCTGTGTGCACCTCTCGGTGACTTTTGCTGGCCCGGCCGTGATACTCGCGGCTGGCAGTCTCCGATGTGACGGAGGCGAGTCTGAGGACCGAGTCGCCCACGGCCTCAATGGAATCCAGGTTAAGGTATGTCTCGAACTGGCCGGCGTAGGAGAACTCTGTACCGTCTTCCACGCTGGTGGACGACCGCACGCAGTATTCCTTGCCGGGGGTGATAAACGTGGATAGCGCCTCGCGTACACGGTCAGGGGCGGAACCTGGATCCAGAATGCACTGGCGCTGGAAAAGGAACGGCAGAGCAACCCCGTCAGGAACGGCGAATCCGGCGCGAATCAACTGACACAGGTGAGCCGACTTGGTCCCGACAAGACCTGCGTTGTCTGCCTGTCGCAAGGGTATTGGTCGTGCGCCTTGCACCGTCGTACGAAGAGGTCTCGCAACCACCCGCATTTGGACACTCCTCAGGCTTGCTGTTTGGCGAAGAGACAGGCTGGGGAAGACTCGGCAGTGTATTGGTGTCGGATTTGTCAGTCAAGAGGGGGCGGCCGCCAGGCCTGGGTGCGGTTTGAAACAGCTCTCCCGAAGGGACAGTGCAGTGCCGACGCGACTCGTTCGCGTCGACTACGCAAGAAGGAGCGCCGTCATCCGTGGGGCGGAGGGCGGCGCTCCGATGGTCACTATTGAGTCTGTTCTAGGAGCGGAGACTTCGTGCGATGACCGTCCTGTGAATCTCGCTGGTGCCCTCGTATATCTCGATGAGCTTCGCGTCGCGGTAGTATCTCTCGACCGGCATATCCTTCGTGCAACCGTATCCGCCGTGGAGCTGCACAGCCTTGCTGGCCACAAACGAGCCAACCTCTGCGCCGAGCAGCTTTGCCTTCGCTGCCTCCGCGGTGTAGTTCTTGCCGGCGTCGGCCATTCGTGCAGCACGGTATGCCATGAGCGTGGCAGCATCCGTCTGCACGGACATGTCGGCCAGCATCCATTGCACTCCCTGGAAGTCGCCAACAGGCCTGCCAAACTGTTCGCGTTCTGCTGTGTAGGTGAGTGTCGCTTCAAGAGCCGCCTGTGCGAGGCCGATACCCTGTGCAGCGACGTGGATTCGGCCAAGGTCCAACGAGCTGAAGGCGATGCGAAGACCCTTGCCGATCTCTCCCACAAGGTTCGATGCAGGAATCCTGCAGTCCCTGAAGAATAGTTCGCCGGCACTGCTTGCGTGCAGACCGAGCAGGTCCTCTACCTTGCCCGATGTGAAGCCGGGTGTGCCCCTCTCCACCAGGAAGGCGGTGATGCCCTTTGCGCCGAGAGACCTGTCCACCGTTGCGAAGATGAGGAACACGTCGCCAACATCGGCTGCGGTTATGAAGGTCTTACCTCCGTTCAACACCCACTCGTCCCCCTCCCGCACCGCAGTTGTGGCCATGGCGGCGGCGTCGCTGCCTGCGCCCGGCTCGGTCAGCGCAAAACAGGCGATCTTCTCGCCCTCGATTACCGGGCCAATGAAGCGCTCCTTCTGCTCCTCGGTTCCGAACTTCAGGATGGAGTCAGTGAATATGCCGGCAGGCGAGCCGAAGATGGCTGACAACGACACGCTTGCCTTGGCGGTCTCGATTCCCGCAATGAGATACTCCATGTGCGTGCCGCCAAGGCCGCCATACTCGGGAGGAACGAGTAGGCCGTAGAGCCCGTAGTCGGCGAACTTCTTCACCGCCTCTTTGGCGAACTGCTTGCGGCTCTCCCATTCCTCTACGTTGGGGAGAAGCTCCTTCGCGACGAAATCGCGTATGTCTTTCTGGAAACTCAGTTCATCTTCTGTCAGCAGACTATCCATTGCGTGTGCTCCCTCTTAGACTGTTGTGCAAAGGCGGGCTCCTGTTCTCGGACATGGCCCCGCCGCCAAAACAACAATTTTACGTTGGCATTGCAGGACTGGCAAACTGGAGATACTCAGACCATGGTACGGGTTTCCAAACTTGAAACGCTGTCGTAGTATTGTCGCCGTGCGTCGCGCACTTGTGGTTCGCGTATTCATCAAGTGAACAAGACCGTTGTTGTGACTGAGTATGTTGACCCGGCCGGCCTCGAGCGTCTGGCCGCCGAGTCTACACTCATTTATTTGCCGGACTCTCCCTCTCAGTCGCTCGCCGACGTTGTTGGGAAAGCGTGCGGTCTTGGCGTCAGGCTCGCCCGTATCACAGCCCAGGTCATGGACGCGGCACCCTTACTTGAAGTCATCGCCAAGCACGGTGTTGGCGTGGACAATATCGATGTTGCGGCGGCCACGTCGCGGCGGATTCCCGTAGTCTCTACGCCCGGGGCCAACTCGATATCGGTTGCCGAGCATGTTCTGTCCCTCATGTTGAATCTCGCGAATCGTGTGTGCGCGGCAGACGCTGACCTGAAGGCAGGGCGATTCGGGAGCCGCGAAGACTACGTTGGCGTCGAACTAAACGGAAAGAATCTCGGTATAGTGGGGCTTGGCCGCATCGGTACACACGTCGCACGGATGTCCTCGGCTGGCCTGGGAATGAACGTCTGCTACTTCGACCCTGTGGTCCGGGAGGATAGACCAGGGCTTGAAGCGTACGTGAGAGTCTCCACGCTGCACGAGCTATTGCAGCAGTCTGACTTTGTTGCGCTATGCTTGCCCCTGACGAAAGACACGTCCGGGCTGATAGGTGCTGAGGAACTCTCGCTAATGAAGCCGAACGCCTTCCTTGTGAATACCGCTCGCGGTGGTCTTGTTGATGAGCATGCGTTGTGGAAGGCCCTTTTGACTGGCAGCATCGCCGGCGCTGCGGCTGACGCATTCATGGAAGAGCCGGTTCCTGCCGACCACCCGCTTCTCTCCCTGCCCAATTTCATCGCTACTCCACATGTCGGGGGTGCCACGAGGGAGGCGATGAGGAGAATGTCTGTTGACATGGCAGACGAGATACTTAGAGTCCTGCGCGGAGAGCGGCCACGGTACGTTGTCAACCCGGAGGTGTTCGAATGACGCAGTCAGAGAACGAAACCGCACTCCTGCCTGTGTATCGAGTCCGTCCCCTGCCTCTCGCATACGTGACTCAGGACATGGGGAACTTCACCTACCGTTTCAACAACGGCAAGAGTTTCGATCTTCCCATCTATTCCTGGTACATCGAGGGAGGCAGCCAGAAGATCCTCGTGGATACAGGTGCCAACGCCGAGCATATGCGCAAGTACCGTAATTTCGAGGCCACGGATATCAACACGTTTGAGGACGCTCTTGCCAGAGTCGGATTGAAACCCGGCGATATTGACATGGTTATTCAGACGCACTTGATGCTGGACCACTGTGCGAATACCCGGAAGTGCAGTAAGGCGAAGGTTGTGGTACAGCAGGCCGAGCTGGAATTTGCCATTGCGCCTCATCCGATTCTTGCTCCAACGTACATTCGTGAGTTGTTCATGGGACTGGACCTCCATCTCGTGACAGGCCACACGGAGATCGTCCCCGGCGTTGAGCTCATCCCTGTGCCGGGACATAGTCCCGGTTGCCAGGCAGTGAGCGTCAACACGACAAAGGGAAAGGTGGTCATATCCGGCATGTGCACCATTGCCGAGAACTTTCAGCCCCCCGCCGCTGTGAGCAAGACGATGCCTGTTATCCCGCCGGGCATCCACCTCGACGCGGTTGAGGCGTTCAACAGCGCACTACGGGTCAAGGGCATGGCTGACATCATTATTCCCTGCCATGAACCTTCGCTTGTGAACGTGGATGCAATTCCGTAGGGGAAACCAGGCGGTCCTTTAGGGCAAGGAGGACAAAGGTGAAGAAGGATATCGCCCGCGACTTCAAGCAGAGTCTGGCCGACGGCAAGAAGGTTTTCGGCCCGCTCATCGGCCCCGCAAACGATCCCGAATCTACCGTTGCCGCCATCAAGGAGTTTGGATACGACTTCTTCATGGTAGAGAACGAACACAGCATGGTCGGCAAGGACGCCATATACCGCTACATCGGGCTTGCCAGACAGTATGAAATACCCATACTAATGCGACCTGAGGAGAACTTCGCCAACTACCGTTCCTACCTTGATTCTGGCATCCAGGGTCTCATGCTTCCGCAGGTCGATGCTATTGAGCAGGCTGTGCACGCGGTGAATCAGTCCTACTTCCCTCCACTTGGACGGCGTGGGGCTGGTATTGGCATGAGTCCGTATCTGCTGGACGGTATGGATCCCGCCTCCGACCCGCTGTTGGATATCCTTGACTACGTCAATCGCAACGTGATGCTGTTCCCTCAGACCGAGAGCCTGTCGGCGGTGAAGAACCTGGCGCAGGTACTGCGACTAGAGGGAATCAACGGCACGATTGTCGGTACCAACGATCTGGCTCTCGACATTGGGGGCATTCCTCCGGGGATGCTTCGCGCCGATGTGAATCGTCAGCCTCGTGTCGAGGAAAGACTGTTGGAGATAGCCGCCGCGTGCAAGGCTGCGGGGAAGGTAGCCGGCATGGGTGGATTTCCGCCGAGTGGCTACGCCAGGTGGGCCAGGGAGGGCTACCAGTGGTTCAATCTGGGCTACGTTCGCGACAACAACATCCAGAAGTTTAAACCCGTGCTGCAAGAAGCACGTGACCTTGTAGGCTAGTGTCAATTCGGGACAGGAGGGCGAACATGTTCGAGGAAGAGGAAGGCTGGGACTATCAACTGGAGCTGACCCAGAAGGTCGACGATTCTGCTACCGGCAGGCTGTTGGATGGCGCAATAGATCTGCACGTGCACTTCGAACCGGAATCGTGGTTGGGACGTCGATTTGATGCCCTTGAGACGGCGCTTCACGCCCGTGAGGCGGGCATGGCCGGGCTCGTGTTGAAGAACCGGACATATAGCTGCGAGCCCGTCGCTATGCTTGTCAGGCGGATTGTGCCTGAATTCGACATCTATGGGAGCATCGTGCTGGACGGCGAGGTCGGTGGCCTCAACTACCATGCAGTTGCTGCGGCCGCCGCGATCGGGACGAGAGTCATATGGATGCCCGTTTTCTTCTCTGCCAACTCGATACGTGTGGTGGAGCGGAACTTCAATCTCAACCTCGGCCACGAGGGCATCTCCATTATCGATGAGTCAGGAGCGCTGGTTCCTGCGATGGAAGGCATACTCGACGTCATCAAGGATCATGACATGCTCGTGTGTACGGGGCACATCTCCCCAAAGGAAACGCATGTACTCGTGGACAAGTGTCTGCAGAAGGGCATCAACAAGATCGTGGTCACGCACCCGATGTCGACGCTGGTTTACGAAGAAACACTTACGTCTTCAGAGATGGTAGGCCTTGCACAGGCTGGCGCGATGATTGAGTACGATGCGCAGCTCATCAGCCCGACCGCGGATAATCTCTCACCCAGGGACCTTGCCGACCACATTCGCGCGACTGGAGCGGCCAACTCGGTACTCACAACCGACCTCGGTGGTACCCCGCACCCAACGGTCGCCGAGGGGTTGCGGATGCTTATCAGCACGATGTTGAAGAATGGAATCAGTGAGCAGGACGTGGAGACGATGGTCAAGAGAAACCCGAGACGTCTGCTCGGGCTTCCTGACCTGAGCTAGCCTTCGCTTGAAGGCCCTGGCTACTTGTTGAGGAATACGACTACCTGGTCGCTTTCCCAGTTGGCGACGGCCAGGTCCGTTGTCCCGTCACCGTTGAAGTCCGCTGCCGCAGAAGAACTGGGGCCCTTACCCGTAGGAAACTCGGCCCTTTCCTTGAACGTGCCGTCTCCGTTGTTCCTGAGCACCGTCAGCTTGTGCGCCAATCCATCGACAACGGCCAGGTCGAGCCAGCCGTCGCCATCGACATCGCATGGAGTTGCCCAGCACGGGCCTCCACTGCCGGTGAGATAGTCCTGGGGCTGCGAGAACGAGCCGCCACCTCCGTTGACCAGTACAGAGACAGCCCCGCTGGAGTAGCGCGTGGCAATCAGTTCGGGGAGGGTGTCGCCATTGAGGTCGGCTGCCGCGATGGACCACAACTCTGCGCCCAGTTCCACGGCCGAGCGGTAGGGGAAAGCTCCGTTTCCAT
>Ga0272441_10016484_pt1 | contig 10205 bp, 7 predicted proteins | sample SSMProp6N_FD_193582 | JGI IMG/M metagenome (GOLD analysis project Ga0272441, IMG submission 193582) | Marine sediment archaeal communities from Little Sippewissett salt marsh, Falmouth, MA, United States - SSM-Prop-6N | ecosystem: Environmental > Aquatic > Marine > Wetlands > Sediment ... | reverse complement strand
ATGAAAGCATAAAAAGGATCGTTAAAAGGTGCGGCTTCAAGAATGATCATATCCTTTTAGCTGCTTAATCTTTACTGACATTTTGTTTTTGCCATTAACTGACAATTTGATTTTGTCGCGACATAAATTATTTAATGCCAATATTCCCTGTTGATGAATGTTTTTGTCACAGTTTGACGGTTTGTGATTGACCGCTTAGCCTGTTATTCCTGGGTCTGGTTCTTTATTTCGCATCAACAGGCCTGTTTGATAAAATGAGTAATTTATACTATATTTAATCATAAGACTATAGGACTTCATCTGAATCCGGGCGGGAAATATGGAGAAGAGCAAAGAACAGTTGCTGGTGGAAATAGAGCAACTTGAGCAGCGCATCAGGGTTCTGGAAAACCGTGAAGCGGAGACCGGCCGGGAAAAGACCGCGCTTGAGACCATCGTCCGGGAAAACCGGGAAAAACAGGAGGAGATCGACGGACTGCTGAAATGCGCCCGTGCCGTCCTGACCAGCACCTCTTTTGAAAAAACCGCCCGGGAAATTTTTGATGTCTGCTGTGAGTTGACCGGTGCCCGTTCCGGTTATGTGGCCCTGCTGACCGAGACCGGTGAAGAGAACGAGGTGCTGTTTCTGGAATCCGGTGGACTGGCCTGTACCGTGGATCCGGAGCTTCCCATGCCGATCCGGGGACTGCGGAGCGAATGTTACCGGACAGGTCAACCTGTTTTCGATAATACCTTTATGAAAAGCAAATGGGTGGCATATATGCCGGAAGGCCATGTGACCCTGGAAAATGTCCTTTTTGCGCCGCTGATTATCGAAGACAAGGCTGTGGGGCTTTTGGGACTTGCCAATAAAATTGGTGATTTCACTCAGAAAGATGCCGACCTGGCCGGTGCCTTTGGTGAGCTGGCCTCCATTGCCCTGCAAAACAGCCGCAATCTCGATCAGTTAAGAGAAGCACTGGCCAATATAAAGACCCTTCACGGGCTTTTGCCGATCTGTGCGTCCTGTAAAAAGATCCGTGATGACAAGGGGTACTGGACCAACCTTGAGATTTATATTCGGAACCATTCCGATGCCGATTTTACCCACGGCATCTGTCCCGAGTGTGTGAAAAAACTCTATCCGAACCTGGACAAGAAAAGTTGAAAACAGCCGTTTTACCGAAACGGTGCCCCGGTCCTGCCGGCAGCTGGAGAATTACAGCCATTTATTTTCGGTAAACTCCTTCTTCCCCTCTTTAAATCCTCTTTCCCGGGCCTTTTCCTCGGCGTCACCGGCAAAAAGTACTTTCTGCGGGTTCAGGTAATCGCCGGTCGCCTGCGCGGTTGATTTACCGCTGAGACCGCGCTCGTATCCGGTGATATATTCCCATTTCTGATGGTTTTTTTCCCGCTGTCCATCCCGGAAGCCGCGCGCTCTTTCCCGAATATCCTCTTCCGAGCAGTTGAGCAACCGGTCCAGGTTGAGGTAGTCCCAGATGGATTCGGCGTCGGACTTGTCTTTCAGCGCCCTTTGATAGCCTTTCATGTATTCACTGCTGTAATGGTATTTTTTCATCATCTCCCCCTTTTATTGAGTGGTTTTCGTTGTGAGAGAGTGTTTGAAAAGGCCGGTTCCGAAAGGGGATTCCGTGATTTTCGCTCAGGAGGTTATATTGATTACCTTTTTTTCAGTATAACTCCTGTGGGAGCATTCGAACTTATACAGGGTGTATGATCGGTTCGTATACTGAATTTGTAGATTATAAAAGCGGGAATGTCAAGGTTCTAAATAACTTTTTAAAAATTAATAAATTTAAAAAGTATGCAATAACAGATAGTTATTTCTATCTTCTAATAATTCGATTTAACCGTATGCCCGATGGCCAGGTTGTGCTTTCGGTAGGCGTTTTCCAACTGCTCCGCTCTTGAAAATCTGGGTTCAAACAGGGACAGCTGCGCAGGGATGTTTGTGTATCTGGCGATCAGTTTCTGTTCCAGTTCTGTCTGGGACACGGTTTGTTTATCGGCAAGAATGTGGATCACGGATACTTTTTCAAGGGTCAGGGCTTTTGCTACCAGGACAAACCGGTGGCAGTTGAAGGGATCCTTTTCGGCACACATCAGACAGATTTTTTCGTTGCCTTCGGCTTTTTCGATGACAATATTGATGCCCCGAATAAATGCCGGAAGTTCCTTTACCCTGGCGAAATCAACCTTTCCGTTCGAAAAAAGCAGGCGCTGATCAATATAGCGGGCGCCAAGTGCGTCACCCATGTACAGGTAATCGATTTCATTGATTTCCAGATCTGTTTTCAGGCTTTCGCGGTTAAACTGGGGAGTGTGTCTGCTGTAGGGGGTGCTTCTCAAATCGATAATGCAGTTGATGTCGTGCGCGGAAAGGATATTCAGAAATGTTTCTATTGAGTGGTTTGAGTGGCCGATCGTTTTTATTTCTGAAGAAATCATGGGATTCAGAAAAGAGGCCTGTTCACCAGGCCTCTTCTAATGATTTGTAAACGCCATGGGCTCAGCGCCGTGCGATTGCGAAAAGCAGCGAAGCGTTTTCACCGGCATTTCTGTACGGCCCGGTGAATATTTTCAAACAGTTCCTCTAAAAGATCCAGCGGTGTGGATGAAAAGGCCAGCCGGATGACGCCGGCGGCCGCGATGACACCGGTTGAAAAGTCGTTGAGCAGGACCTGCCTGACGGTTTCCGGATCGGCCCCTTTGATATTCAGGCACATGAAATAGCCGGAATTGAAGGGCAGGGCCTCAAAACTGTCTTTGTATTCCTGTTTTGCGTCCAGGATCTGTTTGACCCGGTCATATCTTTCTTTGAGGATGTTATATTTTTCCTTTTTTTCAGCGGCGTAGGTTTTTGACGAATAGGCGGCCTGAAGAATGGACTGGGAAAGATGCGGACTGTTTGAAATGTTTCCGCGGATGGCGCCGCCGGTTTTATCCTCAAGGCATTGATAAAGCGCTTCGGTGCCGTCCTTGACGCCGTAAGTGATGAATCCGACCCGGAAGCCCCAGACGTAATCTTCCTTGGTGGCGCCGTCCACCTTTACCGCCAGTATTTTTTCGTGCAGGGCAGCCAGTTTGGTGAAAATCGATTCCGTGAAAATGCCGTCCTCGTAAACGAGTCCGAAGTAGGCGTCATCGATCAGGGCAACGATATCGTTGCCGGCATTTGCGGCATCCAGCAGAACATCCCTGATTTTTGCCACCTCTTCCACGGTCGGTGTGTACCCGGTGGGGTTGTTGGGGAAGTTGAGAATAACGATCTTTTTGCCGGCGGGGCCGGACAGTTTTTCTTTTAAGCCGTCGATGTTAAAACCATTGTCCTTGAAAGTGGTATAGGTTTCTATCTTCGCCCCGTATCCATTGACGAACATGAGCCGGTAGTTTCCCCAGTAAAGTTCAGGGGTCAGGACCCGGTCGCCCGGATCGATAAACATATAGCCGCAGATACTCAGTGAATGCGTCAGGGCGTTGCCGACAACGGGCCGGCTGGTGACGGTACTGCCCAGTGATGGATTTTTGCGGTAGATCATCTCTTTCCACAGGTCCCGCAGGGACGGTTTCCCGGGACTCGGCGCATAGGGCAGGGCATCGACCGGAGGAATGGAAAACCGGGACACCACGCTGTTCAGGCGCATGGGGGTGCCGTCATTTTCAAGGGCAATACCGATGGTGGCATTGATCTTCTTTCCTTTGGCCTCGGCGCTTTGGCCGAGAATTCCCTTGTGCGGGAAAAAAATATTTTTGCCCCGGGTCGAGAGCATGTTCAGTACATGGGGATTGATCGAGGCGATGGTTTCGTTTAGGGCCTGGGCCTGGGGATTGATTGATGACATGGTATGGTTCCTTTATGATTAATTTATATTTCTCGGTGTAGAGCTGAACCCGTAAACATTTTATCTTGAAAACCAAGGTGCCATATTCAGTATTTTCAGACCCAACAGGAATGCTTTTTACCGACCGGTCGCCGGCCGGGCGGCCATCTTACCGGGTTTTTCATGATCCGGGCTGTAAGTATAGAAAAGAGTTTTAATGGTGTCAATAAAAAGGGCGCGGGATCAGGCATTTTTTATCAGTTCCCGGAAACGGTCAAACAGGTAAGTCGAATCATGGGGGCCCGGTCCGGCTTCAGGATGGTACTGCAGGGAAAACATGGGTTCCTTTTTGTGTTCGATGCCCTCAGTGGTCTGGTCATTGAGGTTGATGTGGGTGATCTCAATTTTTGAGCGGTCCAGCGTTTTGAGGTCCACGGCGAAGTTGTGGTTTTGCGAGGTGATTTCAACCTTGCCGGTTTTCAGATCCTTGACCGGATGGTTACAGCCGTGGTGGCCGAATTTCAGTCGAAAGGTGTCAGCGCCCACGGCCAGTCCCAGGATCTGGTTGCCCAGGCAGATGCCCATGAGGGGAACCCGGCCCAGCAGGGCCCGGGCGTTTTCAATGCCGTAGGTAACGCCCTTGGGATCGGCCGGGCCGTTGGACAGAAAGACGCCGTCCGGGTTCATGGCCAGGACATCCGCGGCCGGCGTTTGGGCGGGAACGACGGTAACCGCCATTCCGGCCATTCGCATGCGGCGCAGAATGTTCCACTTGATGCCGAAATCGTAGGCCACGATTTTCAGGTCCGCCGGCGGCAGCGTGTCCGCAAGGCCCCAGGATGTTGTAAGCATTTTGTTTTCGTCCCAGATAAACGGTTTTTTGCAGGACACTTTTGAAGCGTAATCCTGGTTGTCCAGGCCTTCCCAGGCCCGCGCGGTTTCCACGGCTTTTTCCTCGGACAGCCTGTTTTCAACGGCGATATAGCCTTTCAGGGTTCCCCGGTCCCGGAGCCGGCTGGTGAGTGCCCGCGTGTCCAGACCGGCAATGGCCGGAATATTGTGACGGGTCAGAAACGCTTGCAGGGATTCTTCCGTGCGAAAATTACTGGGGCGGTTCAGTTGATGGACAATAAAACCGCCGGCAAACGCTTTTTCCGATTCCATGTCCGCAAGGTTGACGCCGGTATTGCCGATTTCCGGATAGGTCATGGTTACCAGCTGGCCGGTATAGGAAGGGTCTGAAAGGATTTCCTGGTATCCGGTCATGCCGGTATTAAACACCACCTCCCCAAGGGCGTCAGCGGCGGCCCCGGCGGAATATCCCCGGTAAATGGTGCCGTCCTCAAGGGCCAGAAAGGCCTGTTTGTCCCGTTTTGCTTTCCAATGCCGGTTTTTCATGGGGGCGATCATTCTATAATGTGTTGACATCCAGTTTTGTCAGTTCCAGTTCGGGCGCGTGCCGGTGATATTCCTGGATACTGCAAATTTCAAGTTCATTGTACCGGGTCAGGGTTTGCAGTCCCTGGATCGCGGCCCGCAGGGCATCGATGGTCGTGGTGACGGGAATGCCGCGCATGACCGTATGGGCCCGGATGCGGATTTCGTCGACCTGAGGGGCGGCCCCGGATGACGGGGTGCTGATAATCCAGCCGACATTTTTCTCCTCGATCATATCAATGACATTGGGCCTGCCCTGGGAGACTCTGAACATGGCACGGCTTTGAATACCGTTGTTGCGCAGAACAGTGCTGGTGCCCACCGTGGCATAAATCGTGAATCCGAGGTCCGCAAGCGCTTTGGCCAGGGGGACCACATCGTTTTTATCTTCATTCCGGACGCTTAAGAAGATGTTGCCGGATTTCGGCAGGGCGTTTCCGGCAGCAATCTGGCTTTTGAGAAAGGAAATGCCCAGTGAACTGTCGATACCCATGACTTCGCCGGTGGACTTCATTTCCGGGCTCAGGACAATGTCAATGCCGGGAAACTTCACAAAGGGAAACACCGCCTCTTTAACGGAATAGTACCGGGGCCGGATTTCCTCGGTAAAACCGATCTCTCTGAGCCTGAAGCCGGCCATCACCAGGGCAGCGATTTTGGCCAGGGGAATGCCGATGGCCTTGCTGACAAAAGGCACGGTCCGGGAGGCCCGGGGATTGACTTCCAGCACGTAGACCTCGTCGTCCTTGATGGCATACTGCACATTCATCAGACCGGAAACATTCAGTTCTTTCGCCATCCTGTAAGTGTATTCGCGGATCTTTTCCTTGACCGGTTCTTTGAGATTGGGCGACGGAATCACGCAGGCGCTGTCCCCGGAATGAACGCCGGCCAGTTCCACATGCTCCATGATGGCGCCGATCACGGCCGTTTCTCCGTCACAGAGGCAGTCCACATCCACTTCTAAAGCCCTTTCCAGGTAACGGTCGATCAGGACGGGCCGCTGCTCGGAAACGTCCACCGCCTCCTGCATGTACTGCCGGAGTCGATCCATGTCATGAACAATGACCATGGCCCGTCCGCCCAGCACGAATGACGGCCGCAGCAGAACCGGAAAACCGATCTGGCGCGCGATTTTTTCGGCTTCGGCCAGGCTTCTGGCCAGGCCGTTCTCGGGTTGGTTGATGCCCAGTTTCTGGGCCATCTGCTGAAAAAAGTCCCGGTCCTCGGCCGCTTCAATGCTTTCGGGAGCAGTGCCGATGATGGTCATGCCGTTGGCTGCCAGGTCCCTGGCCAGGTTCAACGGTGTCTGGCCGCCGAATTGAACGATTGCGCCCCAGCACTTCTCCCGGTGGTAAATATTCAGAATATCCTCCAGGGTCAGCGGTTCAAAGTAGAGTTTGTCGCTGGTATCGTAATCGGTACTGACGGTTTCCGGGTTGCAGTTGACCATAATGGTTTCAAATCCCGCGTCCCTCAGGGCAAAAGAGGCATGGACACAGCAGTAATCGAACTCAATGCCCTGGCCGATCCGGTTGGGGCCGCTGCCGATGATCATGATTTTTTTCTTAGCGCTCGGCATGCTCTCGTCGTTTTTGCCGTAAGTGGAATAGAAGTAGGGGGTAAACGCCCTGAATTCCGCGGCGCAGGTATCCACCAGACCGTAAACCGGATACAGGCCTGCCGCTTCCCGGGCCCGGCGGACGGCTGTTTCATCGGTGTTGAGCAAAAAGGCGATCTGGCGGTCCGAGTAACCCATTTCCTTGATCTGGGTAAAAAGGGGCCGGTCATTTTTCAGGGTCTCGATAGTGCCGGCGGACCGGATCTCTTCCTCAAAACAGGTCAGTTCTTCAATATGGTCCAGAAACCAGGGATCGATTCCGGTTAAATCAAAAACCTGTTCGGCAGACCAGCCGCGCTTAAAGGCCTCCCGCAGCAAGAAAATTCTGGCCGCATTCGGGGTACAAAGTTTCTGTTTCAGCTGGTCGTTATCGAGGGCCTGGATGGCCGTGTCTTTTCCATCGGCGCCGAAACCGGCCCGGCCGGTCTCCAGAGAGCGGATGGCTTTCTGAAAGGACTGTTTGAAGGTTTTGCCGATACCCATGGCTTCGCCCACAGATTTCATCTGGGTGCCGAGAGTATCGTCCGCTGCGGTGAATTTTTCAAAGGCGAAACGCGGAATCTTTGTGACCACATAGTCCATGCTGGGCTCGAAACAGGCCGGGGTCTCCCGGGTGATATCATTGATGATCTCATCCAGGGTGTAGCCGACCGCCAGTTTGGCCGCGATTTTGGCGATGGGAAATCCGGTGGCTTTCGAGGCCAGGGCACTGGACCGGGAAACTCTCGGGTTCATCTCAATAATAATGAGTCTGCCGTCGTCGGGGTTCACCGCAAACTGGACATTGGATCCGCCGGTCTCGACCCCGATTTCGCGCAGGACGTTCAGGGCCTTGTCGCGCATAATCTGATATTCGCGGTCGGTCAGGGTCTGGGCCGGGGCCACCGTGATGCTGTCTCCGGTATGAACGCCCATGGGGTCGAAATTCTCAATCGAGCAGACGATGACGGCATTGTCGTTCCTGTCGCGCATGACTTCCAGTTCATACTCTTTCCAGCCCAGGATGGATTCCTCGATCAGGATTTCGTCCGTGGGGCTGTGAAAAATACCGCGCGCAGCGATTTCAGTAAAGTCTTTGTCGTTGCAGGCGATGCCGCCGCCGGTACCGGCCAGGGTAAACCCGGGCCGGATAATCAGCGGATAGGTGCCGATGTCGTCCCGGATCCGGCAGGCCTCATCCAGGGTGTGGGCCGATGCGCTGCGGGGCATGTCCAGGTCTATCTTTTTCATGGCCTGTTTGAACAGATCCCGGTCTTCGGCTTTTTGAATGGCTTTGGCTGTGGCGCCGATCATCTCCACATTAAACCGTTCGAGAATATGCCGGTCATGAAGGTCCAGGGCCAGGTTCAGCGCGGTTTGTCCGCCCAGGGTCGGCAGCAGGGCGTCGGGTTTTTCCCGGCGGATAATCTCGAACAGAATATCGGTGTGCAGCGGTTCAATATAGGTGCGGTCGGCGAATTCCGGGTCCGTCATGATCGTGGCCGGATTGGAGTTGACCAGGACCACTTCAAAGCCTTCCTCCTTAAGCGCTTTGCAGGCCTGTACCCCTGAATAGTCGAATTCGCAGGCCTGGCCGATGACAATGGGACCGGAGCCGATCAGCATGATTTTCTTGATGTCAGTTCTTTTGGGCATGGGGTCAGTTGTTTTCCAGAACCTTTTTGTTCAGGGGTTCATTGATCTTTACCGGATATTTTCCGGTAAAACAGGCGGTGCAGAAGTTGTCCGGGCGGTCAAAGGGAGACAGCAGACCCGCCAGGCTGATATATCCCAGGGTTTCCACGTTCAGCAGTTCCCGGGTTTCTGCCACGGTGCGTGAAGCGGCGATCAGTTCCTTTCGGGTCGGAAAATCGATCCCGTAAAAACAGGGGAATCTTATGGGCGGACAGGAGATCCGCATGTGGACCTCTTTGGCCCCGGCCTCTTTGAGATATTTTACGCGGCGGGCAGCGGTATTGCCCCGGACAATGGAGTCATCCACCGCGATGACCCGTTTGTCTTTGACCACTTCAGGAAGGACCGCCAGCTTCATGTCCACCCAGTGACTGCGGCTGTTTTCTTCCGGCATGATGAAGGTCCGGCCCACATAATGGTTGCGGATAAAGCCGAAATCCAGCGGAATGCCGCTCTGTTTGGAGTAGCCCAGCGCGGCCGAGTTGCCGCTGTCGGGAATGGCGATGACAATGTCCGCTTCTACCGGATGTTCTGCGGCCAGCTTTTGGCCGTACTGGAAACGGACACTGTGGACATTCTGTTCAAACAGATAACTGTCCGGGTGAGCGAAATAAATATGTTCGAAGACACAGTGGGAAAAGGAAGCTTTCTTTTCGCTGAACATGCTGCTGTGAAGCCCTTCGGCATCAACCGTAACCAGTTCGCCGGGGAGAACGTCCCGCACATATTCGGCCCCGATCTGGGAAAGCGCACAGGTTTCGCTGGCAAAAACATAACCGTCACCCAGCCGGCCGATGGACAGCGGACGGAACCCATCGGGGTCGCGGGCGGCCATGACAGACGCCCGGGTCATCAACAGAAAGGAGAACGCGCCTTCTATTTCCTGAAGGGCTCTTTCCACCCGGCGCGGTCTGAGTCGGAACATGGGATCCGCCAGCAGGTGAATCAGGATTTCACTGTCCGAGCTGGTCTGAAAGATGGCGCCGGACTCCTGATAGGAACGGCGCAGGGTTCCGGCATTGATCAGGTTGCCGTTGTGGGCGATGGCCCAGATGCCGTCGGCACATTCCGCCACCAGCGGCTGGACGTTCTGAATGCGGGTGGTGCCCGTGGTGGAATAGCGCACATGGCCGATGCCGATGTGGCCGAAGAGATCGGAGATGGGGTTTTGGGCGAAGACTTCGCTGACCAGGCCGAAATCTTTGACGGAACGGATTTTCTCGCCGTTGCTGACCACGATCCCCGCGCCTTCCTGGCCGCGGTGCTGCTGGGCGTAGAGGCCCTGATAGATAAGCGATGCCGCGTCCGGAATGCCGAAAATGCCGAAGAGTCCGCACGATTCTCTCGGCTTTTCGAAATTACGGCACTTATCGATAGCGTGGGTCTTTTTCTGTTTCACCGGGTAATTGTGTTATATTCGTATCGGCTGACGAAAATCCGGAATTTGCGACCGGGTGCGGTATGTCCGTGCTTCAGCTGTCCTGCATCATAGCTAAATCTTACTTATTATAGGGTAAATTAAGCCTGATTAAAAGTATTATTTTAGGGGTTGTGGTACCAATAACAAAATGACACAACAATGGCAAAAACAAAATGTCAGTAAGTGCCGAAACACCTATCTTGAGATAAAAGTTCAGGATAGGAGGAAGGAT
>Ga0272441_10016483_pt1 | contig 10206 bp, 9 predicted proteins | sample SSMProp6N_FD_193582 | JGI IMG/M metagenome (GOLD analysis project Ga0272441, IMG submission 193582) | Marine sediment archaeal communities from Little Sippewissett salt marsh, Falmouth, MA, United States - SSM-Prop-6N | ecosystem: Environmental > Aquatic > Marine > Wetlands > Sediment ... | reverse complement strand
CCCCGAGCCGCCTGCCGAGGACTCGCCCCTGTACGGCCTGGAGAATGTGCTGGTGACGCCTCACGTGGCGGGCAACACCATTCATACCCGTCGCAACCAGGGCCGCCAGGCGGTGGAGGATGTGCGTCGGGTGCTGTCGGGCGGACGACCGGATCGGCAGATCACGCTGGAGATGTGGGATCGGATGGCCTGACGGGCAGGGCCTCTGCTGCGAAGATCTTCGCTATACCGCACTTGACCCGAGTGGGGCGGAATAGGTACACTGCGGACCGTCGATCATCCGATAGAGAGACTGTCATGATGAAGATCAGCGTCGCGTTCATTATCATTATCACGGCCCCTGTCGGGGGCTCTTAGCGGCGCTGCGGATCGAAAATCATCAGCCCCGGGAGCCCACGACGCTGCCGGGGCTTTTTTTGTTTCGTGACGCGAACGGGTGTAGGGACGCAACGTGGCCGAGTCTCAGCCAACCCATGTGACCGAAGAGCCCGGCGACGGGTCGGACCTGCGTGTCATGTTGACGCTGGCCTGGCCGATGGTCGTGACGACGATGTCGCGGACGGTCATGCAGTTCGTCGACACCTACTGGTTGTCTCGTCTGGGGGTGGGGCACGCGGCGGCGGCGGCTGTGGGCGGGATTCTGTGCTTTTCGGTGATCGGGTTTGCGCTGGGCGTGATGACCGTGGTGAACACGTTCGCGTCGCAGTGTCTGGGTCGCAAGGAGTACGACAAGTGCAGCGCGTACGCGTGGCAGGGGGTGTGGCTGGCCCTGATGCTCGGCGCCGGCGCGGCGCTGCTCTGGCCGGCGATCCCGGCCGTTGTGCGGTTCTTCGGGCACGAGAGCCAGCTCCAGGAGATGGAGCGGCAGTTCATGCAGATCATTCTGCTGTCGGTGGCGCCGTCGGCAGCGGCCATGGCGTTGGCCAGTTTCTTCGCCGGTATCCATCGCCCGAAGGTGGCCATGTGGTCGGCTATAGCGGCGAACCTGCTCAACGTCGTGGGCGACTATGTACTCATTTTCGGGGAGTGGGGCTTTCCGCGTCTGGAGGTGGCCGGCGCGGCCCTGGCGACGGTGGCGGCTACGGTGTTCCGGGTGGGCTTTCTGCTGGTGGCGTTGTGGTGGGGCACGGCCCGGAAGCAGTTCGCCTCGCGTCGCACGTGGCGAGTGCAGCCGAGCAGGATCATGGACCTGCTGCGGATCGGCTCGCCGATCGGCCTGCAGTGGGCGGCCGACATCAGTGCCTGGGCGATGTTCGTGACGTGGTTGGTGGGCAGCTTCGGCAAGGTCCACATTGCGGCCAGTCAGTTCGTGTTTCAGTACCTGCACGTGTCGTTCATGCCGGCGATCGGTGTGGGGATCGCCATCTCGGCAGCGGTGGGCAGGGCCATCGGCGAGGACCGGCCCGATCTGGCCGAGCGCCGCTTCCGCGTGGGCCTGAAGCTCTGTTGCGGGTACATGGCGGTGTGTGGCGTGGCCTTCTTTCTATTCGGTGAGTGGTTGGTGAGCTGGTTCAGCGAGGACCCTGAGGTGCTGCATCTGGGCCGATGGATGATGGTGTTTGCGGCGGTGTTTCAGGTGTTCGACGGCATGTGTGTGTCGTACAACAGCGGCCTGAAGGGTGCCGGCGACACGCGTTGGCCGGCCATCGTGAGTGTGTCGTTGTGCTGGCTGGTCGTCGTCGGTGGCGGGTGGCTGGCGGTGCAGCTCTGGCCCGAGGCCAAGTCGTTCGGGCCATGGGGCGCGTCGACGACGTATATTATCATCCTGTCGATGGTGCTGGGCTATCGATGGCGAAGTGGTGCGTGGCGGCGCATCAAGCTGTTCGCCCCAGAGCGAGAGCCGGCGGCGGCCGATGCGTTGGCGGCAACCAAAGATGAGCTGGTGCCTACGGTTCAGCCGGCCATCAGCAAGACCGACGTCGGAGAATGAGACGATGTTCAAACCGGTGAGTCCGCAGTTTGATTTTCCCAAGTCCGAGCAAGAGGTCCTGCGCTTCTGGGAAGAAAACGGAATCTACGAGAAGTCGCTGAAGCAGCGCGAGGGCCGTCCGGAATTCGTCTTTTACGAAGGCCCGCCGACGGCCAACGGGCTGCCGCATCCGGGGCACTGTCTGACCCGCGTGATGAAGGACCTGTTCCCGCGCTACAAGACCATGTGCGGCTACTACTGCCACCGCAAAGCCGGTTGGGACACGCACGGTCTGCCGGTCGAAGTGGAGGTGTGCAAGGAACTGGGGCTGGGCAGCAAGCAGGACATCGAGCGCTACGGCGTGGAACCGTTCGTGCACAAGTGCATCGAGAGCGTGTTTCGCTACACCAAAGAATGGGAGGAGTTGACGCGGCGGCTGGGCTTCTGGATCAATCTGGAAGAGGCGTATGTGACGTACCACCAGTCGTACGTCGAGTCGGTGTGGTGGGCGCTGAAGACGCTGTTCGATCGCGGCCTGCTGTATCAGGGCCACAAGGTGGTGTGGTGGTGGCCTCAGGGGGGCACGGCGTTGTCGGCGGGCGAGGTGGGGCAGGGCTACAGGCTGATCGACGATCCGTCGATTACCGTGCGGTTTCGTGTGGCGGACGAGTCGGATACGTCGCTGCTGGCGTGGACCACAACGCCCTGGACGCTGCCGAGCAACGTGGCGCTGGCGGTCAAACCCGACTATGACTACGCGTACGTGAGACACGCCGAGGGTGAGACGTTTATTCTGGCCAAGGATCTGGTCGAGCAGGTCTTCCGTGGGCTGCCCGTCGACGTCGAGCAGGAGCTGGAAGTCGTCAAGGTGGTGAAAGGAACCGATCTGGTCGGCATTCGATACGAGCCGTTGTTCGACTATAAGAAGCCGGAGGGTGGACGCGCCTACGAAGTTGTTACAGCCGATTTCGTGACGCTCGAGCAGGGCACGGGTGTGGTGCACATGGCGCCGGCGTTTGGCGAGGATGATTACCGCCTCTGCCAGGAGAAGGGGCTGGGATTCGTGCAGCTGATCGCGCCCGACGGCACGTTTGTGCCCGAGGCCAGCGACTTCGCGGGGCGGTTTTGTAAGGAGGCCGATAGCGACATTATCGGCGATCTGAGGCGGCGCGGGCTGCTGCTGAAGCGCGAGCAGGTCAAGCACGAGTACCCATTCTGCTGGCGGGCGGAGGACGAGCCGTTGATTCAGTATGCCCGCAAGAGCTGGTTCGTGCGGACGACGCAGTTCGTCGAGCAGTTTCTGGCCAACAACGGGCGGATCAACTGGCTGCCCGAGCACATCCGCGACGGGCGGTTCGGCAACTTCCTGGAGACCAACGTCGATTGGGCCCTGTCGCGCGAGCGCTACTGGGGCACGCCGCTGCCGATCTGGCAATGCGAGTCGACCGGCTATCAGGAGGCGGTGGCCACCTACGACGAACTGCTGGCCAAGCCCGACGTGCAGGGCGTCGAAGTCTGGCAGCAGGCCAAGCAGAGCAACCCCGACCTGCCCGACGATCTGCGGGTGCACAAGCCGTATATCGATGCGATCACGTATCGCTCACCGAAGGACCCGTCGGCCAGGATGCGCCGCGTGCCCGAGGTGATCGACTGCTGGTTCGACGCCGGGTCGATGCCGTTTGCCCAGTGGGGCTATCCGCACGCGAACCGCGAGTTGTTCGGCCAGCGCTTCCCGGCCGACTTTATCAGTGAGGCGATCGATCAGACCCGCGGGTGGTTCTACACGTTGCTGGCCATCAGCACCATGCTGTTCGGCGAGGACGGTGCGGATCAGGGCGACGGCAAGACATTCGAGAAGGAGTTTCCCCATCCGTTCCGCAACTGTATCGTACTCGGGCTGATCATGGGCGAGGACGGCAAGAAGCTGTCCAAGAGGCTGCGAAACTACAAGGACCCCTCGGAGATCTTCAATCGCGAGGGTGCCGACGCCATGCGCTGGGCCATGCTCAGTGCCCAGGCGCCGTGGACGAGCGTGCGTTTTCAGGAACGATCAATCGCCGAGTGCCAGCGCGAGTTTCTGATTCGTTTGTATAACGTCTACAGCTTCTTCGTGATCTACGCGAACATCGACGGGTTCGATCCGGCCAAGACGCCGGTGCCCGAACCGTCGAGACTGTCGGAACTGGATCGGTGGATTCTCAGCGAGCTGCACGGCACGATCCGCGACGTCCGCACGCACATGGACCGGTTCGAGAACCACCCAGCCGGCCAGCGGATGGTCGAGTTCGTCGACGCGTTGAGCAACTGGTACGTGCGGCGGTCGCGGGCGCGCTTTTGGAAGGGCGAGCACGACCAGGACAAGACCAACGCCTACCAGACGCTGTGGACCTGCCTGGAGGCGATGTGCAGGCTGGCGGCGCCGTTCGTGCCGTTCTTTGCCGAGTCGCTTTACCAGAACCTGGTCCGCACGCCACTTGGCGAAGACGACAAGGAGAGCGTACACCTTTGCGACTACCCGGCTGCCGACGAAAGCCTGATCGATCGCGAACTCAGCGACGAGATGGGATTGGTGCGGCAGATCGTCTCGCTGGGCCACAGCGCCCGGACGCAGGCGGGCGTCAAGGTCCGCCAGCCGCTAGCGCTAGTGGAGCTGGTGCTGGCCGATCCGTCGCGGCGGACGTGGCTTGAGGATCACAACCAGCTCATCGCTGAAGAGCTTAACGTCAAGCGGGTTGAGTTTGCCCCCGACGCGCAGCAATATGTCGACTATCAACTCAAACCGGACTTCAAGGTGATCGGTCCGAAGTTCGGCAAGCTGGCGCCGAGGATCAAGAAGGCGTTGTCGACCGGCGACGCGCGGGCGATGTACGCCCAGCTTCAGGCCGACGGTAAGATTACGCTCGACGCCGATGGGCAAACGGTCGAACTGACCGAGCAGGACCTTCAGGTGGCCGTCTCGGCGAAGGAAGGCTGGACGGCCGCCCAGGGCCGCGACGCCGTCGTGGTGCTCTCGACCGACATCACCGACGAGCTGCGAGAAGAGGGCATGACGCGCGAGTTCGTGCACCACGTGCAGAACGCCAGAAAGCAGCGCGATCTGGAGTATACCGACCGAATTCGCCTGCTTGCCGACTGCTCAGCCCACTTACGAGAGATTCTTGCCAAGCCGTCGAATAGGGACTTCATCGTGAGTGAGACTCTGACAACTGAGGTGCAGACGAGCGGTGTTCGGATCGATCCCGATCGGGCGTTCGAAGCGAAGATCGAAGGCGAGACCGTGCGGTTCGATATCGAGAAGGCGGACTGACAGGCCGGACGTGTAGGACTGTAAGCTCGTATTCGAGAGGTAGCATACATGGCAAGTTTGCGGCTGGGTGTATTGTTGTCCGGCAGCGGGCGGACGCTCCAGAACTTCATCGATGTGATTTCGGCGGGCGAGCTGGATGCGCGGATCGCCGTGGTCATTGCCGATCGGCCGGAGATCAAGGGCATCCAGCGGGCCCAGGACGCAGGTCTGAAGGCGGTGCTTATCCCCCGCAAGGGAACGCCGCCCGATCAGTTCAGTCGGCGCATCACGGACGCGCTGACAGACGCCAAGGTCGACTTGGTGTGTCTGGCGGGGTTCCTGTCGCTCTGGACGATCCCGGCGCGGTTCGAGGGTCGCGTGATGAACATTCATCCCGCGCTGCTGCCGAAGTTCGGCGGCAAGGGCTTCTACGGCCACCACGTTCACGAGGCCGTGCTGAAGAACTCTGAAATGGTTTCAGGCTGCACGGTGCATTTCTGCGACAACCAGTACGACCACGGCCCGATCATCCTCCAGCGCGAGGTGCCCGTGCTGCCCGACGACACACCCGACACGCTGGGCGACCGCGTGTTCGAGCAGGAACTGATCGCCTATCCCGAGGCCATCCGGCTGTTTGGCGCCGATCGATTGTGCGTGGAAGGCCAGCGCGTGATAACGCGACCGGCTGAGTGAATCTTCTCACCCCGGAGTTTCGAGATGGCTTGACAGTTTCCAGACACGATTGTGGCTGTAGGTCCGTCTAACCATGAACATGCCACCGAACAAGCTCATTGTGGGGTATCACGACATCAGTTATGATGCTGGCAGTTGGAACCGGCCCCATCGGGTGGTGGCGAAGATCGAGTGGCATCAGGGTCCCGACGTACGTCGAAATTCCCACGCGTTGGCTTCATGGTGACGAACCTACGACGCTCAGCCCACCGTTTGGTGAAGTTTTAACAACGGGCTCGGCACGGCGGAGCAGTGGATCAAGGAGGGCAAGAACGGGGTGAAGTGAAGCGCCTGAGTTGCCACGGGCTCGCGGACAACCAGGTTTGCCTCTCCCGATGTACATCGGGATTTGCCTTAGCCTACAACCTGGGCAACTTCGTCCGGCGGTTGGCGCTGCCCAAGTCCGTGAAGCACTGGTCGCTGACGACGCTGCGGGAGAAGCTGATTAAGATCGGCGCGAAGGTCGTCGCGCACGCCTGGTACGCGATCTACCAGATGGCCCAAGTGGCGGTGCCGTGCAAGGTGTGTGCCGCCATCCTGCAACGCACTCTGCGTCTGCGCAGTGTGGCCGGCATGGCACCTTCATGATGACCCGGCAGGTCGGGGAAACGGGCTCCCGTTGCGGCAATCTACGGGGATGGTCTGCGCCCAGCATGAAAACGGGGGCCGACCGACCCCTTTGGCAGGCAAGGAGGGGGCGGTTGAGCCCGTAAGACCGGAAAAACTCGAAAAGGGGGTAGGCGCAACAGGGGGGGATAATGGGCGAAAACGGTTCGGCGGTGTAGCCGGGCGAGGTCAAATGGGAAATGTCGGAAAAGCATACAATAGGATCTGTGAAAATATTACGAAGCCTTTTTCGGATTGTCTTGCTTTATCGATCAATGTAACTGTTGAGAGGTAACCACATGTTCCGTAGTCGTATATGGGTACTATGTCATTGTGTTATTCTTTTCGTGTGTGCCCCTTCCGTAATGGCTGTTCATACCGACAATTACAGCATGAAGTTGCATGTGAGCGCCGCGCGGCTCAATGGCGAGATGAAGCTCGATTACATAAATACCTCGAAATCTCCAATAAGTGATATCCGGCTGCGACTGGATATGAACATTGGCGATAAGTCATCCATTACCGTTAAGCGGGTACGCGACATGGAGGGTCATGAGATTCCGTGGGAATATCATGCAATGACATTTGGGGCATGGCGTTCGTCCAAAGGTCAAATGGTAGTTCACTTGCCTGAGCCATTACTGCCCGGCAAGCGTTTCATCCTCATGCTTACGTTTGTTATGAAATCAGCCAACGCCATCAACCCGGAGATGATCACACTTCAGGATGATCCCTACCTCTCGCTGGACGCATGGTATCCCAAGGCTATGAGTCCGCTGGAGGGAGGGTGGAGCGCTGATGATGACCGTCCATCAAAGTATCAGGTCAACATCACGCTTCCCCAATCCTACGCACTCGCTTCAACCGGCATCACACGAAGCAATACCGAGCAAGGCCAAACGCAGGAGATAGATCTTCACGCGGCCGACGTACGAGGTTTCAGTATATACGCCGTCGCAGGAGCAAAAGTCTACAGCCAGGAAAAAGATGGCCATGCCATTTCGGTATTGCTGCCAGTGCAATATGAAACGTGGGCATCGAGCATTCATGAAGCGGCGTTCGATGTCATCAAGTTCTATGAACAGGAATACGGGGCATATCCTTCAAAACAATTGGATATTGTTTGCGTTGGCTCGATGGATGGCAAAGCCCATGGCAGCGCTGCCGCTTGTAATGTTGTCGTTCTATGGCTGAGCAAGCAATTCGAAAGTCAATACCGCACTCTGATCGCCCATGAATTAGCACATCAATATGTTGGAAGTATGGTCGGCATCTGTAGGAACGAAATCGCTTGGGCACCAATGGGCTTAGGCCTGATGATGGAACGCGATTACCATCATGCAAGAAAACGCGACTACAGCCGGATGATGAAAACCTTAAGCTGGTTCTACCTGGAAGCCGAACGGCGAGGCTTTGATACGCGGCTTTCGCAGTCTGTGGAACTTCCGCTGAAATCAAAGCCCCCATGGTCTTTCGGTTGGAATATGTCACTGATGCACGGCAAAGCCATGCATGTCTGCCTGATGCTCGAAGACTTGCTTGGAAATGAGTCGTTTCAGGCCGTGGCAAGAGAAACCATCAAGCGGTGGCAAGGAAGAACCTTGAGCAACACAGACTTCATCGGTCTGTGCAAAGAGCGTGCAGCTCAGCCGCTTGATTGGTTTTTTGATGATTGGTTTACCGGAAAAGCAACAATCGATTATGGCATCGTGAAGGTCTCTCGATCCGAAGCCGGCTTGGATGTCTATGTCAAGCAAGAGAGCTCAGCGGCCTACCCGGTGTTGGTCGAAGCGGTATACCGGTCAGGTGAGAAGCTGCAATTGCGTGCTGACAGAAAGCAACACATCACGATATGCAACCTTCCTGAACGAGGTGAAATAGTGCAGGTGACCATCGACCCGGAAAACATTTACCCGGACATCGACAAGTCCAACAATACCGTGAAGGACTTTCCGGAAAAGCCTTCAATGGAAAACTGACAATATAGATGAGGAGTAATCCAGCGCGAGGTGCCCGTGTTGCCCGACGACAGACCCGACACGCCCGGCGACCGCGTGTTCGAGCAGGAACTGATCGCCTATCCCGGGGCCATCCGGCTGTTTGCCGCCAATCAATTGCGCGTGGAAGGCCAGCGCGTGATAACGCGACCGGCTGAGTGAACATCCTCACAGAGCCAGCATGGAAACGGCTAACAGGATCAGCGCCACGCCGCCGATGGCTTCGGCGCGACGGCCTATCTTGGCGGCGATTCGGCGTGATAGTTGGATGCCCACGAGAGTCATCAGCCCAGCCGTCACGCCGATGATGATGGCTGAGCGAAGCAACTTCATACCCAGCAGGCCCATGCCGACACCCACACCCAGCGCGTCGATACTTACCGCAAGCGACAGGCCCACCAGCATCCAGCCGCGACTCTGGTCCTGATCGGCAGGGCGATCTTGCCCGGCAAACGCCCCGCGCAGCATGTTCAAGCCGATCAAGCCCAGGATGCCGAAGGCCACCCAGTGGTCAATCGCCGTCAGCCAGGCCGCCAGGGACGACCCCAGGGCCCACCCGATCAGCGGCATGAGGAACTGAAACAGCCCGAAGTGAAACGACAGTCTGAACGTGCTTCTGGGCCCGGTGCCGGTGTGGCCGACCGACAGGGCCACGGAGAAGGCGTCGAGCCCCAGACAGACCGCGACGATGAGCGTCTGCCACCAGGTCACGCTTGCTGCTCCTGGGGCACGGAGGCTTCGACGCAGTCGGCGAGAAACCGCAGTATCTTGGGCCGAACCAAGTCGGCGGCGGTTTCGAAGGCGTCGAAGTGGCCTGCACCGTCGACGATCATCAGCTCCTTGGGCTGGCGTGCAGCCTCGTAGAGCCGCTCGGCTGTGTGCCAGTCGATGAGGTGGTCCTCGGTGCCCTGGATGATCAGTAGGGGTGTGGGAGCGATCCGGCCTACGTAATCGATCGGGTCGAGCCCGGAGCTGATCAGCCATCTGGCCGCCGGCCGGGCCGCTCCGCATGTCAGCCACGATTTGCTCAGCAGCCACCGCGTCGCGCCCTGATAGCTGTCGAACGTGCCGTCGGTTACCACGCCGCGGACCGGCGCGCCCTCGGCGACGGCCACGATGCCGACCGCCCCGCCAAGCGACTGGCCGATCAGCGCCACCGAGTCGGCATCCACGTCGGGCCGCTCACGAACGTATTCGACGGCTGCATGCACGTCGTCGATGACGCCGCGGCGGCGGGGTCGTCCCGTCGAGTGGCCGAAGCCTCGATAGTCGAAGCACAGCAGGTTCCAGCCGGCCTCGGGCAGCCAGCGCACAAGCTCGAAATGGCCCGACATGTTGCCCGCGTTGCCGTGACAGTGCACGACCGTGCTATGGGCCGCCCCCACCGCCGGGAAGAACCAGCCACAGAGCGTCTGGCCGTCGGGCGTGCCAAAATCGACGTCCTCGTAGGTCAGGCCGTAGTCGCGCGGATCGGCGTATCGCTTTCGGGTCGGGTGGTAAAAGAACCGATCACAGAGGGCCATGGCCCGCCGAGCTTAACGGCAAGAACACGCCGGGCTCAAGTCGTGTAGTCGGCATTGATCCGCACGTACTGCTCGGTCAGGTCGCAGGTGCGGACACGGTCGCTCGCCTTACCGGCGCCCAGATCGACGGCGATGGCCACGCACTTGGCCTTC
>Ga0272441_10016482_pt1 | contig 10206 bp, 8 predicted proteins | sample SSMProp6N_FD_193582 | JGI IMG/M metagenome (GOLD analysis project Ga0272441, IMG submission 193582) | Marine sediment archaeal communities from Little Sippewissett salt marsh, Falmouth, MA, United States - SSM-Prop-6N | ecosystem: Environmental > Aquatic > Marine > Wetlands > Sediment ... | reverse complement strand
CAAACCGTGTACCAAGGGCTATAATTACATCGGCATTTTGCATGGTGGAATTTGCATAGAATGTACCATGCATTCCCAGCATTCCCAAAGACAAGAAATGAGTTTCCGGAAAGCTTCCTAGTCCCATTAAGGTTGTCGTCACCGGAATATTTGCTTTAAATGCTAATTCTTGCAATTCCTTTGAAGCATTTGAACTTATGACTCCTCCACCGGCATAAATAACTGGTTTTTTTGCTTTTTGTATTTCCAGTGCAGCATTTTTTATCTGCTTATCATTTCCTTTAACGGATGGTTGATATCCTAAAAATTTGTCTTTTTTCGGGTACTCAAAATCTGCATAAGCCACTTGAACGTCTTTGGGAAAATCAATCAATACCGGACCCGGTCTTCCTGTACTGGCTATATGAAATGCTTCTTTGATAATCGAAGCCAAATCATTGACATCCCTTACGATATAATTATTTTTAGTAATAGGTATAGTAATTCCGCAAATATCCACTTCTTGAAAACCGTCAGTACCGATTAGCTGTGTGGGAACCTGCCCGGTAAAAGCAACTATAGGAATTGAATCTAAATGAGCATTAGCTAAGCCGGTTACCAGGTTGGTTGCACCTGGTCCTGAAGTGGCTATACAGACACCTACCTTGCCGGTAACGCGAGCATAGCCGTCTGCAGCATGTACGGCTCCCTGCTCATGTTTGGTTAAAATGTTTTTAAAAGAAGCAGTTCTATGCATGGCATCATATAAAGGCATAATTGTGCCGCCGGGAATCCCGAACACTACCTGTACACCTTCCTTCTCCATGCATTTCACTGCGATTTCCGCTCCACTTAATTTCATAGCATTGCCCTCCTTATTACTAAAATTTAATTAATTTTCTCTTTTTGTTTATTGCGCAATATTTTTATATATAGAAAGACCCCAGCGGATAGGTTCATTTTGTTGCTTAACAAAAGGGACCTATCCGCTGGGGTCTTTTATACCCACGGTGTAATATTAATATTTTTGTATTAATATCTTATGTCACTTGGTCCAGACTTTAGAATTCTATTATTCTAAACGGAACCCTAGACATACTCCCGAAAAAATAAAAACTTCCGTCTTTATCTTTGTTTATTGTTTAAGATAGGGACGAAAGTATTTTCGTGGTACCACCCTAATTCGACGAAGAGTAAAGTCTTCATCCTCATTAGATATTATAACGCAACCGGCGCCACAGGCTACTTGAATATTTCACCCATGAAATAAGAAGGTGAGATTTTCGATATTTTCTTGTAACCAATTTACACCACCCATTGGCTCTCTGTACCAACAAAAATACCTACTTGTTCTTCTTGTAATTTATCCTTTTTAAGTTTAAAAGTAATGATACAGTAAAATGTGAAATATGTCAAGTTTTAGAGTGAAATATTTTTTTATTTTTCGGGAAAATAAAAACGCAAAGAGAAGTTACTGCAATGCTTTTTCTAAAAATAGCTAAAAAATTCTTTCTTTTCAGTCATCTTTTCGAGGAAATAATTATAAGCCTGAAAAATAGTGCATTTATTAGAGTGCATTTTGTTCAGGCTTATATTATAAATTTAATTTCAGATTATTGTCGTGTAATCACAATTTAATATTTTCACACCCTTTATTCAGATAATTTATGGATGAAAATACCGCTTCTCAATTTTGGCTCAAACCAGGTAGACTTTGGAGGCATGACTTCTTTAGCATCAGCTACTGCCATCAAATCTTCCATGGAGGTCGGGAAAAGGGAAAAGGCGACTTTTGCACCATTGTCTACTTTTTTTTCTAATTCCTGTAATCCCCTGATTCCACCAATGAATTCAATCCTTTTATCTGTTCGAGGGTCTTTAATGCCTAAGATCGGTGAAAGAAGATTGTATTGGAGTATAGATACATCCAATCTTCCAACAACATCCTGTTCATTATAAGCATCGGATTTTGCTGTTAATTTGTACCATTTATGATCAAGATACATACCGAAAGTATGTTTTATGTTTGGCTTATAAGGATTTTGCCCGTTACAAGTTTCAACTTTAAATTTTTCTGAAATCTTATCCATAAATTCTTCAACTGAATTGCTCAGTAAATCTGCTACTACCCGATTATAATCCATAATATAAAGTTCATTATCAGGAAAAAGTACGGATAAAAAGTAATTAAATTCTTCTTCCCCGGAAATATTTTTATTCTGTTCTCTTCTTTTTAAACCTACTTTAACACCCGATGCTGCCCGATGATGTCCATCGGCTATGTAAAGATAATCAATTTCTGCAAAAGCTTTTACCAATTGATCAATGACTGTTTCATCATCAATCATCCAACATGTATGCGTAATACCATCTTCAGAAATAAAATCATAGACAGCCTTTTCTTTTTCAATCCAGTGTACAATCAATTTTTTAACTTCTTCATTCGCCCTATAAGCAAGAAAAATAGGACCGGTATTGGCATCAGTGGTATTCACATGGTTTATTCTATCCTGCTCTTTATCTTTACGGGTATTTTCATGTTTTTTTATGACACCGTTTAAATAATCATCAATTGATGTACATGCCACTAAACCGGTTTGCGTTCTCCCATTCATGGTTTGTCGATAAATATATATTTTTTCCTTTTCATCCTGGATATATATCTTTTCGTTTACCATCTTATCCAAATTTTCTCTGGCTTTTTGGTATACTTTTTCATCATACGGATTAGTGCTTGCTTCCAAATCAATTTCCGATTTTCCTATATGCAGAAAAGACTTTGGATTGTTCTTCGCCATTTGGAAAGCCTCTTCCCTGTTTAATACATCATACGGAGGAGAAGCTACTTGTGTCACTAACTCAGCTTTTGGCCGTAAAGCTTTAAATGGTTTTATGATTGCCAATTTATAGACTCCCTTCTAAAAATTTTCTTTAATGATTGTGATGATTTCTTGACCAATTCTTTTTTGCGCTTCTTTGGTTGATGCTCCAATATGCGGTGTTGCAGAAACCTTTTCATGTTTCACTAATTCCAGGTTGCAAGTTGGTTCTTCACAGTAGACATCAATCCCTGCACCGGCGACTTTTCCGGAATTCAATGCATCTAATAATGCCTTTTCATCAACTACTCCGCCACGAGCGCAGTTTATGAGACAAATGCCATCTTTCATTTTTGCTAATTTTTCTTTGTTTATAAGGGGCGAATCATCCTTGTTCTTTGGTACATGCAAAGAAATAAAATCTGATTCTTCTATAAGCTTATCAAAAGAAACATATTCATAATCCGGAAAATCTTTATTTGCACCCAGTATATCAGTATAGAGAATATTCATGCCTAAAGCTTGTGCTTTTTTTGCTAAAACCTGTCCAATGCGACCGAATCCGACAATTCCCAAGGTTTTTCCTTCAAGCTCTATACCTTTGTATTGCTTTTTATGCCATTTTCCCTCTCTCATGCTAACATTAGCAATGCCGACAAATCGCGCCAATGAAAACATGTGTCCCAAGACCAATTCCGCGACTGACTGACTACTTGCCTTGGGGGTATTTCTAACTTTAATTCCCTTTGATTCTGCATAGGCAACATCAATGTTATCAACACCGACTCCGCCACGGATTATTAATTTTAACTTCCCTGTTTCCAGAGCAGAATCAATGATTTCTTTCCTTACTTTTGTTGCCGAACGTACGATGATGACATCAAATTTCTGCACTTGTTTTTTTAATTCATCCGGATTAAAAAATTGTTCCGTAACATCATAACCCAACTCTTTTAAGGATTTTACGGCTCCTTTATCCATGCCGTCCGTTACTAATATTTTAACCAATTTATTCTCCTTTTATAATTCTAAAATATTATCTATATTAGAAAGAAGCTCTTTCATGTCATCCAGAGTAAGTTCAGCCATATGAGCAATTCTAAAGGTTTTTTGCTTTAATTTTCCATAACCGTTAGAAATGGAAAAGCCTCTTTCTCCCAAAGCTTTATTGAGGTCGGCTACATCGATGTCCAAGGTATTCTTTACGCAGGTTACTGTATTTGAGGCATATTGTTCTTTTGCGTATAAAGCAAAATGCTTCTTTGCCCAGGTTCTTACATAATCAGCCATTTCGGTATGGCGGGCAAAACGATTTTCAAAGCCTTCCTCCAACATCTTATCCAACTGGTAGTCCAGCGCAAACATATGGGAAAGAGTCGGTGTTGAAGGATATTGATAATCCTTCTTTTGAATACAGTTGTAGATCTGCAGAAGGTCGAAATAGGTTCCCCTGAACTTCACCTGTTTGGCAGCTTCCAGGGCTTTTTCGGAAAATGAACAAAGAGAAAGTCCCGGGGGCAAACCAAGACATTTTTGACTGGAAGAAATGCAGATATCGACTCCCCATTTATCCACTTCTATTTTAGCTCCTCCTAATGAACTGACTGTATCCAGGCAAAAAATGACTTCAGGATATTTTTTCATCACCAGACTAATTTCTTCCAATGGGTTCATAACTCCAGTTGAGGTTTCATTGTGAGTGACGGTTACTAAATCATATTTTCCGGTAGATAAAGCTGTGTCTACTTCCTCGGGAAAATTAGGATTTCCCCATTCGGCTTCATATTTATCAGCAGAAATATTGTTGTCTTCCGCCATTTTAAACCATCGATTACCAAAATTTCCACATGAAAATACTGCAGCTCTCTTGCGGGTGCAGGAACGAACGGCTCCTTCCATTAAGCCGCTTCCGGATGAAGTTGAAAGTAATATTTCGCTTTCAGTATACATTAATTGTCTTAATTTTTCACTAATACCTCTCTGCAAACTGGAAGCCTCTTTGGTTCGATGGCCAATCATTAAAGTTGCCATCTTTTGAAGAACATCTTCGGTCACATGGGTAGGTCCGGGGATGAAAAGTTTCTTATACATATTTCTTCTCCTTATTTTATATATTATGAGTATAATTTTACTTGTATATCCTATTTATTTAACATTCATAGAATAAATCCGTGCATATTTCCTTTAAATATACAATGATTATGAGCATAAATAATCTATTTATTGAGGGATATTTTATAAGATATAATCATTGAATATTTTATTCCGTATATAGTTTACTGTAAATTTTGCAATAATACAAAAAATTATTATTTATCAATAATATCTTAAATATTTATGAAATATATATTGCTCCTATTTAACGAATAATTAAAATATTTCAAAATAAGAAAATAATTTATTTAGTTAAAAAGCGATTAAATGTCAATTTCCTTCTATTTTAAACTTCCCCCCTCCATGGCTTATACTCCTCCCTACCTCTTGTTAAAGGGCGGGAAAAAGGGAATGTCAACCACAACGGCATCCACCTCTCTGCCCCTGATGACTACCTCGACCTTGGTCCCGGTCTCCGTATAGGGCAGAGCGATAAGCGCCAGGGCCCTGACGCCTTTCAGGGAAGGACAGTAGTTGCCGGAGGTGATGACACCGATCGTCTCTTTTTCTCTGGTGACGGCCATGCCGTGGCGGGGGATGCCGCCTTTGGGAATGGTAAGACCCACCATCTTCCGGGTGATGCCTTGCTCCTTGATCTTCTGCAGGGCTTCTTTCCCGATAAAATCCTCCTTGTTGAGTTTCACCGTCCAGCCCTGGCCGCTTTCTAAAGGGTTGACCGTTTCATCGATGTCATTGCCGTAGAGCCAGTAACAGACCTCAAAGCGGGTGGTGTCCCGGGCCCCCAGGCCACAGGGTTTAAGGCCATAGATTGCCCCTTCTTTTAACAATCCCTGCCAGAGGGGGATGATGTCCTCAGCCTTTAGGGAATAGATCTCATAGCCGTCTTCCCCGGTATAGCCGGTACGGGAGATGAGCACCTTTTTCCCGAAGAGTTCGGCCAGGATGAATTTAAAGCGTTTTAAATCAGAAAGGGGGGAGGCACTTTTGACCAGGGGTTCCAGGAGCCGGCAGGCCCTGGGACCCTGCAGGGCCACTTCCCCGTAGGTCCTGCTCTTGTTTTCGACTGTGACTTTAAAAGAGCCTTTGTTCTTTATTATCCAGGCATAGTCCTTCACCGAATATTCCGGGGAGGCATTGACCACCAGTAGGATAAAGTCATCGGCGACCTTGTAGACGAAGAGGTCATCGACCTGGCCGCCGTGCGGGTAGCACAGTGGGGAATACTTGATATCCCCGTCCTTCATCCTGGACAGGTCATTGGTGAGAAGGTATTGGGCAAAGGGCAGGGCATCGGAACCCTTGATTTCAATCTCTCCCATGTGCGAGACATCGAAAAGGCCGACCGCTTCCCGGACGGCAGTGTGCTCGGTGATGATGCCGGCATACTGTACCGGCATATCAAACCCGTCAAAGGGGATCATGCGGGCCTGCAGTTTCAGGTGTTCCTCGTGAAGAGGGGTTAACAGTAATGCTTGTTCTGACATGTCTTATTGCTCCTTTACTTTTAATGTATCATCATAGGTCAGGACCGGTCGGCGGGCCGCCAGAAGGTCATTGGTCCGGCGAATCGGGGTCGTATGCGGGGCTTCGGTCAAAAGCTCCGGATGGCTTTTGGCCTCTTTGGCGATCTTACCCATGATCCCGATAAAGTCATCCAGGGTCTCCTTGCCCTCCGATTCGGTCGGCTCGATCATGATGGTCTCTTCGGCATAGGGTTCAAAATGCGGGAAATAGATGGTCGGGGGATGCATGCCGTAATCCATGATGCGTTTGGCGATATCCAGGGTCTTGACCCCGTATTTCTTGTACTCCCTGCCGGTCAGGGTGCATTCATGGCCACAGTAACGGTCATAGGCCGGCTGGTAATCTTCTTTCAGTTTAGAAAGAAGATAGTTGGCATTGATGATGCTCATCTCCGAGGCGGCATAAAGTCCCTCCGGTCCCAGGGAGAGGATCCAGGCATAGGTCTTTAAAAGTACCGCAAAATTGGACCAGAAGGAACGCACCTTGCCGATGGTGTCCTTGCCCACCTCTTTGAGGTAGTAGCTGTCTTTTGCGGCATCATAGTCGACCAGCGGTGTGGGCAGGTAAGGGATGAGCTTCTCTTTCACCCCGATCACCCCGGCACCCGGACCACCGCCGCCGTGCGGGGTGGAAAAGGTCTTGTGCAGATTGAGATGCACCACATCAAAGCCGGCATCACCCGGGCGGATGATCCCCAAAGAGGCATTCAGGTTGGCCCCGTCGTAGTAGAGCAGGCCTCCTTTTTTGTGGATGATCCTTTCGATGTCAGCGATGCCTTCATCATAGAGGCCCACGGTATTGGGATTGGTCAGCATCAGCCCCACCGTCTCCTCATCCATGAGCTCGGCAAGCTCCTTTAGGTCGACCGTGCCGTTCTCATTGGACTTGAATTCCACAATCTTAAAATTGGCCATGGCCGCAGAGGCCGGATTGGTGCCATGCGCCGAATCGGGGATGAGCATCTTGGTGCGCTTCTCCCCGCGCTTTTGGAAGTACTGCCGCATGACCAGCACCCCGGTCAGCTCCCCGTGTGCCCCGGCAGCCGGGGACATGGTGAAACCATCCATGGCATTGATCTCACAGAGCAAGCCATTTAATTTGTACATCACCTCCAAAGAGCCCTGTACGCTCTCTGGCGGTGCCAGGGGATGGGCCTGGGTAAAGGCAGGCAGGGCAGCCAGTTTCTCATTGATGCGGGGATTGTACTTCATGGTACAGGAACCCAGAGGGTAAAAGCCGTCATCCAGGCCGTAGTTCAGCTTGGAGAGTTTGGTAAAATGGCGGATGACCTCCACCTCCGAGACTTCGACAAGCTCCTTCTTGCTGCCGAGGGCGGATGCCGGCAGGCAGTCGGAAAGCTTGATATCGCTAAAGCGGTCGGCAGGCAGGGAATAGCCCTGTTTGCCTTTGACACTTTTTTCAAAGATTAAGGACATGGTTTGCCTCCTTTCGCAGAGAGCACTTCTACCACCCGGTCAAGACTCTTACGGTCGAAGATCTCGGTCACGGCAAAGAGCCAGCTGTTTGCAAGCTCCGGATAGTATTGCGCGACCTCCAGGGGCGGCACAAAGTGCTGTTTAAATAATCTTTCTTTCAAGACCGCTGGTGTGAGCTTGCTTCTTAGCAGAAACTCATTGTAGAAGGGATAGGTAAAGACCCTTTCGAATAAACCGGTCTTTACCAGTTGGTCTTCCAGGTAATGGGCCATCCGGGTATTTAAAAGTGAGGTCTCATAGAGACCTTCGGTACCCAAAAGGGAAAGATAGATGTTTCCGGCGGTCACGTTCAGGTTATGGTTGGTACAGATGTTCGAGGTGGCCTTCTCCCGGCGGATATCCTGTTCCCGGGCCCGCAGGGTCATGACAAAGGCCTGTTTGCCCTCACTATCGACGGTCTCTCCGACGATGCGTCCGGGGAGTTGTCTTAAGTAGGGTCTTTTGGTGGCCAGATAGGCATTGTAGGGGCCGCCGAAGTTTAAATCCATGCCGAAGGACTGGCTGCTGCCCACAGCGATATCGATGCCCATATCCCCCGGGGCGCGCAAGAGGGCCAGTGACATGCTCTCGGTGTTGACACTGATGACCAGGGCTTTCATCTTATGGGTGACCTCAGAGATGGCTGCGAGGTCCTCCAGGCCGCCCAAAAAGTTGGGATGGCTTATGATGACCGCAGCGGTCGCCTCAGTCAGGGCGGATGCTAAAGCCTCCCGGTCGGTCAGGCCTTCTTTAAAAGGCAGCACCAGAAGTTCGGTATCATGGGGGGCCAGATAGGTCTTGACCGTCTCCAGGTAATGCGGATGCAAAAGCGAGGAGATAATTATCCTGTTTTTATGGGTAAGACGCAGGGCCATCAAAGCTGCTTCTGCGGTGGCTGCCGCCCCGTCATAGATGGAAGGGATGACCACTGCCATTTTGGTCAGCCGGGACAGATAGCTCTGGTATTCAAAGATGGACTGCAGGGTGCCCTGGCTTAACTCCGGCTGGTAGGGGGTATAACAGGTCCAGAACTCCTGCCTTTGCAGGAGGGACCTGGCTGCTTCCGGGATGAAGTGACGGTAGGCCCCGGCACCGATCAAAGGTTTCATGGCATAAAAGTCCTGATTCTTCCTGGCCAGTTCCACCAGGTGGTCTTCCAGTTCGCGCTCTGATAAGGCCTCCGGGACCTTTAGTGGGCCCTGCAGGCGGACGGAGGCGGGAATCGCCTCGATCAACTGCTCAAAGGAAGCAACCCCGATGGCTTTTAGCATGGCTTCTTTCTGTTTATTGGTATTCGGAATGTATCTCATCTTGCACCCCGCTATTCCTTGCGGTAGGCGGCATAGTCGGCAGAGGTCATGAGGTTTTTTAATTCCTCTTCGTTTTCTATTTTAACCTTTATGATCCAGCCCTTGCCGTAGGGATCGGCATTTAAAAGGGAGGTATCCTCGGTGATGGCCTCATTGACTGCGATCACCTCCCCGGAGACCGGGGCATTCATGTCGGAGACCGCTTTGACCGATTCGATGGTGGTGAAGGCCTCCCCCTGTTTTAGTTTTTGGCCTTTTTCGATGGCTTCCACATAGACGATATCGCCCAACTGGTCCTGGGCATAATCACTGATGCCGATGGTGCCGATACCGTTTTCCACCTTGAGCCATTCATCGGTCCTGGCATAGTATAATCCTTCTATGATCTGGTTACTCATTGTTTTTCCTCCTGTTATTTTGGTTTAATTTGATTGATGGTTTAAAACTAAGAAAATAGTTTGATTTCCAGGAAACATCCCCTCCTTTAAAATTCTTTTTAGCTATAAGATCAAATATCTGTCTGATCATTCATTTTATATTTTAGCAACACCTGGTTATCGATGATATTCCTTTTCAACAACACCCGAATAACATACACATAAATCAAGATATTAACAGGTGCGGCAATCATTCTGGCCGGCATTAGCACCACCCAGGGAATCCCGAAGATGCTGTTCAGGAAATAGGGAACAAGCACTAAGGAAGTGATGACATGTCCGCAGGTAACGGCAATAGCCAGCTCCAGGACTTTGGGCTCATCCCCGGTATTCCATAATCTCAAGACCAGGGCCGGGACCATCCCGGAGAGGGCCGAGGTCAGGGTGAAGTGGGGCATGTAGGCACCCAAGGGATTGATGAAATAGCCGATGATGTCAGAGAGGGCCCCGATGAGACCTCCGGATAAGGGACCGAAGATGATGCCGCCTAATATCACCGGTAATTTCCCCAGGCCGATCCGAATGCCTTCTACACTACCGATGGCAA